>AR_comb_assmDRAFT_10241090_pt1 | contig 18974 bp, 9 predicted proteins | sample ArasoioldDNA_FD_10543 | JGI IMG/M metagenome (IMG submission 10543) | reverse complement strand
CCCCCGCCGAAATGCCGCGAGGCGCGTTTCCGTAGATCCGTGCTCCGCACGCGGGTCTTCCACACTCCATCGGAACAGGCGAAAGGCAAACGGGAATACCGGACAGCGCTCCTTTGATTGATCGCCGACGCCGACCACATACGCGAAACTCTCCCGGAGAGCGGCTGGGACGTCTTTGACTACTTGATGGGAAATGTCGATACCAACTTCTTTCATGGCATCGACGGCAAGCGGATCGAGAGGAGCCGGCTCTACCGCCGCGCTAACCGGACAAAGGGCTTCATGCGCGAGGGTGCGCAAAAAGCCTTCCGCCATTTCGCTTCGCTCGGGATGGCCGGTGCAAAGAAACAGAACTTTTGGTTTATCCCACATGGTTCCTTCAGTTGCGAGGCGGCGGGCGGATTCCAGCGGCTCAGCGTCTCAAACTACGGACACGCACGCACAGGGCAAATACGCAGAATACTGTATGGCCTCTTGGCAGGCCGATGTTCGCTAGGACTTGATCGTTCCAGAGGCCGCATCCCACGTGACCGATGCTTTGCGGAAGTACGATTCATTCGCCATATGGCAGGCCAGCGCGGCATTGTGGCCGAATACCGCATCTTCGACCACGGGCGTGTGCGACTTCGAATGCTGGAAGAAGTTCCACAGGTGCGGCCGCACGTCGTCCCAGGAATTGCCTTTGTAGGTGTAGGTTTCAGCCAATGGCTCTTTGCCCGGAGCGGGATCATGTTCCGTGTGCCACTGCTTCATATACTCCGCGCGCATCGCACCTGGATAGCTTCCAGTGTAGTAGCACGGATATTCGTCCTTGCCTGATTGTGGCGAATAAGTGATACCGAACTCCGTCACCTCTAAAGCTCCCTTGGAGCCCTGGAAACGATAAATCTCGGGCGATTCGCAGCCGGCGTTCAGGCGCAAGTAAACCGGATACTTCCCATATTCGAACAGCGTAGCGTGCACATCCGGCATGTTCCGACCATCCGGCCAGCGCAGGATTCCGCCAACCGACATTACCCGCGACGGCGGCTCGTTCCAGCCGAGGATGAAATTCATGCCGCTCACGAGATGCACGAGCAAATCGCCTGCCAGGCCGGTGCCGTATTCTTTCCAGCAGCGCCAGCGCGCAAAAATTTTCGCGTCGAATGCACGCCTGGGCACCGTCCCTTGCCAGGTGTCCCAGTCGATTGTCGAGGGGCTCGCGTCGGGCGGCGGAGGATATTCCCAGGCGCCGCAGGGATCGTTGCGCCCCAGCGAGCCTTCGACCAGATTCAAATCGCCGATGATCCCTTGCGCGATCAACTCCTTGGCCTTCGCGCACACGACCGAGCTGACTCGTTGCGAGCCGATTTGCACCACCCGGCCCGTTTTCTTGTAGGCGCTGACCATGGCAATTCCGTCCGCGGGCGAATGCGACATGGGCTTCTCGCAATAAATGTCCTTGCCGGCGTTCACCGCGTCCACGACCACTTGCTTGTGCCAGTGGTCGGGAACGGCCGCAATGATGCAATCAATCTCCTTGTTATCGAGCAATTCCTGGTATTTGCGCGTCGTGTAAATCTTTTTGCCGACGATTTCCGTCGCCAGCGTGTGACGCCCATCGTACAAATCCGCGGCGGCTACGCATTCGACTCCTGGCAAGGAGATGGCGTTGGCCAGCAGGCCCGAACCTTGCATGCCCACGCCGATAATCCCGAAGTTCAAGCGGTCGCTCGCCGGCACCGCTGCTTCCAGCGCCGATGGGATGTACTCCGGCTGGAGCATGACGTTACGCGAAACGGCCAGCGCTCCCGCCGTGCCGGCGGTTTTCTGCAGAAATTGACGACGAGTGGTTTTCATGAAGCCTCCGCAAAATTCTAAGAGTGAACGAATCTTTCAGCCGCCCTACCGCGCGAACCAGTGGCTACTTCAGTGACTGCATGCTGACGTCCTTGAAGAAAACGATGTCGTTGTCGCTGTGATTCTGCAATCCGAACCAGCCTTCGTCCGGTCTCCGTCCGCGTTGTGGTTCAAAATCAAACTTGCGCTCGGGCACCGGCTGGCCCTCGGTGTAGTCAGTCACTTTCATGCCGTTGAGTTCCACGATGGTGTGCGGCCCGTCCAAAGTAATGATCATGGTGTTCCACTCGGGGCCGGGTTTGCCGGGCTTGGCCAGTGGCTTGGTCAACGAATAGAGCGTGCCCGTCACGTGGTAATCGTCTTCGTTAGACGTTTCCGGATGATTGTCAATTTGCACTTCGTATCCATAGTGCACCGGCATCCACTCTTCGCGCGGCTCGACGGGAATCCGAATGAACACGCCGGAGTTGTCGTTGGTGTCGCGCATCTTGAAGACGACGCGAATGCGGCAGTTGCTGACCTTTCCGCCGGTCCAATAAAGCAGGCCCATTCCGCCGTGCGTTTTGATCAGGCCGTCTTCGACGGTGTCGCCCCCCGGCCCAACATGTTTCCAACCATTCAGGTCTTTGCCGTTGAACAGCGGCTTCCACTCTTTCGCCTGCGGCCGAGCAACCATCGCCAGACAGCACAAACCCGCGCAAATCACAGCCATCAGCAACTTGCGAATCATGCAGCCCTCCTGAAATGTGTTTTCGCTTCCTGCGACCGGTACGTGCGCAGGGACGCCCCTCGGTCAACGAAACAGCTGTGTCAAAAGGTCAGACTGTGCAGGTAGTCATAGCTCTTCTTGATACTCTCAAACGCATCTTTGGGAAAATCATGCTCTACAAAATAGTGCTGGATGCCGGCTTTCCCGGAATTGGCAAAAATGTGCTTCCAGTCAATCACTCCGCCGCCCACTTCCGTCATGTCTTTCATTTCTTTATCAGGGTCGGCAGTCGGGCCTTCCGCGCCCTTGGGCAGCACCTTCATGTCCTTCACATGTACCAGCGGGAATCGCCCGGGATACTGGTTGAAGTACGCGATCGGATCCTTGCCTGCCACGCTGATCCAGCAGAGATCCATTTCCATTTTTACATTGTCGGCTTTGGTGGATTCGAGCAGGTAGTCGTAAGGCAGCTTTCCGCCCAGCGCCTCCGACGGCTGAAACTCAAACGTGTGGTTGTGATACCCAAACTGAATGCCGGCTTTGCGCGCTTGTTCGCCTGCTCTATCAAACAACTCGGCAGCGCGCTTGTAGCCGTCCGCTTCTTGGCGCTGCTTCGGCTCAATCCATGGGCACACGATAAACTTGTGCCCGATTATGTGCGCCGCGTCCAACTGTTCGCTCCACTTGTTCTGCACAATGTCGTACCCAACGTGGCACGACGGAGAAGTCAAACCGGTCTGGTCCAGCAGCGCGCGAATGTCCTTCGGCGAATGATCGAAGTAGCCCGCGAACTCCACTTCTTTGTAGCCAGTCTGCGCCACCTTCGCCACGGTGCCGCTAAAATCAGACTTCATCGCATCGCGCACCGTATACAGTTGCACGCCCACTGCCTTCAGTTTGTGCTCCGCGGGCAACGCCCAGCCAAGCTCCGCGGCCACCAGACTTGCCGCGCTCGTGCCGATAAATTCGCGACGTTTCATGAAGCAAGTTCTCCTTGGACGGACCCTGGAAAATCGTTTTACAACAGCCGCGGGGAGTATACACCCGCTCTCATCTTTGTGACTACAAACTCCCGACTCTGGTCACAAAAAACGGGGCGGCGCGTGAAACAATTTGCGCCGCCCCGCGGGGTGTAGGGGGTGAAGAATCGTCTAGAACTGGAACCGCAATCCGAACTGCATCCGGCGGGCCAAGTGCGCTCCGCTGGCGTGCAAGAAGCTCGAAGAGCTGAGGCAGCTCGCGTCTCCGGCGGTCGATCCCACCGGAGCGCAATCCATGCCGTTACTAATCCCATTGTATTGGGTATGGTTAAAGAGGTTGAAATTCTCCCAGCGGAAGTCCAGGGCATATTTCTCGCCGAAGGCAAACCGCTTGAAGAGGCCGAAATCGAAGTTGATTCTGCCAGGGTTGGTCAAGGTGTTGCGGCCGACGTCGCCAAATGTCAGGCCGGTTGGCGCTGTATACGCCGCGGGATCGTAGAGCAGCGGCCCGCGTACGTTCGGCACATTCGACTGTACGGAAGCATGTGGGTCGCCCACCAGATCCGGCCGGGATCCAGTGCCGACGCCATTCGCCACCCCCGCTGCATCGCCGAAGTCCGTGCCATTCGTCACGCTGAAGTGAGTGCCGGTCTGGGCGATCGTTATGCCGGACACTTGCCATCCACCAAGCAGAGCGCGCGTAAAGCCGGAGCTTTTATTGAAGAACGGCAGACCATACACGTAACTGATCGCCAGATTATGCCGAACGTCAAAATCCGAGTTGCCCCGGTTCGCCGCGAGGTCGTAGGAGTTCACAAACGCTCCGTCGAATCGATCGGACGAATTGTCAATGGAATGAGCGTAAGTATAAGCGGCGCTTACCGTGAAGTCGCCGACCGTACGCCGCGCTGTCGCCTGCAGTGCGTTATAGCTAGAGTTCGCCTGATTTTCCAGGCGCGTGATATCTCCAAATCCCAATTGCGGACGAGATGGGTTGGGATCGTCACCGCAGGCAACCCCCAGATTGATCCCGGCTTGTGCGCCGTAGGGAGTTCCGTTGGCCAAAGCCCCAGTGCCTAACGCGTCGCAATCGTCCGAAGTGATAGGCTGCCCCAGCGCAAAAGGATTGTCGGAAGCGGCCACCGGTAGGAGTTGGTTGAAATTTCGTTGTTGCGTCAGGTGCGTGCCCTTGCTGCCCACATACGAGACAGTCGCCACTATATGGCTCGGCAGCTCCTTTTGGATGTCGAGATGCCACTGTTGTACGTAGGGCCAAATAGCCTTGTCGGGGATTGAAGTCACCGAAAGCGGGAATAATAAGCCGCCGCCTCCGCCGATATTGCCGTAACCGTTGATGTTGAATTGCGACGCGTTCATCGAAAAAGGCGCGGAGCCTTCGAGCGACTCCGTATTGCCTTCATTGCCGTTTGTATGCTCGAAGAAAACGCCGTAGCCGCCGCGAATCGCCATCTTGCCGTCGCCCTTTGGATCCCACGCGAATCCGATCCGTGGGGCCGGGTTGAACAAATGGCCCTTCAAGCAACCGTCGTTCGAGTTGCCGCCCACGGTCGCATCAGGAAAGCTCGACGTGACCAGACTTGGAATCGCCGACGTTCCGCCGGAACCTCCGCACTGCACGATGCCATTGAAAGGATTCCCTGCTCCCGGTAGAAATGCACCTTCTTGCACGACACCAGAACCGTCAGAAATCACGGGCGAGGCGCCTGCTGCAAATGCGTTCGGATCGAAGTTGTACGCATTGCGGTAGCGCTCATGATAGGTGCCAAATAGGCTCAATCGCACGCCAAGGTTTAGGGTGAAGTTCTTGGTCACGCGCCAGTCGTCCTGGAAATAAGGTTCCACCAGCCGATAGCGGTTGTAATATTTGGCCTGCAGATTCACTTGCGAGAACTGCGAAATCCTGCCGGTCAACAAATCCGCAAACGCATTCCCAGTGCTCCCGCCGCCGGGAATGGACGAGTTGCTGGAATCAAAAGTGAGAATGCCTTGAATGTAGGGCGAGTTCTGTTCGTTCTTTTGTGCGAAGGCGGTATACACGCCGAATTGCAAGGTGTGTGTGCCGACAATCTTTGTTACGTTATCCCGATAGGTGTATACCGGGTTCGCGTTGTTCCAGGGGAAATACCCTGTATCGGCCGTCATGCTTCCGTCCGTCCCGTACTCCGGGTTGTTGCCTAGCGAGATGGCAGGGAGCTTTCCGCCCTGGCCGTTGGCAAACAGCACGCCCATCGGAAAGTTCGCGGGAAGCGGCGGATTGTTCAGAGCCGTCAGGAAAATGTGGTCAGCCGTATAGCTGGCCACAAATTCATTGAGCAACGTCGGCGTGATGTTGGCATTTAACCGAGCTACGAAGCTGGTTCCTGGGCCAACGAACTCGGTGTTGATGTCCTCAAAACTGGTACCGTTACCCCACAATGGGTTCTGAGTTTGTGTTTGCCAGGAGTCGTGGATATACCGGAAGGTCAGACGGTAGTTGTCCGTGATGTTGTGATCTACGCGGATTAATTCCTCGCGCCAGGTTTCCGGCAGCGAAACAGTTTGCAGCACGGCCGGGAAGCCGTTGTGCGTCGTATTTGCACTGGGAATCAGCGACAACAGCGCTTGGCCAACAGGGTCGATCGGAACGATATTACCGGGGAACGGATTGCCGGTGCTCGGGTCCTTGGGGCAATCGGCTCCGGGACAAATGTCAGAAAAATTTCCGGCCCTTTGCGCATCAGAGGGCACGTTGGGTGGTGGAGAAGTCGTAAACGGGTTCTTTTCCCGGCGCCATTCCTGCGACCAGAAGAAGAACGTCTTCTTTTTGTTCGAGTTGTAGTGGTTTGGGATAAAGATTGGTCCACCGAAGGTGTAGCCAAAATCATGCTTCTTGTACGGCGCTTTGGGTTGCGAGGGATCTGCGCCTTCTTCCCAGGACTTCGCGTTGAAGAACTCATTGCGCAGATATTCGAACGCGCTGCCATGGAATGATGAGGTGCCGGATTTGGTTTCAACTTCGACCGTTCCGGACCCATTGCGGCCGTATTGCGCGCCATAGTTGGACGTCAAAACCTTAAATTCCGCAATGGCTTCCGGGTTTGGATAGACGTTCAACGTGGCGTTCGAGCCGTTATCCATATTGTCGCCGCCGTCCAATTCCCAGTTGTTGTACTCGGTTCGGCCCCCGTTCATGCTGTAGGCCACGTTGCCGTACACGCCTACTTTGGCATCGTCTTGGCCCGTTTGGCTCACCACGCCCGGCGCCAGATTCACCAGTTGGGTGAAGTTGCGTCCATTCAGCACCAGGTTGTCGATCTGCTTGCCGGTGATGGTGCTGGTCAGGTCCGAAGAGGTGGTTTCCACTTGCGCCACACTCTCGCCTGTTACCACCACTTCTTCGGTGATCGTGCCGACCGTTAACTGCACGTCGATGCGATCTTTTTCCGCAACGTTCAGCACGACGCGCTGCGCTGTGAACTTCTGGAATCCCTTTGCCGTTACAATAAGGTCATACGTATCGCCGGGAAGTCCTGGGACCACGTACGCTCCGTCGCTATTGGTTGTCGTGGTGCGCGTCAGGCTGCCGGCCGTATTCTTCACGACCACCTCGGCTCCGGCAACGGCCGCGCCGGATTTGTCCGTCACGGTACCGCTGATGTAGCCCGTATCCTGTGCCGACACCACGAACGACACGCTCAAAAACACCAAGACCACGGCAGCCAACCTTAAGAACAAATTTCCGAGTGCGATGTCTCGATGAGACGAAAACCTCGAGGTTTTCACGGTTTGTACCTCCGACAGAATTTCGATCTTGAACCAACGGAGAGATTACGCTGTGGAGACCGCGAACACTTGATGATGCCCGCGAGACGACAAACACCCACGACGCCACCCCTGCCACTCGACCTAACCACACCCTTGTGATCTATTAAAACGAGTTAATATTGCAATTGTGCGTATTTGTCAAGTCCCAATTATGGACCATTCCATCCTCCGCAAGTGCGTGAACGTTCACGCGGCCGCATCTTGTCATCTTCCCGCTTCTTTCGCGTCAAAAATCCGTTACGATCAACTGGGGATGCGAGACTTCGTGCTGCCTATCCGGACTTTCCGCGCCGTGCCGCTGTCCTCTTTTGCGCTAATCCTGGCCCTTGCTTTTTCCGGCGCGACGCTTACCCGGGCAGCTCACGCGCAGCAGCCCGCGAACCAACCCGTAAACCGACCCGTCGACCCCGCCGCAGTGTTCCAGCAGGGCCAACAGGCTCTCGCCTCGGGCAACCTCGACTCCGCCGAATCGGCGTTCCGCCGGGTATTGAAGATCGATCCGCAATCGGCCGCGGCTCGCGCCAATCTTGGCGTCGTTTACATGCGGCGCAAAAGCTGGGAGCCGGCGCTGGTGCAACTGCGAAAAGCGGAACAACTCGCGCCGAACATGTCCGGCGTCCGCCTAAACATTGGCCTAGTGGAATACAACCGTGGCAATTACGCGGAGGCCATCGCGCCCCTGGCTTCCGTTCTGCGCGATCAGGCCGATTCCGTGCAGGCTCGGTATCTGTTGGGACTTTGCTACTCGTTTCTGGACCGGCCCGGCCAGGCTACAACCACCCTTGAACCACTATGGCCAAAAATGTCCCACCAGTTCGTCTATCTATATGTGCTGGGCATCTCCGCGTTTCACTCTGGCAATAAGGACCTGGACGAAAAGGCGACGCGGCGTTTGATCGAAGTCGGCGGGGACACGCCTCTTTTTCACCTTTTGATGGCCAAAGCGCTGCTAAACCATAGCGATGACGAGCGCGCTCTCGCAGAACTCAAGAAAGCGCAAACGGCCGATCCCAACCTGCCCTTCCTTCATTTCAATCTTGGCCTCGCTTACGAACATTTACAGGATCATGAAAAAGCCGAAGCGGAGTTTCGCGAGGGGATCGCGGTCGAACCTGATCTCGCTTATAACTATGAACAGTTGGCACGGCTCCTGTTACGGGAAGGCAAAGAACAGGAAGCCCTCGAAAAATTTCGTGCTGCGCTGGCCCGCGATGCACGCCAACCGCAATCGCACCTCGAGGTGGCCCGCATTCTGATTCGCCAAGGCAAAGATAAGGAAGCGCTCACCGAGCTCAACGCGGCTGAAAAATACGCTCCCAAAGATCACAGCGTTCGCACCGTCCGTGGACAGCTGCTCATCCGTATGGGCCGCAAGGAAGAAGGACAAGCCGAACTAACGGAAGCAAAAAAACTCTTCTCTTCGGGCCTGGCCCAGGAACAGGAAAAAATGAAAGAGCGTCTTGTCCCCAACCCCGAACTCGCCCAGCAGCCCTGACCCCATCGGCTTAGCGCAATCGGCACTCAAGCGGTGGCAACCGTCAAGTCGGGGAAGGATAAATCGGTTCTCCGCTGCTAAGGTTTCTTTCACTCCGCGATCCTGGGCCCCTGCCACGGCCCGCGCGCTTGCTCCAGCCGTTCCGCCACGTCCAATAGCAACTCATCCTCGTACGGCCGTCCAATCACCTGTACGCCGATCGGCATACCCTCTTCTGATACTCCCATCGGCACACTCACGCCCGGGAATCCCACCAGGTTCAACCACTGCGAATGCCGCATGGATTCCCGGTATCCGCCGTCAATCCGGTATCCGCCTTTGCCATGACGAAAGGCGGGGCCGGCGCTCACCGGCGACAACAGAATTGGAACTTCACGCACCGCTTCCAAAATTCGCGCCCGCTCGCGATCCCGCGCCGCGCACTTGTCGACAAACTGCTGCATGGACATCGGCGCCCATCCTGCCGGCGACGCCGCTTCCAGATAATCGCAAAAGATGGGACTCAACAACTCTTCCCGCCCGCGAATCTCGCCTTGCAACAGTTCGCCGATCACCGTCCCGAAGAAAACCCACCAAAGCTCCAGCACTCGCTCCAGATTGTTCAATCGCAACGGTTCCAGCTCGAAACCCGCATAGGCAAGCAACTGCGCCGCCCGCCGAACCGCCAGTTGTGTTTCCGGCGTCACCCGCCCCAATGCTCCGTCCTCCAAGATGCCGATACGCAATTTGTCGCCGCCATTTTTTATTTGGATATGCCGCACCGGAACCGTCAGCGCATCGCCCGGTTCCGGTCCCTGCAGAACGTTAAACAGAATCTTCAGGTCACCGACCGTGCGCGCCATCGGCCCGACCACACCCAGCCAGCCAAACGCGCTGTTACCGGCGGGATAGTGTCCACTTAATGGAATTCGCCCCGGCGTCGGTTTCAGTCCGCAGATTCCACAAAAATGCGCCGGCTCGCGAATCGAGCCACCGCCGTCACTGCCCACGCCACCCGCGGAGCACCCGCTTGCGATCGCCGCTGCCTCGCCTCCGCTCGATCCACCCGCAGAAAATTCCACGTTCCACGGATTGCTGGTCCTGCCCGTCAGCCGATTGTCCGTTTCATACGACATTAGAAATTCGGGTGTCGTCGTGTTGCCAAGCAACACTGCTCCCGCCGCGCGCAATCTTTGCGCCAATACCGCGTCGCTGCTCGGCCGATAATCCTTTCGGAGCAGCGAACCCGCCGCGCAGGGCCAGCCCGCCACATCAATGCAACTCTTCACGGTAATGGGCAGTCCATGCAACGGGCCGAGCGGCTCCCGGCCGAGAACCGCTTCTCCTGCGACCTGCGCCTCGCGTGCCGCGCTCTCTGCGTCCACGTGCGCAAAGGCCTTCAGCCGCGGCTGCAGTTTCTTGATTCTCCGCAGATAGTCCTGCGCTACCTCCTGCGGGGTGATCTCTTGTTCCCTAATTTTGTGCGAAAGCTGCGCCAGCGATAGAAAGTGCAGTTCCGTCATAATTTCCTTGTGAGCCGCCTTTCGAGGCTAAGAGCCGCCCTGGCAAGCGTCAAGTACCCAGAGGTACCCAGAGGTACCCAGAGGCTCAGTCTATGCATCATTGCCTAGCGCGGAATCTTGTCGCATTCCTGCCGGAGTGGGAATGCCAAAAGCCATTTGACGTGCCGGAGGAACCCCACCAGAATTGTGGTCGGCTGCGGGAGCATAGCGCGCTGCCGATTTCCGCCCGAGACGGGACCTTTCTTGCCCATGCGAATCGTCTTTCGCCGTGCCTATCGGTTTGCTCTTGTTCTGGCAGCGCTTACCTCGGCCCTTCCTTTAATGAAGGTTTTTGCGGCGAAGAACTTCCATTCCATCATGGCGGCGCCATTGGCCGATCCCGACTCCGCAAGCGCGGAAGCTGCCCGCTTCAACAGCATCGGCGTGGCCTACATGGGCCAGCAGCGATTTGGCGAAGCGCAAAAGCAATTTGAAGCAGCGCTCAAAGTGCGGCCGGATTACGCGCTTGCGAAACTCAATCTCGGCATTGCCTTGCTGGCTCAGCAGAAATCCGACGAAGCCAAAAAAGCGTTGCTCGAAGCGACGGCCAAACTTCCCGACGATCCCTACGGCTGGTACAACCTCGGCCTGGTTTACAAAGACACGGCCGAACACGAGAAGGCTATCGAAGCGTTTCAGCGTGTCATGCAAATTGCGCCGAACGAACCTGACGCGTTTTATTTCATTGGATATCTAAACACGCAATTACAGAAATATGACGAAGCCATCGCCGCCTACAAATCTGCGCTCGCTGTTTTTCCTTACCACGCTTCCGCGGAGTTCGGTTTGGCAAAAGCGTATCAGCGCAAAGGCGACGCGGAAAACGCCAAAGAACATCTGCAGAAATTTCAGAAAATGACCGCGGCGAAAATTGGGACGCCGTTCGGCGCCGGCTATGGCGACCAGGGGAGATTCTCGCTCGCCGAATATTCTAAAAACGGCTTGCCGGCGGCGCCTGCACCGATCCCTGTGAAGTTTACTGCGCAGCCTCTCGGTGTTGGAGCGAGTGCCGGCGCATGTTTTTTTGATTATGACGGCGACGGCAGGCCCGATCTGCTCCTTGTCAGCTTGGGAAGTGGTTCAGTGCATCTGCTGCACGACTCCGCCGGCGGAAAATTCGCCGATGTTACCGATGCATCCGGAATCAAACTCAGCGGCGGCGGACTCGGCTGCGCCGCCGGCGATTACGACAACGACGGCAAGACCGATTTCGCGGTCTGCATGCGCAACGGTGCGCATCTGTTCCACAACGACGGCGGCGGAAAATTTACCGACGTGACTAACGCCGTTGGCATTAAGCGAGACGGAAGCTGCACGAGTGTCACGTTTGTGGATTACGACCACGACGGTGACCTCGACCTCTACGTGACTGGTGGACCTCGCTCGTCTCCTGAGTTTGTTTCTCCGGGCCAGATGTGGCGAAACAATGGCAATAGCACGTTCACCGACGTCTCCAAAGAAACTGCCCTGGGATTCGAGGGGGCGAGCGGCAGCACCGTCACCGATTTCAACAACGACCGCGCGATTGACTTCGTTCTCGCGGGTGGATGGAAGGGCGCGGCAATTCTGCTCAATCCTCGCGAAGGAGCGTTTAAAGCGCTCGAAGGAATCGACTTCAAGAAGGAGGGTTTGCCGCCGGCGGTTGGCGTGGTGGCATTGGACTTCGACAAAGACGGTTGGATGGATTTGGCCTTTACCCATGCGGGCGCGCCGGGAATTTCTCTTTGGCGCAACAAAGAAGGCAAAGGGCTCGAACGCGTCGCGCTGCCTGATTTTGGATGGAAGAGCGGAGCAGGGATAGCCGCTGTTGATTACGACAACGACGGCTGGATTGACCTGGTTGCCGTTGGCGAGAGCGCCAGCGGCGGCGAAGTTCGCCTGTTGCGAAATTTGGGCGCTGGCAAGTTTGCGGACGTGACGAAGGACACCAAGCTTGACGCCGTGAAACTCACCAAGCCCATGGCCATCGCTGCCGCCGATACTTCAGGAAACGGCGCAATGGATCTGGTGGTCACGCAAGGGGAAGGCCCTCCAGTGCTGCTGAAAAACGAAGGTGCGGAAAAAAATGGCTGGCTCGAAATTGATTTGAAAGCGCTGAACGACAATAAGAGCGCGATCGGAACGAAGGTCGAAGTGTTTGCGGGCGAGCTTACACAGAAATTTGAGGTGCAAAGCGCCTCCGGCTATCTCGGACAAAACGCGCTGCCGGTCCATGTTGGGCTGGGCAGCGAGAAAGGCGCGGACGTCGTACGCCTCCTGTGGCCAACCGGGGTGCCGCAGGACGAAATCAAACTGGACGGCAGAAAATCGCAGCAAGTCGCGGAACTTGATCGCCGCGGCAGTTCGTGCCCGATTCTTTTCGCGTGGAACGGGAAAGAATACGAATTTATCGCGGACATGATTGGCCCCGGCGTCGTCGGCCATTGGGTCGCACCAGGGGAACGCGACGTGCCCGATCCGACCGAATACCTGAAAGTCTCTGGCAAGAGCGCGCAGGCCCGTGACGGAATGCTCAGTTTCCGTTTCCTCGAGCCCATGGAAGAAACGGTATACCTCGATCAGGTGAAGCTGCTGGCGATTGATCATCCGCCGAGCTACGACGTTTTTCCGAATGAACGATTTGCGGCGAGTCCTCCTTTTCCGGAATTTGGGGTCGTCCCTACGCACAACGCGCATCTTCCGGCGGGCGCTTGGGACGATCGGGGCCACGACGTGTTGCCACTGCTGGCCAAGCGTGATCGCAAATACGTGAGCGACTTTGACGGGCTGCCTTTTGTCGGATTCGCCAGGCTGCATTGGGTACAGCTTGATCTCGGCGAATGGAATCCGCGGTTGCCGCTGCGACTGATCCTGGACGGCTACACGGATTATTTCACCGCGACGTCGATGTATGCAGCGGACCAAGCCGGCGTGAAAGTGATTCCGCCCTACGTGGAAGCACAGGACACAAATGGAAAATGGATGCGCGTGGTGGAAGACATGGGTTTTCCCGCCGGACTCGAACGCACGATGGTGGCGGATCTGACGGGCAAAATACCGGCGGGCACGCGTCGGATCCGCATCGTCAATAATTTGAAGATCTATTGGGACGCGATCCGAATTGACCAGACACCCGAGCAGCAGAGTTTTCGCCTGACCGAAGTACCCCTGGCGCACGCTGCGCTGGATTTTCTCGGCTTCCCGAAAGAAATCCGGCTGACTCCCGTGAGCGACACGCTGTATTCCTACGCGAAACGGAGCCGGACCGGGCCGTACGCGCGGGCAGCCGGGAACTATACGCGCTATGGCGATGTGAAATCCCTGTTGAGTGGCGCGGATGACCGCTTCGCGATTTTCAGCTCGGGCGAGGGAGTAAAGCTGGACTTCGATGTGCGCTCGTTGCCGAAGCTTCCTACTGGCTGGGTCCGCGACTACTTTTTCATGGCCGACGGCTTCGAGAAGGACCTCGATTTTTACGCCGCGCACGCGTTTACGGTGGAACCGCTGCCCAAGCACGGAATGAAGCCGTATCCCTATGCGGCCGGCGAGGAGTATCCTACCGACGTCGAGCATGTGGGTTACGAGTTGGAGTTCAACACGCGATCGCGCTCCGGCAAATTGCCGAGCGACCTCAGATATAACTTCAAAAACCACTAAACGACCGGTCGTTGGAACACCTTGCGCGCAACTAAGAAGCACAAAGAAGTTCCCAGGCGCGAAGCACTTCCGCGACCGTCCACGCCTGTGCGATACAGCCTCGTGGATGGTGCGGCGGATCGCCATCAAAAATTTCGCCGAGAGTTCCCACTCCATAGCGGTCCAGCGCGCTGGTGAGCGGTTTGAGGAAAGCCAGCGCGGCGGCCCGGTCTTTATAGACCCGATAGTGCGCCAGGGCGAACGGGCCGAGCAGCCAGCCCCAAACTGTTCCCTGATGGTAGGCAGCGTCGCGTTCGCGCGGTCCACCAGAATATGCACCGGTGTAGCCTGGTTCGCCGGAAGCCAAGCTCCGGAGCCCGAAGGGTGTGAGTAACGCGACGGCGCAGACATCCACGACGGATTTTTGTTGTTCGGGCGACAAAGGACTCACGCCAAGGGACACTGCGAAAATCTGGTTGGGACGCAATTTGGCGTCTGTTCCAATTCCCGGAGCATCGAGCACATCAAAACAACAATTTCGTTGGGAATTCCAGAACCTTGCGAAGCCGGATCGAGCCCGCGCAGAACGCTGCGCGTAATCGGTCGAAGGCTTTCCCAGCGCGCCCGCCAGGCCAATCATGGTTTCGAGGGCATTGATCCAAAGAGCGTTGATCTCGACCGGCTTGCCGGTGCGCGGAGTCACCACCCAGTCGCCGATCTTGGCATCCATCCACGTGAGTTGCGCACCAGGACCTCCGCCATACAGGAGACCGTCGGCGGGGTCGACGTAGATGTTGTAACGCGTGCCGGCAAGGTGAGCTTCGATGATGTCCGCCAGAACGGGGAAGAGTTTCTTGAGCGCAGGCAGGTCTCCGGTTGCGGCGAAATATTGGCGCACCGCTTCGAAATACCAGAGCGTCGCGTCAAAGGTGTTGTACTCGGGCGCGCCTCCCGCGTCCGGAAAATTGTTGGGCAGCATACCGCGGTCAACGAAACGCGAAAACGCCAAAAGAACCTTCGCCGCGATTTCAGGCCGCCCGGTGGACAGCGCGAGCCCGGGCAGCCCAATCATGGTGTCGCGGCCCCAGTCGGCGAACCAGTGGTATCCCGCGATGATGGTTTTGCCCCCTGCCTGACCGGGGAGTGGGCGAGCGGCGACAAACTGGTCGGCTGCCAAGAAAAGTTGCGATAAGCGCGAACGCGACGCATTTTCTTGCGTAGGATCCCGCAACAGCGCCGCGCCATCGGCCAAAATCTGCGCCTGACGGTCTTGCTCTTGTTGCAGTGCGCGATCAGCATCGAGCACCGCATCAGGGTTCGTGGAGAGGACCATCACGAGACTCCGTCCCTTCTTCAGGGTCGAGCGCAAGCGTGCAGCAAAAAGCTGGTCTTCGTAATCATCAAGGCCCCGTTCCCGTTCCCGTGGATAGAAAAAATCGCGGTACCAGATATGCTGTGGTTCGCAAATTGCGCCCGGCGACTTCAGGTAGAACGGCGCTGCGCCATCGAACGCAACCACCTGAACGCCCTGCTCCACTGGATTGATGCGCATCCGCCATTCGTTGGCAGAATCGCCAGCGCGAGTGGTGGAGTGAAAGTTGCGGTAGTTTACGAGGACTTTCAATTCCAGATCTACCGCGGGCGCCGGCTCCAGCAGCGTATAGCGAACGAGCGTGGTGTTTTCGCCGTAATGCATCCAGATGCGCTTCTCGATGCGCGCCGGGCCCACCCGATACGTCCACACCGGAATTGCGCCTTCCAGGCGAAGGCTTTCGATGTGCCTGTACCCATCGGGCGCGACAGCGCCACTCACCCAGCGATGCGTGGCCAGTTCGAAACTTTGATCGCCAATGTGAACGATCTCGTCCAACCCGCCGACCAGAAGGGTCCGTCCCGCGGGCGGATTGAGCGCGGCGAAAAGCAAGCCGTGATAGCGTCGTGTCGCGGATCCAGCGATCGTCCCCGAGGCGAAGCCACCGATGCCATTGGTAACCAGCCACTCGCGCTGCTCCGCGGCGGCGAAATCCGCACAAATCTCGCGTCCGAAGAAAATGGTCGCCTCGGCAGGGTCCGCTTGAGCGTGTTTGCTGGCCCGGTTTAGTTTTTTCGTCCCAGCCGAAGCCTGAGGTTTACGGGGAGCAACCATCCTGCAAGCTCATTCGCCGCTTTGTTCAAGCAGCTTGGCGACCAGCCCGGTCCAGCCCGTCTGATGGTTTGCGCCAATTCCGGCTCCGTTGTCGCCGTGGAAATATTCGTGGAACAGTATCAGATCCCGCCAATGCGGATCATTTTGGAAAAAATCCAACCCTCCGGCTACCGGACGTCGTCCATCCTTGCCGCGAACGAAAATTCGACAAAGACGCCGCGAGAGTTCGCTGGCAACCTGCCATAGATCCACATCCGCCTTCGAGCGCGACGGGCAGGGTACTTTGAAATCTTCTCCATAGTAGTGATGAAACTTCTGCAACGATTCGATGAGCAGGTAGTTCACGGGCATCCAGATCGGCCCGCGCCAGTTCGAATTGCCTCCAAAAAGTCCCGTGGTGGATTCGGCGGGCTCATAGTCCACGCGATTCGTCGTGCCGTTCACATACACCTCGTAAGGATGATCCAGGTGATAACGAGACAGCGCGCGAATTCCGTAAGGCGAAAGAAATTCCGTTTCATCCAGCATTCGAGCCAGGACTCGTTTGAGCTGCTTCCGATTCACCAGCGAAAGCAGCCGCCGCACACCCCGCGCGGAGCGTTGGGTCATTTCGATATGCTCCGGTACTTCTGGGTGGTTGTCCATAAACCACTGCATCCTTCGTTTGAAGCCGGGCAGCCGTTCGATAATTTCGGGCTCCAGCGTTTCCACAGCGAACAGCGGTATCAGGCCCACCATCGACCGTATTTTCAGAAAATGCTCTTCGCCGTTGGGCAAGTGCAGCACGTCGTAGTAAAAGCCATCCGCCTCGTCCCACAGAGAAACGCCGCCCGACCCAAAATCATTCATGGCGCGGGCGATATAAACGAAGTGCTCAAAAAATTTGCTGGCCACATCTTCGTACGCCGGGTCATCTTTGGCCAGTTCCAGCGCCATTGCCAGCATGTTCAAGCAATACATTCCCATCCAGCTCGTGCCGTCGGATTGCTCGAGGTGTCCGCCGGTCGGAAGCGGCGCCGAGCGGTCAAACACTCCGATGTTGTCCAGTCCCAGAAAGCCGCCCTGAAAGATATTGGCGCCATCGGGGTCTTTGCGATTCACCCACCAGGTAAAGTTCAGCAGCAGCTTGTGAAACACTTTTTCCAGAAACCCGCGATCGGCTACGCCGCGAATGCGCCGCTCAATCTTGTAAACGCGCCACGCGGCCCATGCATGCACCGGCGGATTCACGTCGCCAAGCGCCCATTCATATGCAGGCAGCTGGCCATTGGGATGCATGTACCATTCGCGCAGCAGCAGAATGAGCTGCTCTTTCGCAAAGTCGGGATCCACAATCGCCAGCGGGATCGTATGAAATGCCAGGTCCCACGCCGCATACCAGGGATATTCCCATTTGTCCGGCATCGAAACGATGTCGTCGTTGTAGAGATGCGCCCAATCCTTGTTGCGGCCGTGTAGACGCTGTTCTGGCGGTGGGGGGCCGGCGGGATCGCCTTCCAGCCACGCTTTCACGTCGTAGTGATAAAACTGTTTCGACCACAGCATGCCCGCGTACGCCTGCCGCATCACATTCTTCGCGTCTTCGCCAAGGTGTTCGGGAATGCGCGAAGCGAAAAATTCATCCGCTTCTGTTTTGCGGGTTTCGAAAAGCCGATCGAAGCCATCGGCAAAGTCGTTCGTTCCGGGCACTTCTTTACCGCGTTCCTGATGCCCCGGCGAAGTGATTGCACCCGCCTGTCCCAGGTCCGGATCCATGCCGCCAAGTGGCTCGATATCGGTAAGCCGCAACTTCAGAGTGCAGGATTGCCCGGACGGAATAGCGAAACGATAGTGCGCGGCCATCTTGGTGCCGCAGTGATCCGGATTCACCGCCGACTTGTTTGGACGGATCAGATATTCATGAAAAGCATCCTTCACATACGGCGAACGATTCCGCGTACCAAAGAGCCGTGCATTGTTGGTTTCGTTCTCGGTGAATAGAAATTCCGGCTGGCCGTGCGCGAGCAGCCAGCGTTTTCCGTACTGCCAGTGCTGCAATTCCGCGGTAAGGATGTCGTCCAGCGGAGTCGCGCGGCGGATCGTTGGGCGGCGGAGGTCTTTGCCCCACGACCAGGTATTGCGAAACCATAGCGTGGGCAGCAGGTGCAGCGGCGCGGCCTCCGGCCCACGATTCCAAGCCGTTATCCGAACAAAAATGTCCTCGTCGCTGCCCTTCGCGTACTCCGCAATAACATCGAAGTACCGGTTCCCGGCAAAGACTCCCGTGTCATGAAGCTCGAATTCCGGCTGGCTTCGGCCGCGCCGGCGGTTTTCGTCTATCAGTTGTTGGTACGGAAATTCCGCTTGCGGATATTTGTACTGCATCCGCATGTAGCTGTGCGTCGGCGTTGAGTCCAGGTAAAAATAATATTCCTTGGCATCCTCGCCGTGGTTTCCTTCATTGCCGGTCAAGCCGAACAGCCGTTCCTTCAAAATGGGATCGCGCCCATTCCACAGCGCCAGCGCGAAACAGATGATTTGATGCCGGTCGCTGATGCCGGCGATGCCGTCTTCACCCCACCGGTAAGCCCGCGAACGCGCGTGGTCGTGCGGAAAAAACTCCCAAGCCGTGCCATTCGCGCTGTAGTCTTCGCGCACCGTTCCCCACTGCCGTTCGGAAAGATACGGGCCCCAGCGCTTCCAATAATCTTTGCGAGTGCGATTGTCTTCCAGTCGAATGTCTTCAGTGGTTTGCAGTCTCGGCATGGGGCAGCGGCCTCGCTCAAAAGAGTCGTCCTATCGTCGCACCAATGCAAGCCGAGTAGCGCCGCTGGACGCGAAACGG
>AR_comb_assmDRAFT_10034600_pt1 | contig 18983 bp, 19 predicted proteins | sample ArasoioldDNA_FD_10543 | JGI IMG/M metagenome (IMG submission 10543) | reverse complement strand
GGAACGACGAGGGCGCGGGCAAGGCGACCTTCGAGGCGCTCGCCCAGGATCCCAACCGTCGGCGTGATTACGATCCGGCACCGAAAGACAAGCCCCCCGACATCGGACCACCGGTTGGGCCCGGCACACCCAGCCCCACCCCGCGCGCTGGATCCACTCCACAGCGAGGAACCCCTGCTCCAACAGCCGCGCCGGCACCAACAGCTACCCCGAACCCGGCAACCGAGAGTCCCGCCGAACGCAACAGGCGCCTGATCCGCGAACGGATGCAGACGCCCGTGCCAGCGGGGCGATAGCGTCTCCGTTGACTGCTCATGAGGGAACGTCTATACCGACTGTAGACCAGCCCGTGAGTGAGTGATGGCGGCGACGAGACCTCGCGATCCGGATGCCACCCCGACCCCAACGCGTGAGCCCACGCCCACACGAACCCCTCGTGCGACCGCGACGCTAGGGCCGACCCAGGAAGCGCAACTCAACGCGACAGTGGCAGCCGCGAGCGGTCAGCCGTTCACGCCTACCCCCACGCGGACCCCCGTGCCCACGCGCACTCCGGTCCCGACGCGCACGCCGCGCCCGACCAATACCGCGACACCGGTCCCGACGGCAACGAGCACGCGCACACCGCGCCCGACCAATACCCCGACTGAGACACCAACCCCCCGCCCAACCAACACCGCGACGCCAGTCCCTGTACGGCCCATCAGGACGGATCCTTTGCCGACACCTGGCAACGGTACTGGCCCTGGGGCGCGAGGCGCTCGTATTGAGGTGTGGCGCCAGATTCCTTCCGGCATGCCGCCGACACGCTGGGCGAAGATCATCAACACGGCGTACTCGCCGGACGTGCAGGCGATCATCGACAAGCAAGAGCGCGGCATGCCGCTCACGCTTGAGGATCGTCGCTCGCTCGTCGATGCGGACAACATGATCCGCTCCGAGATCGCCGCGTGGCAGAACGGCGAGCCGGACATCCTGGAGGACGTGCCTACCGACGCTGCAACCCCGGTCCCAGGTGCTCCACCAGATCTCGGACCGCCCGATACAGCCCCGCCGGACCTCGGCCCGCCCATGGGTCCGCCCGTACCCGATAACCCGGAGGACCGCACGACGGGCATGGACACGGGCGGGGAGTCCATCAGCCCCATGGGACCGCCACCCCAGGATACGAGCCCGCTTGTCCCTGCCGGTGCGTTCCAGCAGGCGCCGATCATCCCGACTGCTGGGCTCAACGAGGAGGAGCGCGTACCCCCTGGATCCGCCGCCATCGCGACCTACACCCCGCCCGCGCCACCTCCACCGACAGCAGCAGAGGCTCCGCGCGGCGGCAGCCGTGACGTGGACACGCAGCCCGGTGCCCCCGTGTTCTCGACGGGACCGGGTCCGATCCGTCCCGCCACGCCGGCGCCATCCCCGCCACGGGCAACGCGGCCACCCCCGGACATCGGACCGCCGACTGCGCCCAGGACTCCCGCACCCGCGCCGCCCCCGAAGCCGGCAGCGCCCCCGCCGCCCCCACCGAAGCCACGGCTGTTCGAGGGTGCCAATCCGAACGACCCCCTGATCGCCCCCAGCCCCTTCAGGACTGCCATCGAGCGGGCCGGCGGGCGTGCAACGCGTCCAATTGCCGAGCGCACGGCACAGCAGATCGGGGACATCCAGAGGGGCGGCTTCCAGGGCAGGAATGAGGGCTGGACGACCGAGGAGAAGATGGCGGCTGATGCCTGGCTCGACCAGTACCATCGGCGCCCCGAGTCTCTCGATCCAGCCGAACGTCGCGCCTACGAGCGCGACCCAGGCTCCCTGCTGAGGACGATCAGCGACGACAACGGCCCGTTCTACAACTACAAGGAGTCGTGGATCGGCGCCTACCGTAATGGCGACATCGTGCCCAAGGCGAAGGAGTTCGACGCGGCGCTGCAGGGGTACCCTGGCTACGAGTCGCCCTCGTTCAAGGACATGGAACAGCCCGCTACTGTTGACATGGGCACTCCCCCGTCCGACGCGGGCACCCCCCTATCCGACACGGGGGCACCCCCGGAGCCCCCACCGGACATTGGACCGCCCGCACTGGCCGACCAGGCACGCGACGACTATGCACGGCCGGGCGGTATGGACCGTGGGCGGGGCACTGGGCTAAGCGGCATCCCCGTCATGGATGACTACATGCGCCCGCCACCCGACGCTGTGGCTCCGTTACCCGAAGAGGAGATCCCCGACGAGGGCGAGCCGGACTCCGACACGGACGACTCGGGCGACACGGGCGACATGGAGTACGACAACAGCTACGACCAGGGTAACTACGGGAACGACGAGGACACCGAGTAATGGCGATCTTGCCCCCTGTCAACATCCCCCGTCCGACCTATGGGAACGGTCCGAGCTTCAACCTGGGACCGCCCACGCAGCAACCCGCTCCGGGCCCTGCCCCCACACCAGGCACGGGCAGTAGCGACCCCGGCACGGTCGAGGGGCGCATCGCGATCAGGAACCAGATTCGCGAGCGCATGATGAACGACGAGATTCGGGGGCTGCTCACGAAGCAGGCGACGGGGAGTCTCTCCCCCGAGGAATCTCAGAAGCTCCAGGAGTGGGAGGATCAGGTCGAGACCGAGTACTCCCATACCCTGAACATCGGAGTCCCCACAGACGTCCAGGCTCGCATAGCACGGCGCCAGGAGCTTGCTAACCAGCAGAACCAGAAGTCCCAGGGCGGACGTTCTGGTGGTGGTGCCAGTCGTGGTGGAGGGGCATCCGCGAGTGGGGCCCGTCCAACGAGCGGCGCAGCCGGACGCCCGGCAGCCGCTGCCACAGGACGAGCCGCAGGCGCCCAACCAGGCCGCGCAGCCCCTACCGCGAACATCCCGGTAGCCCAGAACGTGCGCCGCACGATTGTCAGCACGCCCACCCCTCCCGCCGGCCTCCTGCGCTCAGCGATAGAGGGTCTCTACAAAGAGAACGGCGCGACCATGACCGAGCAGGACTATCGGAAGGAGGCCGCGAATGTCGCTAACCTCCTCCGTAAGGGTGGCAAGCCGGACCCCAGCAGCCAGGACGATCAGGTCGCAGCCGCAGCCCTGCGTCGCGTCGCGGTCAATGGCTGGCTGAAGCAACTCCGAGAGCACGGGACCGGCGAGGGCGGCGTGAGCCCCAACGAGGTCCAGTCCCTGGTCGACGCGGGCGCCATCAACCCAGATGGCTCAATCAAGGACGGTCGTGCGTTCGTCGCGATGCTCAAGTACGCTGACCAGCATCCCGAGGCGAACATCAACACGTTCGTGAACTCGTGGACATCAGCGGTCACCAATGGCGAGGGCGTCAACGGAGCGAAGGAGATCACGACCGAGCTACGTGGGCTCGGGGCGCAACTCCCGCCCAACATGGCCGCAGCCCCTACAACGCCAACGGGGACCGCACCGGCCGAGCAGGGCACCACGCCCGCACCCGTGCCCGCTGGTCTTGATCCGGCGTCCGTGCCCCTGCGAACCGGCGCCGACGGTAGCCGACCTGTCTGGGTGACACCCGACGACCACGTCTATGGCATCGAGCCCGATGGCACCATGACCGACATGAACGTCCAGACGGGTGCCTATGCGCGAGCGCAGGAACTCAACCGTGGCGGCACCAACCAGACTACCGCCACCCAGCCTCAGCCGGCCGAAGCGCCAGCCGCACAGCCAGCCGCACAGCCCGCCACGCAGTCAAAGGCGATCCCCGCCCCGCCCGGACTGGAGGACGTCTGGGACCAGCGCCCCGACGACGTCCCGGCGGACGCCCTGATGTACGACAACCCCGAAACGAACCGTCGTGAGTGGATCACCCCTAACGGCGGCATGTACATTCGGGACTCACGGCAGGGCACCCCCTCGTTCGGGCAGGCCATGTTCGTGGGGAAGGATCCCAACGCGTACCAGGCTGCCGCCGCACAGGCGCCGGGTGCGACCACAGGGCCCCCCAGCGACGTCTCACCACGGATCCCCCTGAGCGGGGATGAGCTTCCAGATCCCATCACGCACAACATCCTGCAGATGTACGGGCGCGGCATGGACACCGAAGAGATCCGCCAGGATCTCCTCGATGCCGGGTTCCCCGAGGGGAGCGTCGACTCGCAGATCAACGCCGCATCCGAGTGGCAATACCTACATCCGGACGCGCCCGTCCCCGGAGTTCCGAACGATGTCTCGCCCCGCTTGATGATGGCGAATCCCCCGCGCGTGCTAGACAGGAGCACGCCAGAGGAGACGTGGGATCAGGTTGCACAGGCCGCGTGGGAGGCCCAGCGCCGCCAGGACGAACTGACGGGTGAGCAGAACCTCGATCCCACCGAGGTTGCAGCCGGGCGCCCGAGCGACCACTACATCCAGACGTGGAAGAACTGGTACCAGCAGCAGCGCGACGAGGGGAATCCTCCCGACATCCAGAACCTGACGCTGGGCATCCGCTCCGGCCAGGACGTCGGGCCCCAGGATATTCCCATCGACCAGACGCCGAACGGTGTTCCGCCCGACATCGGACCACCCGTCGTTGGTGAGCCGAACCCTTCTCAGACACCCACCTTCAACCCGTCCCAGGAAGTGATTGCCAGGCTGTTCCAGAACCTCTCTGGTGGCGGCTTCAACGATCCCGTTCAGAGCGCCTTCGAGCCTCCTGCACGGGTTGACGAGACTGGCGTTCAACAGCCGTACGACTTCGGGTACACGACCGACGAGAACGGCAACCCCACGTACACACCCACCAATCCCGAAGAGCAGGCAGCCCCCGAGGTCGAAGGGTCGAGGAAGCGCCGCAACCAGGACCAGGGCGACATCATCGACATGGGTGACGGCAGCGACCAGACACCCGCAGACGAGTGGTGGCGTGTGCTCGACCCCGAGGCTCCGTCACCCGAGGAGCCCAGCGTGGGTGAGGAGCCGACACCGAGCGATGGTTCCGGGGATCCCTGGAGTGGCAGCGGTAACGAGGAGCAGCCCTCGGACAATAGCGGCGGCGAAGAACCCAGTGACGGCAGTGACGGCAGCGACGGCAGCGACAACGGGGACAACGGGGACAACGGCGACAACGGGGACAATGGCGACAATGGCGACAATGGGGACAATGGGGACAATGGCGACAATGGCGACAATGGCGACGGCGAGGACAAGAAGAAGAAGGATGAGGGTGACGACGGGGGGGGCGACTCGGGCGAGGATCCGGGTGGCCCGGTAGGGTACCCACGCGCTCGCTCCCGCCGTAAGGGCAAGTCTCGGCGCGGCAAGGGCAAGGCTAGGGATCGAAGCCGCTCGCTCACAGGAATGTGGAGATGAGTGTCAACCCCTCAAGGTCACGACCGGCATCCCTACGCTCGGACGGAGCGATGCTGGTCTGCACTCACCCCCGTCGGCGCTCCCCCCTGCTGCCGTGCGACTCCATCATCTGTCGACCCTCGGGCCGCACGCTGGTCATACGGTGCAAGAACTGTAAGAACGACCACGTGTTCGGGATCCGCAACGGGTACATCACCCCGCTCGATGCCGACGATCCCGAAGCGGTCCGTGCGCAACGACCGACGGTTGCCCCGGTGTTGCCGTCGAACGTTCGTTGACAGTACTTCCGAGGTCTACTAGCCTACCGGTAACGTAGATCACAACCCCATAGAGCCCTAGAGGCCCGCCGCTACCCCACGGGGTAGCCGTGGGCTTCTTTCGTAGGAGTAGGTCGGTGACGATCAGTCGAGTAGGCCGAGGGCCAGGAGCCTCATCGGGCGGATGGGATCCCGAGAAGATCCTCAACGAGGGCATGGCCGACGCCTGGAATGAACTCCAGCAGCGCGGCGAGGGTGTCTCTCCTGAGGATGTGACCCGCGCACCCCGCAGGGGGAGTAAGTCGCGGGCGGCAGTGGCTGAGCCTCAGCGGCGTCAGTCACGACCGTCGCCGGACCCCGCCGAAGAGGATGTCGACACCTACGGTACCCTCGTTGACGACGAGGAGGACGTCTCGACTGTCGGTGACACCGACGACGATGACGACGACGATGAGGAGGACGAAGAGGAAGAGTACGACGACGACGCCGAGGACATCACTGACGAGGTAGAGGACGACGACGAGAGCGACCTCGGGCCGGAAGGTGATGATGACGACGAGGACGAGGACGAAGAGCCTCGCGCCCGTCAGCGTCAGAAGTCGAAGGGTACTCGCAAGCAGAAGTTCTCCAAGACCGTCGAGCGTCAGATCCAGAAAGAGGTCCAGGCTCAGGTCCAGCGCACCATCCAGGAGAACGAGGCGCTCCGTGAGCGAGAGGCCGCGAGGCAGAAGCTCGACCACGAGAACGCTCAGTTCCTGACCGAGGTGCTGGGCTCGAACGACGACCTCGAACACTGGAAGAACATCGCCCTGGACACGCGACGCCCACAAGCCGAGCGTGACCGAGCGGCTGCGATCTATCGCGGCTACGAGCGCAACCGAGGCTTCTTCGAGCGGTACAAGAGCGGCGCCTGGGCCGTTGTGCAGTACCAGCAGGCCGAAGCCGACAAGGAAGTGCTCAAGCGCGTCGCTCAACTCAAGGGTCTTGATCCCAAGATCGTTGGGGAAGGTGACCGTGCTAAGACGCTGCTCCACGCCTACACAACGGGCATGGCAGCAGCGAACGAGATCAACCAGAAGGAGATCGCGAAGCTCCAGCGACAGATCCAGACGCTCAAGGGTGTCAAGACGAATCGCTCGGACCGACGCGGTGTCACTGGTCGAGCCCCCGCTCCCGCATCCGGGCGCGGACGTCGAGCTTCCCCACGCGCTGCACGGCCGGATCGGACTCGGGGCCTACTGCAGAACGAGCGCGGGATTACTGCCGACTCCGTTGTCCCGTTCCCCACCGATGAATTGCTGAGGTCGATCCGAAACGGCGAGAGCACGCTGGCCGACTACGGTCTGGACGAGCGGCTCCCACCGGTCGGTCGACGGCGGCGACGAGCCTGACGTTAGTCGGAGGACACCATGGCCGGTAAGCTCGAAACCCTGATCACCCCCACAGACGGTAACAACCACTATTTGGGGGATGCCGCTCAGCAGAAGTTCTTCGTCATGACGCTGACGAAGCGAGCGGTGCCGTACCTCGTGCTGTTCGAGGACGCGCAGATGTCCACGATCCCGAAGCACGGTGGTGGCTTCGGCACCCTGGGCGTGATCAGCTTCCGCAAGGTCGCCGCTCTCTGGGATCCGGCTGTGGACGGTGTTGGTCAGCCCACTTCCCTCACAGAGGGTGTGGCCCCGACGTCCAAGGACTTGGACATGACGGAAACGACCGCTAGTCTCAAGCAATATGGGGACTGGATCCGCGTTTCCGACTTGGCCGAAGATGCCTCGGTCGACGGCATCCTGGTGCATGCGGCAGAAGCACTCGGAGAGTACGAGGGGCGCAAGCTTCACCGAGTGATGCTGTATGCGCTCGATGGTACGACAAACGTGTGGTACGGGGATGGCACGGTGATGGCGGAAGCGTCCGTCACGGGTGCCATGAAGATGTCGGCACTGATCACGCAGAAGTTGGTCCGTGCGATGAAGCGGAACAACGCCGCGAGATTCCCCGACCAGTCCTACCACATGATCACCCACGTCGATCAGACGTTCGACATGTTCCAGGACACGAACTTCACCGACATGAGTAAGTACGTCGGTGGAATCGCGGCCGGGGGCGGTCCGAACCTGCTCACGGGCGAGGCCGGGAAGGGCTGGGGGGTTCGCTTCAAGGAAGCGAACGAACTCATCACTGGCACTGGTGCGGCCTCTGCCCCGACGTACCACAGTTACATCTACGGCCCCGACGGGTTCGGGATGCTCGATCTGGCAACCCAGGCCGTTCGGCGCATCGATCCACGCACGAACCGGGGCATTGCGATTTTCACGCTCCCGGTGAACCGCCCCGACAAGTCCGACCCGCTCGGACAGGTTGGGCTGGTCTCGTGCAAGGTCGCCTTCGCGGGGATCGTGTTCGATCCCCTGCAGGTCATGAAGGTGATCACGAGCGCGAGCGTGTAGTTCGATACCTGGGAGTGGGGGAGTTCTGTCCCCCACTCCGTTACCTCTGGATGGAGGACTCCCATGGCAGATACACGGACGGACGCCGAGAAGGAGCGAGCACGGCAGGAGGAGGCGTCGGCACGCGCGGCACGCAGCGCCGCCCAGGACGCTATCAAGAACCCGCCCGAGCCGCCGCCGCCGGGACCGGCCACGCTCGATGCTGTCGGGAACATGGCGACGCACCCCGAGGGGCTCTCTGCTGCTGAGCAGGAGCGACGGCGGAACGAGGAGGCACGGGAGGCAGAGGCCAAGCTGACGCCCGCCCAGCGCCGCGCTCGTGAGCATCGTGCCCAGGAGACAGCGAGCCCGGCTGTCACTCGGGCAGCGACCGCGCTGGCACGTGCGGCTGCTGCTACCCCAGTAGTGGACGGCGAGTTCCCCCCGCTGACCCCGGTCGCTCCCGGTGAGACCGAGCGCGGCTGGTCGCCCGAGGTGACCGCTCGTCACCCGGCTGTGCTGGCTGAGAACATGGCCCGCATTGCCGAGATGGACGGGCACTCCACTGGCGCACGTCGCTCTCGGATCGAGAGCATCGACCCCACTGATCCCATCGCGGTTCAGGATGCGCTGCGCGAGCAGGGCTTCCACGAGGTCCGCATGCGGGATCTCCAGAATCGCGCGGCCTTGCTGGGCTTCGAGGAGCTTGCGGCTGCTGAGCAGGCGCGGGCGATGGCGAGCCCGTACGCGGCTGCGGCTGTCCGCGAGGCTCTCGGAGCAGCGCAGGACACCGCGCGTGCAGCAGGCCACGAGGTCGACTAGGCAGGAGTAAGTCATGCCAGCAGCGAAGAGCAACGGGGCCGCGCACAGCGGCCCCACCCCCGATACCGAAGCGACCCCCAACGCCCCCGAGGCGAACGGCGCGGCCAACGGGCCGGACCGCATGGACCTGATGATGGCGACGTTCCTCGGCAAGCTGGAGGAGTTGTCGACCTCTCTCAACGCGAAGATCGAGGCCGTGCGCCAGGAGGCCACTCAGCGCGCAGCAGAGCCCCCACGCGGCCAGTACGAGCCCCCGCCACCGATGGGCTACGACGAGCCGATTGATGGCTCGTACGTTCCGCTCGGTTCGGCACAGGGCGCGGGGGCTGGGCTTATCCCGCCACCCTCGCAGGGGCCCACCCCGCCGTCGAACCCGGTCGTCTTCGATCAGCAGCAGAAGATCGCGGACCCTAACTCGCGTCTGGTTGCCTTCATCCCGAAGACCGACCAGTTGAACCCGAAGGCGCTCCTGTTCGAGGGCTGGATCAACGGCAAGTACCTGCGCTCCAAGCGGGGCGAGCCGATGATGGCGCCGCTGGGGTACGCGGTCGACATCGCGAAGAGCGGTCATGGCTACGTTGTGGACATCGCGGCGATGTCCTCCGTGACCGTGATCCAGAACCCAGACTTCTCGCGGCCCGACGACGCCATGTGGCCGTCTGAGGTTCCGCCGGTCCAGCCGAGATCCATCCCGTACGCGTAGGCGGGGCTCATGCCAACACTTGAAGAGATCCGTTCGCCGGTCCTCGCCCAGATCAAGGGGTGTCTGACGGGGACCGTCGACATGGATCCCGATCCGCTCAATGGTGATGCCGCCCGCTCGTTGATCAGCGGGCGGCTCTTTGACGGTGAAAAGCTGGCGGACGCGTTCGGGGGCCAGTACTTCTGGATCCCGCGCTATGGGGACGCGGTGCGCGTCGAGGATCGTGGCTATCGCACGCGGTTCACGAGCGTCCTGACGCCACCGACGACGGGCTCCTACAAGCTGACGCTCTACGGCTACGGCGTGACGAACGCGCTCTCACCTAGTTCGTCGGCGGCTGCCATCGCGAGCGCCATCCATGGTGTCTCCCCGTCAGATCTCGCGGCGACCGAGGTCACCAAGAACGCGGACGGGTCGTTCTCGATTACGACGTTCCTGCGCGTGGGTATGTCAACATCGGCGGGCTCGCTACTGTCAACAGGTGGCATGGGCATCTGCTTGATGAACCGCGACTTCACTGTGCCACTGCCCAAGGGCACGCGCTGGTACTCGTGCCCGAAGCTCCCGTTCGTCTCGGACGATGAGACCAATGGCATCCACGACTGCATCAATCTGGCGTTGAACGACGTCTACGTGGATGATCTCTTCCCCGTCACCGCGACGCTGCCGTGGGGTCAACGCCCAACGGTCATCCAACTCTCGGAGCTTGCCCCCTGGCTGCTCCCCGAGCACGTGCTGGGGTATTACGCACCGACCGACTGGGCGATGACGGCAGTGTTCGTCCCACCCCCGTCCGGCTCCTACACGCTCACACTGGGGGGCTGGAAGGACTTCGCGTCGACAGCACCGATCCTGTCGTCTGCTACGGGCGCACAGATCGAGGCGGCGCTCGCTGCCATCCCTGGCATCGGACAGCCCCCGACTGTCGAGCCCATCGGCGCGGCGACGTCATTCACGATCCAGTGGCAGACGCAGTACTACAAGTCGACACTCACGCCCTCGGCGGGCTACATCGCTATGATCCGCAACGACAGGCTCAGAGAGCCCTTCCCGACCACGATAGGCCCCTACTACCGCGCGGACTTCGAGAGCCCCACCGTGGGCGATCCTGGCTATGTTGAGGGCGCTACGTGGTTCATCAACTGCCGTCGCCCCTACGGCTCCAAGATCGCTCCCCAGACGTACCCTCTGAACGCGAATGGCATCCCCGACACGACCAAGCCACCCATCAAGGGCACGGAGTGGGTCGAGTCGTCATCCGGGCTCGTCAACGACCTCGACCAGACGGCAGCGCCCATCGAGCGCGTCGTGCTCCAGGCCACCCGCTATGTGTTCGAGGCGATTGCTGACGCGAGCCCACGTGGCGAGTCCCAGGAGTGGACCGAGAAGGCAAAGCAGATGGGGGCCCAGTCAGCCGGCCGCATCATCTGGGGCAAGTCCACGCGCAGGGGGCCGGGCCGCTCGCCCATCTATCCGGGAGCCGCACTGGGGGCGTCGGGAGCCAAGTCCTGGATCTGGTGGTAGGTCATGCCGAGGAGCGGCGCACGCAGTAGCTCCTACGACATCACGCTCGATGGAGACCTCGGTCTCAATCTCTTTCGCGATGGGAGGCAGCCGGCCGTCCAGGGCGGACGCTTCACATCCTCCGAGGCCATCCGCTCGTCGGGCGGGAATGACCAGTCGGTCATCTTCGACCGCTTCACGGGTGGGATAGGCTCAACGGACAGGCTCATCCCACACACGTACCCGCTTGGGATCGACGTCTGTACGCGCTTCGGGAGGATCTGGACACCCAGCGGGAAGATCACGACACTGGGCACGCTCCCGAATGGCGCGGGCGGTAGAGTACCCGGCCAGATTCGTCCCAACGGGATCATGGAGTACGGCGCCAACGACATGCTGTTTGGCGCGGGCGGCGTCCTCGTCCGTACGACGTACCCCTTTACGTCCTTCACCGTCGAGACGACCGTACTCGCGACCGAGGAGATCACCTCGATCTGGGCGTACCGTGGCTTCATCGTGCTGGGGACGGTCGTGACGGCGACGGGTAACCCAGGCCACCTCTACGTGAAGGATCCTGGTACGGGGCTCTGGACGTCGGGTGATGCGCTCGGTCAGTTCCTGATCGCGACCTACTTCAAGATCTCTGGCGTGGGCGACTGGCGCCTGATCACGAACGACACGAAGTACACGTTCCGCTACATCAACACCCTGACAGCCGCCGGCATTACCACAGCCGCGACATGGGCTGCTGCCAACATTGTTGGTGACGAGTCGCAACCAATAACGAACATGGTCGGGGCTCCGCTCGTCATGTTCTTCCTCAAGACCGACGGTTTGTACCACCTAGAGGAGGACATGCGGTCCGCGCGCATCGCGGACTGGTCAAGCTCCATCCATCCCGACAATGGCAAGGTCGCCCAGTTCGCGTACGGGGGCGTGTTCGCGTCCCACGGGCAGCAGGGCATCGTCCATGTCGACGTGGCGGACCTCAACGTCCAGTGGCAGACGAGCGCGTGCGCACCAGGCACGAACCTCGGACGCGTCACCCCGATCAATGGTCAAGCGACCGCGCTCACGATGGACGGCGAGTGGCTGGTCGCGCCGATCTACAACGGCACCGATAGCTACATCATGTACGGGCGCCCTAACGAGGTATCGCAAGTCATCGCGCTCGACTCCCTGAAGTCCCCGCAGATCATGAACTGGCATGGGAGCGAGGGCACGTTCTTCAACCAGAAGGTGACAGCGGTCGACCAGGCGTCGGTTGGCACGAACAACAGGCCCCTGCTCTGGGTTGCGTCGCTCGTTGGCAGCACGCCGACGATCTCCAACATCTCGCTTGCGGCCAAGGGTGCGACCCCGCTTGAGGACTGGGTGCTCAATGGCCCGCATCGCTTCCAGAACAACTCCTGGCTGTACCTGCCGAGAGAGGACTGGGGCGACGACTCGGGCAACGGCTGGCAGACTGCGAAGAAGATTTTCACGAGGGTGGACCTCTGGGTCGAGTACCTCGAACGCGACGTCACCTGGATCGACACGTACATGTCCACATCGAACGGGTACGAGATCTTCTGGGACCGAGCACTCGATGACACGACGCTCTGGCATCTCGTCGGGCGCATGGATTCGACCGACCGAACGGGCTTCGTGCCGGGCCAGAGCGTGCAGAGCGGTATGCATGCGGCCACCCTGTTCCGTGGCTATGCCCAGGATGACAAGCCGTTCGTCTTCCACTCGGCCAAGCTGAGAGGAGTCCCGGTCATCGAGCAGCAGGAGCGGCGGCGCTACCGCGTCATCGTGGGACGCTCACGACGGCCGGGTGGGGCGTTGGATCGACGTTCGAACGCGACGATCAACAATCGACTGGAGGGGCTGCAGTGGGCCGACCCCATCAGCCTCCGAGATCAGCATGGCCTGACCTACGTGGTGAACTTCGAGGAGGGCTACTCCTACGAGGAGATCACGGACCCCCAGACGAAGGAGACCATCGGGACGGGGACGTTCACCGTGCGCATCCTGAGGCGCCCGTTCATCTGGGGTACCTACTCCCGCTGGGGAAGCGACGTAAGCTGGTCGTAGACGTTCGTGGACCCTGGTCCCCGGATGTGGCAAGCTCGGTCTATCTAAGCGAGGGAGGTCGCCATGGCTGATCCAGATCTGCCAGATATCCATGATGGCGACTTAGCCTACGCCTGGAACGTTCAGAACATCGAGGACATCCTCAAGGGTCGGCGTGCGTACCCGATCCACCTGACGAAGCATTCCGACATCGCTGTCCCCACGCTGACGCTCCAGAACCTCGCTGGGAGCACGTCGCCCATCCTCTTGATCTACCAGGAGGATGGGACGACCGAGGTCATGCGGGTCACCAGAGCCGGCATCGTCACCTCGAAGATCGCGGGCTGGTTCGACTTCGCATACCAGGCAGCGGCTCCGTCTGCGCCGGGCACGGGCACGCAGATCATCCGCATGTACGCCCGCGCAGGGCAACTCTACTTCAAGGTGGAGGGGGGCGTGGAGCAACAGATACCGACAGGGCTGCCGCCGGGTCCGACCATGCGGTATGGCTTCTGGATGGGGGACTGACGCATGGCCGAGGCTTGGCGAATCCTGGTCGACGCAGACGCGAACCGCGCACCGAGCGCGAACGTGTACACCACGCTCTTCACGACGGTCGCGGCCGGCACCCCTCTCAAAGTCCACGTCTGCAACACGACGGCCGTGCAGGCGAAGTTCCGCATCGCTGTCGTGCCACCCGGCTTCGCGCTCGGGGGGCCCCCGCCCATACCGGGCCTCAATCACCACGTCTCGTACGACAAGGTCATTGAGCCCAGTGACGAGTTCGACACCGTCGTGTATGGCTGCGAGCTAGGCGTCAGGATCGTCGTCAGGACGGACACAAGCGGCGTAACTTTTGTTTGTACCGGACCTGAGTTTTCGTAGGAATAGTGTATGGCTTCGCACCAATGACACGATGGCAAGGAGGGCACAGGGTGCGACCGTTCGATACGACCAAGCGGAGATCAGGGTAGAGGGCGAAGGGCTGGATATGGTCGGCGTGCAGATCTCCCCCATGCTGCCCACAGCGCTGACAGGTGTACTGGTCGCGCTCAAAGACCGCGTCCCTCCATGCCTTGTACTCGGTCGAGGTGCGGATCAATCGGTTCTTGGGCGTGATGCCGCCCTTCCAGTTGTGATGGCGTGGCCCCGCGTGACTCGACTTACCGCGCTTCCTGGCGCCAGGGGTATAAGAGCACTCTCGGGAGCAGTATTTCCTGGAGCGGGGCCAGCGCTGGAAAGTGGTCTTACAGGCGGGGCAGACCTTAGACGGAACCCGTCGGTTGATGTTGGCGAGAGGCTTGATCTGCTCCCAGTTCTTGGGCATCCTTCCCTTCATCTTGGCTCGTTGCTTCTCGGTCGCCTCGGGACTCCTGACATGCCCCATCTTCGATGCAGAGATCTTCGCTCTGGTCTCTGCAGCGCGCGGACCCTTCGACCAGTGGACCATCAAGTTGTCTCCATGTCCAGACTTCACATGGATTATACGTAGGGAGGTACCCATGCGGCGTTTCATTCTCGGAGCACTCGTGGCTGCTGTACTGTTCGTGCTGGTGCCGGCGCTGCCTGGCATCCGTGGCGACGGCGGGGACTATCTGGTTCCGCCACCCGCGACAGCCTGGGCCGACACCTTCACCTGGAACGACGGCCCACCCAAGCGTCCCGAGTTCACGCTCTACTGCAACTCACGAACGACCGTGAACGGTGATACCTACATCCAGCACACGTACATCTCCGGGGATATGGACCAGCCAAGGGACTCGGAGATCCGCTGGATGCAGGGGTACTGTGACATGATCAGCAGGAGAGCAGCGGTCGGGTATTTCCTGTACCAGAAGGGGATCGACATCGACCCGAATGTCGTCGAGGTCTCCTGGAAGGGTCCGTAAATGCCAGTCGCCCGAGCGAAGACCCCCGAGATCTCCTGGCCGGACGGTTCCTCTGGGCGCCTCGCTGGTCGCTTCAGGCTGGAGCCCACCAGCGGCTTCCGGAGGCTCGCATCCGGTCGTTGGGGCTTCTACATCCTGGGCATCCAGGTTGCTGAACTGAACCCTCTGGGGTGGCTGGCTCGGGCGAACGGTACGGGCTCGATCTCCCCGCTCGCGATGGGGCGCATCTCGGACCCGGCAGCAGATGGCAACGAGACGTCGCTGGACGTCGTCAACGCGGCCGGCACGACGCTCGGGCGACTCTCGTCCTACCGCGTGAACGCAACGTCGTGGGGATGGAAGCTCTACTCCTCGACGGCTGGTGCCCTGGGGGCTACTGCTGACCTGACTCTCGATGGTACCGGCCTTGTCCAGGTACGTAATGGCTTGAGTGTCCTGGCGGGAGGACTGAGTGTCCTATCTGGCGGACTGGCAACACGAGCGTCCGGTACAGGCTCGGTCACCCCGCTCGCGATAGCCCGTGTCTCGGACCCTGCCGCTGATGGCAACGAGACCTCCCTGGATTTCTCCAACGCCGCCAACACGCCGCTGGCTCGCCTCTCGTCACACCGTATTAGCGCGACATCGTGGGGTTGGAAGCTCTACTCTTCGAGCGCTGGGGCACTTCAGGCCACGCCCGCGATTATCGTCGGCAGCACGTCGGACGCCAACGATGTCACGATCTCAGGCCGCACCATCCTGGGCGGCGGCATAGCCACCGCAGCAAGCTCCTTCTCGTTCCTCGACACGGCGTTCTCTGTCGCGAAGGGGATCAAAGTCGGGAACCTCGTCGTTTCGGCTAGCTATTCGGACACCCCGCCCACGAATGGCATCTACTCCTCAGGCGCCGTCTCGACCGGTGCCCTGACCGTCAGGACAGGTGGCCTGAACGTTCAGGCAGGCGCTGTCACATTCGCTGGCGCCCTGACCGTGAGCGGTGCCGTCGTGGCTAATTTCGGCGTGACCGTCTCGGGCGGTCTGGTCGTCACGGGTGGCATCAACAACCAGAGCGGCATCTTCTACACTCCCGCATCCTTCTACGGCTTCTATGACAACGGCGGCGGCGGCGCCCAGGCTGTCAAGGTTCTCAGCCTGGTTGCCTCCACCAGTTTCAGTGACACCGCACCTTCGGGCGGGATCTACGCTGCGAGCACGGCCTCAGTCAGTGGCCTGACCGTCAGGTCGGGCGGCGCGTCGATCACTGGCGGCATGACCATTGCGACCGGCAGCTTGGCGATCAACGCCGGCAATATCAGTGTGCAAGGATCGTCGGCCAGCTTCATCACTGGTGGCCTGCAGATCAGCACCGGCGGCCTGACCGTCGTGGCGGGTGGTCTGAGCGTTCAGGGCGGCGCCAACTCGTTCACAGCCGCGATCTTCCCGCAAAGTGACAACGCCTACACGCTCGGGGGTAACGTACTACGCTGGTTTGCCGTCTACGCTGTCACGGGAACCATCCAGACTTCCTCGCGGGAGTTCAAGGATAACCTGGCGCCCCTCGACCCAAAGGCCGCGTTGAGGGCGATTCTGGCAACGCCACTGTACGAGTACGAGTATGTCCACCCTGGTGCCAAGAAGACATCGGCACGTCGTGCCCCTCGCAAGGAGCGCCACGTTGGCTTCATGGCTGACGAGGCCGATCCGATGCTGCTGGTAGACGGTGAGAGCGTCAGTCCGCAGACGACCGCTGCCGTGGCTCTGGCCGCGATCAAGGCGCTGGACGCTCGTCTCACAATCCTGGAGGCTTCGTGACACAGAGCGATCAGATCTCTCGGGCCATCGAAGAGGTGATGGCAGAAAAGAAGAACGGCAAGCAAGAGCGTCTTGATCTGACCGAGGGCGCGTACTTCGACAAGATCCAGGTCGATCTTCGTGAAGCAGAAAGCATGCAGCGAGAGATCCTGGAGTTAGAGAACAGGGTCCGAGAGCTACGAACGATCATTGAGAGACGTGTTGGGGCACGCGATTCGTTTATCGAACACCTGGCCTCGAAGTACAGGTTAGTAGACGGTGACAGGATTGAAGAGGACTGGACCATCATCAGGAAAGCGGCCACGTGATTGGACCTCATTGCGCTCAGCCTCGCCCAGGATCCGGTCACGCTAAGCCTGGAGGTGATTCGCGAGTACGGCCCCCTGGTTGGCGGGGCTTTTGTCGTCGTTGGATTTTTAGGGATCACGGTCAGACTGCTCTTCAATCGACTGGAGAAGGCCCACGAGAGCGCCATCGCGAGCCTGCAGGAAGCGCACACGAAGGAAACAGAAAGGCTGATTGAGGGGCGCGCCATCCAGGTAAGGCTCATCTCCGAGGCAAGGGACAGGGAGGTCGCCCTCTTGACGGCTGAACTTGGGCGGGCACTGGAGACAAGTAAGATTTGGCAGCAACAATCGGAGCGATTAGCAGATCGCTACGAAGAGGTCGCCCAGGTAGCAGCAGATCTCTCGGAGAGAGCTTTCGGACCGAGAAGAAAGCAGGTACGGTGAAATGGCAAGATGACCTTCTTCGTGTGCTCCTCGCTCTCAGGGGCCGACGGCGCGTACATACTGAACCCGAACCGGCCCAGCCCCCCGTGGTGAGGCAGAGTAACGTGGAAGAGCCGATGGTAACGAGTACCCCCATAGAGAGCCCCCCAACGGACCTCGTCCCATTCCTCCGTCAAACGCCCCCGTCGTTGAAGGACGATCCCGAGCAGGCACTCGCGCTCGCGCGTGTACGCCAGAAGTTCCACAGGGGGGACCAGCCGCTCACAGTCGCTCGGGCCCGTCGGGACATGCTCCTGAGAGAGGAACGAGAGCAGAGGGAAGGGGTTCAGTGACCTGGGAGTCCACCCCCTTCGACTGGCTGCCCACGATGAGCCTCGCGGAGGCGTACTGGCTCGCTTTCGGGCTGCCAGCCATCATCATCGGGACTATCGTGTCTTGTTTCGCAATCCGCGAGGTCATCATCCACTGGGGCAGCGACGACGAGATCTCGTTTGGGCTCGCGTGGGCGAACGCCATCGAGACCGTCGTGCTGACGCTCATGGCAGTGTGCGTCGGGCTGGTCGGGATCATCCTGGCGTTCGTTCCTTCGGCACCGTCCCAGGATGCCCGTGACCGCGCGGACCTCATCGTCATCCTCCTGCTGTCCGTCGACTTCGGCATCCTGATCAAAATGGTCGTCAAGGTCTGGGTCATCTGGTTCGTCAGGCACTGGAACGTACGGCTGCGACTCATGCGGTCGCAGCACCCGCTAGGGCACTCCATAGAGGTAGGAGAGAGTCATGGTGGCACCTAAGGGTCTAGGGCGGATCTACGCGCAGGATCTCAACGACCTGAAGTATCCCCTCAGGGCAGCGCGCAGCCTCCCCCCAATCACCGAGCTACCCTCGAAGATCCAGTATCGACGGGGCCCTGTCTCCGATCAGGGCTACGAGGGTACCTGCGTTGCTCACTCACTGAGGGCGAAGCTCCGAGGTGCCCCCATCGTCGTGGGCGAGAAGCGCGCCCCAGCCCCCGACACGATCTACGACGCGGCCGTGCTCATCGACGAGTTCCACATGGGGCCCGACGAGGCGCGCACGCGCGGAACGAGCGTCAGGGCGGGCTGCAAGGTACTCCAGGGCATGGGGTTCATCAGTGCGTACCACTGGGCTGCCACCGTCGAAGAGGCCACACAGTGGATGCTCTCCGGCAACGGCGGGCTCGTGCTAGGGATCGACTGGCTCCAGCGCATGAGCTACCCCTCGGACGAGGGGATCATTCGCGCTCAAGGGGGCGTCGAGGGCGGGCACGCGATCTATGCCTTCGGTGTCGACATGGACGGCGGGTTCATCGAGCTTCAGAACTCCTGGGGCACAAGTTGGGGCGGCTGGCGCACGAGCCCGCGACGCGCCGTCACCTACCAGGGCTGCGCACGGCTCCCACTCGACGACCTCCGTCGCCTCATGGCGGGCAACGGCGAGATCTGCGCCATCCTCGAAGTGCCCTACAGGCACCACA
>AR_comb_assmDRAFT_10194444_pt1 | contig 18985 bp, 14 predicted proteins | sample ArasoioldDNA_FD_10543 | JGI IMG/M metagenome (IMG submission 10543) | reverse complement strand
ACCCAAATGCTGGTTCCGTCAAAAAGGAACGCGCTAACATTTGGAAACTGAGCCACAGTCGACACTACAGAGCCGTCACTCGCTTTTAGCTTTGAGATCTTGTCGAAGCTGTGAGACACCCAAACGTTTACACCATCAAAGCTCATTGCACCTGGACTGAAGCCTACAGTGAAAGTTCCGAGCAGCGCGCCGTCGCTGGCTCGCAGCTTTGTGATAGTACCAACGGCGCTGCTGACCCAGATGTTTGCTCCGTCAAACACAACCTCGCCGGGGAACGAGCCCACCGCAAAAGTTCCCAACACCTGGCCCGTGTTCGCATCCAGCTTCGTCAGGTTGCTACTGAAAGCATTAGCGACCCAAATATGCGCTCCATCGAACGCCATTCTGCCGGGTGCCGAACCGACTGGAATGGTAGCCAACAACGTACCGTCACTTGCTCGAAACTTTGTTACCTGGTTGTAGTTCGAACTCGCTATCCAGATGTTTTCTCCGTCAGACATAATGCCGTTGGGTGTGGGCGCGCCCAGAAGAAAATTACCGAGCACTTCACCGTCACTCGGCCGGATCTTTATGATCGCTCCGTCATTGCCTGCCGATCGTACGGCCCAAATGTTTGTACCATCGAAAGTAACTCCACTGATGTTAGAACCGAAGGGCACGGACGTTAGCAATTCGCCGTCACTCGCGCGCAGTTTCATCACCACACCAGTCGCATTGCTCGTGACCCAGATGTTGGTGCCGTCGAATGCCATCCCTCCCGGACTCGCCACCGAGAAATCACCAAACTGTCTCGGCAACAGATCCCAGCGCTTCAAAGCGATCAACGAAGGATCCAATCCGCCACCGGACGGTCCGGCTGGCCCCTGTGGTCCGACATCACCTTTGTCGCCCTTCTCGCCTTTCTCACCTTGAGGACCTTGCGAGCCCTGGGCACCTTGCGCACCTGCATCTCCGGCATTGCCCTTCTCGCCTTGAGGACCCTGCGGACCCTGTGGACCCTGTGGACCCTGCGGCCCGGCCTGTTGATTTAACGTCACGATAAGATCGGGTTCGTGGCTCGTCTGTGAATTCTCCTTACTATCAAATGTCACGTTCGTACCGGTTCCGGCAACGATTACAATGCCGTTATTAGCAATACCGTCCACCCACTTTCGTGCCGTGCTCGTGACATCGATCGTCAAGTACTGACCTTTTTTGCTGGCGTCAATCGAAATGCCGGAGCCAATCACCGCGCCGAGCGCTGGGCTCGTATTGGCAGTGATTGTTTTCTCATTCCACGCGCCGCCTGCCTCATAAAGATCGATCGTTCCCGGCACAGTAACGTTACCGACATAGACTTTAAGAGTTGCTTTCGCGACGTCAGTTCCTTTCGTGCCGGCGGGAAGCAGCGTCGAGAGCTTGAATTTCAAGTAGGTATTGCTGCCGGATAAAACATTGAGGTTGGGATTGGTACCGAAATTCGAATCAGCATCCTTCGCTGAATTTATGGTATTGGCATCATCCGTCAGGATGCTCTGGGCCTGTACCGCCGCTGCAAAACAAATGATGGATACAAGCATAGCAGTTGTAGTTAACAAGGTTTTCATGAATTGATGAATAGGATTGTTCAGCACTTTGGTTTCTCCTGGGCGATTTTTTACGGACTCTGGTCCGCTCATTCCATCTTTAGTGGCGAGCGACGGAGAAACATCACACCGTTGGGCCATGATGCGCTTTTTGTGCTTTTTTGTGGCTACTTAATGACTCAGAAGCGCCAGCGCGTTCCAGTGTGGCAGCGTTTACAGACTGAGAAATCATCTCCACCGAAAGCGCGCTTACCATTGTGACAACTCATACAGCTCTCGCTACCCGGGCGCGCGTGATGGTTCAGCGGCGCAGGCGCGGTGACTTGTCTCCGTTGGGGCATTCCCGCTCTAACCTGATGGCATTCGGTGCAATTCAATTCCTGATGTCTCGTATGACTGAACCCAACGCGAAAGGCCTGCGCGTATTCAGGAGTGCGACTGTAGCTGCCGAGTTGATGGCAGGTGCGGCACGACGAGATGTCGCGTCCCTGCGATTGCGCGCGTGGAGTATGGCAGCGGTAACAAGTTGTGTGAGCGTTGAAACCCGACGGGATCGACATCGCTGCTCCCCCGCGCCCGGGCCGATGGCAGGTAGCGCAGTTTACACCCTGCTTCTGCACGTGTAACGAGTGATCGAACTTCATGCTAAAGCTCTGTAGACGCGGGAAAGATTTCAATGTGCCGGACTTAACGTCTGTGTGGCAGATGGTGCAGATTGGACTGTCTGAGTTCGAAAATTGCTGTGCGTGACAGCCGGCGCAGGGCGCATGTTCCGACTGGCCTGGAAGCTGCGGTCGCGGTGAGTTGCTATCGCGACGATGGCAAAGCAGACAAGGCAGGCGCGCATGATTTCTGCTGCTGTGCAGAAACTTCGAATAGTCTAAGCCTTCGGGCGGTTGAATCTGCACTTGCTGATCGACTTCAGTCGTCGTGGATGCCGTCGTCGCTCCGGATTGAAGCACATAACCAACAATGACGACGACAAGCGCGAATATCAGCGCGAGTGGAAATTTTTTCATTCTTTGCATTGTCAATTTTCTTTTGCGACGGGCTGCCGGCTTTCGATCTGTCTGATCTTCAGATACACGAGCAGCGCAAGAAAAAGAATGAACACCAGCGACACGGCAAGTCCTTTGCGCCTGAAGCTAAGCTCAGCCAGCGCGTCCAAACCGGCCTGGTAACCTTTGTTCGCGACGTCGAGACCGGGCGTGACGACCTTGTCGACCTCGGCAGTTGATGAAGAATGGATCAGTACGCGCGCGTGCGTTAAAGCATCCGTTGCGCCCTTCAAATCAAACTTCGGTTTGCTCACTTCCATTCCCTTGCGTTCGGCCAGGCTAAGAATGTCGTTCGACTTGCCGATGCTCGCGATCAGCTCGTCGATGCGCGAACGCATATGGCCGGCTGCGGTAAAACCTTTGTCTCCGTTTGCATGACAGTTAACACACAGGGCTCCCTGCTGTGTTCCAATCATCTGATCGTTAGGCGCGGCAATGCCGTGATTGCTGTGGCAGGTGATGCATTCGGCCAGACCCTGCTGATCAAAAGCCGCTTTGTGCGGGCTTGTCTGAAAGAGGTCGGCCTGGCGTGCGTGACATTGCCCGCAAACGTTGGCCACTGAAGTGATACCCGGGGGTGTCGCGCCATGATTGCCGTGACAATCATTACACGTCGGCGCCGATAGATCCTGTTTATCGTACAGAGCTTTGGCGTGCACGCTGGTCTTAAACTTGGAAACCTGATCGGTCGGGATCTTAAAGGCGCGCATGTAGTCAGCGTTGCCATGACACTTCGCGCAGGTGTCCGCGACGTTGAGCGGATAAACGGACGACAGCGGATCGCTCACTGCCCTAATACCGTGAACCGTGTGACAACTGATACAGGTTGCAACTTTCTGCTCTCCTGCTTTGAGCAGCTTGCCGTGAACGCTCGTGTAATACTCGCTTTCCTGGTCCACACGTAGTGAGGGATTGAATCTTTTCATCAGGTTCGCGTCACTGTGGCATTTGCCGCAGTAAGCGGGAATGTCGACGGTCCTTGGTTTTCCCAGATAGCCCTTCCGCGGGTCCTTCGCGGCTTCACTTGTATCGGCATTCGGATCACCACCATGACAGTCGTTGCACGACAGGCCGCGACCACGATGTATGTCGTGTTCAAAATTTTTCGCTGGAGCACTGAGCCGTGGATCGTCGAGCTTGATATGACAATCGATGCAGGAGCTCTTCTTCTGGGCGGCTACAACACTCGAAAGCATCAGCAGAACCATGACTGCAAGAACATTTCTCTGCGGTCCTCTGCGTACCTCCGCGTACGCTGCGTTGGATCTCATTTTTAACGCAGAGTACGCGGAGGTACGCAGAGGACCGCAGAGAAAGCCTCTCAGAAAATATTGATCCATTCTCATCACCTCGTTAAGTCGCGTAACCGATAACCGTCATCACCACGATGTAAAGAAGCGCCAGCACACCGATAACGTTGAAGAACAGTGTGCGCTTCCGATTCTCCGGCCCACGGTCCACAAAAGGCACAATAAACAAGAGCAGTGCGACGATGTTGAACGCCATGATGCCCAGCACCTCGCCGTCCATACCAAGGATCTTCGCCGGCAAAAACTTGAGAGTCTGGAACATGAACAGGAAATACCATTCGGGCTTAATCCCGGCCGGGGCGGGCGCAAATGCATCCGCTTTTTCCCCCAGCTCCCAGGGAAACAAAGCAGCGAGCGCTGCCAGGCCACCGATCGCCAGAATCCAGCCAATCAGATCGCGCAGCAGAAAGTTAGGAATAAACTTCATCTTCCGCACGTTCTGATTTCGTAACGAGGGCGGTACGCTCATGCCATGCAATTGGACCAGCAGCACGTGCACCGCGAGAAAGACGGTGGCGGTTGCGGGAAGCACGGCCACGTGAAACCCGAAGAAGCGCGTGAGCGTTGCGCCGGTGACATCGTCGCCGCCACGCAAAAACCTGAGTACCGGTCGACCGACGATCGGAACGACTCCGGCAATTTCGGTTCCGACTTTGGTGGCAAAGTAGGCCAGCTTGTTCCATGGCAAAAGGTAGCCGCTGAAGCCGAAACAGATGACGATAAACAAAAGCACTACTCCGCTCACCCAGGTCATTTCGCGCGGGCGGTAGTAAGCACGCAAGAAGAAGACGCTGAACAGGTGAATGAAAAGCGTGGCAATCATCAAGTTGGCCGACCAACTGTGGATCGAACGGATCAACCAGCCAAACTTCACCTCAGTAACGATGAACTGCACGCTCTCAAAAGCATTTTCAGCACTGGGGCGGTAATAGAGCAGCAGCAGGATTCCGGTGACGACCTGTACGACAAAGAGAAAGAGTGTCATGCCACCGAAGTAGTACCAGATCGAATGACGATGGACCGGGACCTCTTTCTTGTGCGCTATCGCAGAGAGAGCACTGATTGACAAGCGCTCGTCCAGCCAGTCTTTAACTACTGTTGCTCGCATAAGTTTGGTTATGCCTTACTGACGACGATCTCGTCGCCACGAGTGTTTACTTTGAATTCCTCGAGCGGACGTGGCGGCGGGCCGGCGACATTCTTGCCATTCAGGTTGTAGTGCCCGTTGTGACAGGCACACCAGATCTGTTTTGTTTCCGGCTGATATTGAACGATGCATTCGAGGTGCGTGCAGACGGCTGAAAAGGCTTTAAGTTCGCCAGAGTCGGTGCGCACAACGATTCCAGGCTTGCTGCCGAACTTAAAAATCTTTCCCGAATTGACCGGCACTTCGTTTAGCTTTGCAGCAATCACGGAGCTTTCGCTCGATTCGATTACTGGTGGCGGCGACATGAAGCGGATGATCGGGTAGACGATCGCGCCCAGAGTTGCAAGCGCGCTCGTGCCTAGTAAGTAGTCAAGAAACCGTCGCCTGCCTGGTTGCAAATCAGATGGACCAGCGGTATGCGCGTTACTCATCACTATTCTCCCATCTGTCCTGGTACTTAACTTAGGGCGCCTCTTTGGAGTGCGGCGGCTTGACGCCGCTTTGTTATCGATAACGCCTGATCAAATACCAAAGCGGCGTCAAGCCGCCGCACTCCAAATTGGTGGACCGTTCCCTAATGGTTCTTTGGATGGCATTCGACGCATTGGAACATCGAGATGTCGCCAAGGTTCAGTGGATGCTTGAAAGGTTCGTTTGCCTTGTGACAGGTCTCGCATTTTCGGTCGCTCAGACCGCCTAGATCTACCGGGTGCTGGAAGGATGCAAGTCTTACCGAAGCGGCAGGGTTCGCCGAGTCATAAATAACTGTGTGACAGATGTTGCAGTCGTTTCGAATTACCTTGCCGCTATCACTCACATGCTCCCCGTCATGGCAGCGAAAACAACCTGATGAATAAAAGTGCCCGATGTTGTTCGGATGAGTTTCCCAATTCGTTTTCATTTCGGGAAAGAAGTAGGTCTTAAAGATGCGCTGCGTTTCGGCAATTGCTTCCTTGATTGCGTCGCCCTTTTCGGCGTACACCTGCCCGTACCTGGATTTGTAGAACCCATCGAGACTGTTTGCGATTGCCCGGAGCCCTTCTCCCTCGGTGCCATACGGTTTATTCAACGTTTCAACTGCCTGGCGTTTGAGAAACGGCAGTGCAGGATCGAGGCGGCCCGCGGCGAACGACTGGTCCAGTGCCGCATCGGGCGGAAGATAAACGTGGGCCGGACGGTTGTGACAATCGACACAGTCCATGCGTCGCTTGCTGGCCGCGTCAATCTGCTGTCGCGTGAGAGGTTTGGTGCGGTCGTAATACTCAACTACATTTCCGTTACGATCGCGTATCCGTACCCATGGAATTACCTGGCGCTGTTGGTCCGTTGAAATGTAATCGACGGTATTGGCGATATTCATGTGCCAGTGGATGCCCGCCACCTGGCCCGTACTGGGACTACCGCCCCCAACGTTAAGCAACATGCGCATCTGCCGCAGCGTGTTGTTTTCGTCGTAGCCATAATGATTGAACACTTTCATTAGCGCGCCAAAAAACTTCTCCGGCCAGTGGCACTGTTCGCACGTTTCCGGCGCGGGGCGCAGATTGTGGACCGGCGTGGTTATCGGCCGCGGATACTTTTTGAAACTGACTGAATAGAGCTGGTATGCACCGGAGAATTTCGAACGGACATACCAGCCGGCACCTGGGCCAACGTGACAGTGGACACAACCGACGCGCGAGTGTGCTCCTGCTTTGTAGGCAACGTATTCAGGTTTCATGACCGAGTGGCACGCTTCGCCGCAAAACGCGTCCGACTCGCTGTATTCGTAAGCCTTGTAACTTCCAAACGCGCTCGCGCAGATAAATAGAAACGTCGCCACCAGAAAAACAAAGAAAGCCCGGCGGGCTTTAGGGTCATTGAGATCCAGTTTTGGGTAAGCAGCGATCTCGGCCGGCGATGCTTTGTGGCGCCGTTTTCGTTCCAGAATTCTGCCCAGGATGACGATAAGTAGTCCGAAGATAAGAATGGACGGGAAGATGATGTAAGTGAGAATTCCAAGATACGGGTTTTCCTGTTTCGAAGTGATCTCAACCAGGAACAGCAGGAAGACACTAACCAGCGCCGCGCTGGCGATGGCAGCGCCGACAAAGCTGATGTAGTTGCGAAAGAGACTGGGCGGCTTCGCGTTTATTTGTTCCTCAGGTGTGCTCATTCTGCTGGTCGTCCTGCTTGTTCTATTTTTTGTGCTGCTTGTGCCTTGTCGTGGCTTTCCTCGTAAACCAACCCATGCTCTTCACGGTAAAGCTCTTCCGGCACGCGGCCGTCGAGAAAGGCAAAGTTTATGGGATACACGTCGGGATCGAAGATCACATGATAGAAGTGCCACACGATGATAGCGAGTGTCGCGAGCACTGCCTCATAAAAATGAATCGCCAACGCGATGTCGATGGTCCAACGTGGCAAAAACCTGAAAACGCCGAGCTTGAACCAGATCATCAAGCCCGTCAGACCCATGATGATCGTGCCCCATACGACGGCCCAATACTCAGCCTTTTCTGCGTAGCCAAACCGCGCAATTTTCGGTCTGATTTTTGACGCGCCGAGATAATAGCTAAAATTGCCTATCACATCTTTGAAGTCTTTCGCTCTCACCAGCATATCTTTCAGCCACAGGCGCCCTTCTTTCGACCAGTACAGGTAAGCCAGGTGATAAAGGCCCGCTACCAGCATAATCACTGCGGCTATGCGATGAACGATTCGCCGCACGTACTCGCTGCCACCCAGTAACGATGCGAGCCATGAATCCGGATATTGAAGCGCAAAGCCACTTAGGACCAGGGTGATAAAGCTCGTCAGCAACAGCCAATGTTGCACGCGCTGATTCAAGGTCAGCCGCACGATGTTTCGTGTCTGCCGTTTCCTTGCCGCGGCTTTGCGAACCCACACCAGCGCGTTGTGGACAGCCATTCCGCCCACCACCAGAATGATCAAGGGAACGTAGATCCAGCGAACGATCCGCGTCCCAATCACCCCGGCATCTCGCGCCGTAACTCCGGCAACCAATCCGGAAGTAAGATGAATCTTTCCGGTCGTAAAGTTGACGCCGGCGCCGACGTGGCACTGTCCACACGTTTGCGGCAGATTGTTAGCGCTGATCATCGATTTGGGATCAGACGACGGCAGGATGTTGTGAACACCATGACAGCTCGCGCAGTTCGCAACGACTCTTGAACCCATCTTCGATGCGAGGCCATGATAACTGTCTTTGTAACTGCTGACGCGTTCCCCCGCGACTCCAAACTCGCGCGTAAGAGTGACTCCTTCATGACAGCCGGCGCACGTGTCGGTAGCCACTGCGGTGGAAGCGTTAGCGCTCACTTTGTCGACCGGTGAGCTAATGCCATGAATACCATGGCAATCAGTGCAAACCGGAGATCGCGAAACGCCGCGCATGACTGCCTGTCCATGAACGCTCTGCATGAACTCTGCGCTCTCGGACTTGTGACACTTGCTGCACGTCGCCGGTACGTTCACCTTGGCGATGGGTGATCGTGGATCAGCCGCGGGAAGAATGTCGTGGCTGTTATGACAATCAGTACAGACGGCGGCGGAACTATTACCTTGCGCGAGGGCCTTCGCGTGCACACTCTCTCGATAGGAAAGGAACGGGCGATCACTGATCCCGCTTCCCTGCATGACAGATTTATCGCCGTGACAACGGCCGCAGGTTTCAGCAATGTTACTGCGATTGATAGTTGAATTGGGATTACTCGCTTCAAGTATCGTGGTCATGTCGCCATTTCTGGTGTGACAATCGATACAGGTCGCGGCCTTCAGTCCACCCTGAATTCCGCGCGCGTGAAAACCCCGGTCGTACGCAGCATGTGGTTCAGTGTGAAACTTTGCTCCGGCGAGGTAAGGCAGAGATTTGCCGGGCGCGTGACAGCCCTGACATTGCAATTTTGGTGAAGCAACTTCCGCGGGCGAAGGACTCGGTGATGCTGTGGCTTGTTGAGCGACAGCACGCCGCACCGGCAAGCCGAGTAAGAGCAGCCAGGCAATTAGCACGAGACGGAGTGTTGCGCAACGGTTCATTCAGATCACACAGACACCTCCTGTGCGTTTGCCCTCACACAAGAGGCGTCTGAGTTGTAAATCCTGACTGCTTTCTCTATGCAACGTCTGTGTCTCTGTGTTGCTAAGCGATGCTTAACACCGGGGGACAGAGACACAGAGTGCACAGAGAATTCAAAACCGTTTGCGCTCTTACTTCCTTAGCGATTTCATGTGGGCGACGAGTGCTTTGGCTTGCTCTTCGGTTATGCCCTTCTCTTCATACGCCGGCATGAAAGGAGGCTTCTCGCCTTTTTTGCCCTTAAGTACGATCTGCACGAGATCGGCATCAGCCACTGCAGGGTCGAACTTCTTCTCAGCAGTTGCGCCGTGGCAAGCGACGCATTTCGCTTTGAAGGTACCGGCGGCGTCAAAGTCATCGACATTATTGGCTCGGGCTGCTGCTGAAATCAGAGCTAAGCCCGCAATAATCATCGCCACCACAGTGGTCAACATCATCATCTTGAACGTCTTCATGGTCCGTAACCTTCCTCTTAGTATAGGCGTCGCAAGGGCCTCGCCTTTGTCTCCCACGGAAGGCCGGAGCAATGGTTGTGCCGGGTTCGATTTCAGCGTCTAAGCGCCCAAAATTCATTACTTTGCGGAGTTTCCCGCAGCGCGTTGGGAAACTTCCCGCACGTCAGGCGGCGACTTTCTTGTGACACGCCACACATTTCTTCGAAGTCGGAGCGGTACTGGTTCTGCCGGTTTTAGCCACCGCGTCATGGCAGCCGCCACACTTGCGATGAAACGCTTGCTGATTATCCAGCGTCAGCGGTTCCTCGCTACCTTCGACTTTGATCTTTGGAAGTTCGGGCAAGAGCGCCGGTTTCATTCCGGCTCGTGCGTGGCACTCGGTGCAAACGTTCACCGGCGGCGCATTGGGATCCTTCTCGAAGAGATCCGCCGTCAGCGTGGCGGTCCGGCCTGCGGGCCAGACAGTCTTGTGCGGCGGATGCTTGATCGCTTCGGATTCAGGTTGCGCAGTGTGGTGACACTCAACGCAATCGATGGTTTTGGTTCCGTCAACGCTGCGATTCTTGGTGATGTGATCGATGTGGCTAAACTTTACCGGCCCCAACTTGGCGGAAGGAGCGAGCATGTACTCGTCTTTTGGTTTCTTTCCCTCCTGCGCAGAAGAGCTCGAACTGCTCACCACGACCATTCCCGTCGCGACAATCAGAATCAGAATAAGTAAGACTTTCATTGTAATCCCCTCACTGCGTCGGTTTGGATAACGCACTAATGTGACTTGCCGGCGCGCTTAGCTTGCCGAAAGTCACATGACACTTGGTACAAACGAAATTAGGATTCTTCTTTTTTTGGTCCATCTCGAAGTTGAGAATTCCACCATCATCCAACGTCGCCGTCACGTGACAACCGTCAGCCCCGCCGCATGAGCTCACCGGGACTTTGAGCGTCTGCACATCGACGGTATTCAAACGCGCGGGAGCATGACAGTCGGCGCACGCGAGATCCGGATGCGCGCCGCCCTCGTGGCGAAATGCGCCCGCAGAGATTCGTTTGCTCCAGGCGCTGAGCATGACGCGATCAGTGATGCCCATACTCGTTGCCACCGCAGAATCGAAATCAGTTTTGAGCTGTGCGGCTGGAACTTTGAGCTTATGACATACCTTACAATCAGAGGACACGGGATTGATTCCGGATTCGGCGTTGTGACAGGTGAAACATCCCGTATGACTGTTTGGAATCGTCTTGAAGGTTCCTTTTTTCAACCAGAACGCATCGCCTAGATCCTTCGGCGCCTTCGTCACGTACTCTTCGTTCGACTTACCTTGCGGCTGGTATGTTTGATGACAAACCCCGCAGTTCGCCGGCGGCTGTTTTTGTTGTTCGCGTTTCCAGGAGACGGCAACGAACCGTGGTGCGGCAGTAGAACGGTTGCGACCTACGACGTCGAGGTGTGTTTCATGTGGGAAATGCACGGCAAACTCGCTGGCGCGATCCCGTCTTGGCCTTGAAGCATCAGCCGCTACGTCTCCCAAACTCGGAAACAGAAAGCGCACGGTATTGCGCGGCGTTACGGCAACATGGCAATTCGCACAAATCTGCGGCGCTGGTCTCTCGCGCGCGAAGAACTGCGCACGGTGGCAGTTAAGACACGCGGCGTGTTGCGGAAACTCAGCCACGTCAGGAAAAGCTGCGTCGCCTTTACGAACTTCTTTCCAGTTGGCGGAAGGAAACTTGTGGCACGAATCGCACGCCAGCTTTTCTTTGGTCACATGAGTTGAATGAGAAAAGCTCGAGTAGTCAATTTTCGCCGGCCTTGGGCGCGTTTGTGTCCGTCGTTGATTTTCAGCAGGAGCGCTGGATACAGCAACAGCAATCACTAGAAATATCGCTAGTCTTAGCACGCGCAATGTGAAAAGCTACATCTCCGGATGTCGAACTATTCGCGGCGGCCGAAATAGAGGCGCAATGACGTATAAGGCAGATGCGCGTGATAGTTCTGCGGCCGTGGACCTACAAGAGTGCTTTCGTTGTAGTTGTAAAACTGATATCCAACATTCCAATCAAGCCGGTGATGCAGCTTGATAGCCAGTCGCGCTTCGGGGGATTGAAAACTCATCGGATACGATGCGATCAACGTTCCCGGATTACCCGTAGGATCAGCCACTCGAGTTCCCTGGCCCGTATCTTTGTTGATCCGGTACGCGGTAAACAGCGTCGCGCGCGGAGCGATGTGAGCCACCGATTCGACGAAGAAGAAGTTGTTCCGCGCGTAATACAAGTTGATGCCGAACGGGTGCTGAACGCTGTTAAAGAAGTAGTCGACGATCGACTTACTGGTTATCCAATGGTAGTTGTACCCGGCGCTAATCGAGAATCTCGAACTCGCAGTCCAATCGATTGACGAAGTGAAGATTCGCGATTTTAGGCTCACCCCAAAATCTTCCAGCGAAACTCCCGCGATCTCCGAAGGATTCTGATTGTTTTTCGCGATCAGCGCCAAATTGAAGGCAATTTTCTGGTTGGGCTTGTACCGGCTCTTGGCCCGAATATTCGTGAAGTCGTAATTTCCGATGCGCGTGAAGACGTTGTCAGCAGTGCCGTGTTCACCGTCAAAGTAAATGGTCCAATCGTTTGCCGGGCGAGCTTTGAAACCGCCAATGAAAACGTGGGTATGGTTCTCCTCCGTGTCGCTGGTCGGTGTGACGGCGGTAGGTTGGTTAGCACCGAGATTGAATCCGCTGAGCGACTCTGTCACGCGTCGCGTCCCGTAGCGATAGCCGAGGTGGATGGAATAACGCGGGTTGAACTGATAATCACCTTCGGTCGTGTTCTGGATCTTCCGGTAGTCGATGCCGGTGTTTACGTTTCGATTGCTGAAGCCTATGGTGTCGGTTCTCGTGCCACGAGTAAGAGAGAAGAAATCGGCGAAAAGCGCGTCACCGTTAATCTCAAATGTTTCCACTTTGGTGGTGTTTGAGATGCGCAACTTATTGGTCGCCAAAAACGTCAGGCCCAGGTCTCCCAGCCAACTCGGCCGTTCACTGTTGCCGGTGAGAGTGTATTGACCGAGGTTCAGAATATTAGGCGTTGCGCCCGGCGGGGTCGGAGGAAAGCCGGTGATGCGTGGATTCCAGTTGATACCAGTAAGGTTTTCGGCAAATGAATAATTTTGCTTGCTCTTGCTGTAGATGACGCGACCCGTAATATCGAGTCTCTTCGCAACGGTTGTTTGCACACTGAGACGAGTGTAGTCGACGCTGCCCCGTGCCGGGTCGTTGCGGTGAAAACTGGTCAGCCTCGGGGCCGTGGGATTCAGATTGATTCCCGGCAGCACTCCAAGATCGATAACCGAGTCGTCGCGAAAGCGACGGAACCCCTGAAGGAATGAAAAGTTCAAGGGACCAAGCCGGCCATCAGCTCCTACGCGGAAATCGTTGGCGCGCGAGTTGACCTGAACAAGCGGATTAAATTCATTCCCGCCCGCGTGATAGTTGATGAATCCCGGTCCACTATAACGTTCGGGTGAATAGCCGACGTTGAATCTAATGCGTTGGTTCTTCGGCAACAACGTCAGGTCAAAATCACCCAAATGTATCCTCGTGTCGTAGCCGTGTTCTCCCGTAAATGACTTTGGCGGAACATTGAAGGTTGTTGGACTGAATACCCAATTGGGATTGGCGAACGAGTTCAGAAAGCGGAAGTATTTAAAGCGACGATAAGTGGCGTCGAAGCGATACCACTCCGGCTGTTCGACACTTGCGCGAACATTGCCCTGCGGGTCGGCGCCCCAACCGGTTGAATTCACCAGCATGGTCTCGAACAAAGAACCACCGCCGTTCTTTGATCGCAACAACAAGGAACTGTCGAAGAGTCGCGGACCTGCTTTGTAATTCAGATCACTCTGGTATTTATTGAGGTCGCCATCAACGCTAATGCCTCGATATCCAAACTCCACGCTGGAGATGACCGTATAGTCTCCCGCGTCCTCGCCGGGATCTTTTGGCGTATCAGTGGAATCCGATTTCTTGGCAGCAGGAGATGGCGACGGTGTTTGTGCCCGGACCAAACCCACCATCACGATCAGAACCAGCAGAAATCCTAGTATGTGAACCGGAATCTTTCGCTTCGTGTTCATGGCCCAACCTCGCTGCGGGTGCCTAACCTGCCAGGCAGGTAAAGCGTATTCCCAGGTTAACGGAAAAACACCGGGCTCGTTCGCGATCCATGGATCTTGATATGACAATTCGTGCAGTTTGCGTACTGCGCGTTCTGGTTGTGTTGCGGACCGGCTGGCTCGTCGGCGCCGACGCCATGGGCCACGCTGTGGCACGTGAGACAGAGTTGGCCCACCCGGCTGGTGATCAATAACCGCGGATTAGATGAGCCGTGTGGTGTATGACAAGCGACGCAGCCCTCGGTCTTGACGGGCGCGTGTTCGTAAACAAAAGGCCCTTGCTTGTCTACGTGACACTTAATGCAAGCGGCGTCAACGCCCGTTGCCAGGCGCGTTTGTTTCAACTCAAAACCGCCATGCGGATTGTGGCAGTCGCTGCATTTCATCGCGCCTTCCATCACCTTGTGATGGAAAGGCAATTGGAACTGGTGCTTCGTTTCACTGTGACAGCTCATGCACAGTTGCGGTTCGCTGGTCCGCAGCAACTTCAAACTCGCCACACCGGGCTTCTGCGCGTTTGTTGGCGAGAGAAACACATTCGAGGCCGCCAGTTGTCGTCCGGTTTCCTGAAGGTGCGGGGCGTGGCAATCCACGCAACCGATGTCGTTGCGCCAGTGCTCACCGCGACGGAAGTTATTGTGCTCTTCCTTGCCCGCGTGACAGGTAAGACACGTTTCCGAGGTCTCTTTTGAAGATTTGTTTTTGAAGGAAATGATCTTGGCTGGATCGCCTTCCGCGATGTGCGCCTTGCCCGGACCGTGACAGGATTCGCAACCCGTCACCTTGTCTTTCCAACTTCCAATCTTCGCGAGCTTGGCGTGCGAAGTATGGGAGAAGGCTTTGAACTGGTCCTCGTGGCAATCTTTACAAGCGTCGCTGCCCACGTAGTCTTCAGCCTTGTACAAGGCAGGTTCAGGCCGGCCGGCCGGCGCGGATTGCGATGAATTGTTATAGCTGAGCAAACCAATCGTTGCGACAACCAGCGCACAGATCAGGAGTGCTTTGATGAATTTATTCATTCTTCGGCCCTCCCCCTTGAAATGCTGTTAACTGACCTTGAGAAAGAAATGCCGAAGCATTCTAAGATCTTTGGGAGGTCTTAGATGTGACGACCGTCACCTTTGAGTGAACAAATCATGAACTCGTCACACGAAAGAGTCAAGATTCGCTCGGGCTTTCCGGCCTCAGTCGTTAACTGTTCCTTCGTCCTCAACCCAGGGCCATTCTTTCCAGAGCCACGCGATCGGTGATCTGAATGTTGTCTGAGGCAACTCGGATTACGTTCTGTCGAGTCAACATCGCCAGCAGACGAGTGACTGTTTCACGCGAAGAGCAGATCATTTGCGCGACTTCTTCATGCGTGAAAACCCTGTCGATACGAACGGAGTTCCGACTCCACTCGAGCAACAGTTTGGCTAATCTGCCACTCGCTAACTGCGGCAGGAGTAACGTCCTCGTGCGCCCTGTAAGCTCGGTCAACTCGTGGCTCAGCATGTTGACTATGGCCTGAGTGCCTGCCTGGCTAGTGGCCAAAATTTCCATCAATTCAGCGCGCGGGATGAAAGTTGTGCGACACGGTTCGAGGGTTTTCACACTTACATCGTAAACAGAACTCCGCAGCACCGAGTTCAATCCCACGACCTCGCCCCCATGGGCAATGCGCAGTATCACTACCCGACCCTCACTCGATGAGATCGACACCGCTGCTCTGCCGCTACGCAGCACATAGATACCGCGGGCCGGTTCTCCCTCTGCAAATAACACTTTTCCGCGCCCGTGAACTGAATCCAGATAACGAACCTGCGACGCATCTATCTCGCGGAACAGCAAATGTACATCCCCATTAGCCGGCCTTGCCGGCAGCTCGTCTGTTTCAACCTTTTGCGCGCTCGGCATGATCACACTCCCTGTGCACGTGCTCGGCCCACTTCCTTCGCAGGAGCGGCAAGGTGCTGCTGAAAGAGCCGGGCCGAAGCTTCAAGAAAATCGTATGAAGTAACAATACCTACCAATTGATCGCCCTCGACCACCGGCAAACAGCCAACTCGATGGTTACGCATGATCTCGATGGCTTCCAATGATGACGTTGAGGGAGAAACCGTGACCGGATCCGCTACCATTACCTCCCGCACGATGATCGGACTGCCATCATTGCGCCCGCGGCTGCCACCACTCATGACGCGCAGCAGATTCCGGTGAGTTATTAAACCAACCAGGTGCCCCTCTTTATCTTCGACCGGCACGTGCCGGATGTGTCGCCAGTCCATCACGCTCGCAGCGAAGTCGATCAAGTCATCCGGACTCACAGTAAACAGGTCCCTTGACATGAATTGCCCGACTGTACGATAGCCCTGTTCCCATTCGTGCGCCGCTGGTAATTTAACCAGGGTCCAGCGATGAATTGGTTCACCTGTTTTCTGAGTTTCCAACATCGCCGACGTCAGTTTTCTCTGCCGGGCATCTTTCGACATCCCGCTGTCCATTGAAGAAAGCGACTTCATGATCCAGCCCGCGCCGGTTTGGCGACTGCGCGCGCGCTCTTCGATGATGCCGAGATACTTGTCAATGTCCGCGGCCGTCACCTGCGAATTACGCAAGCCGTCACGCGCAATCGGCAGCAAGTGGTCCATGATGAGCTCGGTTGCGCTGTGACTCTGCCCGTCGAGCCACTGAAAATGCGCGTCAAGTCCATGCCTGGCGGCGCGGAAGAAGTTCATCTTCGCGTCGTCAAACGCCATTCGCCGGGAAATGTCGCCGTAGGCTTGCGGCAAGGCGGCCATCAAGCCGGTGAAGAAAGCTGCATTCGCAATCTCATCGACCACAGTTGGACCAGAAGGCAGCGCGCGATTTTCGATTCGCAGGTGCGGCACACCGCCGGTCACGCCGTAGCAAGCTCGATTCCAGCGCCAGACAGTGCCGTTGTGTAGTCGTAACGCAGACAGCGAAGGCGTTTCGCCACGCGCCAGAACCTGAAAAGGATTCTCGTCAGGTTCTGTAATCATGATGGGACGAAAACGGATAATCTGATCGTGAAAGAGTTCCACGATCGAATTCTGCAACCAGCAATCGCCAAAACTAACGCGCGTGGGCTGATTGCGCGCCAGTTGCGGGCGCGAGCGCTCGTCGGTTGAGTGTTGGAACAAGGCGACACGCGTTTCCTGCCACAGCCGTTGGCCAAACAGCACTGGCGAATTGACGGCAACAGCCAGCACTGGCGCCGTTATCGCTTGCGCAATATTGTAATGATTCGCGAATTCTTTGGCGTTGCTTTGAAAGTGGACCTGAAAACTGGTGTTGCACGATTCCATCATGATGTTGTCGTGCGAGAGATACAGCTCGTCCAGTCCTTTGATGTGAATTGAAAGCGGCCCACCGCGCATTCCGATCACACCTCGGTCCAGCTCGTGGTAACGAGGAACAGGAGTGAGATTATCCAGCGTTAAATCTGACTTCTCGAGCGTCGGCAAAATCCCGGCCAGCAGCACATCCGCACCTTGAGTTGCAGCGCCCTTGCGCGCAACCTCAATCACGTCATTGAGCTCCGCTTCCATCCGGCTGAAGCAGTCGTTCTCAAGCTTCAGCGGTGTCAGATTCGCTTCGAGATTGAAGCGAGCGATCTCGGTAGTCAGTCGCTCGTCATTGGCATGTTTGAGGACTTCCTGAGAAACGGGCGCGGGTCGCAAGTTGCGATCGATCAGAAACATTTCCTGCTCTGCGCCGATGCGCGTCACGTCGCTCTCAATCCAACCCTCCTCGAGCATGCACGCAAGGGCGCACAAATCCTCGAGCAGTGCTTTCATGAACGCCTGCGCCTTCCTCTCATCGACGTTTTGATCGATGTTGTGCTCTCCCATGTTTGCTCCTGATTCTTTTTAGGAAGCCAGCTCGTGACGCCAATGCAACCGGTTCAATTCCAGGTCGCTCACAAACACCCTCGGCTTTAACGGACGCGCAACCAGCACCGGGCAAGGCGCCTGGCGAAGAACACGATCGACATTCGATCCAAACAGCGCACGCATTCCAAAGCCGGCCCCGTGCGCACCGACACTAATCAAATCGATCGCGTTCTTCTCGGCGTAATTCAAGATCTCGCGATACGGATATCCTTCACTGACCGCGGTTTTGACTTCGCACCAGAGATTAACATCAGACGGCACAACTCGCTGAAGACGCCGCGCCGCGGTGTGATATGCGGATTCATCTTTGCTCGGATACCACGCGATCTCAGGCTCATCGACTGAATGCGGCGGTAACACGTGGAGCAGATGCAGTTCGGCCTGGTGCTCCTGCGCGATCGACAATCCATACTTGAGCGCCAGCTCCGAAAAGTCTGAAAAGTCATACGCGACCAGCACTCGTTTCAGGTCCACTTTCAGCTCCGGGGTCACAAACTCGCGCTCGTCGCTGTGCATAACAAGCACAGGGCACGGAGCACCTCTGCAAACCGACTCGGCGGTCGAGCCCAATATCGCCGCGCGGTGTGGACGACGCCTCGATCTCATCACGATCAAATCAACGCGCTCCAACTGCGCCCGCGTCTTGATTTCCTCGTCAACGTGGTCGGTCGCCGCGACAATCAGTCGACAAAGTGAGTCAGCAGGATTGATGTGCGGCAACACGAAATCCTGGAGCTCCTGTTTGCCGTCCAGAGTCTCAGTGCAGTACAGCAGAACCAATTCCGCGTCATGCGCGCGCGCCAGAGCCAGCGCGTATTGGACAGCTTTTTCCGAATGTGATGACAAATCTGTCGGACAAAGAATGCGCTTAATGGTGATCATGTCGATAGTCCCCTTTCGACGGGTTACTGCTGTGGCCTCACAACTTCGACTGAGCAATGTGCGCGTGCTGAAACCGCCGCGGAAACACTGCCAAGCAACAAGCGATCTATTCCGCGGGTTCCCCTGGCGCCGACGAAGATGCAATCGGCGCCCCACGTATGAGCTTCCTCGAGGATCTGGTCCGTCGGGTTTCCTCGTCTGATCAGTACTTCCGCATGCAATCCGGCGGCGCGAAGTCTCTGTGCATGGGGTTCAAAAATCTGGTGCACCTGGTCCCAGTTTTCTTCATTCGCAACCTCGATCCACTTCACGCCGAAAGGTTCGGCTGGGTTGGGATTGACCGCCAGCACGGTATCGACCACGGCAATCAGGCCGGCTTCGGATCCCTTGGGCCAGGTGCGACTGCAAACAGCAGCGACCGCG
>AR_comb_assmDRAFT_10628343_pt1 | contig 18991 bp, 18 predicted proteins | sample ArasoioldDNA_FD_10543 | JGI IMG/M metagenome (IMG submission 10543) | reverse complement strand
GCATTGATCGTCAAAAGCCCCAGGGAAGGTGGGCAGTCAATCAGGATATAGTCGTAAGTCTCCACCACCTGCATGAGGACATGCTGCAAGCACTTCTCGCGCTCCTGCAAGGGCACGAGTTCCACCTCTGCTCCCGCCAGGTCGCGGTTGGAAGGCATAACATCGACGCCATCTACCACGTTTGGCATGATCACCTGGAGCGCCGGCAGGGCCTTGATCAAGGCGTCATAGATACTAGGGGTACATTTGTCACGGTCGATGCCGACGCCGCTCGTGCTATTGCCCTGGGGATCGAAATCGACCAGCAATGTGCGTTTCTCTGCCGCACCAAGACATGCCGCGAGATTGATCGCCGTGGTCGTCTTGCCCACCCCACCTTTTTGGTTTGCGACTGCGATGATGCTGCCCATAGTTGACCGTGTTACATGTCCCCTCTTAGCGTCAGTTGCTAAGAAGATAGCATGCTCCTCCTGGTCGTCACAAGCCTGGAGCAATTTTCGGACGTGTAGGGTTGGCAGGAGTTCTTGCCATGCTATGGTATCTGTGAGTATGCTATGAGCTACTGTGATGGAGGAAGCGCTGTTGATATCCTGGACGCACCAACACCGAGCAGGACACGCAAGCTCCCACGGGGCTAGGCGCGAGACAACGTTTCGCGCTGGGGCTTTGCTCTGTCTGCTCGCCCTCCTGGTCCAGCTTGCTCTTGCGATGGAGCACACCTGGGACGTATCGATAGAGGCCACGGCGGCTTCTGTCGCACTCGCTTCTCAGCAGCCTTCCACAGGTCACGGAGACCCAAGAGCGAGCTTCAAGGCGGTAAAAGTCCAACACCGCGCGTCGCACGATCCGCTGCTATGTCCGGTATGCCAGCTCCTGTCCCAGGCAAAGATCGGTATGACGTCGCATGGTCCTGGGGTTTTCCTTCTCCCAGTGAGTTCTGCCTTGTTGCTGGGTTCCCCCTTCTATCGCTCTGACCTTGATCTTGCCGCCTCGGCACCACGTGCACCTCCGTCCTTCCTCTAAATATCTCGTCATTGCTGTGGTACTGCGATCTTCATCGTCTCTCCATCAGGCGCTTGTAAGATAGGTATTTGCGTTCTTTCCCTAGCGCGTCGGAGGGAGGGCAGGGCTATCAGCTACACCTTCGCTTGTGCTGGACGTTGTCCTTGGCGCATCGGGGAGGTGTGTCGAGGATATTGCAAAGGAGGAACGCATGCGAAGTATTGCACAGGTGCTGATTGTGGGCGCGGTGTGTTTGTTCTCTACGCCGGCCTTCGCCCAGGGCACGTCCGGCCAGACCGATACACCTGACCCATCAGCTCAGCAGCTACGACGCGATCTTGAGATCCTGAAGGAACAACTGCGCCAGATGCAGGAAAAGATACGGCAGCAGGAGGAAGCGATTGAGAAACTCAGTGCTCCTGTGGCTCCACCTGTGGCTGCCCCTGTCCCTGCGCCGCCTGCGGCAGGCGACCGAGAGCAGCTCAAGCAGGAGGTCAGGGAAGAGGTCATGCGCGACCTCCAGCCCAAACTTGCCGCAGCCACGAAGCCCTTCCCCTCGCAGTTCAACCCGGCGATTGGCCTCATTCTCGATACGGCGTTCTCGTATCGTGACCACGATCAGGCGAATTTTGACTTCCGTGCTGCCGAGCTTGGTCTTTCCGCTTCGATTGATCCTTTTGCACGCGGCTACGCGATCATCAGCGGGTCACCGGATGGTTTGGAAGTCGAAGAGGCCGCCATTGTCACCACCTCGTTGCCGTATAACCTGACGGTGAAAGGTGGACGTTTCTTCGCCGACTTTGGCCGCCTCTCCAAGTTCCACGACCACGATTTGCCATTTGTGAACCGGCCGGTGGTGCTCGACCGCTTCGTCGGTGGCGAGTCACGCGCAGACGGTGCCGAGGTCAGCTATCTCCTGCCAATCGAGCAGTATGTGACCCTGACGGCTGGCATGTACAACAAGATCGGGGCAGAGAACGACCGTATCGACGACACGGTGCCGCGCGGTCTTGGCCAGTTCACCTATCTGGGGCGGGCCGCGACGTTCATCAATGTGAGCGACGAACATAGTATTGACGTAGGCGTGAGCTATGCCTATACACCGCAAGTGGTGATTGAGCAGAAAGCCGAACGTCACCTGGCTGGCATCGATATCACATACCGTTATGTGCCGCTCAGCGAGGCTGGATACCGTGGGCTCGTCTGGGGCACCGAAGTCCTCTGGAATAGTGAGAAGCGACCCGTTGGGGGCTTTCCTACGGAGCCCACTGTGCCACCACCCACGGACTTCGAGCGCCGCAATGCCTGGGGGCTATACAGCTACCTGGAGGCACGGCTGACCCGCCGCTTCTATCCCGGATTCCTCTTTGACTATGCACAGGCCCTCGACCCTGGCGTCAGCGATACCAAAGCCTACTCGCCATACCTCACGTTCTGGCCCTCGGAGTTCCAGCGCCTCCGCCTGCAGTACACGTATCTCGACAGCCCGGGCGCTCACGAGAACCAGTTCTTCCTGCAATGGACAGCCATCCTCGGGAGCCATGCGCATGGCTTCCACGATCGCTAAGGAGTCAACTCATGAAACACTTCGCTCTCGTGTTGCTCTCCGTAGTGCTTATGCTCCTGGAGTCCCATGCGGGAGCTGACGCTAAAACCCGCGTCGTGGCCACCATCCCCGATCTGGCCGATATGGCCAGAAATATCGGCGGTGACCTCCTGGAAATCAAAAGTCTCGCCACCGGGGTCGAGGACATCCACGCTGTACCCATGAAGCCGAGTTTCGTCACGCTCCTGAACCGCGCTGATATCGTGCTGTTGGTGGGGCTCGAGGCGGAGCATGCCTTCCTGCCAGGGTTGCTTGAGGCGGCGCGGAATCCGAAGATCCTGCCGTCAGCCCCGGCTTATATCGATTGCTCAGTCTATGTTGTGCCGCTGGAAGTGCCGACACGGATTGACCGGGCGCTTGGCGATGTGCATCCCATGGGGAATCCGCATATCAACCTCGATCCTGTGGCCGGCAAGGATATGGCCCGGGCTATTGCGGACGGCCTGATACGCAACTATCCAGAACACGAGGCGACCTTCAAGAAGAATCTCGCTGCTTACCTCGCCACGCTTGACGTGGCTATCGCTCGCTGGCAACGCGAGGCCACACCGCTGCGAGGCGTGAAGTTCGTCAGCTACCACCCGGATATGCTCTATTTTGCCCAGCGCTTCGGCATGGAGCCCGCCGGGACGATCGAGATCCGCCCGGGAGTGGACCCTACGCCGGGCCATATTGTCGCCCTGGAGGAGCGCATGCGCCGCGAGGGTATTAAGCTTGTCGTACGCGAACGGCATTACCCGGCTGGCCTGGCAGAGACCATCGCCCAGCGTACAGGAGCAAAGCTGGTGGAACTCCCCGTCATGGTGGGTGGGGTCCCGGAAGCCCGGGATTACATGAGCTTTATCGACTACAATATGCGTACTATGCTCAAAGTTGTGCAGGGGGGATAATGCCTGACACGCTCCTGACGCTCCGCAATGTCAGTCTCGGGTACGACGGTCAGGTCGTGCTTGAGCGCCTCTCGTTTGTGGTCGAAGGCGGTGAATGCCTTGCCCTGGTGGGGCCAAACGGCGCCGGTAAGACGACCCTCTTGCGCGGTATACTCGGACTCATTCCCGTGCTCGCAGGTCAGATTGAGTACGGCTTCGACCGCTCTACCAGCCCCCCAGGATACGTCCCGCAGCGGGACACCCTTGACCCGATCTTTCCCTTGACTGTCTTCGAAGTGGTGCTCATGGGCACTTATGGGCGGCTGGCATTGCTGCGACCTGTGGGCCGACGGCAGCGTCAGTTGGCCGCTGATTGTCTGGAGCGGGTGGGCCTTGCTGACCTGGCTCACCGGCCATTTTGGGCATTGTCAGGTGGTCAAAAGCAACGCGTGCTGATCGCGCGTGCCCTGGCTGTCGAGCCACATATCCTCTTGCTCGACGAGCCCACTGCCGGAGTTGATCCAGGGGCCACTACTATCATCATGGATCTTATTGCACAGTTAAATCGCGACCAGAGCATCACGGTCGTGCTGGTCAGCCACCACCTGCGGCTTGTGCGCTCCCTGGTGCACTCGGTCGTCTGGGTCGAAGATGGCTGTGCCAGCAAAGGTGCCACAGAGGTTATGCTGGCGCCAGAGCGGATCATGGAGCTCTTCGGGCCGCTGCGAGGCACAGAGTGAACACGTTCGTCGAGATGCTCAGCCCAGGCTTTCTCCTGCGCGAGGCCCTCATTGGCAGCGTACTCGTCGGGTGTCTGTGCCCGCTGATGGGGGTGTATTTTGTACTCCGGCGCATGATTTTCCTGGGAGTAGCACTGCCTCAGGTTTCAGCAGCAGGGATTGCCCTGGCTTTTCTTGTGTACCGGATGTTGATTGGCCAGCATCAGCACTTTGTGCCGAGCGAGCGCTGGCTTGCCATGCTCGGTTCACTGAGTTGTACGTTCGTGGGACTGCTGGTCCTGGCGGCGCTGGCTCGGCATCGTGAGACGGTTGAAGCTCGTATTGGTATCACCTATGCGATCGCCGCTGCGGCCACACTCCTGTTCCTGGCCCTAGATCCGGCGGCGGAGGCACATATGGTGAACCTCCTCAAAGGCGACATCCTGGCGACCACCGGCCCGAGCCTTACCCTCATGGCAGGAGTGTTCGGCGCTGTAGCGCTTCTGCTTGTGGTGTGCCGTAAAGAATTTCTCCTGGTCTCCTTTGATCGCGATCTGGCGGTGGTTTTCGGCAAGCACGCCGGGCTGTGGGACAGCCTGCTCTACCTGATGATTGGCGTCACCATCTCGCTAGGGGTCATGACCGCCGGCCCGATGGTCACCTTCGGCTTCCTCGTTATCCCACCACTCACGGCCCGTATAATCACGCGCCGTATGCTGACCTTCTCCCTGACGGCGGCGGGTCTCGGCGCTATCACAGCGTTTGCTGGGTTTTACTGCGCCTATCGCTTCGACCTGCCGCTTGGACCCGCCGAGGTGGCGCTGGCGAGCCTGGTGCTGGCTATAGTTGCGGTCACTCGTGGGCTGTTGCGTGTGCTGGGGAGGTGGCAGGCAGCATGAATGGTATCCTCTGGCTCTGCTTCAGCATTTCAGGAGCGGCGGCCCTGGCCCTTGAGGTGCTCTGGGTGCGCTCCGCCGGGCTCGTGCTCGGTGCCACCGCGGCGACCGCGGCGACCGTCCTGGCCTGCTACTTCGCGGGTCTTGGGCTTGGGGCCGCCGGAGCACGGGGCAATCAGCAACGACCGGTGCGGCTGTATGGTGTGCTTGAGCTTGGCGCCGGGCTCGGTGCGTTCTGGTCCCTCGGCATCTTTCGGACACTTGCCAGTGACTCCATGCAGGCATGGCTGGCTGTCTTGGGCCCTGTGGGGCGCGTCGCGGCGGTCGCAGTGGCGCTGTTACCAGCAACGCTCTGTCTCGGTGCCACGCTTCCTGTGATCGCTCAGGCACTCATCACGACTGGCTCTGTGGGACACCGGGGCGGCCTCCTCTATGCCCTCAATACCCTGGGTGGCGCCCTCGGGACCGTTGCCATGGGCTTCGGGCTCCCAGCTATGATTGGAGTAAGTGCCAGCTACAATGTCGCTGCCGGGGCGAGTATCCTTGCCGGGGTAGGCGCACTCGCTCTGAGTATGACCCGGCAGGAGTCACGCCCCATACTATTCGGCACTCTTTTGACCCAGGGGGGTTGTCTACGAGCAGCGTCCCATCTCCCCCTTTATGAAAGGGGGGCCAGGGGGGATTTGCCCGGTCCCGACGTCCTAAAATCCCTCCCTTCCCCCCTGTATCAAAGGGGGGAGAAGATCGGACGCCTGCGTCTTGTTGCTGCCGGTACGGGTGCACTCGGTCTGGGCCTCGAGGTACTCTGGACACGGCTGTTCGCTCAGGTGCTCCACAATTCGGTGTACTCTTTCACGGCCATCGCTCTCGTCTTGCTGGTGGCCCTGGCGCTGGGGGCTGCGGTTGCCGCGCTCCTCCTGCAGCGTGTTGCTCCTGCCGCCATCGCATCTGTGGCGCTGATGACCGCAGCAGTCATGACCGTCAGCGGCTTGTGGCTCTTCGTCTCTTGGACGGACGGGTTGGCGTACGTCGGCATGCAGTCTGGGGTTGGTGAATATCTCGGGCGCATCGTCATGCTCGCTGCGGCCACCGCCGGGCCGGCAGCGCTGGCATCCGGAGCTGTGCTGCCGGCCCTCTGGTCTGCCTGGGGTGATCGTGGCAGTGTGGCATACCCGCTCGGCGACCTCACAGCAGCGAACATGTGTGGTGGGGTCATCGGTGCGCTCGCGGCAGGTTTCGTCATTGTCCCGACTATTGGCGTGCGTGGCGGCCTGGCTGCTGCGGCAGCGGCATACGTCGTGCTCGCTGATTTGCTGGCATCACCCCAGAGCCGGTTCCGGCCGCTCGCCTACGCTGTCTTATTGACCATAGTAGTAGCTCATCCGCTGCGGGCGCCGCTCGTCCATCTCCGCTCTGCCGGCGAGACCCTGCGTGCCCTCATCGAAGGTGCCCATGGTATTGTAACAGTTGTTGAAACCAGCGATGACCTCCAGCTACGACTTGATAACTACTACGTACTGGGCAGCAGCGCCGCTGCAACCAATGAGCGCCGCCAGGGGCTGCTGCCGTTATTGCTGCACCCCGACCCGCGCCGTGTGGCATTCATTGGGCTCGCCACCGGTATCACAGCCAGCGCCGGACCCGCACTGAGTGTACAGGAGACCACCGTTGTTGAACTCGTGCCTGAGGTAGCAGGGGCAGCACGTACGTATTTTGCTGCCTGGAACGGGCAGTTGCTCGAACACCCCGACGTGCGCCTCGTACTCGACGATGGCCGGCGCTATCTCGCCGCTAGCCGCGACCGCTTTGATGTGATTGTCGCTGATCTCTTTATCCCTTGGCATGCCAGCGCCGGGAACCTCTATGCGCGCGAAATGTACGATACCGTGGCGCGGCGCCTGGCGCCGGGCGGGGTGTTCTGCCAGTGGTTGCCACTTTACCAGCTCACGCGCGAGGAGTTCGATACGATCGTGCGCACGTTCCTCACCGTTTTCCCTCAGGCGAGTCTCTGGCGAGGAGATTTCTACCCAGACCGTCCCATCGTCGGACTGATAGGGCAGCTCACTCCTCAGCCCATCGACTTCGCACGTCTGAGCGAGCGACTCCTCCGTCTTCCCACCTGGAGCCGCGATGCACTCCTCGCCTCACCCCGAGGACTCTTCATGCTCTACGCCGGGGACCTGACCGCAGTAGCTGACCTCTTTGCCACCGCCCCGCTCAATACCGACGACCATCCGCTCATCGAGTTCCTCGCGCCACGCCTGACGCACATGAACGCCGCCGGTGACAAGGATTGGTTCACGGGTGAGGCCCTCGCCGCCTTTTACGATACCCTCGAGGCCGGTCTGCGGGTCGCTCCTGATCCACGTCTACTACTGTCTGACGAGGTGGCCGCTGCCTACCGTGCTGGTACTGCGCTCTATCACTATGCGTTGGCCGCAGCCCGGCATGACGAGCTGACCGCAGCCCGCTTGCAGGCTGCGGTGCGCGAGCTGGTGCCAGAAGTGATTCTCGCTGCTGAGTCGAGTACCCCTGGAGCGAACACGGCTGCAGCCCGCCAGGAACTCCAAGGGCTGCGTGTCGAGCAGGAACAGGTGCGTCAACGTCTTGAGACCATGGAACAGCGCCTCAAGGAGATCACGGCTTCCCCAGGAGGACAGCGATGATATCTCGACGTTTCCTGTCGCTGTTACTGCCCGTACTCACACTCAGTTGTGCCTTGCCGCCCAGTGCTCCACCGCTGCCGGCAACGGCCCGGACCATCGCGGTGCTGCCGCCGAACAATCGTACAGGCGACCCTCTGCTGGTCGAAAGCGCCTCATTTCTACATCCTTATGCGGATCGTCCTGGGCGCGTCACCGTCCCTGATGTCCTTGCGACCGAGGTGCGGGAGCAGCTCGCACGGCGAGGCGTCAAGGTCATTGCCCCTGAGGCTGTCATTGCGGCCATAGGCACGCAGACTCCTAGGAGCCTGGAGGAGGCGGTTGAGTGGGTCGTGCATGGCAAGCTGGAAGGCAGCGCTCTGTACATCGAGATACGGCGCTGGGAAGCTGATACGTCCCCCCTGCATCCCCAGCGCATCATCGTAGCCCTAGAAGCCCGCTTGCTGGAGCCGGCCATGGGGCAGGCGGTGTGGCCCGCCCAACACCCATTGCACCCGGTGCCAACACTGGGAGTGGCCACCCGCTGGAAGGCATATACCATCGCCGCTCGGAAAGTCGCAGAGGGGCTCTTCACGCCGTAAGGATCGGAGGGCTCTGCTTCTCAAGCGAGCGCATGGGCAGGATCTTTCATGCGCTTGCCCTGGTAGCTAGTGTATGGTGTCTAGCGCCTGGGCGTGCTATAAAGGGCACTGTAGGGAGCCAGGGAGGCACAGAGCAGCTCAGGAGCGTATACGTCGCGACGGCGCATGGAGGCAGGCATGGAACGTCCCATCTTCAAACCCCTTGGTACACCGGTAGCGCAGCTCGATACCCCGGCGTTGGTAGTCGATCTGGCCCTGGTGGAGCACAATATCGCGACCCTGCATGCCTTCTTCCAGCAACGGGAGGCCAAGGTGCGGCCGCACGTGACGGCCCACCGCTGCCCGGCTCTGGCCCACAAGCAACTGGCTGCGGGTGGCACCGTGGGCGGTATTAGCGTCACGACGGTAGGTGAGGCGGAAGTATTTGCCGACCATGGTTTTGACAACATCTGTGTGGCCAATGAGGTGGTGACCCCACCGAAGATCCGCCGCCTGTGCGCGCTTGCACGGCGGGCCAGGATGATTGTGGCGGTTGATAACCCGGCCAACGTTCGTGACCTGTCCGCAGCCGCCGCGGCGCACGGCGTGACGCTTCAGGTGGTGGTGGATCTTCACACGCGCCTGCATCGCTGTGGTGTTGAGCCAGGACAGCCCGCTGTTGAACTTGCCCGGGTGGTGCACGCGGCACCGCACCTGGAGTTGGCCGGTCTGATGTCCTACGAAGGACCCATCCTCACCACCGATCGTGAAGCGCTGGCGGCTGAGTCACGCCAGTGCATCCAGCGGGTGCTGGATACGCGCGCCCTGCTGGAACGCGCCGGCCTGCCGGTACGCATGGTCAGTGTCGGCAACACGTCGAACTACGAGATCGCTGGGGCCATGGCCGGCGTGACGGAAGTCCCTGCTGGAGCGTATGCGCTGCTGGATGCCCGTTATGGCCCGCACCGGCCGCAGTTCACCCCGGCAGCGCGTGTCATGACGACGGTGACGAGCCGTCCGGAACCTGGCACAGCTATTGCCGACGCTGGCCAGAAGGCGGTGAGCGTTGACCTGGGTCTACCGATAGCGCCTGACCTACCTGGGGCCACGGTTGCTTCATTGAGTGCTGAGCATTGCCGCTTGCGTTTAGAAGCCGCTGCCGATGATACACTGCGCCTCGGTGACACGTTCTGGTTGACACCCTATGACATTGGCACATGTGCGAACCTCTATGATTACATACACGCTGTACGCGATGGCTGCCTAGAAGCTGTGTGGCGCGTGGCAGCGCGTGGGCAATATCGCTGAGGAGCGATGCGGAAAGGAGAGCATGCATGGAGCATTATCGGCCAGCGTCCGGTACGCCGCTGAAGGACCTCGACACCCCCTGTTTGCTCATCGACCTCGATGCTGTTGAGCACAACTTTCGCCTCATTGCCGACACGTATCGGGACACGGTCTGCAAAATGCGCACCCACGTCAAGAATCTCAAAAGTCCCATCCTGGCGCACATGCAGATACGCGCCGGTGGTACTGTAGGCGGGGTGTGTGCTGCGAAGGTCGCCGAGGCTGAGGTCATGGTCGAAGGGGGAATTACCGATATCTTGATTGCCAATGAGGTGGTAGCGCACGACAAGATTGTACGGCTCTGCTCGCTGGCAAAGCGGGCTGATATGAAGGTCGGCATCGACAATGCCCAGAACCTGCGTGCGCTGTCGGAGGTGGCGCACACCCAGGGTGTCACCCTGGGTGTGTTGATTGAAATAGACACGTCGATGCATCGTGCTGGCATCAGGCGCGTCGAAGACGGGCTCGCGCTGGCTAAACTCGCGGCAACCCTGCCCGGTATTGCCTTTCGGGGCCTTATGAGCCACCAGACGCTCCCTGGGCGGCCTGATAAGCAGACACGTCTGATTGAAGGACGGCGCTTCATGCAGATGTGTTTGGATCTAAAAGAGGCCATTGAGGGGGCTGGCATTCCGGTTGACATCGTCTCAACCGGTGAGACCTGGACCTATGACATCGCCGCCGATCTGCCAGGGGTGACGGAAATCCAGGGCGGCACGTATGCCCTCATGTCCGCCTCCTATGACTACATGGACGAGTTCGCCATTGCCGCCAAAATCCTCGGCACGATCATTAGTACACCGCGCCCCGGTATCGCCATTGGCGACGTAGGGGTGCAGGCCTTGGCCTCACCAGGAGGCGTGTTGCCGTCCGTAGAGGGTATGCCCGGAGTGACGGTTGAAGCATTGCATGATGAGCATATTGTGTTACGCACCGATGGCACCACACCGCTCACCGTCGGGGACCAGTTTCTCTTGCACAGTGGGCAGCAGGATATTTTAGTGAACCGCTGGGATCAGTATATCGCCGTGCGTCAGGGTGTGGTGGAGGCTGTGTGGGATATCCCGGCGCGCGGCTGTCATCATTAGCCGTATGCTGAATTATCTCAAGCTCATCCCGGCGTGGCTCTTGGCGGTGATACGTGGCAATCCCCGGCGGCTTGCACGACGTCACTCCACCACGCCATTCCTGGTGATTGGCCATCGTGGCTCTCCCTGCTTCGCGATTGAGAACACCATGGCGTCATTTCAGCGCGCCGTGGAGCAGGATGGAGCCAACGGGCTCGAGTGCGATCTCTGTCTCACCAGGGATGAGCAGATTGTGCTCTGGCATGATTGGGATCCTGATGCGCACACGGCACTCTTGCGCGCCTCGGGGCTTGAGCCGGTTGTCCGCCACTGTCCCTGTCCACCTGATGGAGACGAGTTCCGCAGGTCCATCTGTGACCTGACGCTCGCAGAGTTCTGTACGCACTTCTGCTATGGTGAGAAGGGCGGTGACCAGAAGTATCGTGATTGCATTCCGCATCTTGCAGAGTTGCTCGACTGGGTGGCTGGACGGCGAGCAGTCGCCGCGCTCTTCTTCGATATAAAAATCCCCGCTGCGCGTGTCGATCTGGTGCCTGTGATGATGGACGGCATCAATAGACTCCTGGCTCGCTATCGGCCCGCATCGACCCTCATCTTTGAATGTGCCACAGTCGAAGTATTGGCCGCCATGCAGGCCCATTCCCCGCAGCATCACTACGCGCTTGACATCGAGCCCCCTCCTGGCATTGTCCTCAATCCTGCCGCTTACAGCGCCGTCCGGCCCGCCCTGGCGTACGGCAACAGCTATGCGACGCCAGGGCGTCCCCGCGCGGTCACGCTGGCTCCCTGGACCACGCATCGTCGTATAGTGCGGCACGACATTCGTCTGCTCAACCGCCTCCGGCGTCGCGCTTCCGCACAGCCCCAGCCCTCGATTATTAGCTTCACGATTGATGACGAAGAGGAACTGCGTACGCTGGTCAGCATGGGGGTGGCAGGGATTCAAACCAACCGCCCCGATGTGTTACGCAAGATCGCTGACGAGATGGGGATCCAACTGGCATAAGCGAGGCTAGGGAGAAGACTGGCCATGCGCATGTACGAGGGCTATCACAAGTCAATCCGATGCCCCTGGGCCATCTTATCTTCGTAGAAACCTCGTAATCTATCGCTCGCCTCAGCCTCTAGAAGCAAGGGACGGGTGCCTGCGACAGTGATACCAGCCGCCTGCAAGCTACCGATTTTGTGTGGACTATTGGTCATCAGCACCACAGATGTGATGCCCAGATCCTGAAGGATGGCAGCAGCACTGGCATACTGGCGGGCATCTGCGGCGTATCCCAGTTGCACATACGCCTCGGTTTGTGACAGGCCCTGTGCCTGGAGGGCGCGACTTCTTAACAGCGCCAAATGACCATTACCCCGTCCTTCCTGGTCGAGCCAGATTATCACGCCGGCTCCTTGTTGCTCGATCATGGCCTGGGCAAGTTCCATTTGCTCGCGACAATCACAGTCAATGCTATTGAAGAGATGCGCGGAAACGCAATGCGAGTGCAGACGGCATAAGACGTTGTCACGCTGCCGCACATCGCCCATGACAATGGCGATACTTTCCTGCTGGCCGTCGTAGTACAGAATCTCCAAGAAAGTGCCGAACTTGGTGTGGAGAGGTGCTTCAGCAAGACGGATGACCATGGCGTCCTCTACTCCTACTTGGCGCTGCCGCAGACAAAGGGGAGTCTGCCCTCACCCTCTGCCTACGTTCAGCCAGTGTTACGCGAGCCCGTCTGCTTTGACGGCCCGCACCGCCTCTGCAAAGCCCGCTAGTGTATCAGCGACCACATCGTCAGTGTGGCAGGTACCCACTAGAGCACGGGCTCCGTTAAAGTCGATACCCTGCAAAATCAACGCCTGCCGCATGGCACGGCTCTGCTGTGGGAATTTGCCATCAAGACGCTGCCAGGGGATGTCGTCCACGGATTGGTCAGCGCCATCACGCGGTGGGGCGTCAGCGCCATAGAACAGCTTCCAGTCGCTGTGCTGGCCATAGACCTTCCAGGCAACTTTTTCACGGGCCAGGATGTCGTTCATACCGTGCCGCAGCTTGGCGGCCTGCTCGTTAGCACGCTTGATAGGCGTGCCATCAGCCAGGGACGACAGCATCGCTACGCCAGCCGCAGCCGAGAGGGGGTTGGCGTTGAACGTGCCGGGATGATGAATCTTCGCGCGCTGTCCCACCTCAGTGGCTGTAGGCGTCGCCAGATAGTTAAAAATCTCGGCGCGACCAGCGACAGCACCTCCTGGCAGACCACCAGCGAGAATTTTGGCGAACGTGGAGAGGTCCGGAGTGACACCGTAGAGTTCCTGGGCCCCACCTGGCGCAACGCGAAAACCCGTTACCACCTCGTCGAAAATGAGCACGACTCCGGCCCTAGTGGCTTCTTCCCGTAGACGCTGTAAAAAACCTGGTGTCACCGGCACCGTGCCAAAGTGGCCACCCGTAGGTTCGAGGATGATAGCGGCCGCGTCGCCAGCGGCGAGGGCGGCACGGACGGCAGCGATATCGTTTGGAGGGCACAAGGCTACCGCGTCCACGGCTTCTTGCATTTGCCCTGGTTCTGGCTCCATTTCATAAGGTGTCTGCACACCCACCTCCAGGCCCTCGTGCCAGCCGTGGAAGTGCCCGGCGAATTTGATGACACGTCGTTTGCCCGTATAGGCGCGGGCTAGACGCAGGGCCATGTGCGTTGCCTCAGTGCCCGAGGCCGTGAAGCGCACTCGCTCGGCACAGGGTACCAGCTTACAGACCCATTCGGCCCACGACACTTCGAGCGCATGACTGGCGCCGTAGTGCGTGCCACGCGCCGCCTGCTCGATCACGGCATCACGCACATGCGGGGGGTTATGCCCCATAATCAGAGCGCCATGGCCCATCCAGTAGTCGATGTACTGCCGGCCATCGACATCCCATTTGTACGCGCCATCGGCGCGCTCGACAAAGATCGGAAAAGGCTGCATACGGCGGTTGTCGTGGGTGACCCCGTCCGGGAAGAGGTGTTGAGCGCGCTCAAAGAGCGCGCGGGATGCCGGAAGCGCTTGACGATAGGCATGTTCGAGAGCCATGGTGCCGTACTCCGTATGAAAGAGACATCGGACTCACACCGGATGGCGTCATGCTACGTCTGCCTGGCATGGGTGTCAAGGTTGAGGGTATCACGTTTTCTGCAACAGGCGTTGCATCACAGGGCCGCTGAGCATAGAGGTGGTCAGCGCCAGGTGATCAAGGCCACAAAGATGCGCTGATCAATCACCTGATACTCCAGAGCCACAGAGGCCAGGATCATCTCCATGGCACCTCGGGCATTCATGCCAAAGCCAACGGCCAGCGCTTCCTGGCGTGGCATGCCCCCGAGCCAGGCCCCCAGACTGGCACCGCCGATTTTGCCGGCACAGGCAATCACGAAGACGATGAGCACCAGGGACAGATCAAAATGGGCGGCAAAATCCGCCTTGAGTCCAATAGAGACAAAGTACAGGGGAGCAAAGAAACTAATAGCAAATTGATAGATGATGGCATGGACGTGCTGGTTGTCTTGTCCAAAAGCTCGCCCGAGTGCGACCCCGACAAAAAACGTCCCGAAAATGGCGTGAATCCCAATGGCTTCGGCAAGCGCTGCAGCGAGCAGCACAAGAATCGTGATCAAGCCAATAAAACCACTCGGCCAGGCAAGCGCCACACGGGCCCATTGCAACAGGGAGCGACCTCGCCACTAGCCCAGGCCCACGATCAGGGTCGCACAGCCCACCACTGCCCCCAGCATGGTCCCCAGATGTGCCGTGATACTGTACTTTCCAAAAGAGCCTAAGAGCATGGCAAAGAGCGACCAGCCTATGAGATCGTCAACGGTGGCAGCGGCCAGGACTGTGACACCGATCTCGTCGCGGATCAGGTCCAGATCCAGTAAAATGCGGGCAATGACGGGTAGTGCCGAAATGGATAAAGCCACCCCGATGAACAGCGCAAAGAGCAGGAGGTGCGTCTGGGCCGGCGCACCCCACAGGGCCGGCAAGAGCAAGACGGTCCCAAAGCCCAGACCACAGGGCAGCACAATGCCCAGGAGACTAGTACCAACGACGCTGCGGCCACGCTTCTGCAGATAGGCTGGATTGACCCCGAGTCCGGCCACAAACATAAAAAATAGCATGCCAATTTTGAGCATGGTGTCGCGCCCCGCAGTGGTGGCACCCGTGGCCGGAAACAGCCACACATAGGCGTGGGGTGCGAGCGCGCCCAGGACAGTTGGCCCCAGGAGAATGCCCCCAAGCAACTCACCGAGGACTGCCGGCTGGCGCAGGGCACGCATGATCTGGCCACAGACGAGTGCCGCTGTGAGCATGGCGCCCACCTGGAGAGCCAGTACAATCACATCGTGGTGTTACATAGTCTCTCTGTTATTCTGGGTAGGGAATATACTTCTCTAACATGTCCTGACGCCATCATAGTTCACGGAATGTTAGGCAAAGGTACTGCTCTCTTCTAGGAATTGCTGGTCGCTGACTCCTTGATGACAAGAAGTGCCCCCTGTCCTTCTATTGGTAATATCAGACCGCAGGTACAGATGGTTGGGATTCGACGTAGGTCAGTGGCATACGCTCTGTTGGCGAGACCTGCAAGTGAGATATTTTTAAGAACTGACTGACAGGCATTGACGTTATTAATTGCAGCACTAATTCACGCAAATCTTCTGGTAAATCGTTCAGTGTATCGAGAGGATAGCTGCGCGGCCCGTATTCCGTCCGTTCGGTCAGAATAGAAAAATCAAGCAGCATTAAACTAATGGCACGTTTCGTCTGCTGATTGAGCCGCAGCAAGATATGATCGGTGAGATCAACACCTGTGGCCGGTTCGTTTGCCCCGAAGAAAATCTCGAGGATATCCGCCTCTTGGTCATATACCAGGCGGACCGGTGTGCCATCATAGCCTGTAATATCTTTGCTAGAGAGGTTGAGTGCACTCATTGCTTCACCTTTGAGAGCCGGATATAGTTCGCCCATCCAGTGACGACAAAGTTGTTGGGAACATACCTACCCTGTTCATCGAGCCGTGTTTGAAAGACGACAATGAGAACGAGATGATTATTTTCCGGCAATAACTCGTCAAAACGCTTATAATAACGATACTTGTTAGGAATCAAAGTATCCTGCTTCCGACGTCCCGTCCGCAGCGTTTCGAGAAGCTTGTCAAAATGTGGCTCAAGTTCGGGGCGGGACTCCAAAATGTGCTGCCAGCGTTCTGCGGTGAAGTGAATCGTATTGCCATAACGATCTTGAACCCTAGCTCCCCCTGCGTTCGATGACGACATAGGCACAACCTTCGTGGACCAACCAGTCCAACATCGGGAAGGACATCAGTTGGAGGAGTATCAACCAGCTTCAGGCATTACGAACAAACAACCTCGCCACATCAAGGCACCTCGACCTGCAACGCTGATGGCACTACGCATTTCCCTCTTCTCTATGCCCTTTGCATCGGTGGGGCGAAGCCTCGTTTTAGCACCTCCGCGATCGACGATATCACCGACTTGTCAATCGATCCGCGCACAGCAGCTATTATGATTTCACCAAGGATAATATCCTGATCCTGCACTCGGGCAGCTTCCTCAAGGCGCTGTTCAAGTTCGGCAACTTCGATCGTTTTACTCCACTCCCCTGGCAACACAGCACGAAGCAGTATACCGCGAAGGAGACCCTCCGAATAGTTCCTCAGATTTCTAACCCCAAAAATCTGGAATGCTGGGAAGTAGGGATTAAGTTGACGGCTATCGTCATCATTCCGGAGCGCCTGGAGTGCTGAGGCAATAGAAAAAAGTGTCGCCATGGAACTCATTCCCTCTCGTCCGGCAAGCGAGCCCTTACCGAATCACCCTGAGCGAGGGCACGGATTATGTCCATTTCAATGCGCGACAGCGCCAGGGATTTCAGTCGATAATCAACAAAGGCCTCCCAAGCCAGCGGACACCAGCGTTGAACGATATTGGTCCCAATAACTTCCGCATACGCACGAATTTCTGCTTGCGCGTGCTCATCCATACGGAGAGATAGGAAGTGGAAGAGATTATGAAGGTCGATCTTCCAGTAGGCCTCAGTGTAAGTTGAGAGTGGCAGATCCTTGCGTGCTTGTTCACGCGCAACTCCAAATGCGAGGCGTTCTTCGTAGAGTTCGCGAACTGCACGATGAAACGCAGTCTCCTTCTGCGAGAGTTGTGCCCCAGTTTCGACGTTGAGAAGACCGGTGCTACCCTGCCGGTTTGTGTGAGACTGCAAACACCAGTCGGTCGGAGGAGTCGTTTGGGCAGCGTCGATAGCAATCGAATACCGCGTGGAATACTCGTTCACGTTTGCGGTGCGATGCCGGATCCACTGGCGCCAACAATCCATAGGGACACGCACGTGCAGCTTCAGTTCGCACATCTCAAAAGGGGTCGTGTGATGATGCCGCATGCCGCATAAGGTAGCGGATCAAACCACGGTCCTCGTGCACCCGCCTGGTCCCTGCCCCGTAGGAGACACGCGCGGCCTGGACGATGGACGCGTCAGAGCCCATGTAGTCGACGACTCGCACGAAGCCATCGTCGAGCACCTTGAAGGGTCGCCCAAGGATCTCGTCGAGCGCAAGAACGTGTGGACGCTCTAGGCAATGCTGCTCGTTGTGTGTCAAGTATGCCTCCGAGCCAGACGATCTGAGCTAATGTTCAGTAGCACACCGCGTTAGATTCTGTCTGACAGTGCCACTGGAATCAAACACGACCTCCAGAAGCTCCAGGCTCTGCATCGTGCAGAAGGTATGCCTAACCACGTTTAGCCAATCGCCGCCAGTTCCAGCCGCCCACCCCACCGGAGCTGCGCCGCGGCAGCGAGGGCCTGGTGCTCAGGCTGCGTCAGGGAGGGGTCTTCTTTGAGCAGCTCAAAGGCCGCTCGACGCGCCTGCTCCAGACAAGTGGTGTGATGCAGAATGTTGCCGACACGTAATTCTGGCAGCCCTGACTGCTTGGTACCTAGCAGCTCACCCGGTCCACGTATCTGCAAATCCTGCTCGGCCACAAAGAAACCGTCCGTACTGTCTTGCATGACGCGCAAGCGCTGGCGGCCCTCCTTGCTTAGCGCTGGTCCGGTGAGCAATACACAGTATGCTTGCGCCTTGCCCCGGCCGACACGGCCGCGTAACTGGTGGAGCTGGGCCAAACCAAAATGCTCGGCGTTTTCCACCAGCATCACCGTGGCGTTGGCAACATCCACCCCCACTTCGATTACAGTAGTGGACACCAGAATATCGATCGCACCCTCCACAAAGGCTTGCATGATGGCGTCTTTTTCGTCACTTGGGAGGCGGCCATGCAGGAGGCCAACACGAAACTCGGGGAAGATGTCATGCTGGAGGTGCTGTGCCATGGCCACTGCGGCACCGAGATCAAGGCTCTCCGATTCCTCGATGAGTGGATAAACGATGTAGGCTTGATGCTGCTGCTTTACCTCCCGGCGTACGATATCGTACGCCTGCTCGCGTCGCGCCTCCCCCATCACGGTGGTGCGGACGGGACGGCGGTCAGGAGGCATTTCGTCGATCACCGAGAGATCGAGATCACCGTAGAGCGTCATAGCGAGGGTGCGCGGTATCGGGGTAGCCGTCATCACCAGCACGTCGGGCGTCAAACCCTTGCGCCGCAGGCTGGCACGCTGCAAAACGCCGAAGCGGTGCTGCTCGTCCACCACGATCATGCCGAGACGGTGGAACTGCACCTCATCATAGAGCAAGGCGTGCGTGCCGACGAGTAACGGCACTTCCCCTTGCGCAATGCGTTCCAGGAGCTGTTGGCGGCTTTTACCCTTCACTGTGCTGGTCAGCAACGCTACCTCCAGATCGAGAGGGCGGAGCAGAGCGCGAAGCGTGGCCAGATGTTGCTCAGCCAAAATTTCGGTCGGAGCCATGAGGGCCGCCTGGAAGCCGTTGGAGACTGCCATGAGCATAGTTAAGAGGGCCACCACGGTTTTGCCACTGCCGACATCCCCTTGAATCAGGCGATTCATTGGGAAGGGGCGTTGCATCTCATCAATAATTTCAAAGAGTACTCGATGCTGTGCCGCGGTGAGACTGAAAGGGAGATGCTGTAAGAGTGCCTCGCCGAGATGGTTCGGCTGCGTATAGGGCACGGCTCGGGGTTCGCGCTGGACTGCTCGGTGGCGCAAGGCCAGACCGAGTTCGAGCAGGAAAAATTCTTCGAAGACTAAGCGCTCGTGGAAGGG
>AR_comb_assmDRAFT_10203534_pt1 | contig 18996 bp, 16 predicted proteins | sample ArasoioldDNA_FD_10543 | JGI IMG/M metagenome (IMG submission 10543) | reverse complement strand
AAAAAAAGCACCCATTATTGAGTGCTCAGGAAGTAATTGAAGGTAGGAAACCAATGAGAAGTATATGTTGTCGCCCTGTCCTACAAGATTACAACGCTAGCGTTCCATTTCATGGCGAAACCTAGTCAACGGGCATTTTCTGTTATTCAAAGGTGGTTTTCGTTTCGTGGACCGTACCAGGTATTGAGGAGAACTCGTATAGACAGGGGTGGATCTCGCACTGGGTGGCCTTCTTCTCAACGATCCCGACCTTAATTTCGGACAACAAATAATGAAAGTCTATATCTTTATAGGTATGTTGACAGAACATGAGATGACGATAATAAAGAAAAGCTGGAGTACATTCCGCCATATCGACCCTCTGGTAGTAGGGGATGCTTTTTACAGCAAATTATTTTTTGACAAACCGGCCCTGAGAAAAATGTTTCCCCGTGAAATGGACGCGCAATACAAGAAGCTGCTGGATATGCTCAATACAATAGTTATGCGTCTCGACAGGCTCGACGAATTAACCGAGGAAATTATTGCAATGGCAAAGCGGCATGAAGGGTATGGAGCAAAGCCGGAACATTACGAATCTGTTGGCGAGGCTCTTCTCTGGACACTGAAAGCGGGACTGGGTAGTGAATGGAATGAAGAACTCAAGAATGCCTGGATTAAATGTTATGGAATTTTATCAAATGCCATGATCGGTGCCACAGCCGAATGATCAATTCGCTTTTGTATTTATACACCTAACCGGTTTTTTTATCCGCTTCGCCGCCCTGTCCCTTACACTTTGACTGTCCTCATTTCTGCTTGCCATTTTTGTTTGGTACTTTCAATAGCAATGTTTCACCGTTATTGTTCAGATATTCCGCAGAAGGTGAGAATAATAGTCTTATCTACACTTTTCCTTTGTCTAGGCACGCAGGCACCCTCACAGGTGACCACTTTTAGTTTCCGGACACTGGGGAGCAACCAGGGTTTGAGCGATGGTATTGTCCACGCTTTTGTGCAGGATAACTACGGATATATATGGATCGGTACAACCTATGGTCTTAATCGCTTTGATGGAATCAATGTCAAGTCCTTCTTCTTACGGCCGGGAGATTCCTGTTCCCTCCTGAATAATTATATTCAATCTCTTTATTGCGACAAAAAAAACAATCTGTGGGTAGGAACTATGCAGGGATTGTGCCGTTATGATTATGGCACGAATAAGTTTATTCGCTATGCTGCATCCAGATCGCTGTCGGTAAATGATATTAAGGAAGATAAGAAGGGAAGGGTCTGGCTTGGTACCAACGATGGAATTTGGATTGTAGATGGGAAGCAACCGACCATCAGAAAGTTTACCTTACATGAGAGTCCCGATTTTAAAAAGAAATTCCAATGTACTGTATTGCAATTCACAGAATCTCGGAATGGTGTTTGGTACCTTGCCACGACGCGGGGCATAAAAATCTTTAATCCGCTGACGAATATTTATAATGAAATAAAACCGGACAGTCTGAATGCTCCATCTGCGGTTGGCAATTACATTTATTCGGTAACAATTGACTCATCTGGTTATCTGTGGGCTGTTTGCAATTCCGATCCAACGGTAGGATACAAATTATATAAAATTGACCTGCAGAGACACGCAGTAAAGTGTTACGACCATTTCAACGATCCCAAGAAAAAGTGGAGCTCAAACAGTCCATATGAATTACTTACTGACAAAAAAGGTCGGGTTTGGGTTACGTCCAACATGTCCGGCTTATCGTTATATAACGAAGAAATGGACGATTTTACTGACTATTTGCATGATCCGTTTGTTCCAAACAGTTTACTGGGGAATCAAAACATTGCCATTTACCAGGATCGCCAAGGAATTATCTGGTTGGGTACGGCTGGTTATGGAGTGAGTTATTTTAATCCCGACAGAAATTTTTTCTCTACCCTCTTTCCGGCAATAAAAGCCGGGAATTTAATATTTGATACATGGTGCCGGGCAGTGTGCGAAGATGGCACCGGTAACTTATGGCTTGGCACTGGTAAGGGAATCGTTCGCTATGATAAAAACTGGCAATCATCTACCATCATCGCAAATGAAGACGGTAAGAAACCTGCTCTTCACTATAATTCCGTAAGGTCATTGCTGGAAGATGACAAGGGCGATATCTGGATTGGAACCGCAAGAGGATTAAATCGCTATCACCCATCGACTGGCGTCATGGATTTTTTCGATAAAAAACAAGGAATCCCACTGGCCTTTTTTTGGATGATAGTACAGGATAAGGCCAAAGATGTATGGCTCGGATCCGCTTCAGGGCTTTTCAGATACGTGAGAGAAAAGAACAACTTCGATGACTTATCAAAAGATTCATTGTTATCAAAGTACGCTCACAGAAATGTCCAGGCCTTATATGCAGATTCCCGGAACAGGTTATGGATCGGATTATTAGATGTTGGTCTTGTGATGTATGATACAGATCATAAAAAACTCAAACTGCTGACCATAAAAGATTCGTTGATTTCGGACACGCGCTTTTCATCGTTTGCGGAAGATAAAGAGGGTGTTATCTGGATTGGGTCAGAATTCGGTCTAGTCGCCTATGACCCGGCCAAAAACACATCGAGATTTTTTACCAGGGACAATGGCTTGCCTTCTGACCGCACCAATAACATCATGGTTGACTCACTCGATCGCGTATGGGTGGGTACTTCAAATGGCCTCTGCATGTTGAGTGTCGACCGGCGGACAATAAAGAGATTTGACGTAGAGGATGGAATGCTGACTAACCAGTTCAACGAGCAGCGCGCATACCGAACCCGCAATGGTTTTTTTGTTTACCCGACGTACAAAGATTTCCTTGTTTTTCGGCCAGAGGATTATCATGACAATGCATCAAGTATTCCGGTGTATATAACTTCATTCAAAATAGCCAATAAGGAAATAACTACAAATACAGAGGCGCTTCAAAAAATAAGCCTGCGCCACGATCAGAATTTCTTTAGCATTGCCCTTGCCGGGCTGAATTACATGAATCCAGCTCAATGCACGTATGCGTACAAGCTGGAGCCCTTTGATAAAGACTGGATACTGACCGGCAAGCGAGAAGTGAATTACACCAATGTGCCATCGGGCGATTATAAGTTCCGGTATAAAGTAATAATCGGCAACCCGAGGTGGAAAGTGCCGGAAAAAATCCTCGAGGTGTCTATAAGTGAAATTTTTTATAGAGCCTGGTGGTTCAAGACACTTTTAGTACTGATTATGGGAACAGGGGTTGTCGCTTTCTATCGCTACAGGTTTCAACAGCGTGAACGAATCGGGTTGCTCCAAAATAAGGCTTACTTGCTGGAAAAAGAAAAAACTGCTGTACAATTTGAAAACCTAAAGCAGCAATTGAATCCTCATTTTTTGTTTAACTCACTTACTTCACTAAGAAGTCTGATACGGGTAGACTCAAAGATGGCTACGCATTTCCTCGATGGATTGAGCAAGACCTATCGTTATCTGCTAAAAAGTGGAGACAAGGAACTCGTAACGTTGGAAGAAGAATTAAACTTTGTCGAAACATTTACTGATCTTCAAAAAACACGATTCAAAGAAGGGTTAAAGATAAACATCTCAGTTGACGAGGGCTGTTATGGGAAATATATTGTGCCAGTTAGCTTGCAAAACCTGATTGAAAATGCCATTAAGCATAATACGACCAACGAAGAAAGTCCCCTGGTGATTGATATTTATACAGAAGATAGCTATATCACTGTACGCAACAATCTGCAGCGTTATCGAATTGTGGAAACCAGCAATAAAACGGGACTCGCCAGTATGTGCCAGTTGTATAAATATCTCTCTGATAAAGAGGTAATCATCTCTGAAAATGAAAATTATTTTATCGTTAAACTTCCATTGATATGAAAGCATTGATCATTGAAGACGAAAAGCTGATCGCAGATGAACTGCATCATGCCATCCATTCGGTTGCTAATGACATCGAAGTCCTGGGTGTTTTGACAGGTTTAAAAGCCGCCAGGAAGTGGTTTATGGAACATGCGGAGCCCGATATTCTTTTCATGGATATCAAATTAAGTGATGGCCTTAGCTTTGAATTGTTTGAACAATTCACGTTACAATGTCCCGTAGTTTTTACTACTGCGTATGAGGAGTATGCCATTCGCGCATTTAAAGTTAATGGCGTCGATTATCTGTTGAAGCCTGTGCAGGAAGACGATTTAAAAAAAGCGATCGATAAGTGCCGGCATATGATCGAAAACAAGTCGTTTATTCCTGCTGATTTTCAGCAACTCCTCAAGCATTTTACACAACCAGGAACCGCTCCGACTTATAAAGAGAAGTTCATTGTGAATTTCAACAACAAATGGATGCCTCTGGACACAAAAGACATAGCGCTATTCGAAAAGAGCAACATCAACTATATCTATACGTTTGCTGGCGAGAAGTATATTTATGATTTCTCACCGTTGGAAGAAATAGAAGAACTTCTCGACTCCCGGGATTTTTTCAGAGCAAACAGGCAAATGATCATAAACATCAACGCCGTCCATTCGGTAAAACCGCACGGTAACCAGAAACTGGCGGTTCAACTAAAAGCACCCCTTAAGTTAGAGGTTGACATCAGCCGTGAAAAAGCCCCGCTGTTCCGTAAATGGATTGACAGATAAAGAGACGCAATAAAGAACAGGGAACAAGGGACAGGGAACGTCGAATGGGGAGCAAGAAGTCTGGTCGCCTCCCTCTTGGATCTTACCGCCGGGATATCCCCCACAAAACCCTTTGCTGTGAATAAGCTACGTTTCAGTAGATAATAACCGCCGTTGGCTAAGAAGTCCTTTTGTTGCCTGCTGCAAGGCCTTTTCTTTGCCTAAAAAATAAACATACATCCCCTAAGTTTTATGAAAAATTCGAATCCAAACCTGGAGCGGCTGGCGACAAAGGCACATCAGGACCACACGACATGGAATATAAAGTACAAAGCTTCCCGTGTCAAATTCTCAATACCGCAGTTAAACCTGCTGAGCAAGCCTTTCAGAAAAATTGAGGGAACATTCCAGGCGTTTACTGGATTAATTAAAGGCACCTCCGAAGGGTTTAACGACGCAGAAATTAGTTTTTCTATCGTAGCGAACAGTATCAATACAGGAAACGACCGACGAGATCATATTCTGAAGTCTACCAGTTTTTTTAACGCGGGCAAATTTCCAACAATAAGATTCAAAAGCGCTGCTTTTGTAAAGGAAAGGGATAATAATTATGTCCTGGAAGGAGACTTCACGATGTGCAATGTTACTAAGAGATTGGTTTTTGACGTCGCTTATGGAGGAGAGCAACAAGATGAATTTGGAAATACAATAGCGGAATTTAGGATCGGAGGAAAAATCAATCGCCATGACTTTGGTTTGAAAGGAAATGTATTGCAGGATATTTTTATCGCAAAAGAGGCTACCATATCTCTCAACCTACAATTTATACAGTGTGAAACCCGGGTTTTGTAAGAGTGCGAAAGACTCAAGACGCCCCGGGCTTCTTTTTATTCACTTAAACCGAGAAATACTACGTGCCAGGGACTTTCGCTTTTTTTCGCTCCCCTTTTTCTTGATTTTTGATTTTCACATTTTAACCATATAACCTAAATAAAATTAATTATGACTTCTCATCAAATCGCATTAATAAAGACTTCCTGGCAAGCCGCCGCTACGCTTGGAGATGCCGTTGGGGAATTGTTTTATGGAAGATTGTTTGAAATAGCTCCCGAAGTAAAACCAATGTTTTACCGGATCAGCGTCAAAGACCAATCAAAGAAATTATTGGCCATGCTTTCCTATGTAATAAGCAAATTAGATAAGCTCCACGACATCCTGGATGAAGTAGCCAAACTGGCGCAAAGGCACGTTCATTATAGTGTAAAACCTGAGCATTATACCGCCGTTGGCGAAGCCTTACTGTGGACACTTGAAAAAGGGTTGGCTGACGCGTGGAACGATGAATTGAAAGAGGCGTGGACACAGTGCTATGTAACCTTATCCTCCGCAATGATCAATGCGGCAGAGTATACAAAGCAAAATGCAGCGTAGCGCGTTAAGGGTGGTTTAATGGAGATGAAAAGCCTGTTGCACTAACAGGCTTTCGTTTTTCTAAATCAGCGTCTCCCTAAATTTTTACTACGTCTCGTTGAATTAAATTTCTAAGCTGAGTAATGGAGTACCACCTTTGGTGACAGAATGGGAAAACAATGACGGTGGACCAAATAGCACTGGTGCAGAAAACCTGGAAGATTTTTAGATGCATGAAACCCGTATTGGTGGGAGATGTGTTTTATAGCAAGCTCTTTTTGATGCAGCCAGAGTTGCGAAAGATATTCCCTGCGGATATGAATCAACAATACAAAAAGCTCATCGACATGATGAGCCTTATCGTTGCAAGACTCGAAAAATTTAATGATTTAACGGACGATATAATTGCGCTTGGTTGCAGGCATGCCGGCTATGGAGTGAAACCTGAGCATTACAAGTTTGTGGGTAAAGCATTGTTATGGACTCTGCAGCAAGGCCTTGGTAATGATTGGACCAAGGAAATTGAGGAGGCATGGACGAGCTGTTATGCTCATCTGTCTGAGGCCATGATACAAGGCACGTTGATGGGACAAGAGAAGAGCAGGACACGACGAGAAGCCGGTGGCCTTTCCGATCAAGCATTGACCAAATAAATGATTGATATTAAACAAAGAATTCAGGTGAGCAAATACAGCAATACCTTAGACCATACGGAATCAAATATTGGCAAGAAAAAAGTAACAGCGAACTTCTTTCAAGACGACCTTTATGTCTGGAACCTCCTGCTGTATAAAAGGACCACTGCTCAATACCACGCAATGAATTACGATCAACTATATAAGAATAGTATAGCTGAAAAAGAGCAGTTTTGGAAAGACCAGTCGCGAATGCTGAGCTGGTTCAAAGAACCATCGGTCACCCTTAGCAAGAACAAGAACGGATTTTACCAGTGGTTTGAGGACGGGGAGATTAACACGTGCTGGCTGTGTCTAGACTTTCATATAAAGCAAGGAAGAGGTGACCAGCTAGCTCTAATCTATGATTCACCTGTCACCGGAACAGTGAGGAAATATACCTATTCGGAATTACAAAGTGCAGTTGCAAAATTCGCCGGCGGTTTGCAAAGCTTAGGTGTACATAAAGGAGACACCGTAGTAATCTATATGCCGGTAATTCCAGAAGCTGCTATTGCAATGCTGGCTTGTGCAAGGATCGGGGCCATCCACTCGGTGGTATTTGGTGGTTTCGCACCACATGAATTGAGTATGCGGATTGATGATGCGCTTCCTAAAGTCATCATTTCTGCATCCTACGGAATCGAGTTCGATAAGGTAATTCCTTACAAACCGTTAGTGGATAGGGCCATAAATGAAGCGAAGCATAAGCCTCTTTTTAAAATCTATTTCCAACGCCAACAAGATTACGATAGGCTGAATGGTGAAGATGAACTTGACTACGCGGATGTTCTCAGACAGAATATCATTGCTGACTGTGTACCGCTGCGCTCAACTGATCCTTTATACATACTATACACATCCGGAACCACGGGCAAGCCAAAGGGCATTGTTAGAGACAACGGCGGACATGCTACAGCTCTTAAATTCAGCATGAAGTATTTCTACAACATGAACCCCGGTGAAGTGTTTTGGGCAGCGAGCGATATTGGCTGGGCAGTTGGCCATTCATACATGATCTACGGTCCACTGATCCACGGCTGTACAACAATTATGTATGAGGGTAAGCCGGTGAAGACACCCGATGCAGGCACATTTTGGAGGGTAATCGCGGAACACAAGGTAAAAACTTTGTTCACTGCACCCACCGCTATCAGGGCTATAAAAAAAGAAGATCCCGACGGAAAATTTCTGAGCCAATACGACCTGCGAAATTTTGATACTTTATTTCTTGCGGGTGAGCGATGCGACCCACCAACCTGGCACTGGATCAAAGATCTTTTACAGGCTCCGGTGATCGATCATTGGTGGCAAACCGAAAGCGGGTGGCCAATGCTTGGCCTTATGACGGGTGTTGAAGAATTGGTCTCAAAGGCCGGCTCTGCAGGGCTACCGGTTTGTGGCTTTGACATAGACGTTTTCTCTGAGGAAGGTAAATCACTAAAAGAAAGCGAAGAAGGTCTCGTGGTTATTAAGTTGCCATTGCCTCCAGGTTGCCTACCGACACTTTGGAAAAATGACGAGCGATTTGTCAAAGGATATCTTGAGCGCTTTCCAGGTTATTATTTGACTGGCGATGGTGGTTACCGCGATAAAGATGGGTATTTCTATATTATGGGGAGGGTGGATGACGTAATAAATGTATCAGGGCACAGGCTAAGCACAGGAGAAATGGAAGAGTTAGTTGCCACCCATAAGGCAATTGCTGAATGCGCTGTTGTTGGCATTGCAGATGAGTTGCGCGGACAGCGACCGATTGCGTTGGTTTTACTAAAGGATGGAACAAGTATTGAAGAAGCAATACTTGAAGCAGAGCTTGTTGGTTTTATCAGGGAAAAAATTGGAGCGCTTGCATTTTTTAAAAATGCAGTCATTGTAAAAAGACTTCCGAAGACCCGATCCGGAAAAATTTTACGGAAAACCATACGAAACATTGCCGACGGTGTTAGTTACACCGTCCCGTCAACCATCGATGATCCGGAAATTCTCAGCGAAATATCCGAAAAATTGAAACAAAGAAAAATTGGCATTGCGTTTAAATGACTTCAAATGACAACCCAACTTGCACCAGGCATTTTACAAATTGCAAAAGATTTCATTAAAGCAGTCGAAAACAGAAAGAGTTTTGATGAGCTCTGTCAATTCTATCATCCCGATATTCTGCAAATTGAATATCCGAATTCAATTACGAAAAAAATTAAAATAAGGGCACTGCAGGACTTGAAGAATGCAGCCGAACAAGGTCGGCAGGTATTGCGAGAGGAGCAATATGAGATACTAAACAGTTATGTGTGTGATCAAACAGTAATTCTAGAGGTAATATGGACGGGAATTTCAGCAGTGGATATCGGAACAGCACCTGCTCGAACTAAAATCAAGGCTTATTTTACCCAGTTTTTTGAATTTAAAGACAACAAAATATTCCGGCAAAGAAATTATGACTGCTTTGAGGAATTCAAAATTCCCCAACCTAACAGCAGAGAAGAAAAAGTATTGGACAATGAAGCAAAGCATTAATCTAGAACAGAACAAACTAATAGCGCGACAATTTCTGAAACTCGTAAGCGACGGTAACCTTGAAGAAGTTTGTGACGTTATCTCACCCTCCTGGAAAATGCATATCGGCCTGGGAAAAGCGGAGATTCCCCCTGGACATACAGGAGTTCGGAAGCTATTTGACAGCTTTGGCGAGATCAAACAGGAATGGATCATCAATGATGTGATCGCGGAAGAAGACAAAGTTGTGGTGAGGGCAACAAATCACTGCTTGCAGCAAAGTTTTTTAGGCGTGCCTAGCAATGGGCAACCACAAATTTTTTCGGCCACCTTCATACATCATATTGTAAATGGCCAGATCCAGGAAACCTGGCGCAATGCCGATGATCTTGGCAGAGTTCTTCAATTAGGAGCGGAGATCACGCAACAACGGCCTTCGCCACGTCACAAACGCAAATCGTATTGGGCTAAACATATTTTTTTCGCGTTTTGGTGGAAAAGATCATATTAGGGCATAGGACCTGTTTTACACTTCATTTGAATTTTTGATCGCTTTGTTTGTAATAAACCACTGCTGGGTGAAATGATTTTGCCTCCAGTCATTTTGTGACTAATTTGACAAGAATGAGGAAAGGTGCCAAAATAACTTTGCTGTTTTTTAGTCTACTCACCACTGTCTACGGCATAGGTCAATTTCCGTCTTTTAATTTTCACCATCTTACCACGTCAAATGGTCTTAGCGACGGTGTAGTGAGAGCCATTGGCCAGGATAAGTATGGTTACGTCTGGATTGCGACGTTAAGCGGCCTTAACAGGTATAATGGATATTCGGTTAAACAATATCAAAATATTCCGGGCGATTCACTGAGTTTGCCTTCAGGCGTAACCCGATCCATACTGGGAGACGCGGCCGGAAACTTATGGATCGGTACGAATAGCGGCCTATATCAGTTTGGTTATGCAAACTCGTGCTTTAATCAAATTTCTTCGCCGGCTACCTTTTCTGCTTTAAAAATGCTTGAATTTGGCAGGGACACGATTTACCTCGCCACTAATCGCGGACTGGCGCAATTCACTCCGTCCAAGAAGAGAATTTTCTTTTTTAATGCAGACCCGGTATTGAGTCGATTATTGAGCATCCGTATAAACGACATTTTCCGTTATAAAAAATCGTTGTACCTGGCCACCGATTCAGGGTTGATTGTGTTTGACATCAATGCCCAAAAAGCCCGATTGATCGGCTTGCCGCCGGTAAAGGATAAAAGCATAAACAGAATTGCCGTTGACGGAAAAGGTAATGTGTGGGCCAGCTATGGGTTTATTGGTGAGTTATTGCTCAGATGCGATTCTTCTTTGAGCAATTTTAAAGTCTTTAGTGATTTCTATTATACCCCACAAAATCTCCTTGATAACACGATCGCTAATTTCTTTATTGACAACAAAAAAAGACTTTGGATTGCCACAACAAGTAAGGGTGTCGTCCTGTATGACGAAAAAAGCGACCGGTTTGTTCCATTTTTAAATGATCCTCTGCAGCCTTCCACACCGAGCGCTAATCAGTACGTCGTAATGTTCCAGGACAAACAGGGATTTATTTGGTTGGGTAGCGAAGGATACGGTGTAGATTATTTTCACCCCGACAAGAACTTCTTTAAAATTATTGCGCCTGTCACGCAACAAGAGTCACTATTACCATCGCTTTGGGCACGTGCTGCAATTGAAGATAGAGATGGAAATTTCTGGTTTGGCTGGGGCGGGGCATTAACGCGACAAAAAGAAAGAGACAGCACGTTCAGAATATGGAAGAATGCAAAGGATAGGCCCAAAGAGATGCACTATAATTCGATTCGTTCTTTGCTGGCCGACGATAACGGTGACGTATGGATAGGAACTGCCAATGGAGTAAACCGCTACCGGCATTCTTCCGGTAAAATGGAATTTTTCGATGAAAAGGATTCCTTGCCCTTAAGTTTTTACTGGTGCATGTTCAAGGACAGTAGGAAAACAATCTGGTTTGGCAACCGTGATAATTTTTATTACTACGATAGCTCGAACGGAAAAATTTTAAGCGCCAGCTCTCATCCAATTTTATGTCAACATAAAGGTGGAGTTAGGTGCATTATGGAAGATAGCAAAGGGAGGTTATGGTTTGGCATGAATGGTTCGGGCATGTTAATGTATGATCCGCAAAATAAAATTGTCAATCACTGGAGAAGAACTAAAGGCAACGATACCACTATTCTAGACAACATCGTCACCTCGCTCGCCGAAGACAAGAAAGGCATTATTTGGGCAAGTTTTAATACGGGTCTGGTAGCGTGGAGCCCGCAAGCCGGCAAGTTTACTCAATACACGAGCAAGAGCGGTTTGCCGGCTATTAAAACGTCTTGTCTTGCTGTAGACGATAAGAACCGTTTGTGGATCGGCAGCACCGCCGGCCTTTTGATGCTTGATAGCAGTCGTAGTCATTTTAGAACGTTCGACACCGAAGATGGCCTCCCTACGATGGAGTTTAATGATCAGGCTGCTTACAAAACGAAAGATGGTCGTTTTATTTTTCCATCCTTAAAAGGTTTTGTCGTCTTTGACCCAAATAGATATACAGAGAGCATAAGGCCGCCAGAACTCTACCTGTCTGCAGTAAAAGTTCACAACACCGGGTATGCCACCACAAACAATTACGAAGATTTAAAAGAATTAAACTTCAGGCATAATGAAAATTTTTTTTCGTTTGAATTATCTGCACTGAATTATGCAAATCCACGGCAGACATGGTATGCGTACAAACTCGAGCCCTTTGATAAAGACTGGAATTATACAAAAGAACGAACAGCAAATTATACAAATGTGCCTGGAGGAGATTACATCTTTCATTACAAAGCAACCGCCGATCCAAATAATTGGCATGTACCGGAAAAATTATTGAGCATATCTGTTGGGACTGTCTTTTACAAAACAGTATGGTTTTGGGTGCTTGTTCTTTTTATCGTCGCGAGCGCCGCGTTTTGGTTATATCATAAGCGAATTGAACACAAGGAAAGGATTTATTCCTTGCAGAATAAAGCACAAATCCTGGAAAAGGAAAAAGCACTTGTCCAGTACGAAAGCCTGAAACAACAACTCAATCCTCACTTTCTTTTTAACTCACTCACTTCGCTAAGCAGCCTTATCCAGCAGGATCAGCATCTCGCGAATAAGTTTCTCGAACAGATGTCAAAAATTTACCGATATATTCTTGCGAGCAGGGACAGCGAATTGGTGCCACTAGCTGAAGATATTAAACTGGTGCAGGTATACACACAGCTGCAACAAACAAGGTTTCAGCATGGTCTGAACGTGAACATAAATGTGAAAGAAGAAAACTTTTCCAGAAGAATTGTTCCAGTCACGCTTCAGAACCTCATTGAGAATGCCATAAAGCATAATGTGATTGATGTTGACCGCCCACTCAATATTGACATTTTTACAGAGGACGGTTACATCATAGTCCGAAACAATCTTCAAAAAAAGAATTTTGTTCAGTCGAGTAATAAACAAGGGTTGATCAACATGAGGTCATTGTATTATTACCTGGATCAACGACCTATGATAGTGAAAGAAGATGAACATTTTTTTACCGTTAAAATCCCATTGATATGAACGCAGTAATCATCGAGGACGAAAACCTGATCGCCAGGGAACTGCAGCATAAGATTGCCGAGGTAGCCCCGGATGTTAGAGTTAGCGGTGTTTTGCCGAGTTTGAAAACCAGTTATAAATGGTTCATGGAAAATGCGGAGCCGGATTTGTTGTTTGCTGATATTCAGCTCAGCGATGGGGTAAGTTTTGAAATCTTTGAGCGCTACGACTTGAAATGCCCGGTTATTTTCACCACGGCGTATGATGAATACGCGATCCGCGCTTTCAAAGTGAACGGTGCAGACTATTTATTAAAACCAATTGACAAAGAAGACCTGAAAAAAGCGATTGATAAATGCCGCGCTATTGTGGAAAGCAAATCACAATATCCAAAGGACATCCAGCACTTGCTACAAATAGTTGCCAATCCGAATCTCGCGCATGCAAAGTATAAAGAAAAATTTATCGTAAAAGTCAAGCATCAATGGGTTCCAGTTCACACTAAAGATATTGCCTGCTTTTACCGGGAAAATCTAAACTACCTCTTCACATTTGGAGGGGAAAAACATATACTGGACTTCACGACCTTGGATGAGGTGGAAGAACTGCTGGATCCAGGGATTTTTTACAGGGCCAATCGGCAGGCCATTGTACATATAGATATCATTCAAAGCATCAAACCTCAGGAAAATCAAAAGCTGGTACTGACTCTAAAACCGCCACTAAAAATGGAATTGGATATTAGCAGGGAAAAAGCTCCCACCTTCAAGAAATGGTTTGATCGCTAAAATTTCCTGTTGCTTTTCACCCAATCTTTAATATAGCCGGCAATCTCAGCAGTAGGTGCGCCTGGGGCAAACAATTTCCCTACTCCTATTGATTGCAATTTGCCCATGTCGTCATCAGGTATTATTCCTCCACCTGTTAACAGCACGTCATTCATCTCTTTTTCCTTCATCAGCTGCAAAACCTTTGGAAATACCGTCATGTGCGCGCCGCTCAAAATGCTGACGCCAATGGCATCTACGTCCTCCTGCAAGGCGGCATTTACTACCATTTCCGGGGTCTGTCTGAGACCCGTATAAATCACCTCCATGCCCGCGTCACGCAGAGCCGAGGCAATCACCTTGGCTCCGCGATCATGGCCATCCAGCCCAACTTTAGCTACCAAAACCCTGATAGGTCTGTTCATTCGAAAATTTTCTGAAGCGAAAGTACTGTATACGCTGTGATTACCGGCCAAATTCCCTTTTCAGAAACGATACCCTCTCGCTAAGCATTCTCAACCCAGCCGTGTCGATGTTTTGAAAATAGAAAATCTTTTCCCCGAATTGTCTCGACAATTTATTGGTAACCGAATCGACGAGAGTCGCTTTTTCAAAATGTTTAGAAAATCCGAAATCGGTCATTTCACTTCCGGTGAACAGGACGTTTTTGAAGGTGAGGCTATCTGGCAACCAAAGAATGAAGGAACCGTTACCAGTAAATGTTCTTTTTTTAAATAAGTCTTCCTTGCCATAATATTTGAACGCTCCTGCTTGTCCATAGTTGTCTGGATTAACGAATGTGCTTGCCTTTGCTGAATCGGGCAGGGATTTAAAGAACGCTTCGGTTTTTTCTGTAAGCTCTTTCCATCCTAGCATGTCAGCAAAGTCCTGTGGCAAGGGATGATTCCGCTGATCTTCCCATTTCAGCAACCCCGTTTTTTCAAGGTTATTTTCCCTGTAAAAAGCAGCCAGCTTTTCAGGTTTCCAAATTGGTAGCAAAAGAGGAACAAAAGGAACGGTTAACGCGGCAATCAGAATTGTGAACGCGAGTCTTAACGACCTCCTTGTTTCAGTCCAGCTTTCCAAACTTACTCCGCCAGCCGCTAGCAACATTGGATAAATCCCCATTGAATAGTAACTCTTTCCCCGACCAGCGAGCAGCAATGCAACAAGGAGAAAGTATGTCCACCCAAGAAAACTCCACTCTTTTCTTCTCAATAACCATACTAACCCAGAGAGCCAAACAAAAACAACAGGCACGAGGTACAACAATTGATCAGCAAGAAATGCCAGCGGGCTTGAAAATCGCAGTTGAGTCGCCTGTAACTCTTCCATATGGTGTATCAAAGGCCACCTATGCTCATACTGCCACCACACATTGGGAAGAATAAGGATTAGTCCCGCAAGAATGGCGAGATACATCTTTTTATCAAGAAAGATCTTGCGATATCTCGATAGCAGTAAAGCAATGAAAATCGCTGCAGCCAAGAAAACAATTGAGTATTTGCTCCACCAGCCGAGCGCGAGACTAAATATAAACGCGTACAAAAACTCCGTTTCCGTAGATTTTATAAATCGAACAAGAAAGTAAATGGCCAGCGTCCAAAAAAAGATATCAAGTATGTTCGGTTGAAACAATGAATGCATCCTCAAATAAGCGCCTGTGAGCACTCCTATCCCGGCAATCATTTGTGCAAATGCTTTTCCTCCAAACTCTGAGGTGAGCAGACAGGTAATGATAATAGTCATTGCTCCAACCAGTGACGGCCAGAATTTTATCCAGAATTCAGATCCGCCCAACCACGAGGAGATGGTTCCGAGATAGGAAAGCATCGGCGGGTTTTCAAGATAACCCAAGCCAAGGTGTTGGCCCTGCTGGTAGTACAGGTACTCATCTCGTTGCAGTTCATAAGCCGATGATTGTAGAATAAACGGCAAAATGAATTTAAGGATGGCCAAAAGAAGGATGATGCGCCAGTAAGGCTTTGCCGCTTTCATTCATCCAAGATAATTTTTTTTGCTCTGCATTTTATAAATTACAATATGCAATACAGAAGATTTGGAAATACAGATCTCTTGGTGAGTGAAATCGGATTTGGGGCTTGGGCTATTGGCGGAGGAGCAATGATCGGTAACACTTCTATTGGATGGGGAGATGTAGATGACGATACTTCAAAGCTGGCCATAAAGAAGGCATTGGATGCTGGCATAAACTTTTTTGATACAGCAGATATTTATGGACTCGGTCATTCTGAAAAAATCATTGGAGAAACAATTGGCGCCAGGAAAGACATTATTATCGCCACCAAGGTTGGCAATGTTTCCAGGAACAAGCAGTTTACCGTTGACTATTCAAAAACGCATATTGTTTCCGCTTGCGAATTGAGTTTAAGACGACTGCAAAGAGATACCATTGACTATTACCAGCTCCACAGTGCAAGATTGAATCACCTGGAAGACGGTGATTGCGTACAGGCAATGGAAGACCTTCGACAACAAGGAAAGATTCGTTTCTGGGGGTTGTCGTTGAACACTTTTGATCCAGCCCCTGAGGCTGAATATTTATTGCAACGTGATACGGGTAACGGATTTCAATTGGTGTTAAATATTTTAAACCAAAGGGCCTTACCCCTGTGCGCCAAAGCATATGAGAAAGGTTTCGGAATCATTGCCAGGATGCCATTACAATTTGGATTGCTGACCGGGAAGTTCAATCCTGACTCGGCTTTCCCCATCAATGATCATCGTCACAGCCGTCTAACCAGAGAAGTAATCAAGGCAACAATAACAGCAATGAATCCGGTTTGGGAGTTGTGTAGCAAATACCAGATTTCAAAAACACAGCTTGCCTTGAGCTATGTCCTTGCTTATCCTGGAATTTCGACGGTAATACCCGGCATTCGCACGTCGACACATGTGGAACAAAATACGACCGGAATAATCAAATTGATGAGCGAGGATGTTCAAATGATCGAGGAAATGGGACAAACGAATTTCGTTTCTCTGATGCAATTGATACAACAACAAGGCTAATCAAATACAGTAAGAGCTTTTTGAATTCTTCGAACAGTTTCTTTCTTGCCGAGCACAGCTGCTATGTCAAAAACAGGTGGGCCAAATTTCCCTCCTACTAACATAATACGCAGGGGCAATTGCAATTCCCCCGCCTTTATATCCTGCATCATCGCTAGTTTTTTAAACCCGTCTTCGATAAAGGCAGCTTCCCAGGGTTCCGTGGCGTTTATTTCTTCTACGAATAGTTCGAAAAACCTTTTCTTACCTCCGGTCCATTTAGGCTTTACAGCATTCAAATCGAATTGCTCCGGAGCCTTAAAGAAAAAATGGGATTGATCATAAAAATCAGTAAGTAACGTACATCGATCTTTCACCAATGCAATTACCTTGTCCAAATGGTCATCGCTCATCACAGAAATCCCCTTTGCGTCAAAAAGTGACTTAACCTCAAACCTCAAACTTCGAACGTCAAACCTCTTAATCCATTCATGATTGAACCATTTGGCCTTGTCGTAATCAAACTTCGCTCCCCCGCTATGCACTCTTTCAATTGCGAATTTTTGAACTAACTCCTTTTTTGTAAATAGTTCCTGTTCAGTTCCATCATTCCAGCCCAACAGGGCAAGGAAGTTAACGAACGCTTCTGGCAGAAATCCTTTTTCCCTAAACCCTTCGATTAACTCACCAGTTTTTGGATCTGTCCAATTCATCGCGAACACTGGAAAGCCATATTTCAGCGCGTCGCGCTTACTCAATTTACCATTAGGGCCCAGTATTAGCGGCAGATGCGCCCAGAAGGGCATATCCTTCTCCCACCCCAACCATTTCCAAAGCAAGAGATGCACCGGCACGCTGGGCAACCACTCTTCACCGCGAAACGCATGAGTGATCTTCATTAAATAGTCATCCACGACCACAGCAAGATGATAAGTGGGCATTCCATCGGCCTTCAGTAACACTTTATCGTCGACAATGCCTGAATCAAAATGGATTTCGCCACGAATCATGTCTTTAAGCAAAATAATGTCTCCAGGTGGCATTTTGATTCTTATTACGTGCTTTGTGCCAAGACCCAATAACCTTTTCACTTCGTCAACCGGTAGTGTCAACGAGTTTCGCATTTTCATGCGAACACTGTGATCATACTGCGGTGACGGATTGGCTTCAGTTTTAAAATTCTGCCGCATCGCGTCCAATTCTCCCGGAGTATCAAAGGCATAGTATGCAAATCCACCTGTCACTAACTGCTCGGTATATTTCTTATAAAGCTCTTTTCTTTCACTCTGACGGTACGGACCATACTCTCCGTTATTTATAGGGCTTTCATCTGGTTCCAGCCCGCACCATTTCAGACAATCAAAAATGTATTCTTCGGCGCCGGCGACGTAGCGCGCCCGATCGGTATCCTCAATTCGCACTACGAAATCTCCATCGTGTTGGCGGGCGAACAAATAATTGTATAAAACTGTTCTTATTCCACCCAAATGCAGCCCACCTGTCGGACTTGGTGCAAATCGAACACGAACTTTCTTCATAAGAGCGCAAAGATAAAATTTCGAAGGCACACAAGAATTGGAGGCACAAGGTACAGCGCACAAGATCCTCATTCGTTATTCCTTGTTCCTTGTTGCTTGTTCCTTACCTTGTGTCTTCCATGAAATATTTTGTAAAGACGCCCTGGTGGGTCAAAAAAATTTACCCCTTCTATACATGGAGCATACCAACAAAAGAAAAAGTTTTATACCTCACGTTTGATGATGGTCCCCATCCCGAAGCAACCACGTTTGTCTTAAGTGAGTTAAAAAAATTTGAGGCATTGGCTACGTTTTTTTGTGTTGGGAAAAACGTGTTGGCGTGGCCAGATATTTACAAAAGAATTTTAGACGATGGACATGCGGTTGGCAATCACACGCAAAATCATTTGAACGGGTGGAAAATACAAAACAGTGAATATCTAAAAGACGTTGCCGAGGCAGCTAGTCATATTGACTCAAATTTGTTTCGCCCACCTTACGGAAGAATCACATTGTTCCAGGCAAAAAACTTAAGAGCAGCGATGAACGGCAAAAAGCCTGAGGTCATAATGTGGGATGTATTGAGCGCGGACTTTGACAGCGCGATTACAGCAGCGCAAAGTCTGCAATTCGTAATTTTTCGATCATCTCCGGGATCAATAGTCGTCTTTCATGACAGCGAAAAGGCATTTCAGAAACTGCAGTACGTTCTTCCAAAGACCCTGCATCACTTTTCAGAACAAGGTTTTAGATTTCTTTCGTTGAAAAGGAATATGTAGCAGAAAAATTCTAGAAAAATTAATATTGGGGGGCTATAAAAAAGTTAGGGCCTGGGTAGAAACCCTGGCCCGTTTTTAATCCGTACCC
>AR_comb_assmDRAFT_10428785_pt1 | contig 18999 bp, 15 predicted proteins | sample ArasoioldDNA_FD_10543 | JGI IMG/M metagenome (IMG submission 10543) | reverse complement strand
CCCCAGACTCTCGACTCCATAGCCCGTTATAATGGTGGAGTGAGTTCATCCAACACCGTTCAGCAGGTTGCTTCGGCAGACTTTCCTACGCGTTGGGGCGGGTTCCGGATCTTTGGGTTTCGTAGTCACACCGAAGGAAGGACCGACCGTCGGGTGGAAGAAGCCGTTGCTCTGGTCATGGGCGACGTGAAATCGGCTCCTCCGCTGGTTCGCGTGCATTCCCAGTGCCTGACCGGGGACGTCTTCCACTCCCTCCGCTGCGATTGCCGGCAGCAGCTCGAGTTATCGCTCTCGATGATTGCCGAGGAAGGCGCTGGAGTCCTGATCTACGAACAGCAAGAGGGACGCGGCATCGGTCTGATGGCGAAGCTCCAAGCTTACGAGTTACAGGACGCCGGACTGGATACGGTTGAAGCGAATGAGCGCCTCGGATTCAAGGCCGACCACCGCGACTTTACCCTGCCGGGAGAAATTCTGAAAGCACTCGGCGTGACGCAGGTCCGCCTGCTCTCGAACAACCCTGACAAGGTAGAGGCGCTGGAACGGTCCGGCATTCAAGTAGTCGAGCGAGTGCCTTGCGAGGTCACACCCAGCCCTCACGCCGAGGAGTACCTTAAAACGAAGAGAGAAAAACTCGGTCATCTTTTCACTTCAAGTTAGGTCTCTGCGAAAGTCAGGTTGCACGGCCTCCACCCTCATGCTCTAATTCGCCTGCACCACCACGGATGGCCAATTCCCAGAACGCCGCGCGTCGTTCCACTCTGGCGTTGTCCCTCGCGCTGCTCGGCGCAGTGTCAATGCTCTGCTACCATCAGCGGTTCTTCCTGCCGCGGGTGGCTGCCGTTCGTACGGCCGCAGGCCTGCGCAGTGATTTTTCCTTCGGGAACGACTTCTATCAAGTGTGGCTTTCTTCGCGGGCTCTGCTTGAGGAGAGGCTCGATCCCTACAGTCCGGAGATGACCCGCAGAATTCAGGTCGACCTTTACGGCCGCCCTCTCGATAGCGGCAGAGCAGGCGATCCATTAGATCTCCGCGCCTTCCCTTACCCTCTCTACACTGATCTGCTCTTCTGGCCGCTTGCGGCTATCTCCTTTGCAATGGCCCGCTTGTTCGTAGTCGGGATTCTTGCCGCAATGACTTTAGGCACGGTCTGGCTGTGGCTGAGCGCTCTTGAGTGGAAGGTTGACTGGAAATGGATTGCCGTCATTTCGCTGCTGACAATATCGAGCTATCCGGCACTCGAAGGACTCTTTGCCGGGCAAATTGGACTGTTGGTCTGTTTCCTGCTCGCAGCATCTATTGTCGCGCTTCACACGCAGCGATTCTTTTTCGCCGGCTTCGTTGCCGCCCTCACTACGATCAAGCCGCAAGTCACCACCCTGGCGATCCTCTATTTACTTGTGTGGGCGACTGCTTACTGGTCAGTGAGAAAACGATTCATCATCGGATTCATCGCCACTCTCACTCTTCTTGTGGGGTCGTCTCTCGCAGTGGAACCCAGCTGGATCGAATCCTGGGTACGCACGGTGCTCGCTTATCGACACTACACGCAGGCTCCGCTTGTAACTGAAGTTGTTACCTCCCAACTAGGTCCACGACTCTCAGGCGCGGTTTCACTCGTACTTACCGGGATCTCGATCATCAGCGCAACGGTCGCTATTTGGATCAATCGCACGGCAGCGATCGGGTCGTTCGCTTTCTCCATCACACTCAGCCTGCTGTTGGTCATCACGACGATAGTCCTGCTTCCCGGCCAGGCCGTCTACGATCACCTGATTCTTTTGCCCGGGGTGCTGCTGATGGCGCGCAATCGTGATCGTCTTCGCGCTGCCGGATGGATTCCTCAGCTGTTGCTCGCGCTCGCGGCTCTGGTCTTGTTCTGGTCCTGGATCGCGGCCTGCGCGTTGATCACATATCGGCCTTTCATCTCCGCATCGGTTTTCGATTCACCCGCAGTCCTCGCCTTGCCAATTCGAACGGCTGCGTCTCTGCCGTTCGTCTTGCTCGCCGCGCTCGCCTGGATTTGGCGGACTACTTCGTCGCAGAATCCAGCACCTTCTTGAGCGCGGCTTTATTCCTTGCTGGAAGATACCGCAATGCTGCGCGTCCCAGCGCTGCATAGACTGCCTGCGTTAAGGGTTCTACCTTAAGCACCCGAAGATGCTCTCTTACAGTCTCCACGTCTCCGCGCACAATTGGGCCGCTGAATCCATCCGCCGCGCCCAACGAGGCGTAATTGACCAATGTCTGCAGCAGGATCGGCATCATCCTTCGTCGCGCTGCTTTTCGCTTCACACCCGCCAATCCGGCTACACGTTCGGTCGTTGCAAGTAATGCGGTCAGCAGTGGCGAGGCAAACGTTCCCCACGCGTGATAAGCAGCCTTGTCCTGTTTGCGGATTCCGTATGCATCGCCTCCTAGATCGTTTACGATGCGGCGTGCCGCACGTACCGCAGCGGCGCCTCCTTCGACGGCAAATGGGACTCCTTCAAGCGATGGCTGCGATCCCGCCACGAACGTCATCAACGGGTGCATCGAAGCAACGGACGCTCCTCTCTTGCGAAGAACATCCAACGCATCGCTGGTGAGTACCCCGCTCGAGTGCAGCGCAACATTCCCTCTCCAATCGAAGTTGGAATCAAGCGCATTCGCCACCCGCGCGATCTCCGAATCAGGGACGCAAATCCAGATTACAGTCGCGGTCACATCTCCAGACCCGGTTCTAACGCGCGCTCGAATTCCATTTGCGAGTCGCTTTGCTCTTCGCTTAGACTCGACAGAGGGACTGGCCACCACTTCAATTGAGTAGCCAACCCTGTGAAGTGAAGCAGCCAGTGCGGTCCCAAACCTCCCCGAGCCAACAATCGCGATTCGCGGCTTCCCCGCCATAGCCGGGAGCATAGCAGATGATCAGAGGCTGGAGCTGATGGCTGCGGTCCGAGGTCGGACGTCGGTGCTTTATATTTGTCTGTATGGCCAAATCCGCTGCTTCAAAAGCTCGTCGCAACAAATCCTCAAAGGCCCGCCTGGTGTCGTCGAAAGTGGTGTATCGCGGACCCGTCTTCTGGGTCACGACCGACCATGTCCTTGAGCCCGGCGGCATTAAAGTCCGCCGCGACCTCATCCACCACTCGGGCTCGATTGTCGTCCTGGCGGTCGATGACTCCGGTTCTGTACCGCTGGTTCTTCTCGAGCGGCAATATCGGCACGCGGCAAAAGATTATTTGTGGGAACTTCCTGCAGGACGCATTGATCCCGGCGAGGCAGAACTGCACGCTGCCAAGCGCGAACTGATCGAGGAAACTGGATATCGCGCCGCACGTTGGCGGCGCATTCTCAAGTTTTACGCGAGCCCCGGATTCGTTGCGGAGACCATGGCGGTCTACATGGCGACTGGGCTGCGCGCCGGCGAAGCTGAACCCGAGGAAGACGAGGTCATTCAGACCCGCATGGTTCCCCTACCGGCGGCAGTTAGCATGGTCCTGAAGGGTTCGATCCAAGATGCCAAAACCATCTCATCTCTCTTATGGCTTGATCATGTTTCGCGCCGCGAAGGCGCCAAGGGAACCGCCCCACGCTGAGTAGAAGAGCTTCGTTGGTTGCACAAACTTAGCCATCTGTTGTCGTGCGAGTCCTTTCCGAGCACGGGGGTCCACCTTAGGGATGATCCGCCTTGACAGGCTAAACCCTGCGCTCCAAAATGCATCCTATTACTGCTTACTGCGGGCACATCCTCGGGCCCCTCTTAGAGGATGTGCAGAAAAGGGGCTCTTTGTGGATAGGATGAAAGGCACGGTGAAGTGGTTCAATAACGCGAAAGGTTACGGGTTCATCGGTCGCGCAGATGGGCCAGACGTATTTGTTCATTACAGCGCGATCAGCTCCGAAGGTTATAAGAGTCTGCAGGAAGGAGATCAGGTAGAGTTTGAAATCGCCGAAGGTCAAAAGGGCCCACAGGCGGCGAACGTAATCAAGTCTCAGTAGGAATGGTGCGACGCTCCCAGACTCTCCGCTCGCCTGGGACGCCCCTCAAGTCAGTCCTCTCACATAGCGTCGAACCATTCGGGTCGCTGCTAGGGTGCAGTGTTGCGTCCTTTTCTCTCAGCCACCCACTTTTTGTTTATCTCTAGCGCATGGGTTTATCTTTAGTGCGTGGACAACAAGGCCATCGCTAACATCCTCTTCGAGACCGCCGACCTTCTCGAAATTGACGGGCAGGATTCCTTCCGCATTCGCTCCTACCGCAACGCCGCGCAAGCGATCGAAAATCACTCGCATCAGCTCAAAGACATCATCAGCGACCCCAAGCAAGTGCTTGCCATTCCCGGTATCGGAAAAGGCATGCTCACGAATCTTCAGGAGCTCTTCAACAGCGGAAAGCTCGCTGTTCAAGCTGAGCTCCTTGAGAAGTATCACCCTTCGATGCTGCAACTTCTCAAGATCCAGGGCCTTGGACCAAAAACCATTGCTCTCATCTGGAGCGCCTACAAGGTTTCGGACGTGGATGGCGTGGAAAAACTGGCACGCGAAGGAAAGATCCGGGAACTCCCACGAATGGGTGAGAAGCATGAAGCCAAGCTGCTGAAGGCGATCGCCGACTACCGACGCATCGGTGGCCGTTTCCAGATCGATGCGGCCGAACTCGAGTGTCAGAAGCTCACTGCCTATATCGAGAAGTTTTCCGGCATCGACAAGATTACACCCGCCGGTTCCCTGCGCCGCGGACGCGACACCGTTGGCGATCTCGACATCCTCGTCACGGGAAAAGCCTGCTGCACGGAAGATGGACGCCAGGAAGCCATTGAGTACGTTTCCAAATATCCACCCGTTATGGATGTCATTGCGCGTGGCGACAACAAAATCAGCTTTCATCTCCGCGATGGTATGCAGGTCGACGTGCGACTGCTTCCACCGGAATCATTCGGCGCCGCCATGCAGTACTTCACGGGATCGAAAGCTCACAACGTAACGCTCCGCCAACGCGCCCTCAAGATGGGGTACACCCTGAACGAATACAGCCTGGCAACGCTCGAAGGAGAAAAACCGGTCGCGGGTAAGACAGAGGAAGAGATCTACGACAAGTTAAAGCTCGACTACATTCCGCCCGAGATGCGCGAGAACCTCGGCGAAATTGATCTCGCCCAGAACCATGCCTTGCCGCAGCTGATCACAGAAAAAGACCTTCAGGGTGATGTCCACATGCACACCGTCGAAACCGACGGCAAGAACACGATTGAAGAGATGGCGGAAGCTGCCAAGGCGCGCGGCTATAAATACATGGCGATCACAGATCATTCCAAGAATCTTGCATTCGCTAACGGACTCGACGATGCGCGCGCCGTCGAGCACATCGCCCGCATTCGCGCTGCCGGCAAGAAGATTGACGGCATCACCATATTCGCCGGCATTGAAGTCGACATCCTGCCTGAAGGGGACCTCGATCTCTCCGACGATGTCCTCGCGCAAATGGATCTCGTCATCGCCAGCGTTCACTCTGTCTTCAATCAGGAACCGGCAAAGATGACGGACCGGCTTCTGAAAGCAATCTCCAATCCGAACACCTCCATCGTCGGACACCCTACCGGGCGCATTCTGCTCCGCCGCGACTCTTACGCCTTCGACATGCACGCCGTTCTCAGCGCGGCGGCAAAACACAAAGTCGCGATGGAACTGAACGCCTATCCCGATCGCTTGGACCTCAGCGACGTTAACCTTCGCCAAGCCAAGCAGCATGGCGTAAAGATCGTGATCAACACCGACGCTCACCACACGTCACATATGGAGAAGATTCGTTTCGGAATCCTCCAGGCCCGCCGCGCGTGGCTGACCAAAGACGACGTCCTCAATACGCTGCCCAAAGACAAATTCGCCAAGGCAATGAAGCACGTGTGGTGATCACACGGCACACTCATGGGACACACGCCTCGGCTGTCCCGCGAATGCGAAGCGAGGCGACCCCGAGGCAAAAATGGCACGGGCTTTTCCACAGCCTCCCCTTGAGACCTGGATGCCTCTCCCGAAGTGCGTCCATTAGCGAAGCAATACCTCCAATATGCTTACCTAATCCGCTGAAAACAATAGTCCTGAAACATTGGCAGTTTTCCACAGATATATTTCTCGCAATGTTCATATGACCTTTACCCTGGTTTTCAAAATCACGACACTGGGCTCACGCGCGAAGGAGACCGCACATGAACCCAGAAAATGACCTCAACTCACAGGCATGGACCTACATCCAGGAAACCGGCGAACTCCAGCAGGACGGCAAGCCCATTGCGAACGGATACTCAGGCGCCGGCCAAGGCAAGAATAATCCCGAGCTACAAGATGTCCACAACATTGGCCCAATCCCTCAAGGCGATTGGAGGATTTCCGGCCCTCCCGTCAACACCGCCGAGCATGGTCCGTACGTTCTGCGCCTTACCCCCGTTCCGGAGACGGAGACATTCGGCCGCAGCGGATTTCTCATCCATGGCGACTCCAAAACGGCACCGGGCACCGCATCGGAGGGATGCGTGATCCTGCCAAGAGCCGTTCGCGAGGAAGTCTGGCAAAGCGGCGACCGCGAGCTGACGGTGGTCGATCATCCGCAATCGAAACAAGAAAGCAAGTAAGTAAGGCTCGAGGTTTGCCCGCGACGTGCTTCGCGTCCTTTGCGAATATTTCTTCGAGATCTTCGCGGTGAGACCTCTGCAACTCGCGGACAAAACAAGAGCAGGAGTAGAATCGGCGAGGGAAACTACATGTCAACTCCGCCCACCCCGCCCCCACCCACGCCGGAACCACCGGCTCCCACCGGCCCAACCATCAACATTGCCGAAGAATTCGGCACTGCGAAAAAGAACTTGCCGCCCGGAAAGATCGTTGTCATCGCAATCATTGTCGTCGGCATCGCCGTGGCCATCGGCTCCTTCGTCAAGCGCGCCAAGCCGCAAGCGTCCGGCTCGCTCGACAACGTCGCTGCTGTCGAGATTCCCGGCCAGAACAACACCATGGCCGCACTCACCTTCACGGTGCACAACACCAGCGACAAGATCCTCTACGTCCGCACGCTCCAAGCCTCGATGAAATCTCCGAATGGAGACTCCACAGCTGACGCGGTCTCAGCCGTGGACTTCGACCGTTATTTCCAAGCATTCCCCGCATTGAAGAACGGTATCCAGCCGCCGCTCACTCCAGAAACCAAGATTCAACCGGGCGAGACCGTCACGCGCAGCATTATTGTGGCCTTCGACAAACCGCTCGACACATTCAACCAGAGGCAGGCTCTGGCCGTGGTGATCTGGCCATACGACCAGACTGTACCCGTCGTCCTTTCCAAGTAGACAGCTGGCCACTTGCGTCAAGGTGCCCGGATGCGTTTCCATAGCGGGATGAACCTATGGCGCAGATTCGTTCTCCCCTACGTTGTTCTGGCAATGGTTGTGACAATCCTCGGTGCCAACATGGCAGCTGCTCAGGCCCATACTAAATACCTTTTCTACGTCGGCACCTACACAGAAGAAGGCGGCAAGAGCAAGGGTATCTACGCCTATCGATACGACGCGGCCTCGCAGGAAATTACTTCGCTCGGCCTCGCTGCGGAAACCAAGAACCCGTCGTGGATTGCGATCCATCCGAACGGACGCTTTCTCTACGCGGTGAACGAACTGAGTAACTACCAAGGTCCCAACAGCGGCGGAGTCAGCGCATTCTCTATCGACCGGACAACTGGCAAGCTGACATTCCTGAATGAGGTCCAGTCACGCGGTGCCGATCCCTGCTACATGACAGTCGACAAGACGGGAAAGTACGTCCTAGTTGCAAACTACACGGGTGGAAATATCGCTGCCTTCCCGATCTCGGCTGACGGCAAGCTGGGCGAGGCCTCAGCCTTTGTCCAACATAAGGGAAGCGGGGCCAATCCCAAGCGCCAGGAAGGTCCGCACGCGCACTCCATCGATATTTCGCCCGACAATCGCTTTGCATTCGTTGACGATCTCGGCCTCGACCAACTCCTCGTCTACAAGTTCGACGCATCCAAAGGAACGCTCACGCCCAACGATCCGCCATTCGCGAAGCTTCCGCCAGGAGCGGGACCCCGCCATTTTGCGCTGCACCCTTCGGGGAAATTTGCCTACGTGCTTTCCGAGATGCACTCGACCGTCACAACGTTTTCGGCCGACCTGAAAACCGGCACCTTCACGCCCCTACAGGACACCTCTGCCCTGCCCCCGGACTTCAAGGGCCAGAACGATGACGCCGAAATCGCGGCTCATCCCTCCGGAAAATTCCTCTACGCCTCCAACCGCGGGCACGACAGCATCACTGTATTTTCGATCGACGGCGCCAAAGGAACAGTCACTCCCGTGGAATACACGCCGACGCAAGGCAAGGAACCGCGCAGTTTCGAGATTGATCCGACCGGGAAACTGCTCTTCGCTCAGAATCAGCACTCGGACAACATTGTCATCTTCCGCATCGATGAAAAGATCGGCAAGCTGTCGCCCACTGGAAAGGTCCTCGACGTACCGGCGCCGGTTTGTCTGAAGTTCCTGCCGCTCGACTAGGTTGGAAAGAGAGGTATTGCGCCTGAAGGGTAACCCCTTTTTGCGCATAACCGATTCTTTCGAGCCACGTCAAAACTAAGACGAGGGACGAATGCTGACCGATTTGCGTGATGCTCTGCGACAGTTGAAAAAGGCGCCCAGCTTTACCGCGACAGGCGTGATCACACTTGCACTCGGGATCGGAGCGACCACGGCGATCTTCACCCTGGTTCACCAGGTGATGTTGAAGTCGCTGCCGGTGGTGAAGCCCAGCGAGCTCTGGCGCATTGGAGACAAGGTTCGCTGCTGCAACTGGGGTGGATACACACAGGGCGACGACGGAGATTTTGCGCTGTTCTCGTGGGAGGCATACAAGAATTTCCGTGGCCAAACGCCGGAGTTCGTCGATCTTGCCGCGCTGCAAGCTGGGAACGCGCCTCTTGGCGTCCGCAGGGTGGGCTCACAAGCAGCGGTCGACACACGCAACGGGGAATATGTGTCCGGGAACTTCTTCAGGACCTTTGGCGTCCAGCCATGGATCGGCCGCCTTTTGAGCGACGAGGACGACCACGAGGGGGCACCTCCCGTCGCGGTGATGAGCTACCGCATCTGGCACGACAAGTACGGGTCTGATCCTTCGGTCGTCGGTGCCGGCTACCAGATCAATGGACATCCGTTCAGTGTGATTGGTGTGGCTGCGCCAGGATTCTTCGGTGCAAAGCTGGCTGGTTGGGGAATGCCGGACTTCTGGCTGCCACTGACCAGTGAACTATTAATCGATGGACCGACCGCCCGGCTAAAGAGGTCAGCCACTAATTTCCTGGACTTGATTGGACGAGTGCGTCCGGGTACAAATCCCAAAACGCTCGAAGCAAAGCTGAAGGTCGAATTTCACGACTGGTTGGCGAGTCACGTCTCCGATATGGAACCGGGCGAGAAGCAGCTGTGGGAACAGCAAACACTGCACCTGGTTCCTGCGGGCGCCGGCGTAGAAGTCTTACGCGATCAGTATGAGGATGGGCTGAAGCTGCTTCTGGTAGCTGCCGGATGCGTACTGCTGGTGGCGTGCGCGAACATCGCCAATTTGATGTTGGCGAGGGGCTTGAAGGATCGCGCGCAAACCTCGATACGCGTGGCCCTCGGAGCTCCACGGGGGCGGCTTGTCCGCAAGTCCCTAGTCGAGTGCATCGTACTGGCAGCAATCGGCGCGGCCTTAGGGATAGGAGTGGCTTACGGTGGGACAAGATTGATTTTGCATTTGGCTTTCCAGATTGGGGGCCGCAACAACTATGTGCCAATCAGCGCGACTCCGTCGTTACCTGTACTGCTATTCACACTTGCGATGTCGGTTTTGACGGGAATCCTCTTCGGCATCGCGCCAGCCTGGATGACTTCTCACGCGGACCCTATCGAGGCGCTTCGCGGCTCCACCCGTTCTGTGGCTGGAGGACGCTCGTGGGCGCAGAGGTCGCTGGTCATCGCGCAGGCGGCGATGTCGCTGGTGCTGCTCTCCGCAGCGGCTTTGCTCGGCCAGAGCCTGCGGAACTTGCAGCATCAGAAATTTGGATTCGAGACGCAGGGCCGGTACATCGCGTGGATCGATCCGATGCTTGGTAATTTCAAGCCGGAGCGGATGGAACCGATGTTCCGTCAAATTGACGATCGCCTGCGGGAGATTCCAGGCGTGCGCATGGCCGCGCCCGCTCTTTATGCGCCGATGACTGGCGATAGCTGGAACAATGGCGTGCGGATCGAAGGTCAGCCTGAACCGCCACCCAAGGACGACACCTCAGCGGGATTTGTCCGCGTGATGCCGGGCTTCTTTGAGGCTGTGGGCGCAACCATGGTTTCGGGGCGAGCTATTACCGAAGAGGACACGGCAACGACGAGAAGCGTGGCCGTTGTTAATGAAGCGTTCGCCAAGCGATTCCTCAAAGACCAGAACCCGATTGGGCAGCATTTCGGCCCCGGCAAGATCAAGTATTCCTCCAAGTATGAAATCGTCGGAGTCGTCAGAGACATGCGTTACATGACCTACGACTACAAGGACCCCGTGCGGCCGATGTACTGGGTGCCCGAGGCGCAGACGGTCGAATACGACGATCCGGCGTACGCGAGCGGTGAAACCTGGTCTCACTATCTGTACAACATCGTGATCTGGGCGCCCGGAAATCCGCCAGGCATGGAAGAGCGCGTCCGCAAGACGCTTGCGGCCATCGATCCTAATCTGGTTCTCTACGGTGTTGATCCATACACCAAGGTCGTGGCCGCAGACTTCCAGCAGGAACAGATGATCGCAACTCTCACCACTCTTTTCGGCGGGCTTGGGCTGGTGCTGGCTGCGGTTGGCCTGTACGGAGTCATGGCGTATACCGTCCAACAACGCACCGGCGAGATTGGAGTCCGCATGGCTCTGGGAGCCGATCGCATGCGGGTTTTGAAGATGGTGCTGCGAAGCGCTTTTTCTCAAATCGGTATTGGGATGGCGATTGGCATTCCGGCGGCGATCGGCGCCGGAAAGCTTATGTCCGATCAATTGTTCGGCGTCGCGCCATGGAACCCATTGATGCTGACGTTGGCGGTGCTGACGCTTGCTTTGGCTGCATTGCTGGCATCGGTCATACCGGCGCGACGCGCCGCAGGTATAGAACCCATGGTGGCCCTAAGGAACGAGTGATTAGGAAGATCTCCGATACGACCGTTCCCTCAGGACCGATTCATTCCACCGCAAGTTTACTAGAGCATTTCAAAGTCGCCAGGTTTCCAGCTTCCATCGAACGCGGCCTTCTCAGGGCCGTACACGCGGAAATACACAAACCATCCCTTGCCGGGAATGGTTTTGATCCACCGATCTTCCTGACTCTTTGGAGCAGTCGGACCGAAATAGAGCTCCGTGGGCTGTGTGGTTGGGACATCTTTCAGTTCGAAAAGGGAGCGAAGAGCAGCCTTGCCCTGATCAGTCAAGACCTGGCTTCTGGTCTCGGTGTCATACACGGTAACGGACCAGAACAGTTTGCCAGGGACGGGCTGGGGAACGCTGAGCTTGTAGGACTTGCCGCCATCCAGATTCGCGCCAGTATTATCCCGAAGGCCCAGCCAGTAGAGCGAGCCAGCACTCGTGTCGCGCTTGAACATGGCAGGAGAGGCTCCGATTGCCTGGTAAAACCACTTATCCCGTGCATAGAGGTCTGCATAGTTGTCCGTATTGAAGTCGCCGTCTTCAAAACGAAGGGCAGCCCATTCCCACTTCCGGTCGGGCCAAACGATACGATCGGGGCGTCGATCTCCGAACGATTCCACTCGCATCTGCGCGTTTGCAGCTCTCGCGGCGTTTTCCAGAATCGTCGACATACGTGCGTCTGGTTTGAAGGGCTTGCCTCTCTCAATGCCCAGCGCCGCCAGCACTCCGTACATATTGTGGAAACGCGGGTTGGGCGGCTCGGCGCTGATGGCTTCGTGCAGTTCACGCCAGAATTCGATGTTGTTCTCGCAGGCGAGCGGCGTGGTGTCCTCGGGTAAAGGTGTGAGGTCGAGCCACTTCGTTTCAGGCCAGTCCGGATTGGGCGTCAGCGGATAGACCTTCACCGTCTTTATACGTGCAATCGCACCCGGGACATCGCCATTTACAGGAAGCGAGCGGATGCCAACTAGCATCTTGTTTGATGGCGAGTTGGCAATGCGATACGCGGCTGGCACATCGCCTTTATAGCCAGGAGGAAGGAAGGCTACTTTGTCTCCCTTGCCAGCCGCAGGACCTGGGAGTCCGAGGTCGGCGATCCACAACTGATTGACGTCCATCGCAATGCAGATGAGGGGACCGGCCGGCAGGTCGACGACCATGGGACCAATAGAGAGATCCATAAGCAGTGGAGCGTAGGGCGTATCTGAATTCAAAGTGAATCCCACGTGCATGGGCTTCGAATCGAGCGTTCCGAAAATCTTGTTTGGCACAATGCCGATCTTCGCGTTGCCCTTGAAAATGGCCGCGCCAGAGACCGTGGGATAAAAGAAGCGGTACGCCTCAATGGCACGGTTCAGGTCGGCATCGTAATAGGCGCGTTGCAGCGTATCTTGCGTCGGGAAGCCATTCTTGAAGGTATACGTTTGCTCGCTGGAAAACTCGGCAATCGGTGGTAGGGGTCGGGCAGCCATGCAAAATCACCTCTCTGCCACCAGAAGAATCCGCAGAATGGGACTCTGGACACTGTCAATAGTCGCAGTCCCATTTAGGCTGAATGGCAGCGTCAATAGGCGATTACGCTATTGCTTCTTCTCTAGAAACCTTCGCCGCACCAGGTGGGTATTGGCATCAGGCTTGATCTCGTCGTATTTCAGGCAGGAAATGGATCCATCCACTTCGAGCACTGACAGTGCGACCTGATCGATGCTGTTGATCCCGTGCTCGCGCAGGGCGCGATGCAACTCATCCACGCTCACATGCTCGCGCGCCAGGTGCGCTTCAATGATCTTGCCGTCATGAACGAGCAGGGAGGGCTGCCCCTGAATCAGGCGCCGGAAGCGCCGGTTGCCCCCCGACACTTCCGCAACAAGATAATTCAGGATCAGGAGCGTGCAGGCCGCCACTGCGCCGCCCATCACCGAAGTGTCGGGCCCGGTCATCGCATTTTGTACGGAGTTCGAGAGCAGGAGCAGTAAGGTGAGATCGAACGGAGTCATTTGTCCGACCTCACGCTTGCCGCTTAGACGCACACCAATCAGCACCAGCAGATAAATCACCCCGGTGCGCAGCACGATCTGCAGCAGCACGTGCCCGCCGGGAAAGACTAATCCACTCAATTCCCGTTACCCGTGGTACCGCTCGCCGTTACCGGAACTGGAGCATTCTTCGGCGTGCTCAGATAACCCGTCGCCTTACTCTTATCCACGCTCCAAATGACCAGTTCAAACAGGTTGTGGTCGCGTCCGGAGTAGAACTGGATGGGTTCCGACACGTTACGATCTTTCTTCTCGATCGTCTTGTCGTCGGAGGTCACATTCAGCGTGAACTTGCCCTTCTTCTCATCCGTCTTTTTCAATTGCAGGCTCACGGTCGAAACCGGCTGCGGCTTCGCGCCCTTGAGCAGAGTGAACTCGTAATAGTTCCGGTCGCCCTTGTGCTTCAGGACTTCCAGATCGGAACGTGTGTTGGCGATCAAACCACTTTGCACACCCAGGTCGCCTACCGTACTCTGCAGTTTCGCCTTGGTGGCCTCTAGATCGGCCTTGGTCGCGCCGAGATCCGTCTTGACGCCGCCGACATCCGTCTTCACGCCGGCAATGTCGCCCGTCACCGCCGTAATCTGTGCCTTCTGCTGTTCTTCCAGACGCGCCGCGGCGGCTCTCTGCTCCGCCTGCAACTGTGCAGTGCGCTGCGCCAGCTCTTTCTTCGTCATGCCCGCCTGATGCGCCAGAGTCTCGTCGGCAGCTTCCGAAGCCTGCATCCGAGCCTGCAACTCCTTGATCTGAGCCTGGCTCGCGCTCAAATCTGCGCTCATCTTCTCCATCGCCACATGCGTCATGTAGTGAGCGTACCCGGCAGCCGCAACCACCAGGATCGCCACTATCATCAAGATCCACTTTCCAGCCGTCGACTGACTCTCCACTTGATAATGTCCGCCATCATCGGCCATACACTCTTCCTCCTCAGGAATGAATACAAATTGATTGCAGGGATACTTAATTGTTCAGCACCGCCACAACAGTGTCAATTAGCTCGTAAGATGCAGTATTGCTAGCACGCGCAACGACTCCCGTAGGGACGGCCGCCTCGCCTGTCCAGCGAGCGAAGCGAGCTACTCATGATTCTGCCCGCAAAGGGCTCTACCCTTTTAGCCCAAGTGCTTCTTTCACCATGTTATCCAGGTCCTTCCGGACAGCGGCAGTCCCGGCCCCAAGCGATTTCTCCAACTGCCGCCGTGTCTCCATGGCAGAGGCCGGCAAGGTATTCTTAGGGCCCGATTGCGCCTCCAACTCCGCCTTCACCATGCACGCATAAGCCAGGCGCTCCGGAAATCCGGATTCGCTTAGAAACTGTCCATATGTAAACCAGTCGACGGCGGTTGCCGCATGATCCCCAACGCGCTGGTCCAATTCGAGCGTGCGCTGGTAAAGCCGCAATGCCTCAGGCGTTTTCCCGGCCTTCGCCTGCAGCTGTGCTTCGTTCAGATCTGCGATGCTCTCCAGCCGAGGTTGCCCGGTCTGTGCGGCCAGCTTCTCTGCCATCTGATAGGACTTCGTCGCGGCATCTTCCTGATGAGAACGCGCTTGGCAGTCCGCCATGCGCAAAATGACCCCAACAACAAAATCTGGGCCCGGGCGCTCTTCGCCTTTTTGTCCGGCGATTTTCTCCAGCACTTTCCGATAGTGCTCGGCTGCAGCTTCCGCCTTCCCTTCCCGATCGAGTTCATGCGCCAGATACAAGTGCGCCATAGTCTGCCCCGGATCAATCTTGAGCGCCTCATTCCAATCCACCAGCGCCCGCTCCGGATGTCCAAGCTGCAACGCCAGAAGCCCATGATTCACGAGCAACTTCGCATCTCTCGGAGTGGCTTTGAGCGATGCCTCGGTCAACTTCAGGGCGTCATCGAAGCGTTTCTGATCAAGCAGAAATTTGAGCAGCGCCTGCCGGGGTGCGGGGTCGGCCGGATTCGCATCCATCGCTCTTCTCCAAGCCGCCTCCGCCGCCGGTGCATCCCCGATATCCAATTCCTTGCGCGCCAGTCGCATCTGCAGCGGACTGTCGGTGGAGGTCAGTGCTGCCGCCCGCTTTAGGTCGTTCAGATCGTCGCTGTTCAAAGCCAGATAGAACCGCGCCTGATCCAGCGTCCCCCAAGCCAAAAGGACGAGTATTGCCGCGGTCTGCAGCCACCGCGCATGGGGCGTATTTCCAATAATCCACCGCCAAGCCGCTGCCATCCGCCCGCCTGCATCGCTGACAGCGCTCGCCACGCGCTCCCGCGAGTTCAGCAACAGTGACGCAATGCGGCCGTCGCGCAGCTTCCAGATGGCGCCATCCAGAATAAAGTGATGAATGTTCACCAGCGCCGTAAAGATCAGGAAGCTCGCAGTAAAATCATGATGCAACGCCCGGCTGGCCAACCACGGACCCGGTACAAACAACGCAATCCCGCCAACGATCAGCACGCCGAAATAGGCCAGCGGGCGCCATCCTCTAGTCTTCTCCGCCTCTTCCGTACCCGCCTCGCGCCGCGTGTAATAACTCGTGATCCACAGATACTGAGCCGAGTGCATGACCGCAAGCACGCCGGTGCTGTACCGGTTCTGGGGAATCTCAATCCTGCGCAGCAGAGCGATCGCCGCTGGCAGCAGGAACCACAAGAACTGCGACGAGAACAACGTCAGCGACGGAATCAGCTTGCGCCATCCAGTCTGTCGCGCAAGGCGCGTCAATCCATACACCGTCAGCACAACAAAAGCCACTCCCAGCACCATCTGCTCTCGTCGGCTCACTACTGCCGGAATCCGCAAGGACAAGAACAGTGGATCGTTCGAAGAGCCCGTATGAAATCCGAGAAACAGAATGAAGTACGAAACGATAAACGCACCGTACAACGCACGTCGCGTCCCCTTGTCAGGATCAGCGCCCGCACGTCGGGCAAACATCATGAACAGCCCGTAATTCTGCCCGCTATAGTGCCAGGGGCTCCAAGTCAGATAGATGGTGAAGATCCACGGCAGCAAGGGCATCCAGAAGTGCGAGGCGACCAGCGTGAGCAGCATCAGGGCCGTGATGTGCACGGTGAAAACGCGATACTTCTCAAAATCTTCCGCGCGATGATACGCGCGGTAAATCGTCGCCATGTAGTGTGGATAGTTAAAGAAGAGCGCCAGCGCGTAGAACATTACGGACCACGTTCGTGCGCTCGACGACCCCGCCCAATAAGAAACGAGTAGCAGCGGGGCCGACCAGGCTCCGCAGCCCACAATCAAATCGAGCCACGGATTGTAGATCCAAGCCGTACCCTGCTTCGGGTTTTGTTGGGGAATGCCCATCACTTTCGTACACAAGCCGCACTCTAGCGGGCACGGCTCCGGTCGCCGTCTCACATGACGCTAGACTTGTGGGCTCGAGGAAATTATAGGGGTCGCGCTCGCATAAACACGTACACAGCGGTGTTCGCGGAGGGTAACGAAGGTAATCAGAGGAATAGCGTTAAGTTCGCGATGAAAACCACGAACCGAGCCAACAGAGTTGTCGCGCTAGGTAGATTGCTCAAACTTCCATCGCGTCGACTTGCTCTGAAAGTGCTTCTCGTACATTGCAAACACCACACGCGGACGAACCGAATACACCGGCTCTTTCATCGCGAGAATGTCACCTTTCATGGACGACATATCAAACTTGTACTTACGCTCATAGGCGGGCAGCATTTTCTTGCGCCCGCCGACGTCTGCAATCTCGGCGACACCTTCCACGATGATCGCCTCGGCTGCGTTCTCAGTGCACACGATGCATTTTGGATTTTGTTCGAGGTTTCGCGCCTTGCGCGACCCGCTTCCCGTCGAAAACAGAAATCCGCCGTCCTGCCACAATCCCCAGACGACCATCGAGTGAGGCGCGCCGTCGGGCTTCACGGTCGTGATCCAGTAATTGTGTGATTTCTTCAGCCGTTGCTCCGCCCACGACCACGGCAGCAGACCCTTCGTATTTTCAGGAAAACCGTACCCAGCCGCCTGCGGCCGACTCGCTTTGGGAGTGATAGAACGTTTTGACACTTTGTTAGTTGCCATGAATCCCCCAAGTTGACCGGGCGCAATTGGGCCAAATGCCAACTGCTATTGCAGCCTTACAGGTTCTTCTGCGTCCATGCGTCAATCCACTGCAAGGCCAGTTGCAGATTTTCCAGCGAATTCGCCACGCTGAAGCGCAAATATCCCTCGCCAAACGCACCGAAAGATGTACCCGAAAGCGCCGCGACCCCGGCCTGTTCCAGCAAGGCGTCGGCTAGTGGCTTCGATTTCCATCCCGTGCCCGTGATATTGGGAAAGACATAGAACGCGCCCTTCGGCATGCGGCACGAGAATCCCTTGATCTTGTTCAGACCGGCGACAAACATATCTCGCCGTCGCTGGAACTCATTCCTCATGTGATCGACGGAACTCTGATCTCCGCGAATCGCCTCGATCCCCGCCATCTGCGTGAAACTCGCCGTACATGAGTTCGAATTCGTCATCAGCCGCGTCATATGCGCCGCCAGATCCGCACGCATCACACCGTACCCCATGCGCCACCCGGTCATCGCATACGTCTTCGAGAATCCGTCGAGCAGGATCGTCCTCTCCTGCATCCCTGGAACTGACATGATCGAGAAATGCTGCTCCCCATCGAACAGCAGGCGGCTGTAAATCTCGTCCGAGAGAATCATGATGTTCCGATCGCCGATCACTTTTGCAATCTGCTCAATGTCGCGCCGCGGCAGCACACCACCGGTGGGATTCTGGGGTGAATTGATGATGATCAGCTTTGTCCGATCGCTGATCAGCGATTCAAGTTCATTCACATCCAATGCAAAGTCGCGGTCCTCGCGCAAAGCAATCGGCACAGCTCGCCCGCCGACGTAATGAATCATCGATTCATAAATCGGAAATCCCGGATTTGGATAGATCACCTCATCGCCTTCATCGATCAGGGACAAGATCGTGAAGAATATGATGGGCTTCCCACCCGGCACTACCACTACTTCATCGCTCGAGACTTTCACGCCGCGCGTGCGGCTGACGTACTCCGCCAACGCCTGTCTCAAATCCGGCAATCCCGCCGAAGGGCCGTAGTGTGTCCACCCCTGGTGCAGTGCATTGACGGCGGCCTCCACCACATTCGAGGGCGTATCGAAGTCGGGCTCTCCGATCTCCAAGTGCACGACGCTCTTTCCCTCGCGTTCCAGCGCGCGCGCCTTATTCAGCACTTCGAAGGCAGTTTCGGTCCCGAGTCGCGACATGCGCGGGGCGAGTTGCAACTCATAAGTTGTTTGGGTGGCTTTCGACATGGCGGGAAAACTCCTCAAAAACGCAAACGCATTATTATACGCTCGCCCTGCGCGGATCCTAGAGCCTGCGTGCTTCCCGAAATTCCTGCGGTGTCATTCCCTTCCATCGCTTGAATGCGCGATGCAGAGCGCTCGGTTCGGAATAACCCAGCAGATACGACACTTCAGCAATCGAGAGTGAGACATTCGTCAGATACTTCTCGGCGATCTCCTGCCGCGTTTGCTCCACCAGGTCCTGGAATGAAAGTCCCGCAGCCGCCAGTCGCCTCTGCAGGGTTCTGGGAGTCGTTGCCAACTCGCGTGCCACCGAGGTAATCGTCACCTCGCCCCCGGCCACCCGCTTGGTGAGTGCCCGCCGCACGTCGAACCCTACTCCATCCACTGCAGGAATGCGCCCGATCATCTCGTCTGCCTGCTTTTCCAGAAGCTTCTGGAGTTGCGAATCCCGCCTGCGCAGAGGCAGG
>AR_comb_assmDRAFT_10288956_pt1 | contig 19023 bp, 13 predicted proteins | sample ArasoioldDNA_FD_10543 | JGI IMG/M metagenome (IMG submission 10543) | reverse complement strand
GAGAACAACGTGTTACACGGCGATCACTACGAAATCGAAGGCTCCATCGATCTCAAACCAAATTCACGTGTCTGCCTCGCCTCCGATGCAGACCGATTCCTGCAACTCTTCGTCAACCGGATCAAAGGGAAGTAGTTCGCATTCAGCTATCCGTTCGAACGCGCCACCAGCAGAATCGCAAGAATATAGAAGACGAACATCAGTCCCAGGTACATTCGAGCTCGCGCTCCGGAGCCCTCAAACTCTTTCCACGCAAACAGTCCCCAAAGCGCCGCAACCATGGGAGCGGATTGTCCGATCGCATAAGATACGGCGAACGCGGTGGATTTCCCGGCCGCAAGATTGAATACCGTTCCGAGTCCCCAGATTCCGCCGCCGAGCAAGCCAAGCAGGTGTCCCGAAGGCGGTCCGCTGAAGAATCCGCTGAAACTCACAGGTTCGCCAACGAGAGGCTTCTTCATGAAGTAAATGTTCCAGATAAAGCACGAAAGCAACGCACCCAGCGTAAGAAATGTTGCTGCGCTGTAGGGCGTGAGGGAATGTCCGCGTGTCATGGCGTAAGTCATGAACGGGCTCCACAACCCCATCAGAACTCCCGATACAATGCAGACGATAATGCTTTTGCGAGATGCCCCTTTTCCCGTGCGTGGAAGGTTTCCATACGCTTTGCCGTCCATGATCACCGCGATCAGTGCGCACGCAACCCCACCCATCAAAAGCAACGCACTGCCCGTTGGCTGCAAAATGTAGTTCAGAACGACTCCTACTACCAAAGCGATTCCAATCGAAACAGGAAACGCCACCGCCAGTCCAGCCATATCAATTGCCGCCACCAGCAGTAGATTCGCAAGATTGAAGATGGCTCCTCCCACCAGCGTTGACACGATGTTTGAATTATCCGCAGCATGAACGTTGTTCAGGAAACTGGAGGCGTCGTTTCCCGTGCTTCCCATGGTGAACGCAAGGATCAGGGAGATCAAAAAGATGCCGATGGCGTAATCCCAATAGAAAAGTTCAAAGCGATAGTTCTTGACGCCCTTGAATGTATTGGCCCAGGAACCCCAGCAGATAGCGCTCGTAATCATCATCAGCAACGCAATAGTAAGAGTTGGCGGTGTGAACATTTGCGATCTCCGTGGGGAGCTCAGTTAAAAGACGTGTAACTCTACACTTCTTTTCGTCGAGTCACAAGTTCCAGCGAGCCGGTTACGCTCTGCTATTCTTACGCCGATATTCTCACGACGATGACCCGCACATTTCTGATCGATACCGACACGGCATCGGACGACGCAGTCGCGCTCATCATGGCTCTGCGCGCTCCTGACGTGCGGGTTGCGGCGATCACTGTTGTTGCCGGAAATGTCAGTCTCGAGCAGGCCACGCGCAACGCTCTCTACACTGCCGAACTCTGCGGAGTAACCGTTCCGGTATATTCCGGCGCGGCGAAGCCGCTTTCACGTGATCATGAAAGTGCGACATGGTTTCACGGGGGCGATGGGCTCGGTGATCATGGCTATCCCGCGCCCAGACACAGTGCAGAAAAGCAGGCTGCCGCAGATGCCATCAGTGAAACCATTCACGCAAATCCTGGACTCGTTCTCGTCACGCTCGGTCCGGTGACGAACATCGCCGAAGCATTGACCAGAGATCCATCGATCGCGAAAAATGTCAGCCGCTGTGTAGTGATGGGAGGCGCGCCTTGCTGCGAGGGCAACGTCACACCGGCGGCTGAATACAATATCTGGGTTGATCCCGAAGCGGCCAGTATCGTGATGCGCAGCGGCCTTCCCGTGGAGTTGATCGGATGGCAACTATGCCGCGGAGAAGCGGTGCTCAATGCGGCTGACATCGCGCTGATCCATACCTTCAATACTCCACTCGCCCACTTTTCAGTCGAATGCAACAGCCACGCACGCCACGCTTACAAGATTCAAACAGGTGAAGATGGAATCTGCTTGCCTGATCCAGTGGCGATGTGCCTTGCTCTCGACCCAAGTGTCGGAACCGAATGGAGCGAACATTACGTCGAAGTTGAAACTCAAAGTGAACTGACGCGAGGAATGACAGTGGTCGATCGGTTGAACATTGCCGAAGATGAGCGGAATCGTGTTGTTTGGCACCGTGCGATTGCCGCCAGTTGGAAAGCCCGTGTCTGCTGGAAGATCGATAACACTCGATGGAAGCAGGCGTTGCACCGGGCTCTCCGTTGACATGGCTGTTGTCTGCTGCATAGACTCGCCCTTCTCCTCAAATCATCAGAGAGGGCATAATCATGGCAAAACGGCCTCGAATCGCAGTGGTTGGCAGTGCCAACATTGACCTCACAACGTTCACCAGCAGGTTCCCCAAACCGGGCGAAACCATTTTTGGCGACAAGTTCGATCTCGGATTCGGTGGCAAGGGCGCGAACCAGGCCGTCGCGTCCCGTCTCTGCGGTGCTGAGGTCTTCATGGTCGCGAGAGTTGGCAGCGATCTGTTTGGCCCTGCTACCATCGAAAATTTTCGCAAGCAAGGTATCGATCCGACTCACGTGAAACAAGTGGAGGGATTGTCGAGCGGGGTCGCGCCGATTTTCGTTGAACCAAATGGCCAGAATCGAATCTTTGTTGTGAAGGGGGCCAACGACGCTCTGAAGCCTGCGGACGTCGACGCCGCTGCCGACGTCCTGAAGTCCTGCGACTGCATCGTCCTCCAGTTCGAGATTCCTGTAGATACGGTCTACTACACAATTGCATTCGCGCGAAAGCACGGCATACGCTGCATCCTCAATCCCGCGCCCGCCCAACCGATCGACCTGGCAGCGCTCCGCGATCTCGACTACTTCGTTCCCAACGAAAGTGAAGCAGAAACCATCACAGGCATGCCCGTTAAGAACGCCGACGACGCGAAGAAATGCGCCGAGAAGTTACTGTCAGCGGGCATCCGTCGCGTCATCATCACACTCGGCGCAAACGGATCACTTCTGGCCAGCGGCGACGGCAGCGAACACGTGCCGCCATTCTCCGTGCAGAGCGTCGACAGCACCGGCGCGGGAGACGCCTTCATCGGCAGCTTCGCTGTTTTCCTTGGAGAGGGCGTGCCCGAAAAAGAAGCGGTGCGCCGAGCGAATCTCTACGCAGGATTATCCACAACTGGCATAGGAACCCAGAAGTCGTTCTACGAGCGCGTGCGATTCGACACCGAATGGTCGGCCCGCTCCTAACAAAAACATCTGAAGTGAACGATGTCGTCACAGGTCGTGGAAATCTGTCCACTACAAGAGACGACAGCAACTGTTTCTTTCATCAGTCGCCGCAAAAGAATGACAGTCCTCACCTGCTTTCACCCACGAAACCACTTGACTTACCCGTAACCGGCAATTTATAAGCCGAGTCTGCGGTCGGGGAGCCTCTCACAATTTTATCCATACTGGGGGAAGCGTTTTTTCCTTCTGAGGCGAACTGCCGAAAGGGGCTAAGCGCATGTCAAGTAAGAAGACGTTCGTCGCCGTGTGTTGTTTCACGCTGGTCGGTCTGTTGAGCCCACTTCTCCACGGCCAGGCCACCGGAAGTTTCTCAGGCACGGTCTCCGATAACTCCGGAGCGGTCGTTGCAGGTGCAAAGGTTACCGTCACAGCAGACGCTACTAACGTCTCTCGCGAAGGCACGTCCGACGACACCGGTCATTACCTGATACCTCTTCTCGGCGCTAGCCAATATTCCATCAAAGTCGAAGCCACAGGATTCAAACAAGCGGAAGCTAAAGACGTCCGCCTGCAAGTCGACGAGCGCCGCGAGCTTAATTTCACGCTCCAACCCGCGTCGGTCACCACTAGCGTAGAAGTCAGTGCTGCAGAAGTGGCTATAGAAACGACGGCGCCGACACTGGGCCAGGTCATCACATCGGAGCAGGTGGCGGAGCTACCGTTGAACGGACGCAACTTCGTGCAACTGGCGACCCTCACTCCTGGCACAACTCAGGAAACAAACCCGAACAGCTTCTTCACTCAGGGCGCCAGCAGCGAAGTGGCAGCTCGGGGCATCTACTCCCTATCTGTTGGTGGCTCGCGGGCTCAGAGTACGGACTGGCTTTTCGATGGAGTTGACAATAACGAACTGACGGCCGGCGGTCTGGGGGTGGTCCCGTCGATTGACGCCATCCAGGAATTCAAGGTCCTTACGTATAACTATTCGGCCGAGTTTGGTACTCGCGCGGGTCCAACGGTTCTAATCACGAGCAAATCCGGAACCAACCGGCTCCACGGGACGGTATTCGAGTTTTTCCGTAACACCAAGCTCGATGCGCGCAGCTATTTCGCGTCAAGTCGCGAGCAGTTCAACCTGAATCAGTTTGGTGGCGCTCTTGGCGGAGCGATCAAGAAGGACAAGACGTTCTTCTTCGTCGATTATCAGGGAAAGCACCAGCGGCATGGAATTCCGTTCATTGGCTTGGTTCCAACCCCTGCTATGTTGACGGGCGATTACAGCGTGGATCCCTTGGGATTGGCCCGTCCGGGGACGTTTGATAACACTCCTAATGACAACGGCTTTCGCGACATCAACAGCCCTTACACCTTCGGCCCGTTCCAATGCGACTCGCCGGATGTTGCCACTCAGCAACCCTTGGCTCCACTTTCTGGCGGAGATCAACCAGCAGGCTTCCCGTGCAACAAGATTCCGGCAGCTATGTTCGATCCATCCGTCAATCCAAACGTGGACCCAAGCGGACTGGCGATGATGAAGTTGTATCCCCAGCCGAACTCCGTCAACCCCGCAACCGGCACGAACTACGCTAATGTTCCGGTGAGAAGGCTGGACGAAAATGAGTTTGACGTCAGGATCGACCACACGTTCTCGGCCAAGGACACGCTATTTGGTCGGTTCAGCTACGATCAAGCGGCATCCTTTGTGCCTGGAGGCTCCCCGGGATTCGCGGAGGCGAATGCCTTCGGAAGCACGCAGAACATCACCAATCACGGGCGCAATCTTGCACTCTCTGAGACTCACATCTTCTCCAGCCGCAACATCAATCAGTTCACTTTCGGTTACAACCGAATCTTCAATCACATCCTCTCCTTCGGCAATGGGACATGCGAATCCGCGAACATCGGCATTCTGGGAGCAAACCTGAACAGCAAGTGTCCCAATGCTCCTGCCGACGTTGTGACCCAATCGACGAAGGATTGCGTAAGCTGCGGTCTCTCTTCAACGCTGATGAACAATTATTGGGCGTTAGGTGATCGTGGATTCGCCCCCTTCCAGGGCGGAACGAACGTTTTCCAGATTTCAGATTCGTTCGATATCATCCGCGGCAAACACGACTTTAAGATTGGGGGCAGCTACCGCGCCCAGCAAATGAATGTGGAGACGAACGCTTTTCAGGATGGCTTTTATATCAATTTCGGACTGACTGGCGATGCTACTGCGGATCTGCTGCTTGGACAGTTGGGTGGCGGAATTCATGACCAGACCTTTTTTGGCGCGACCACGGGCCGTCGCTGGAAGCTGTACCGCCCCTTTGCGGAAGACACCTGGCGTGTCCGGCCCGATTTGACCTTGACCCTCGGTGTTGCGTGGGCTTTGGTCACACCGATTACCGAGGCGCAGAATCGTCAGGCAAACTTCGATTTCGACACCGGTAAGTTCTTTGTAGCCGGAGCGGCTGATTTCGGTGATTGTACGATCTGTGTCCGTTCCGACGGCAGGGTCGGCATCCAAATGGATAAGGGAGCCATCGAACCTCGCATTGGTATTTCCTGGAAGCCGTTCGGATCGCAAAAAATGGCAGTCCGCGCTGGATATGCCATATTCCACGATTCCTCATGGAATCAAGGAGGCCAGGGACTCTGGGAGAATCCTCCGTATTTTGCCGAGTCGGGCAATTTTCAAGGACCTTGTCAGTTCAACAACAGCGCTTTTGCGACCCCGAAAAACTGTGGCAATCAGTACCTGTTCCTCGATAGCACTCTGAGTCCGATCACTACGCCACCGAGCCCTCAATCGTTTCCAGGGACGCTGCAATCGCAAAATCTCGATTTCAAGCAAGGACGCGTCCAGCAATTTAATGCCAACCTTGAGTATCAGTTGCCTGGAAACATCCTGCTCACGAGCGGCTATGCGGGTTCGCGCAGTTCTCACATCCTTATGGACGGAGTGAATCTGAACGTTGGATCGCCCTCCGCGTGCGGCGAAGTGTCGGGATACACGTTAGGCTGTGCTCCAGACGGATCGGCGTTCGGTCCGAAATGGGGACCGCCCACATTCCTGTTCCCATTGACAATCGCAAACAACAACGACGTTGGCCAGGCAACCTACAACTCTTTCCAGGTTAAGGCAGAGACGAAGAGCGTGCGGCACGGGCTCTACGCGCTCATCGGCTATACCTATGCCCACACGTATGACTCGGGATTGCCGGACGGCCTGGGTTCATTCCCCGGCGCCACGTACTGGCCGCTTCCGGGCACCCACAACGCTGATTGGAGCCGCTCGCAACTAAATCTTGATCATCAGTTCTCGGCCAGCGTCACCTACGAGTTGCCATTTGGCAAAGGAAAGAAGTTCGGCAGCGACTGGAACGGAGCGACAAATGCTATCTTCGGGAACTGGGAAGTCGATGTAATTCAACGTATATCGTCGGGCTTCCCGCTATTCGTCGTGAACAGTAATAATGCCTCAGGGGTGGCCTTCTCCTGGAATGGTAACAATCTAAATCGCCCGGACATGGTCGGCGATCCCAACAAGGCAGGACCAGTTGCTGGAAATCCAGATTGCGATGCGCCCTCGCAAGTACACACCCTTGAGAACTGGTTCAACCCGTGTGCTTTCGTCCCCGCTACAGATGGCGAGCTCGGAAATTCCCCGCGCGCACCCATTAGCGGTCCACATTTTGTGAACACTGATTTATCACTGATCAAACGATTCCTGCTGCCATGGGAGGGTACGCGACTCGACTTCCGGGCGGAGTTCTTCAACGCCTGGAACCATGCTCAGTTTTATCTTCCGGGCGGTTCCAGCGGGATGCAGGATATTAACGCGTTCAGCAGTTTCGGCGTCGTGAGCGGTACGGTCAACAACCCGCGCGTGGTGCAATTCGGGCTGAAACTATATTTCTAACCTCGGCAGTTCCTCGGCCGGACGCACTTCCGGCCGGGGATCTGCATGCAGTCCGCCTTTCTGCGATTACTCACTCCTGAGCGAGAACTCGGCCCGGCCAGAGATATAATTTCAGCTGTTTCCATGAGTATCCGACGCATTGCTTATCGCGTTCTGGTGTTGGTTTTACTCACCGCGCTTTTAGGCGGGGTTGGAACCGCAGCACAAGACGAATCACCGGAGCCCAAGCTCACTGCCGAAGCCCATCTTGGCAAAGGCTACGACGCGCTGAAACAAGATCAATACCAAGTCGCTGCCACCGAGTTCCAGGCCGCGTTGGCTGCGGACCCGGATCTTGGCGAGCGTGCCCGATTTCCCTTAGCAGTTGCCTTTTTCGAGATGCACAAGGCCGCAGACGCCCGGCGCGAGCTGGAGTCCCTGCGCAAAGATCTGGGAGATCATCCGAACATTCTTTACTACCTCGGCCGCTTGGATCTCGAAACGAACGACTTTGCCGGCGCGATTCAGAACCTGAGCAAGGCCGCGGCGAAGCCGCCGTTTCCTGATACCGCCTATTACCTCGGATTCACGTATCTGAAGCAGCATGATCTCCCCAATGCGGAGAAGTGGCTGAAGACGGCGCAAGAGCTAATGCCACACGATTCTCGCGTTGAGTTTCAGTTGGCGAAGGTGTATCGCGAGCAGGGCCGAAGTGAAGAAGCCAACAAAGCTTTGGAGCATTCGGAGGAGCAGCGACACCGCGATGAAAACGATGTTCGTCTGAAACAGGAGTGCGCGCAGAAACTGGATCAAGGTCTCCGAGACGAAGCGCGAGCGGTTTGCGACCAACTCTATGATCCCGATAACGCAGACAGATTGACTAGTCTGGGAACAATGTATGGAAAGCACGGAGATCTCGACTCCGCTCTCAGGTATTTTCAACGAGCCGCGGAGCTGGCACCTCAGTCCCCGCAGATGCAATACAATCTCGCTCTGACCTACTATCAGCGAAATGAATTCGCCAAGGCGCGTGTGCCCCTGGAACAGGCCTTGAAGCGATGGTCCGACTTGTTTCCGCTAAATGCGCTGTACGGTGCGGTACTGGTGAAGCTCGGCGAAGACGCCAACGCGTATAAGGCACTGCAGCGTGCGCATCAACTGAATCCCCAGGACTCGGGAACGTCCGACCAGCTCTACATGACAACCTTGCAGCTCGCGCAGCAGAGTCAGGAAAACAGAGAATATTCACGCTCATTGAATTACCTGCAGGAAGCGACGAAGTTACGGCCCCAGGTGGCAGAGCCGCATGAGCGTATGGCCGAGGTCTATTCCCGCATGGCTCGCCCTGCGCAGGCGAACGCCGAGCAGGCAGAGGCCAAACGTTTAAGCAAGAGTTCCCAGAATTAGCCAGCTAAGCGCACGCAAGATTTTCACAGCCCGGAGAGAGCAAATTTGATGCTTAACTCGAAACTCGGTTTTTTTCTCTTATTGTATCTATACGCCACCCTCTCCCTCGCCCAATCCCGCCGCAAAGTCATCATCAACGAAGACTGCTCCGGCCCTGGCGGCAGCAACATGCAAACGCTCGTCACCTTGATCCAGTCGCCGCAGGTCGAAGTGCTCGGCATCACCGTAGTCAGCGGAGATCAGTGGCGCGACGAAGAAGTTGCCCACACCTTGCGCCTTCTCGAAATCATCGGACGCACCGACATCCCGGTCGTTCCCGGAGCGGCATTCCCACTCGTCCGTACACGTGAAGAATCCAAACTCTGGGAAGAACGTTACGGCCAAGTCGCGTACGCCGGCGCGTGGGACGACCGCTGGTGGCACGAATCGTCCGTTGTGCCCACGCTTTCCGAGGGCACTCCGACCACCAAGCCCGCAGACGAGGACGCCCCGCACTTTCTCATCCGCATGGTGCACAAGTATCCCCACGAAGTGACCATCTACGAGGGCGGCCCTATGACCAACCTCGCGCTGGCCATTTCGCTTGATCCGCACCTTCCAGAACTCGCCGAGCAACTCATCTTCATGGGCGGAAGCATTAGCCCACCCAGCGATAATCCCGAATTCCTCAACAACCCGCGTCACGAATTCAATTTCTGGTTCGATCCGGAGGCGGCCGCTGTCGTGCTGCGCGCGCCGTGGAAAAAGATTGTCTGCACGCCCACCGACATCTCGGTCAAGACACACATGACGGCCGCGCTCGTGAAGCAGATTGAATCAGCCGGCACACCGTTAGCCCGCTACATTTCTAAGTTCGCTATGCTGACCCCCGGCGCCGACATCATGTGGGATGAACTGGCCGCGGCAGCCTGGATCGATCCCGGCATCATCACCAAAAAGGAAGTCCGCTTTATGAGCGTCGACACCGACCATGGCGCCGGGTACGGCAATACCCTCACTTGGGCCGCCGATGACAAATCTCATCCCGCGGTGCAGCCGGTTGAAATCCAGTTCGACCTCGATCTCGACAAGTTCTACCGCATGTTCGTCGGCCTGATGACGGCACCCACTCCAACACGCTGATGGCGCCCTCAAGTGGCACTGAACCTGCGAACGGCATACAATACAAGTTTGCACACGTTTCCACGCCCTAATATGTCTCCCATCCCAGACGACTTGACCACCGTAAAAGATGACATGGTTGCCTTCATCGAAGGCCACGGCATGCGCCGCTTCCACGGTTTCGTGGACTACGAAGAGGTGCAGTGTGTCATGTGGGATATGGCCGACAATCCCGACGGCTGGAAGGATTTTGTCGAACTCGCCAAAGCCGCCGGCGCCGCCTTCCTCACGATGCACTCGTGGGTTCTCGAACGCACGGAACTCGATGAAATGGTGCAGCGCCTGACCAACTCGGAATTTACCGACACAGATGACGTGGAAGACGCCCGTTGGCTCCGAGCCCACGTCGGCAAAGTCGGATACCTGCAACTGGGTTGGGCCTACCAGGGATCCATGTTTCTCTGTGAGCTCAGCACCGATTGGTATGACCGCTATCAGCACCTGCTCGAAGTCTCCGACGAGTTCGGCGGCCTCACCATGGACGAGCCCGACCAGGACGACGAAAACTAGTTTTATGTAGGGCGGACGCAGCCCGCCTTGAGCGGAGTCGAAGGGGCCGCCCTGAGTCGCGAAGCGACGAGTGAGCACCGCGTAATCCAATCCACCTCTGACCACATTTTCGCTCACAACGTAGATTGTTGCTTCGGGCGACATGAATCCTCCACAACCGCAGTCTGGAGTAAACTGCTCCATCACGCATGCAGTGGATTCAGAAGCCATCGGTTCGCACCTCGGTCGAAAGCCTGATCACTTCATTCATCGCTGATCCGGTTTTTCGTGGACATCCGGCGGCACGCTCTGCGTCGATTCTCGCGCCGCTTCTCGTTCGCCGTGGCATTGTAGATGCCGAATCTGCCCATCGCTTTCTCGCTCCCTCTCTAGCCCATCTTCACTCGCCCGAGCAAATGACAGGTCTGCGCGCAGCCGTCGATCGTATCGACGCCGCCATCGAACGCAAAGAGCCAATGCTGATCTACGGTGACTACGACGTCGACGGGACGATGGCCGTCATCATCCTGAAGACGGCGATCGAACTCTGCGGCGGCACCGCCGACTTCCACGTGCCGCATCGCATTCGCGAAGGCTACGACATGCGCGACGACGTGATCGAGCGCGCGGCCGCAGCAGGAATTCGACTGATCATCAGCGTCGACATGGGAATCCGTGCTTTCGGGCCTGCCGAGACCGCCGAGCGCCTGGGCGTTGATCTCATTGTGACTGATCACCACTTGCCCGGACACGACGGCGTTCCCAAGGCCCTTGCGGTCATCAATCCAAATCAGGATGGATGTAACTATCCATACAAGCAACTCTGCGGAGCGGGAGTAGCGTTCAAGCTTGCGCAAGGACTGATGCAACGCCGACTCGAAGGCAAAGATCAAAACAGACTTTTGCTTTCGTTCATGAAGGTTGTGGCGATTGCGACGATCGCCGATGCAGTTCCGCTGACTGGAGAAAACCGGGTCTTCGCCTCGCGGGGACTCGATGCTTTGCGACGCGCTGTGAATCCGGGGCTCAAAGCGCTACTGGAAACGGCACAGATTTCGGCGAACCGTCCGCCAACGTCAGGAGAAGTTGGCTTCCGCATCGCGCCGCGTATCAACGCCGCCGGACGTATGGACGTTGCCCGCGACGTCATCGAACTCTTCAGCGTGAAAGATCCGGTCCGCGCGAGGGAACTGGCGGCCAAGCTCGATCAACTCAACACGGACCGACAGGAGGAAGAGCGCAGAATTCTCAAGTCCGTAGAGGAGCGATTTGCCACGGACTCTGCGCTATGTGACGCCTATTGCATCGTCGTCGACGGGGATGGCTGGCATCGCGGCGTCATCGGCATCACAGCAACGAGAATCGTGGAGCGCTACAACCGTCCAACTCTTGTTATTTCCCGCGAAGGCGACGAAGCTTTCGGATCAGGTCGCTCCATTCGTGCCTTCCACCTGCTTGATGCTCTGGAATCGTGCGGCGGGCTATTCTCCCGCTTCGGCGGCCATGCCCACGCCTGCGGCTTCGCCATGCCCACGGCGAATGTGGAAGAGCTACGAACCCGATTAGACCAATTCGCGCGCGCGCGCCTCACCCTGGCCGACTTCGATCCGATCCTCGAACTCGATGCAGAACTCAGTCTGGCCGATGTGACGCCCGAACTGTTCCAGGCGTTGCAGTTGCTTGAACCATACGGCATGTCGAACCCCGAGCCGGTATTCTCCTCCCGCGGAGTGCAGTTGACGGCGCCACCAAGAATCCTTAAAGAGAAGCACATTAAGCTCAAACTCAGAGCGGCTCAGCCCATGCCCCGGCTTGAGGCATCGCCCGAGCTCAGTTCAATCGCAGTTCTGACAACGCCAAACTGTCATCCGGATGGCGCCGCGATCCGGCGAAGCGACAAAGCCGCAGCGGTAGAAGAAGCTCACGAACAGCTGAGAGCTGAAAACAGGGAACCGAGACCTGATTTCCGTTCACGAATCACTTTCGACGCTCTGGGCTGGCACATGGCCGAACGATTACAGAAATCCCCACTGTTGGCAGGTGATTCAGTCGACATCGCCTTCTCGATCGGCCAGAACGACCATCCCGAGTACGGCGGCCTGGAACTGTCGCTACGTGACCTGAGGCTTCCCGCTACCACAAGTGATAATGGCCGTCCCGCCGCGCCATCTCCACGTTGATCCCAAATAGCGCAGCCAGCCGTTCGACCCGCAGAATTTCTTCCTTCGGGCCGTCCGCGACAATTCGCCCGCGATTCAGCAACACCACGCGCTGAATCTCCGGAACAATATCCGCCAGCTCGTGCGTCACCAGAATGATTGCCTTCCCGGAATTCGCCAGCGTGCTCATGGTATGCCGCACCTTCTGCTGTGCGGCCAGATCGAGTGAGTTGCACGGCTCATCGAAGAGCAAGGCCTGCGGCTGATGCACCAGGGCCCGCGCTATCAACACTCGCCGAGCTTCTCCCGACGACATCTCACAGACCGGCCGATCCGCCAGGTGCGAGATCTTCAGTTCCGCCAGGACGGTATCGGCCTTCTCAATCTGCATCGGATCCACCGTGTGGTTCGGATAAATCGCAGTACTGCTGAAGAAACCCGACAGCACGACATCTCGCCCGCAAGCATCGCCGGTGCAGGAAAGCATCAAGTCATTCGACACGATGCCCAACTGCGAGCGCAGCGAGAACACGTCCCAGGTATCCTTGCCGAATATCGACATGGAAGTTTCGGGCCGTGCCACCGGATAGCACTCGCGCGTAATCGTCTTGATCAGCGTCGACTTGCCGCAACCGTTGGGCCCAAGAATAGCGACATGCTCGTCCACACCAATGCGCAGCGTAAAGTCGCCCAGCGCGACCTTCTGCCCCCGCATCACGCAAATGTTCCGGAAATCCAGTAAAACTTGCTTTGTCTCAATGTTCATTCGAATCAAAGTGTAATTTAGGAAGTGGAATCAAGTAACGGATCACGGACCACTGATCACTGACCACTGGCCCCTGATCCCTGGCAACTGTTCTACACTGAACCCACATGGCTCTGCCGATCTACCGTCTTCGGCGCATGCTGGCTCTGACCGCCGTGCTGCTTACGCTCATGGTGGCCGGAATGTACTTCTATGCCCGCTCCCGCGCAAAGAACGTGCTGAACTCGATCCCAGGCAAGATCGGTTTTGATATCAAGCAAACGGCGAGTGGTTTCCAATTCTCCAAGTCCGACGGCAAGCGCACCCTGTTCACCGTCCAGGCCAGCAATCTCAAGGAATTCAAACTCAACGGAAACGCTGAGTTGCACAATGTTTCGATCGTTCTCTACGGACGCGATGCATCCCGCTACGATCAGATCTACGGCGATGACTTCGCTTACAACCAGAAAACCGGCGACGTCACCGCGAAGGGCGAAGTTCAAATCGACCTCGTCGCGAATCCGGCGGGACTCGGGAGTCCCGATCAATCGGCTCCGCGAGAACTAAAGAATCCCATTCATCTCAAAACGCGCGACCTCGTCTTCAACAAAGACTCCGGCAATGCCTGGACAGACGCGAAGGTTGAGTTACAAACAGCGCAGGCCAGCGGTTCCGCCGTCGGCGTCCGGTATGCCGCCCGCACCAACGCCCTCACACTGTCATCGCAGATTCATATCGTGCTGACCGGAGCAAATGCCGCCGTGATTGATGCCGAGCACGGTGTCATCACCAACGAGCCGCGGCAGATCATTCTCGATCACCCTCGTCTCATCCGCCAGGGGAGCACTCTCCAGGCCGATCGCGCCACATTCCATCTGGGCCCGCAGAATCACGTCGAAAATGTCGTAGCTGAAGGAAACATCATTGCCGATTCTCGCGCGGCAAAGTCCAAAGATCCGCGCTCGGCGGAACCGGCGCCGGAGTTGCATGGCCGCGCGGATCGCGCAGATTTCCTGCTGTCAGACCAGGACTTGTTGCGCACCGCGACCCTTACCGGGAACGTTCACTTCGATCAGACTGGAACGCAAGCCATGGAAGGCACCGCCGGCCGCGTGATTTTCGACTTTGCGGGAAAGAACCAGCTGCAGAAAATTCATGCGGTCGATGGCGCTCACATTTCGCAGCGCGCCGCGAGCGCCGCACCGCCATCACGGCCAGCCTCAGATCTCAGCAGCTTCGATCTGACAGCACCTGTCATCGACTTCACTTTGGCCAGAGGCCACACGCTGAAGCAGGCCACCACCTCGGGCCCGCCTCAAATCACAATCGCGCAGTCCGAACCACCTAAAAACAAAGACACGGATGAAACTCAGCAAACCGTTGTCACTGCAGGCAAGTTCATCGCGGACTTTGCCGTCAGTGCTGGCAAGAATCATCTCGTTGCCGTTCACGGCTCACCCAATTCCCGGATCGTCAATGCAACATCAGGCCAGCCCGAGCGCGTCAGTACCAGCGAATCGATCGATGCGACATTCTTACCCCAGGGCGGCATCGAGTCGCTGACTCAAAAAGGCAACGTCGCATACTCCGACGGCCAGCAGCCCGAAAAGCGAATGCAGGCCTGGGCAGATTCAGGTCGCTTCACTCCCGCAGACCAGATGCTCGTGCTTGCCGGCAACCCACACATATCCAGTGGGGGGATGGCGACCTCCGCCAACGCCATCCGCATAAACCGCTCAACCGGCGATGCCCTCGCCGAGGGCGATGTGAAGACCACATATAGTGATCTGAAAGAGCAGCCCAATGGAGCTCTCCTCGCATCGTCCTCCCCGATTCACGTAACCGCTCAGAGCATGGTCGCCCACAATGCGCCGGCGATCGCGACCTACTCTGGCAGCGCGCGCCTGTGGCAAGACGCGAACGTTGTCGAAGCCCCATCGATTCAGTTCGACCGCGACCACCGCTCACTGACTGCCCAAGGCACATCCACTCGCCTGGCTAAGACAATTCTGATCCAACCCGGCAAGACAACCGACGCCACCACCGCAGGGAAGAAGCCTTCCCCAGTTGGATCCAGTCCAGTCTCAATTACCGCAATGAAGCTTACCTACGCCGACTCTGAGCGGAAGGTTCACTACGACGGCGGTGTGCTGGCGCAAGGGACAGGATTTACCGCATCTGCGAAAACCGCCGACGTCTTTCTACTCTCTCGCGGCCAAACTTCAGGCAATCAAACCCCGGCAGGCCCGGGCCAACTCGACCGTATGATGGCTCAAGGTGACGTTCTTATCCAACAAAACCACCGCCGGGCCGAAGGCCAGACCCTGGTTTACAGCACCAAGGACGACAAGTTCGTCCTGACCGGCGGACCGCCCAGCATTTTTGATGCCGAACAGGGCAAGATTACCGGGGTTTCGTTGACTTTCTTTAGGCACGATGATAGGGTGCTCGTAGAAGGCGAAGGAAGTTCTCCTGTGGTAACGACGACCCGAGTGGCCCGTTAATTGCGGAAGACAAATGCGTACCCTGGCCACAGAAGAAATCGGAAAATCGTATCGTGGTCGGCGCGTCGTAAATGGGGTTAGCCTGCAGGTCCATCAGGGCGAAGTTGTTGGTTTACTTGGACCTAACGGTGCAGGCAAGACCACAACGTTCTATACAATCGTTGGCCTGATCCCTCCCGACTCTGGCCGCGTGTTGTACGACGGTCAAGACATCACTGACGTTCCCATGTACCTTCGGGCTCGTCAGTATGGCATCAGCTATCTCCCACAAGAAGCATCAGTTTTTCGAAAGCTTACGGTAGAAGAAAACATCCTCGCGGTCCTGGAAGCCCAGCCGATTTCCTGGCACGAGCGCCGCGAGAAGATGGAGAAGTTTATCGACGAGTTAGGACTGGAGCATATCCGGCAGAATCGCGGATACGCCCTCTCCGGTGGGGAACGGCGGCGTGTGGAGATCGCCCGCTGCCTGTGCATCAACCCCACATTTATTTTGTTGGACGAACCGTTTTCCGGGATCGATCCCATTGCCGTTCTGGACCTGCAGAAGATCATCAGCAGTCTTCGGGCCAGCGGCATCGGAGTTCTGATCACCGATCACAATGTGCGCGAGACGCTTTCGGTAACGGATCGCGCCTACATCATCGACGACGGGCGCATTTTCCGTCAGGGACAGCCTGGTCAACTAGCCGGCGATCCCGAAGTAAGAAGGGTGTATCTGGGCGAGAGTTTCTCGCTGGTGTGAGCACGGCGTCGTTAGTCGCTGGTCGTTGGTTGTTCGCCAAACCGATGACCGCGGAAGGCTAACGACTAAGGGACTGACGACCAACGACATGGTGTTGCTACAGCACAAACTCAGCGTAAAGCTCTCGCAGCGCCAGATCCTTACTCCTGGCCTGGTGCAGATGGTCTCTGTCCTCGCGCTCAACAAGCTTGAGCTTAAGGACATGATCAACGCTGAAATGGTCGAGAACCCGGTTCTCGAAGAACTCGAAGATTCCGTCCCTCTGCTCGACGAAGTTGGCAAGAAAGAAGAAGACCGCGAGCGCGCCACCACGGCTACCACGGAAGAGAATCCGATCACGGCCGTTGAGAAGAAGGATCCTTTCGAGGAAATCGACTTCGGCTCGTTCTTCCAGGATTATCTCGACCCCGGTTATCGCACTCACAGCGAGATGGAAGATATCGAGCGCCCGTCGTTCGAAAACTTCCTGTCCAAGCCTTCGAATCTCACCGATCACCTTTCGTGGCAATTAGGTGCGCTCAGCCTGCGACCCGAGGTCCGCGAAGCCGCCGATCTTATCATCGGCAATCTCAATGAAGACGGCTACCTGATCGCCAGCGACGACGAGCTTCTCGGCGTGGCGCCTCCCGCACCCCCCGAAGCCGATGCCGCCACTGCCAAGAGCATTGCCAATGAGGTGCAAGCCCTTGGCATCGTGGATGCAACCGAAACTCCTACGAATGGCGCAGTCGCTGGCATCGAGCTCACCGACTCCGTTGATGGTGCGGTCGATCTCGGGTCCATCGAAGCGGGTGATCCCCCGCTTCCGGCTGAAGACGTCAACTCTTTTCCCCTGTCCGAAGCCGCCTTCACTTCGACCGCCGGTACAAGCGCCGCAGCCGTAGCCCCAGCTCCCGAGCGTCAGATCCCAGTAGCTCCTTCCTACAAGCCGGGCTTTGGCGCCGCTGATCTTCAGGAAGCGTTGGAGGTTGTTCAACAACTGGATCCGCCGGGCGTCGGGTGTCGCGATTTGCGCGAGTGCCTGCTTCATCAGCTTCGCTACCATCAATCCCAGCTCGCGCAGCACAAGAATGGCACCGCACAAGTTCTCGAAGACGCCATCGCCATCGTCGATCAGCACTTACGCGGAGTCCAGAACAAGCAGCACAAAGAGATTGCCAAGGCCATTGGACGCCCCCTCGAGGCCGTCCAGAGCGCACTCGACTATATCCGGACTCTCGATCCGCGACCCGGCCTGCGTTACAACATAGTCCAGGCGCGCCTGATCGAACCCGATGTCGCATTCGTCAAGCACGGAGATGAATGGCTCGTCATCATGAACGATGAGGACCTGCCGCAGCTTCGCTTGAATCCGGCCTATAAGAAACTCGTCACTCGCGACGGCACCAACGACAAGAACACGCGCGACTATGTGAAGGAGCGCTACAAGAGCGCGATCCAGCTCATCAAGAACATCGAACAGCGCAAGCAGACCATCACCAAGGTCTGTTACTCCATCGTTGCCCGTCAGCAGGACTTTCTCGAGCGGGGAATTGATTTCCTGAAACCCATGATGATCAAGGAGGTGGCCGAAGAAATTGGCGTGCATCCTTCGACGGTAAGCCGTGCTGTCGCCAGCAAATACGCGCACACACCGCAAGGCGTATTCGAACTCCGGTACTTCTTCAGCGAAAGCGTGCAAGGGCCCGAGGGTGGCGGCACTTCGCTGCTCATCCTGAAACGCCGTGTCAAGAAGCTGATTGAGGAAGAAGATCCGAGTCGTCCGCTGACTGACGAGCAGATTACCCGCATCCTGCAGTCCCAAGGGATTCAGGTAACCCGCCGCACGGTGGCCAAATACCGCGAAGACATGCGAATCCCAAGCACCCATCAACGTAGAGTCAAGAAGTAGAGTCGCTGGTCGTTAACGAGTTCGCACGACCCGGTTTGTTGCCAACGACGAAAAACGAATGACTAACGACCAAATGCAGTGCCCGTTTTACCTCATTCAATGATATGGAGGGGCGCTCATGAACGTGGAGTACACCGGAAGACAGTACGAAGTCACCAACGCTATCCGCAAAGAAGTCGAAACCGGCCTCACTAAAATCCGCAAAATTCTGGGTGACAAGTTCGAAACCAAAGTGATCCTCGCAGTCGAGAAGCACCGCCATAAAGCCGAAATCACTATCAATCCTCGTAACGGACCGCTGGTCGGACTGGCTCAGGCGAAGGAGATGACGATCGCCGTCAACGAAGCTCTCGACCATCTCGAAAAACAGGCCATCAAGCACAAGACGCGTTGGCAATCCAAGAAGCGCTCCGCTCGCAAGAGCGAAGAAGTCAAGAAGTGGAACGGTCATTCCACGCAGGAAGAGATTCACACTGCGGTGGGCCTCTCGGAAACGACTGCCGTTCCCGTGCTGGTACACAAGTATCCGGCGGTCGCGAAAACCACTGAAGTTCACCTGGTCCGCTCAGATGACGCCGTCGCCATGCGCCCCATGACCCTCGAAGAAGCGATCAAGGAAGCTCACTTCAAAGACCGCGATGTCTTCGTCTTTCGTGACCCGAAGGGGAAAGTGATGGTGCTGCACCGTGCCAAAGACGGCAAGATGCAGCTGATTGAAGTCCCGTAGGAATTACCACAGACCACGTAGCGACAGCCACTTCGGCTGTCAGGCGGCCCGGAAGGATCGGGCCGCAGTTTTTTTCATTGTGGATTGAAGGGCGCTCGGCAAAGATCCCTCGGCCCTTCATCTAAGCT
>AR_comb_assmDRAFT_10181607_pt1 | contig 19040 bp, 14 predicted proteins | sample ArasoioldDNA_FD_10543 | JGI IMG/M metagenome (IMG submission 10543) | reverse complement strand
TCCAGCTCAGCCCCAGAAGGACGACTCAAATGATCCGGGTTGTGACGAACTCCTGACTTGTCATGGAAGAGCTTCTTAATCGTCTCATTGAGCATTTCGCCTTCCTTGCGCCGCAAAATGGGTTGACACGTCTGTCAGGGGGCAGTAACAGCGGAGCGTATCGAGTCGGCCAGTACGTCGTGAAAATCTCAACGCTGCCAGACAAGGATCAGTTCGAGCGTGAGGCGGCCGTGATGGATCGATTGCGAGACAAGATATGTGTGCCTCGGGTTCTTGTTGTGGATACCAGTCGCCAATTGATTCCCATGAACTTCCTCATTCAGTCCTATGTTCCGGGCCCTCTGCTCGCGGACTGCTGGGACGATCTGACGAAGGAAGACAAGCGGCGAAATCTCATTCACATCTGCGATCAGATCGAGGCGATTCACGACTTAACGAGAGATTCGGTTCCCCCGTTGCGTGGCGATCAGATCGCCTGGTATCTGGATGAGTGCGCACAACGCGGGATCCCGAACGACATATCTAAGAAGCTGAGCCGATTTGTGCAAGCACACGCGCACTTAGCTGGGCGAAATGCAGTTGTCACTCACGGCGATCTTCAGTTTTACAACATGATCCGGCCGCCCGGTGGTCATGACGTCTATTTCATCGATTTTGATTCGGTGTTTTCGACGGCGCCTGAACGCGAGATCCTGGCACTGGCCCACGCGGCCTACAGACAGGATGCCTCCGCTACGCGCTACATCATTCCTTCGTACATCGACAATATGGCCATGGTCCGAGCGTACCGTCCCGATTGGTTTGTTTCTGATGAACTCGTTGCGACGATGCGGCTGTTTGCCGTCCCACGAGTCTGTTACATGTTTGATTGCGGTCTCAATCCTCGCCCCAGCGAGTCGGAAGGAAGGCTCCAATATCAACTTTTGTTTGAGGACCCGATTTGGGAGAGATACATGAGGGGAGAGGCTATCGATCGATTGATGTGATGACGACAGAGGACGACAGTGTGACCGCGACATCATCAAGTGCCCGCTCGTTGACTTCCGCCGAAACTCGGGAGAACGAGGCTCGGCTCGATCGCTTCAACGCTCGTGCTCGCCGAATCGGCTGGCAAGAGGCACTGCAGGAAGAATGTGATCAAATCGGAGGGAAGGGCTCGTGGTACTACCGCTACGTTGCGGATCCGTCTCGAGCATCGTTCTTGGAGTTGCTAGGGTGCCGTCCCGAGCAGACCGTGCTAGAGGTTGGATCCAACGCCGGCCAAATCACCGTGGCGCTAGCTAAACGGGTGAAGGCAGTGTACGGCATTGATGTAGAGCTCCCTTATCTCAGGTTCGCTGCCCTGCGATGTGAACAGGAGGGACTCACAAACGTGCGGCTAGCTTGCGGAGGCGACACGTGTGTGCTGCCTTTCGCGGAGAACCGTTTCGATTTCGTGATTCTCAATCTCGTTTTTGAATGGTGTGGAAGCAGGGACACCGGCAGTTCGCTCATCGAGAGCCAACGGAAAATGATTCGAGAGGCGCATCGAGTCCTCCGTGGTGGCGGCACACTCTATCTCTCGACCAAGAACAGGTACGCGCTCTCCTTGCTGTTCGGTGGGCGTGACCCGCATGCGAACGGCATGCGGTTTGGAAATGCTCTGCCGCGTTGGTTGCTCTCAGGCCTGACGCGGCTGAGGCGGTTGCCTCGCGCTCAAGGCCTGTTGCATTCCTACGGGGGACTTGTCCGGCTGGCAAAGGCTTCAGGGTTTCATATCGACGAATCGTACTTGCCAATTCCGAATCCTCGGTTTGCAGTCAGGTACGTCCCCCTCAATCATCAAGCTATTGCGGCAGCGCAAGCCCGCCTGGACGTCGCGATGGACGATGTTCCTTTTTACGATCGTCTCTGTCGGCTGATTCCGACCTCCTTGTTACCCTTCTTCGCCCACAGCGTGATACTAGTCGCCAGGAAATAGTCGTGAAAATTCAAGCAAGGGAGGCCAGAGACTTGTGACTGAAGGAAGCTACAGAGCGCCAGACTGGAATCTTCTGTTTGGATGTCAACCGATGAATTTTGTAACACACTCATGAATCGGCGCCCAGAGTGAGTAACAGGATCTTTATCGCACTCAGACACTCCCGTCGAAAGTTGGAAAACGTGGACGGTTCGGTATGGGCGAGAGCGACTTCGATAATCCGTAGGGACAAATCCGGAGTTCTTTCGTAAGCATCGAACGTAACCGTAAACCCCGCCTCGTTCCACGACGCACTAGAAAATAGGATTGCCCAGTCACTTGCCGATTGAGGGATACGTATGAAGGTCGAAATGGTTTGCGTCGAAGATGCCCTGATGAATATCGGGTTCCGTAAGATGGCCGCCTTCGTGCGAAAGCTGAATCCCGACACGACGGTCCGATACATTGCATACAGCAATTATCTGTCGATGCGATCCTTGCTCGGCTTGGGTTACGGAAAATGCCCGAACGTACCGGAAGACGACCTTAGGGCCATGGCCGAACCCCTGGCCAAGTCAGACATGGTCTGCTTTTCATCGATGTCCGGCTATGCACCGCTGACTCGCGATCTCATGACGCGCATTCGTGAAATGAACCCGCGCGCCTACATCGTGTGGGGCGGTATTCATCCCATCATGGACCCGGACGACGCGATCAAGTCTGATGCAGACGCCATTTGCACAGGGGAAGGTGAATTCGCTTTTGAGTCCTTTTGGCAACATTTTCTTACTGGGCGTGATTTCAGACAGACGAGAAATTTTTGGTTCAAAGGCTCCGACGGCAAACCCATAAAGAACTCTTTGCTGCCCCTTATGTCACCGGAGGAAATGTCAGGCCTGCCGCTTCTTCATTACGGCACTGAGGAGGTCATCTACAAACCAAAGCATCAGACCTATGAACCGCTCGGTGTGAACGATTACCTTGCCTACAACGGATTGGGCTACAACACCATCTGGTCGATTGGCTGTCCTTTCAAGTGCACTTACTGCGGGAACACGAAGTTCATCGATAACGACAAGAACTACATGAAGATCCGGCACCCGACTGTGCAATATGCAATCGACGAGGTGAAAGAAGCGCGCCGGAAACATCCCCACCTCAGTACGGTAGTCTTCCATGACGATAGTTTCTTGGCGCTCCCCTATCGGACGCTGAAAGAATTCGCGGACAGCTGGAAGCAACAAGTAGGTCTTCCGTTCATGATAGCGGGCGTCATACCCAACTACGTGAAAGAGGAGAAGATCGCTGTTCTAGTCGAAGCCGGAATGAATCGGCTGAGAATGGGAATTCAGAACGGCAGTTGGAACATTCTGCAGTTTTACGATCGGCCGACTCCACCCAAGCGCGTGCTTGAAGCGGCGGAGACGATTTCGAAGTTCAGGAAGTACATGATCCCGCCGAACTACGACATCATCGTCGATAATCCAATCGAGACCGAGGAGGACGTCAAGACGAACCTGGTTTTCATTCGAAACCTCGCTCGACCATATTCATTGAACGTTTTCTCGCTGCGTGTGATTCCCAACACGGTGTTGGCGGACCAGATGAAAGAACGGAAGCTTTCCATCGATACGATTTCCGCGAACTATGTCGGCCTTGCCCCTACGTTAGCTAACAGCCTCGCTTTCATCCTGTCCGCTACTCCAATACCGGACTGGCTATTTGAAAGGTGGCTCGCGAAGAGTAGACCATTTCTAGCCGATAAAAGGCGCTATCCGAACTTTCTTCGATTCTGCCGGCTCATCTATCTGTTTCGTAGATTTATCGACCACGTCCGATTCATGGATTTTTCAGTCCTGACCGGGAGGACGGGCTACATTCTGTGGAAGACCGGAGTGATAAGTTTCTGGCGCAAACATTTCATTCCGAAGTTCAAATCAGATAGCTCCAACGGAGCACCCCAAGGCAAGCCTGAAGCCCATTTACCGATCGTTGAAACTTGAACATTCCCCTAGATAACAGAGACTGATCTGAAACAAAACTTACCGATGGAACGTGGGATTCAGTCTATGCCCTCGGTACCGGCGGGCAACGTCTCGGTCTACCATAGAGTGAACATCAGTTCACCGGATACCGCTTCGCGAGGAGGAATCACACTGAGCATCGTAGTCCCATCGTATGGCGATGCCCAATTGCTGGCGCGGCACGTGCCCCTGTTGCGGAGCTATTTGGACGGATTGGGTGTGAGCCACGAAGTCATCATTAGCGATGACGGTAGCAATGACGGCGGCCGGACTCAACGCATAGCCAAGGATCTGGGCTGTCGATATGTCGGCTGTTCGTCGAACCAGGGCAAGGGGGCTGCCGTGCGCCGTGGAATGCTGGCGGCCACTGGACGATATCGGATCTTTACGGACGCGGATATTCCCTATGAACTCGAAACGATCGAGCGGTTCCTATGGTATCTCGACTTCAAAGAATTTCATTTTGTCGCGGGTGATCGCTCACTGGAGGAATCGGATTATTTCGTGCAATTACCCCTCGTGCGACGCCTTGGCAGCCACATTTACTCGTTCATCGTAGGTCGCTTCGTCGCGGGCGGATGGTTCGACACGCAATGCGGCATGAAAGGATTTCGCGCGGAAGTGGCCGAAGACTTATTCGCCGTCGGACGCATTCGGCGCTTCGCGTTTGATGTGGAGCTTTTCTACATCGCGCTGAAGCGGAACTACGACATCAAGCGCTTACCTGTCCGGCTCCGATGCCAGGAAGGTTCGAGTGTGCGGGTGATCCGCGACGGGCTCGCAATGGTGCGCGATCTGGCCGTCATCCGCTGGCATCAACTAAATGGGCACTACCGGCGCCGAGCGCCGGTAGTATCTGGCGTCGACCACTCCCCAGCGTCTCGCCGCAACTCAGAGGTCGGCCTTACGACACCATGAGTACGATTCTTGCGAGCCGACGCGCCGGTGACCAGATCGCCATTCCGGGTGACTACCAATATCGCAGTTATCACGGCGGCTGGGCGGCACAACGGTACTGGCATCACGCAAAGTTCGCGGAGGCCGCGCGCTGGTTGACACCCGCCGCTGCCGACGTGGTCTTGGATGCGGGCTGTGGCTCCGGAGTGCTGGCGGACCGGCTTGCGGCCGATCCAAACACGCGAGTACTTGGCATTGACGCTAACGCCGCGGCGATCGAGTTCGCGCAGCAAACGTTCCGCCGGCCGAACCTGGAGTTTCGGCTCGGGTTAGTGCACGAGTTGGAATTACCGGACGAGTCGATCGACAAAATCGCGTTCCTGGAGGTCATCGAACATTTGCATGTGGAGCAAGCGAGTACAGTGTTGAGCGCGTTCCGCCGCCTCCTCCGTCCCGGAGGCCGGTTGGTTATTACGACGCCTAACGAGCGGAGCTTGTGGCCGGTCATCGAGTGGACACTGGATCGGCTGCGGCTCGTGCCGCATCTGGCCGACGATCAGCACGTCGCATTGTACGACGCAAAATCACTGGTCCAGCTGGGCGAATCTCTGGGTTTCCGCTGCGTGACAATGCGGACGCTCAACTTGCTTGCTCCGTGGATTGCCGTGTTGAGCTGGCGGCTCGCTGAAACGACGCATCGGTTGGAGCAGTCGCGACCGCATCTCTTTGGCAGTCTCCTCCTCGCGATATTTGAAAAGTAACTAAAGACTCATCGTGTTGGCCGTGAGATTGCGATCTTTCCGCAACATTTGGCGTTCCCTTGCTCTGCTCTGCGGTGTGTCATTCGGCTTTTTACTCCTGCTGGAATTGTTCTTCCGCATATTTTGGCCGCAGCCCTTGGCATGGGATACCGGAATGGTGTGGGAGCCTGTAGCGGGTCTAGGTTGGCAGCGGCGAGCCAATTTAAATATTCGTGTCAACACCGGCGAGCGAGAAGTCCGGGTAGTCAGTGATGCGTTGCGGCACCGCATCGGAACGGTTCCAGAAGAACGGCCCGACGTTCGTATCCTCGCGCTTGGTGATTCTTTCGTCGAAGCATTGCAGGTCGATTACGGGCAGACAATGACGACGCTCTTGGCCAAAGCTTTAGTTACGTCGTCGGGCCGGAAGGTCGGGGTAGTGAATGCCGGAGTAGGTGGTTGGGACCCCAATCAATATCGCATCATGGCGCAACAGGAGCTAGAACGTGCCAAGTATGCGCTTGTTCTCGTCTTTGTCTATATGGAAAACGATCTGGTGGACAGGCGCGTCGAGAGTTTTGCGTTCACTACTCGTTTGACCCCGCCTCAGCCACGCTATGACACCGTACGGGCGATGCTGAGCACGCTGTCGGTTCTGGGCGATGCATGGCTGCGCCAGCATTCACACCTGTACATTTTTTGCCAGAATTCTGTCGAATTACGGAAAATCCGGGCCGGTGCGTATACACAGCACTTTTTGAGCAACATCATGCGCTCCAACTCAGAATCCCCGGCCTGGCGAGTCACCGGTGAAGTGCTGGCCGAAACTGCCGGCATAGCTGCGGAGTACGACACGCCTGTGATGTATGTCTTATTACCTCCGCCGCACTACATAGATGAGAACATGCTCAAAACATACGTCCGCGCATTTGGCATCGAGTTGTCGCAGGTCGATACTGCCCAACCCGCGCGGCTCTTAATGGCAGAATTGGCTAAAAAGGGACTTACCGTAGTCGATGCTACGGAAGCGTTGCGTACAGCATTTAAGGCTGGAGAGAAAGATCTATACGGCCACGTTGACAGGCACTTTGGACCTGCCGGCCACCAGGTGATGGCGCAATTTCTTGCACCTTTAGTGGCGAGGCATCTCTTGTCGCATCCTCCGGGCCAGTTCGAAGATGTCACCGTCATGCCCGGTCCCCTTAACAGTCGGGCGATGCCCGTGCATGCTGGTGCGATTTTTCCTTAATTGCGCATGCTTCAGAAAATATTTCTGCAACCTGCCGGCAATTCTGTACCGCGGGCCGTGAATGTCGAGAAGCGTTTATGGGCTCTCGGGCTCTCCATGTCGGTATTGATACTCGGTGTGCTGGCGACACCTCTGTTCATGGGGGAAGTGTATGTCCAGGATGATTTAGGTATCTTTCACCTGAGTGCCCGCTATTTTTATGCCCAGAGTCTGACGCACGGTGAGAGTTTCATCTGGTGGCCCAGCGTGTTGGGCGGCTACTACTTGCATGGCGAGGGACAAGCGGGTCTGTATCATCCCGTCCACTTGCTGCTGTACCGGCTGCTACCCTTCGTGATGGCTTTCAATATCGAGTTGCTTCTGCATTATCCATTCATGCTTGCCGGCACATACCTGTTCCTACGGCGCTGGGAACTGCGCCGTGACGCAGCTATGTTTGGCGCTCTGGTGTTTACCTTCGCGAGTTTTAATCTGTTGCACTTCATTCACCCGAACATTGTGGCCGTGATCGCGCACACCCCATGGCTCCTGTTTGCTATTGAAGAAGCGATGTGTGGTAGTGATCCACGACGTATTGCGTGGGCCAACTTTTTTGTAGGCGTGCTCACTACTTCGCAGCTGCTACTTGGGCATCCACAAGCGGTTTGGTTCTCGGGCGTGCTCGAAGTCTTGTATGTAGCATGGCGTGTTCCCGCCTGGCAGGCACCATCACGTCTGTGTTCATTGGGAATCGCGAAAGTCCTGGGCATTCTTGGGGGTAGTGTCCAACTGCTGCCGACCTGGGAAACGGCAATCCAATCTATGCGTCAAGAGACACATTTTGTGTCGGCGTATAGATACAGGGATTCGCTGGATCCCATTAATCTAGTGCAATTCCTGGCTCCGTATGTCACCAAAAGCCGGGTATTCGGTAGCAGATTTGTAAACGAATTTGGCATCTACACCGGCGCCATTGCTGCGGCAGTACCGCTTTGGCTCTTGATTCGCCGGAAGGCTTTGACAGCGAGACGCTGGCCGGTACTGAGCGTTCTGTGTCTCGGGCTGCTGGGGCTTCTATTGGCGATGGGACAATACGGCTACGTGTACCAGTTGCAAACGTATCTGCCCCTGGTCAATCTGTTTGGCGTGCCGGTGCGCTACATATTCCTGGTGCAGTTTGCTTTGGCTGCCGGCGCGGCCTTGTTGTTTGCTGATCTCGCTACGATCGTACAATTCCGCACGCCAGTTCTCCGTCGTCAACTCTTTCCCCTGATGGTTCTGCCGGTAATCAGCGTGGGGATCGCTGGTGCATCGCTGTGGCTTCGTAGCCATCCCACAGCATGGCCCGAGCTTGCGGCACAACTCGCGACGCCAGAGCGCATTCTGCTTGCGTCCGTTCCTGTCGTTTTCGCCACTTTTCTCATCCTCGCAGCAGCACGGGGAAGCCGCTATGCGCTCACCGGCATCATCGTTTTTGCTGCTCTCGATCAGGGTCTCTACGCAGTAAGTTTTCTTTGGGACCCTTTCCGGTCTTCACCTTTCGAAATGGTGGCGGCCGGACAGGCTTTGCCGCCAGAGACAACCAGTTATCGAGTACAGTCGGACAACAATTTCCTCACCCTGCGCGGCTTTCAGCTTGCCGGCGGATACATTGCATTTCGTCCCAGACAACTCCTTAATCCATTAAACGTAAAACGATTGCAGCTGGCAGGAGTAGAGTGGGTCCAAACTAGAACGCCCTGGACACGGACTGACACGTCGCTTGAACTGGATCCGTTGCTCGCCAGGGATACACGTGTTACCTCCGATGGACTCGGCAACCCTTCATCGTGGGTGCGTGTGCCAGATGGTATGGCGCGAGCCAGGCTTGTCACGCAATCACGCGTGAGTGTGGCTCCCTCCCAGGATATCGATTCCATCAATATAACCACCACTGCTTTGGTCCCCGAAGCGCTGCGTTTAGAAGAAGGGCCGGTAGGTACAGTCTCCGTCGAGCTCGACAAGCCAGGGCACATACGAGTGAGGGCGGCAGTACCGTCCCGACAATTACTGTCGCTTACAGAGAGCTGGCATGATGGCTGGCGGGTCAGCGTAGATGGCGTAGCGCGTGATGTCGTACGTGTTAACGGTGACTTCCTGGGCTGTGTAGTCGAGGCCGGCCAGCACTCGGTAGAGTTTTCTTTTCAGCCCGAGAGCCTGCGCCGGGGCGCGTGGTTGTCTGGCCTCGGTCTGACTCTTTTACTCCTCGTCCACTTTCAGGCATTGGTCCGCTACAGTGTCGCAAGTAGCAAGCCGGAGGTTTCCACATATGCTCAGGCCTAGAGCCTCAGCGAGAGGAAAACTGAATTGCAGCACTCAGCTCGTAAAAGAATTCTGATCAGCGAACCGCAGGCATTCAGGCAGCGGTCCTACTACCCTTACATGTGGGCCATCCTGAAGTCGTACTGTGAACGCAAGACAGACCTTGCGCCCTGGACACAGTGGCTGCCGCCCATATACCAGAAGGACGATCCCCAAACCCTGCTGCAACCATTCCGCGATTCGCCGCCCGATGTCTTGGGGTTAAGCTGCTACACCTGGAACTGGGAGCTACAGTGCCGAATAGCGCGCCTGATCAAGTTGCGGTATCCCCGCTGTATCGTTGTAGCGGGCGGCCCTCATCCCGACTACAAAGACCCCGACTTTTTCCGCAAGTATCCCTTCATCGATATGGTGGCGGTCAGAGATGGAGAAATTACATTTAGCAGGATTCTTGCAAAGCTGATCCGTGAAGAACTCAGCTTTCGAGACGTTCCCGGATTGTACCTGGCCGGTACCAACGGCGGCGGTCACATCCACACCGGGCCCACAGAGGTCCCGCTGGAGTTCGACCACAGCCCCTATCTCGACCAAAGCGGATATTTCGAGATGTTAAAGGCAAGTTCGGGTTCGATGAGCTTCGACGTAATTTGGGAAACCAACCGAGGCTGTCCCTATAGCTGTAACTTCTGCGATTGGGGATCCAACACCATGTCGAAGGTTCGAAAATTCGACATGGAGCGAGTCAAAGCCGAGATCGACTGGTTCGCGCACATGAAGGTCAATGCGATCATGCTCACGGACGCGAACTTCGGCATCCTGCCGCGCGACCTGGAAATTGCCGATATCTTGAACGAGGCCCGGTCTAAACGCGGCCATCCGAAATTTGTTCACTACAGTCCCGCAAAGAACAATCCGGATCGCACTGTGGAGCTTGCCAAAAAGTTCGTTGCAAGCGGGATTTCGCCTGTACATCCGTTCGCAATACAGCATACGAACGTTGGTGTGCTCGCGGCCGCAGATCGCGCCAACATCTCGGCCGACAAACAGCGTCAGATTGCGAAGGCCGTGGTGACGGAGCATATCCCCACACTCGTACAGCTCATCATCGGCATTCCAGGAGACACATACGATTTATGGAAAACATGTCTTACAGACCTGATGGACTGGGGGCTACACGATAATTACCAGATCTTCAACTACACACTGCTGCCGAATGCGCCGGCGGCCGAGAAATCGTTTCGAGCGGAGTGGCAAATCGAAACAATCACGCGGGATATTCCGCAGGAAGGCACCGGTCAGCGACCGAAAGACGATACTGACGCCCTTACACGCGTCGACATAATCGTCCGATCCAAGAGTTACTCCCGGCAGGACTGGGTGAGGATGAAGATTTACGCTGCGTTTATTCGGGCTTTGCACAATCGCAGCCTCACGCGCCTGATCGCGATGTATCTGCACTTCACTCATGGAGTCGGTTATCGCGATTTCTACGACCGGATCATCGAGGACTACTTTGGCAAGTCCAGCCTCTACCAGACACTGACGGAGCATTTCGCCCGGTTCTTGAATACGGAGTCCGCATTTGAAGACCTTGAGTTTGACCGCCTGGGGAATCCCCTCTATGTGGAACCAAGCCAGTGGTTGTTCCTTCAGATCTGCTGCGACTTCGACACGCGTTTTGAGGAGCTTGAGGCCTTTCTGTTGAAGTGCTTCCCGCAGGCCAGCAACCTAGCAGGCGCGGTGCATTATCAGCGGAACCTGATTGTGGCGCCAAGCTTCGGACAGAAAAAGGACAGGTCTTTCAACACCGATTTCGACTGGATCCGCTACTTCGAGAAAGCGGCGACGCTCACGCAGTACGAACCGCTCGCCGAACCCGCAGCGATCCCACGATCGGTGATCGAGGTGTTGGATGACCTCAGCGAATTCGAGGGCTCGCCGGAAAATCCGCGCGACCGCCGGCTGGCCTGGGTCGAGCTCGTGCGTGAAGTTCGAAGGACTCTAAACACCAACTTCCAGCGCCTCCGGATCCGTACGAATTCGGGGGCGAAGCTGGCTACGTAGTAGCACTGTTTCGGTTGCCACATCAGTAGAAGGAAAGACCCAATGATACAGCCGTCAAAAAAAACGTTTTGCACAGCTCCATTCACATCTTTCGTCATCGATCCTGACAAAGGCGTTCGTCCGTGCTGTACGTTCGCTGGCCACCAGGGAAATATCGGGCAGGATCAGTTGACCGACATTCTCAGTGGAGACCAATGGCAGTCTATTCAGAGGCAAGTCAGCGAAGGAAAGATGCCCGACGGATGCGCCAATTGCTATTCAAGAGAAAAAGCCACCGGGTGGAGCGTTCGGACCTCAAGCTTCGATCCGAGGCTTACACGAAAGGACAACTGGCAAAAAGGGCTGACACAAATCGAAATCAACAGCAGCAATGTTTGCAATCTGGCTTGTACTCATTGCTCGTCCACGTTCAGCAGCCGGTGGGGTGATATAACTGCCAAGCTCGATGAGGAAAACATTCCTCACTACCGGAACAGCGAACATTCCGTATACAAACCAGATCCGGACAATATGGTGCGCCAGCTAGCGGCTTTGGACCTCAGCTATCTCAAAATAGCTCGCTTCAAGGGCGGAGAACCGTTGCTTAACCCCGACTTTCCGGCCGTCCTTCGCCATCTAAGCGACCGTGGGATTCTCAATAAGATCAAGGTCATGGTCGTAACCAATGGGAGCATCGTTAAGGAAGAGATTCTGGCTCTGGTTCGACAGGCCGGCGCCGTCCACTTCATTATCAGCGTAGACGGAACTGGAAAGCTTCAAGAGTATATCCGCCACGGCCCGTCCGAACTGTTGCGCATCGAAAGGTTCCTCGAGAATTTTTCGACTTTGGAACATGTCACTTTCTCACTTAGTGTTTCTGTTATGGTCTACAACGTGTTCACGTTGGACCGCATCACCAATTGGTGGTACGGACTGCGGACCAGGTATCATGAGAAACTCCGTTACCCCTTAAGTTTTGGATTGCATGTCGTCGACCCGCCGATACTCTCTGTCAACGTGCTACAGGATTCAACGCGAAAGAAGCTTGTCAAGAAGTATCGGCGACTCCGTGATGCGGACTACACGCACGTTATTCAAGCATTGAAACAGCCTTTTGCCGGTGCCGCAGTCCACGACGAATTCGTCGCATACACTCGGGGCATGGACAAGATCAGAGGAACAGCGATCCTGGATGTTGTCCCTGAGCTCGAAACAGAGATGGTGTTGCTGAAGACGGAGCAGCAAGAGAGAAAGTGGAGGCTTTTCGATTTCCGACATAAAACAGGGACGGCCGCCGAGACGTTAGGCCGTGGGATAGCCCTGAGCAGAACCGGCAGGTACAAACGAGCACTAAAGCTGTATGACCGATTCCTCATTGAGAATCAGGGGAAAGGGCTCGCTGCGAAATGGGAGGTGGAGCTCCATCGCGCCGTCATTCTTGGAATGACGAACGAATGGAGGAAGTCGCTCTACGAATTCTATCGTTTGGTCCAGGCGGATCCGAAAATGACATTGAGTGCCGCGCAACGTCCTGAAGCCCTGCCGCCGGGCAAATTCCTGGGGGCCATATCTCGCCGATTGGCCGGAGAAACTGGTTTTGTGGAAACACCTTCCTTCAGGCTGGTGATCGAAGGGCTGGCCTATCAAGCACTCGGAATTAAGCACGAAGCGGTTGCGCGGGTTGCTGAGGCGTTGCAGCTGGATCCGAAATTCGATCTGGCAAAGATCGCTAGAGAAGAGATGAACCTTGTTGCGTAATGACGCGAACGATGCTCTCGCTCGGAACCCTCGGTTTGCCTGAATCCGTCACCGCAGAGTCCAGTTCCAACACCTCTAACGTCCCGTGCAATACAAGGTCATCATTGCGCTAACTTCCGGTCGCGTCAGCGGAGTGGATGTATTCTCCGTTACATTGCTCAGCGGACTACTCAAGTCGGGAATACCGGCAAAGATCGTTTTGACCAACGATGGTGCTACGGAGGTCGACGCCATGCCCCTCCCTGACGATATTCCGATCGAGCGACTGGCTCTGCCGCAAACCCGCAATGGCAAGCCATGCCTGAGACCGATGCTGGAATATTTGCACGATCAGGGACCGTGCGTTTATTTACCGAACTACGATTATCGCCACTCCACCGTATGCGCAAAACTTCGGAACCGCGTGGCAGCGATAGGAATCGTCCACAGTGATGACCCGATGCATTACACGCATACGGTCCGTCTCGGTCGGTACTGGAACGCAATCGTAGCCGTCAGCGCAAAGATCCATCAGAGAGTGGCCGAAATCGATGACTCATTTCGCAACCGCCTTGTAACGATACCTTATGGTGTACCAGTACCGGGCAACATCGTTCGCGCCGAATCGGCGCTGGGGACGCCCCTTCGAATGCTCTACGTTGGGCGGGTGGAGCAGGCGCAAAAACGGGTATTTCGCTTGATTGAAATCCTCGACCTTATGGAACAGAGGGGCATTCCCTGCATATTGACTGTAGTTGGAGGAGGTTCGGCGACCGAGGAATTTCGCGCGCGGGCCAAAGCCCACAGCGTTTCCGGGCGCGTTCGGTTTGCAGGCATCCTGCCTAACCACGAAGTCGGAAGAGAGTACTTGCAAAATGACGTTTTCCTGCTGACCTCAGCATTCGAGGGACTTCCGGTGTCGCTTCTAGAGGCGATGGCGCATGGTTGTGTTCCCGTCGTTCTGCAAACGGAGAGCGGCATTCCCGAACTGATCCGGGACGGAGACAACGGACAAATGATTGCGGAGGGTGATTTCGGTTGTTTTGCGGATCATCTGTCGGCGCTCCACGCCGATCGTCGACGGCTCGCCGAAATGTCGCAGCGCGCACGGGCCACTATCATCGACCAGGGTTACGGTTCTGACCGAATGGTGAATGATTATCGCCGTCTGTTCGAACGAGTATTCGACGACCTGCGGCGTGGGTTATATCGACGACGACGCAGCCGAGTTCCTGTGGACTTGTTTGGGTATCGGCTTCCCAAGCGGGTGGAGCACGTTGTGTCCCGCTTGCGAAAATCGTGGGCAACGATTAACGCCTAATCATGTTCAAAATGGGTGAGATCAAGGTCGTCGTTACAACGCCCTCCTGGAGCTTGAACGGCCCCAACGTGTTTGCCGCAAACCTCGTAAGCGGCCTACTCGGGATGGGGATTGCCTCACAAATTGTGCTAACGCGGCCCGACTGGTCCGATGCCAAGCCTCTGCCGGTTCCGACGAATGTTCCGATCGTTGAGCTACCCATTTCACGGTTCGCCAGTTTGCGCGTTCGCTGGCGAACGTTGATTAGCTATCTGGAAGATTTGGCCCCCTGCATCTACATTCCCAATTACGACTTTATCCACTCCTCGATAAGCCCGCGCCTGTCGGAGCGCGTCGCAATCGTTGGCATCGTCCACAGCGACGATCCTCAGCATTACGAGCACGTGGCCCGTTTGGGCCGATATTGGAACGCGATCGTGGCCGTAAGTCCCACCATCGCTGCCCGGACCGCAACGCTTGACCCATCTTTTGTCTCGCGCACAAGTGTTATTCCTTACGGTGTTGAGGTGGCCGACGCTTTGCCGGAAAGGCATCCGGACTCCGTGTTTCGGATCGTCTACGCAGGAAGATTGGTCCAGGATCAAAAGCGGATACTGGATTTGCCTCGAATCGTCCGCGCACTCGTCGACCGCGGCGTCCCGGTTCAGCTAAGTATTGCAGGCAGCGGCCCCGATCAAGGGATATTGATGGAAGAGTGCGCGGCTTTGGAAGTACAGCGGCAGATTAGGTTTCTTGGAACATTATCGAGCAGCGAAATGCGCGACGTCATGAGGCAAAACCACGCTTTCATTCTGACGTCCGAATTCGAGGGTCTGCCTTTGAGTATGCTTGAAGCCATGGGAGACGGCTGCGTTCCTGTTGTTACCGACATGCGCAGCGGTGTACCGGAATTAGTCCAAAACGGAGTGAACGGCTATCGCGTGCAGGTGGGAGATATCCAAAAGTTCGCCGATTGCCTGACCACTTTGCATCGCGATATGCAACTGCACCGCAAAATGGCGGCCAGAGCGTATGAGACGCTCTCGACTGGCGGCTACCGCATCCGAGACATGTTAACCAGCTACATCGCGCTGTTCCAACGCGTGCTCGAGCAATCCGAACAGGGCGCCTACTGCCGGCCGCTCGCCTCTATCCTGCCTGCTCCGTCACTATACTGGCCGGAATATTTGCCAGGCACGATTCAAAGAATCGGACACTACGGGAAGCGCCTGTTCGCCGAGTGAAAAGTTAGAAGCATGTTTGTTTTCCAGGCACATTCAACCGCGCAGCCGCGTCTATTCCAGCCAGCTGCCCGTGGCATGAGCCTCGCACCGGCGCTGCAAAGGATTGACCGGCTGATCCGCCGCTTTCCCCGCGGTTTTCCTTCTCCGTCCGGCGATCGCAATCGTTACCACACGATTGGCAACGTGGACTGGACATCCGGATTCTGGACCGGGCTGTTATGGTTGGCGCACCAGCAGACTGGGGAGCGAGCGTACCGCGATCGTGCCATGGCGTTGATTCCAAGTTTTGCCGCGAGGTTGGAGGCGGGTGGGGCCGGCACGGAGACCCACGATTTGGGATTTCTCTACACGTTGTCGTGCAACGCCGCTTGGATACAAACCGCCTCGACCGAAGCGCGCGCGCTGGCCATTCGGGCGGCGGACCTCCTCGCTGCCCGTTATTGGGAGGGCGGTCGAGTGATCCAGGCTTGGGGCCGGCTCGACGAACCAGCCGAGCGCGGCCGCATCATCATCGACAGTACGATGAACATGCCGCTGCTGTTCTCGATCGACGGAGATGGCGATCGATCCGCTTATCGCGAGATAGCGGTCAATCATCTCGACCAGTGCGCGAGGCTGCTGGTGCGGCCCGACGGCTCGACTTATCACACCTGCTTCGTGAACACGGACACGGGAAAACGCCTGTATGCAAAAACTCAACAGGGGCGGTCCAACGAATCCTGTTGGTCGCGCGGACAGGCCTGGGGCATCTATGGCTTCGCGCTGGCCTATCGGCAGACGGGCGCTGATCGTTTTCGGGAAACCGCCCGGCAGCTCGCGCGGTATTTCCTGGACCATCTACCGGACGACGGGATGTGCTACTGGGATCTGGATCTTGGTGATGACGAACGGCGGGAGCGCGACACGTCGGCGGGGGCAATCGCCGCTTCCGGCCTCTTCGAATTGAGCGGATTGCTAGCGGCCGGAGACCCGGATCGCCTCGCCTTCCATGGGGCCGCGACTGCGCTGCTCGATATATTGACCTCGCGCTACCTCAATAACGATCCGGACGAGGACGGCATCCTGCGCGGAGGCGTCTGCCACCGGCCTCTCGGACAGGGCGTGAACGAGTGTTGCCTGTGGGGAGACTACTTCTATGTGGAAGCGCTGGCGCGACAGAACGAAACCTGGTCTTCGTTCTGGTGACACGATGCTGCTCAAGCGAATCCAGCCGGACGTGCTCGCCGCGATGGCCGCCCCTGACTCGTATCGCCCGGACTGGACTGCCGCCGATCGTCGGATGTGGGATCGCGTCGATGAGCGTGTGCAGCGCTATTGGATCGCGCGCGGCGAAACGTACCGCGATTTCGCTTGGCTCCCGCTCGAGCCAATGTATGCGGACTACCAAAAGACGGGGAACCGCCAAGGGTTCGAGTCCGGGTACCACAAGCGTCGGCAAGTCGTGACAACTCTTGTCCTGGCCGAGGCGTTCGAGCATCGCGGCCGGTTCATCGAGCCGCTGCTCGATGCCATGGATCACGTCTGCGACGAGCCCACGTGGGTATTGCCGGCGCACGAGCAGGAGACGATTGACCTGTTCTCGGCCGAGACCGGCAATCTGCTCGCGTGGACGTGCTACATCCTTGGCGGCGATGCTGGGTTTGCCAAGTCTCCCCGTGCGGCGAGAGCGCTTCATGAAGTGCGCACACGGCTGATCGAGCCCTACCTGACGCACGACGACTACTGGTGGATGGCACTCAAGAGTGAAGAGCCGGGGAACTGGACGACCTGGTGTACCTCCAACTGCCTCGGTGCCGTGCTGCTGATTGAAACCAACGCTCAGCGCCGAGTCCAGGCGATCGAGAAGGCCTGCCGCTCGCTCCACCGTTTCATCGAAGTCTATGCGGACGACGGCGGCTGCGATGAGGGGCCGATGTACTGGAATTTCGCTGCCGGGTGCCTGTTCGACTGCCTCGAAATGTTGCACGAGGCGAGCGAAGGCGCCCTGGATTTGTTCCACGAACCGGTCATTCGGAACCTCGCCGCCTATATCGGCAAGGTCCACATTCACGATCTCTACTTCGTGAACTTCGCCGACAGCCCGCCGGAGGTACCGGTGGACGCGGCACTGCTGCACCGGTTTGGCAGCCGGATCGGCGACCCGCATCTGCAGGCCCTGGGCGCGCATCTCTATCGCCTTCTGGACCGCTACGATCCTGAGGACACGCTGCGGTTGAAAATGTACCGCATGCTGGCGACTCTGGCCGCGGACACTCCATTGCGCTCCCTGCCGGGGCCGGACCTGGCGCCGCGCGAGAACTACTTGCCGAAGCTACAGGTGGCTGTCGCACGCGAAGACCGGCGAGCGGGGCACGGGCTGGTGCTGGCAGCGAAGGGCGGACACAACAGCGAACGCCACAACCACAACGACGTCGGCAATGTCATCGTCTACTTGGACGGACGGCCAGTGATCATCGACGTCGGCTCGAAACAGTATTCGAAGGAAACGTTCAGCGAACGGCGCTACCAGATCTGGGCGATGCAGTCGGCGTATCACAACGTACCGCTGGTGAACGAGTGCATGCAGACACACGATGCACGCGCGGCTGCCCGCGATGCGTGGTTCACACCGAACGAGGACGTGACGTCGTTCGGTGTCGATATTTCCGCCGCGTACCCGGAGGCCGCGGGCCTGATCCGCTGGCTGCGGACTTTTACACTCGTGCGAAGCGCGGGAACAATCCGGATTCACGACGAGTTCCGTTTCACCAGACAAAACAACCGGTACGAACAAAGGTTCATGACTGCGTGCCGGCCGCGCACTGTCAATGGTGGGATCGCGCTCGACGTCGACCCCCAGCGCTCGTTGGTCCTGGAGACGATCCCCGGGCCGACCAGGGTGACGTTGCACGAGTTCGACGTCAAGGATAACCAACTGCGAGCGTCCTGGGGCGGAACGATCTACCAGGTGCGCCTGCACTACGACGATGTGGGCTCGCTTGGGCACTGTGACATTTTGATCACCGCTCGCCGTGGCGACCCGCCAGCCACAGTCGCATCGACCATCGCACTCGATACAGAGGAACTGCCATGACCTGTATAATGCCGACTCCCAAGAGAGGCTTGCGACTGCAGGCCCAGTTTAGGTGCGTGAACGAATTGGTTGGGATAGGTGATATTCCCCTCCTTGCGAAGGAGGGGTGGACGCGGCATCAAAAAATATCGCGAACTCGATAGCGTTTTCCAAATGCGGGTTCTCGTCAGGGTTGACCACCCCGTCTGCGCCGCTTCGGTAGCTTCGCTACATTTTCTTACTGGCGCAGCCTCCCCTCCTCACCGAGGAGGGGATTATTCGCATGATTCACACACTTGGTCGAAATGAAAGTCTAGCTAGCCCGTCACCATGCGCGTTGCGTTCTTTGTAAGCTTTTTCCCCAAACTATCGGAGACATTCATCCTCGATCAGATTACGGGTCTGATTGATCGGGGCTGTGAGATCGATATTTATGCCGACTTGCCGGTCCAGGATCGCGAGGTCCATCCGGAAGTAGACACGTACGGTCTCCGTGAACATACTCACGAGTTGCCCATACCAGAAGACGGTTTTC
>AR_comb_assmDRAFT_10229132_pt1 | contig 19069 bp, 18 predicted proteins | sample ArasoioldDNA_FD_10543 | JGI IMG/M metagenome (IMG submission 10543) | reverse complement strand
TCCCACCGTCAATCCATTCGGACCCGCCATGATGGTTGGATCAACGGGTAGAATGTGGCGATTGGGCAAAAGGTTCGCTACTGTCAAAAGCACGGGCGTACCCCGTTTGGCCACGATCGCTCCCCCCAGATACTTGCGATCAAAGGTAAATAAGTCCGTGTACCCGAAGAAGTTGGTTCTCCCCGGCAAGTCAGGATGCATGCGCTGGCTGAACTGGGTCACCGCAACGTTGTAGAGATCGGTCGCTCTTCCCGCGAACTTGATGGTGTGCTTGGTCGCCAGCGGAATGTACTGCCCAATCTCATTCTTCGCGGATGGTCCAAGACCCGGCAGCGAAACTGCGAACTTGCGGAGATTGGTAGGACTCTGAGCAAATGCCCAGGCTCGTCCCTTTCCGAGAGTCTGACAAAGGGCAGCTCCAGCCGCGGCGAACGCGGCCTTCTTCAAGAAATCTCGTCGATTGGTAGCCATGAAGCCTCCGAATTACGCGTTCAGGTTGAACGCATAGGCCTCTCCCATCGCCGCGCATGCGCGAGGACCGTGTCGGTTGAGGCAGTTCAGATCAGTGCAGCCAGGAGGGCGAAACGAACTGGCGCTCCGCGCTGCTTAGTTTTTCGCTGGCACGGATCAAGCAGAACTTCTCTTGCCAGAGACCGCTTGTGCCGTGCGTTCCTACTTGGCAGGAATAAAAGCGAGCTGCTCCCTGCGTTTGTTATCGCAAAAGACCGGGGGTATCTCTCACTGGGCCCTGGGAACCTGCGTGGCTGCATCAAATGGGCCTTGGGGGGAATGCTGCAACGCTGACCACCTTGTACAAATGTTTGACCTGAGCCGCAGTGATTCTGGCTACGTGGACCCGTGATATTCGTCACAAGGCCCTGGGGTTCCAAGTGAAGGGATACTCGCTTCGCTTCCATGAGCCGTGTTGCCACGGTTGAACCTATTCGGACAACCATATCTGTGTTCGCGGTGGCGTCTGAATGCAAAGCTCATTTGGAAAATCCGCGGCATAATCCCGGCTGACATGTGCGTCACTTTGAACCGGCATCCTGAGCCAGGAGTGATCGCTTAGCTTATCGGGATTAAGGCCGTCGGACGGAGGCAAGTCATCGACCCACTGCGGAAACGCTACAGACGAAGCAGCGCCACCTTCAGTAGAACGATCGAGCACTCCCGCACGCAGAGGACGACCAGAATGGGCTCTAGTCGGCGTGTGCGGCTCTGGATCACGTGTTTTGCGCGCAACCCAGTCCCAAGCCGTGGCGACATTTACGCATGACAAAAATTTGGACGCAGTGGTCCATATCACAGTTGGCTGTGATACACGAACACGAAGGACAATTCCCGAAAGCCCGAATCGCCAGCGCAGAGGTCAAGCAAGAAACTGGACACTGCGGGAAGAAAATTTCGAATCGGAACCTGGAGTAATAAACAGTCAGGGCTTCGGAGCGCGGTGGGGACAGCTCGAAGCGTTGATGCACTCTTCTGGCAACATCAGGCGCTCGACAGGCTTTCCGTTCACAATATGTGATTCAATGATCTCTTCCACGTCATCCGCCGTCACCCGTCCGTACCACACAGCATCGGGATACACCACCACAGTGGGGCCATGTTCGCATTGGTCTAGGCACCCCGACATATTGGCCCGCACCCGCTTCTTGAAACCTCGCAGAGCCAACTTCTGTTTGAAGAGGAACTGCAATTGCGCCTGCCCGGCCGGATCGCAACAACCACGCGGATGTCCCGGCTCCCGCTGATTGCAGCAGATAAACAGATGCTTCTCAAACTTGGGCATGAAAACAATTTACAGGATTCGAAGCGAGTTAGACTTTTGCTGATTACAGCTGAAAGGCTTAAACCACAAAGGGCACAAAGGGAGCACGAAGGAAAATCAAATCCTGCACTAAACTTTCTGTAGCTTGAGGTTTGAAATGTCGGCGACGTCGCTTAGTCTTTCAGCGGCACCATGGGCTGATCATTCTGACAGAACGTCGCGACGCGCTTGATTCCGCCCTGGGCTTCCGTCACGTACATCACCGGGCCGTAGCAGTACACCGCGTGTCCAGTCGCCGCGAAGTACCACTTCCCTTTGCGCGGGTGCCGTGTGGCAGTCTCCACCGGCTTGTGGTTCGCCGGCGACGCAAACTTCGGGACGGGCAGCGACAATAGTAAGGCCAGGGTCAGAGCCTTCATTGCTTTCTCACAGTGCTCCGGGAGAGGGGAGCGGAATCTAAATCGACTTCAAACTTCTGCGTACGTCTGCAATATCAGAAGCGGGCATGGGGGGTCTCTCGGGTTCGGGTCGTTGAACCTTTCCGCTTTTGTTTGCGACGTGGGTCTTTTCTGCCGGTGCTGCCTGGGTCGACGGAGCTTGAACCTCGGGATCGGGGTGTGCCTGAGCCTGCTCAGCTTGCGCCTGGGTTTGTGCAGCCCTCTCGGCCTGTTTTACTTGCCCCTTCAGCTTGGACAACTCAGTGCTATCTCCGAGCAACTGCTGAATGAGCGAGCGTTGGGCTTGAATGGTGGTGCCCTGTTCTACGATCAGAAGGGTCATCAGACCGTAGGAAACAAGGAAGAGCACGACCAGTACCGGAAGCATGGAATGCTTCCGTTTGGGCTGAACATTCGGCGTTGCGAACAGTGTCGTCAAGTGCGGCCCCCGAATCCTTGCGGCAACTGCACCTGTGGAATTGCAGCTACAACACCAATGACTAGAAGTTGCGCAAGTTATTGTAGATGATAGCTTTGGCCAGCGCATCCGGGTGGCGAAATGCCCCTGACAACTGCAACTCCTTTCACATAAAGGTAACCAGCCTTGTTACCCAGCGACTGGAATCCGGTTGAGAGCCCGCGTCGCCTGCCTGCCCAAGGGGCTAATCATCGCAGTTCTTTTGTTCTCCTTTGGGTATGTGGCTTTGCAGACGGTTCTTGCGAGCGAGCGCCGCCTTCTCGCCATCAAGAGTGAACTCGCCATCGCACGCGAGATACAGGCTTCGATTCTGCCGAGCGTCGTTCCCGAAACGAGTCGTCTTCGAGTGGCCGCGGCCTATCACCCCATGACGGCCGTCGCCGGCGATTTCTACGACTTCGTTCCCGTCGACAAGAACCGGGTTGGCTTCCTGATTGCGGATGTCTCGGGACACGGCGTGCCAGCTGCCCTGATCGCATCGATGATCAAGGTAGCCATGCAGTCCGTCGAGCCCTGCGCCCGCGATCCGCAGGCTGTTCTGCACGGATTCAATCGAGCACTGTCGAGGCAATTGCGCGGTCAACTGGTTTTCTGCCGCCTATCTGTGGCTAGATACCGAAGATGGCCAAGCGCTGTATTCTTCAGCCGGGCATCCTCGGCTTCTTTGCTGGCCTGACGGAAAACTGGAACACATCGAGAGTAATGGTCTGCTCTTTGGAATGGAGTCCGACCACTATCCAGTTTGCACGATGCCGATCCACCCAGGCGATCGTTTCTTGCTTTATACCGACGGCGTTATTGAATCCGAGAATGCCGCCGGCGATTCATTCGGCGACACACGGCTTGAGCAAGTTTTACGTTGCAACCAAAAGCGCTCGCCCCCTGAATTGTCGGAAAAGTTGTTGCTTGAGTTACGGCGCTGGCAGCCTGCTTCCGTCAGTCAGTCGGACGATATCACTCTCATTGTCATCGATGTGATCTGAGGGTGCGCATTTCCGCAAGATCAAGGATGAGCTCTACTTCCCTCCCAGCACCAGCTTGGCAATCGTGGCCAACTGCATGTTCGAAGTACCCTCGTAGATCTTGCCGATCTTCGAATCACGCCAATATTTCTCAACTGGATAGTCTTTTGTGAACCCGTAGCCGCCGTAGATTTCGATGGCCAGCGAACTCACACGCTCCGCCACCTGTGAGCAGAACAGCTTGGCCATGGCCGCCTCTTTCACGAAGTTCACGCCGGCGTCTTTCATGCGGGCGGCGTTGTAGACCAAGAGGCGGGCGGCTTCGATGTCGGTGGCCATCTGCGCAATCTGGAACTGGATTCCCTGGAAATCCGCCAGCGTCTTGCCGAACTGTTTGCGCTCCTGTGCATACTTCGCAGCGTACTCCCACGCCCCGCGGGCTACGCCCAGCATTTGCGCACCGATGCCGATACGGCCTTCGTTCAAGGTCTCGATTGCGATCTTGTATCCCTTTCCCACCTCACCGAGCACGTTGGCTTTCGGAACGCGGCAGTCTTCCAGAATCAACTCGCAGGTAGACGAGGCGCGGATGCCGAGTTTGTCTTCTTTCTTGCCGACAGTGAAGCCAGGGAACTCTTTTTCGATGATGAATGCGGTGATTCCCTTGTAGCCAGCTGAAGGATCTACTGTGGCAAACAGGATGAAGATGCCAGCTTCCTTACCATTTGTGATCCAGAGCTTGCGGCCGTTGAGGAGGTAGTCGCTTCCCTTGAGTTCGGCTTTGGTCTGGAGGGCGAAAGCATCGGAACCCGAGCCAGCTTCGCTCAGCGCATATGCGCCCACAGTGTCGGCTGTCATGCGCGGCAGATAGCGCTTGCGTTGATCTTCGGTGGCCCAGCGGAGGAACGCGTTGTTCACCAGCGTGTTCTGGACATCGACAACGACTCCGGCGGAGGCATCGGCGCGCGAAAGTTCTTCGACCGCCAGAATGGCCTCGAAGAATTTGCCGCCACCCCCTCCGTATTGCTCCGGCACCTCAATCCCCATCAGCCCAAGTTGAAAGAACTGATGAATCAGGTCCTTTTCAAAGACACCCTTCTCGTCCATTTCTTTCGCCAGCGGGCGAACGCGCTCTTCGGCGAACTGGCGAACGTTATCGCGGAAGAGGATTTCGTCGTCGCTCAGAGTGGTGAGGGGAGCAGCGTTTGCGGGAGGAGCAATCGTTTCCGGCATACAGATTCCTTCGAAGGAAAGTGACCAACCTGAAATTCTAGCATCGGAAGAATCGACCAAGTGGGACAGCCAAGCTTTTGTAGCGCCGCCGTCCGAGGGCGAGACGCCCTGGCGACAGCCGGCAAGATACCGGCGCTACATTGGAGCGGTCGACATGACTGAAGAGCTGACTAGCTACGCTTGCTGAATACCAGCTTCAATCCGTCCGTTTGGAGGATGCGTTGGATCTGGTTGCGGGCGTGGACGGCCCACGGACTGGTCGTATCGAGCTTGACGTAGGCACGCCAGTGCGGCAGTGCTTTGCGGGGCTGCTTCACTTTTTCGAATGCGAGCGCCAGATTGTAGTGCGCGTCGGCGTATGTGGGCGCGAGCTGCAACGCCGACTTGTAGGTCTGAATGGCTTCCTGCACGCGACCGGTTTCGTCGAGCACATTGCCAAGATCAAAGTAAGCGAGCGCGTAGCGCGGATCCGAACCAATGGCCGCGCGATAGTGTTTTTCGGCGAGACTGTATTCCTGGCGGTTGTAATAGAGCGTGCCCAGATTGATGTGCGCTGCTGCATGTTCCGGTTCACGCTCAAGGACCTTCAGGTACGTGGCAATGGCTTCGCTGTGCGTGCCTGGGTTCTCTTCCAGTGCGATCCCGCGGGAAAATAATTCGGCGGTGTCGCCATCGGGAATCTCTGGTTTAAGCGGAAGAACGGGGCTCCGAGAAATCACCTTCTGCTCAGGAGAAAAATCGAAAACAAACTGGCCTGCAATCGGCTCCAGCAACTTGCCTTCATGCCGGAACGTAATACGGTGACCACTGGAGAAAGCCCCCGCTTCCAGCAGCGGATTCTCCATCCCCGCCACCTGCTTCTGCATCGCTTCCAGGGACTGGCGAATCACCGCCGGGCGCACCTTCTTGGCGCACAGGTCACGGACTTTCTTGACTTGCAGGAGGTCAAAAAAGGAGTAATCCTCGGCGGCGGCTACCAGTCCGGCTTTTTCCCAACTTGCCAACTGACGCGCCGTGAGCCGCAGGATGCGAAGCAGGTCCGCTCGACTGTATCGGTACACGGTTGTTAGAGTTACTGGCCCCATTATCCGGAAGCCGACTCTGTGTTGGCAAGTGGAAACCCGCCCAGGAGGGAATCTCGCTGAATACTGCAACGGGAGTGGTGCAGCAAGAGGAACCGGTGATATCCGCTCCTTACGGGTTCGAATGAAAACCCGGCGCTTGCCGTAAAACCCTATGTTAAAGGATTGTTTCAGTTGTACGCAGCAACGGGGCCTCACGGCTACAATGTTGCCGTGAAACCTCATATCTCCGTCGTGGAAGACGACCCGGATATTTCACGGTTGGTGCGCCATCATTTGGAAGGCGCCGGGTTCGCAGTGAAACTTTACCCGACCGGCAATGCCATCCTGGCCGATTCCGAAAGGCAGCGGCCCACTCTTTTCATTCTCGACATCATGGTTCCGGGTAAGGACGGCCTCGAACTCTGCCGCCAAATCCGGCAAACCCAATCGCTTGCCACAATTCCGGTGATCTTTCTGACGGCGAAGAGTAGTGAGGCCGATCGCGTGCTGGGCCTCGAACTGGGAGCGGATGACTACATTCCAAAACCGTTCAGCCCCCGGGAACTGGTGGCGCGGGTGAAAGCAGTGCTGCGCCGTTTTGAGCGGCCTTTGGCACCCGGGCCGGTGAAAGTCGGCGACATCGAAATCGATCCAGTTGCGATGACTCTGGTCGTCAGCGGAAAATCGGTCACGACGACGGCAACTGAGTTCCGTCTGCTCGATTACTTGGCACGTCATCTGGGCAGGGTTTTCACTCGCGATCAACTGCTCGATTCGGTCTGGCGCGACACCTCCTATGTGACCCCTCGTTCGGTCGATGTATACGTCCGCCGCATTCGCGAAAAGATTGAACCCGACCCGGAGAATCCGCGCTATCTCAAGACCGTTCGCGGAGCCGGTTATCGGTTCGAGGCCCCCAAGTGAGGAATCGCATCTTCTTCAAGCTGCTGGCGGCTTTTGCGCTGGTGGTGCTTGTCACTGCATTCACCCTCGATATATCAATTCGCCGTGCCTGGGAGACGTCGTTACGCGACGAGATCCAGCGCAACCTGACACAAAAAACTCTTTTGCTCGCGCATCGCGTAGAGATTGATCGCCAGCACACAATTCAGGACATCGTCTCGCAAGAAGGTCAGGCAGCGGGCGCGCGCGCTACGGTGATCGATCCTACAGGAAGGGTTTTAGCCGACTCCGAAGCAGATCCGGCTTCGATGGAAAACCACGCGCTACGCAATGAATTCAAGGCGGCCCTGGCTGGAAACGTGGGCGTCGATGAGCGCCGCAGTCGCACCATCGGCATTCCGTTTCTATACGTCGCTGCCCCGGTGTCCGGAGGCGCAGTTCGGCTGGCCTATCCTTTGTCCGATGTGGATGCCTCTTCCCAGCGGGTTCACCGCGCCCTGTTGCGAGGTTCCCTCATCGCTTTCGTCATCGTCATGATCGGGGCGGCCATGGCTGCCCAGTACACCGCGCGACGCCTGCAACGCATTGTGAAGTTTGCCGAGCGGATCAGTGCCGGCGATCTAACGGCTCGAATCGCAGCCCGGTCGGTAGACGAAATTGGCCAGGTCGCGGTGGCGCTCGATAAAACGGCGCGTAGACTCGAAGAAAGCTTCGTTGCCGTGCAGACCAGCCAGCATCGCCTGGAAACCTTACTCAACTCCATGCAGGACGCGGTCATCGCGGTGGGCTCGGATGGGCGCGTGCAGTGGGCAAATCGAGGTATGGACCGACTCGTCCCGCAGCACGTTCGCCTGAATTCTCCCGTGGTGGAAACGGTACGCGACCCGCAATTCCTCGGAGCGATTCGTAATGCCACCGAAGGACAGAAGTTTGCTTCGGCGCGGGCGGCCTCGATCGTCCCAGGACGTGCCTTCGACGTGACCGCAGCGCCTCTTCCCGGCGGAGGCGCAGTAGCCGTACTCCGCGATCTCACTGAGACGGAGCGCGTGGAAAAGACGCGGCGCGACTTCATCGCCAATGTTTCCCACGAGTTGCGTACACCGCTCACATCCATTCAGGGATACACCGAGACTCTGCTCGATAGCACCACCGACAATGGCCACGTGCGCGAGTTTCTGGAAATTGTCCGCAAGAACGCCGCGCGCATGTCACGGCTCACGGAGGACCTGCTTACGCTGGCCCGCGTGGAGTCAGGCGAACAGCGCTTCGACGTGCAACCCACCACCCCAGCGGAATTGTTGGATGACGCGGTGGAAAGCTTTCGTGAAATTGCCCGCGCCCAAGGCATCGAACTGACCATCGAAGAAGTGATTCCAACGCCAGTCAGCGCTGATCGCGAGGCGATTCATCAGGTGTTCTCGAACTTGATCGAGAACGCCGTGAAGTATGCTGCTTCGGGTGGTCGGATCGTGCTGGGCGCCCGTCGGTCCAATCGGGGCGTGGAATTCTACGTACGTGACTTCGGGCCGGGCATCGCCTCAGAACACCTGCCGCGTCTGTTCGAACGCTTCTATCGAGTGGACAAGGCGCGCTCTCGGGAATCAGGGGGCACCGGTCTCGGTCTCGCCATCGCAAAGCACATCATGCTTGCTCACTCAGGCACCATCCGCGCCGAGAGTGAATTGAATCACGGGTCTACGTTTGTCTTCACTTTGCCCGTGTCGCCAACCACGTGACTTCCTACAACGCGGCAGAGAGGAATACTGCAGTGCGCAACTTCCTCGAGTGCTCCGCCAGAATGGAGTCGGCCAGTATCGCTCCCGGACGCACAAGATCTTAGGTTCCATTGACGCCTGACTTGGGGCCTCCTGACGGCCGCTTGCAGCCAATTTTCGATTGCACAGTTTTTGCTGCAAAATTCACACCGTTTTAACCAACCGATGCAGCAAACAACCTATTCTTTCGACTTGGCCATTCATCTATATAATCGCCGAAAGCGCAGCAATCGAGGCAACACCGACGCTGTTTTGTCGGCACGGAGGGGTCCGCGCATGAGCACCGCAACGGTCAAGAGTGTTCCGCCTGAACCGGGGTACGGCCACCTAGTGCGGCTTACGGTGCGAGCCTGTGAAGTGGCGAAGGAAGCGGCGGGCGCCGCTGCTGAGGGAATTGCTACAGGTTCCAGCGCTCTGTTGAACTCCATCCGTCAGCGTGAAAAGGAACTCGACAAGCTCGACATGGAGATCGACGATGGCGTCACCGATGCCATCACCCAGGTTAGTGCTCCCCAGGCTCGCGAGTTGCTGGCTTGCATGAAGTTCATGATCGGCCTGGAGCGCATCGGCGACTTGCTGCTGAGCTTCGCCAACAGCGCACAAGCTGCGGGCAGCCGGTTGGATCCGGAAGATGTTCGCAACTTGACTCAAATGGCGACGGTTCTCGAGAAAATGCTCACCGACGTAGGCGACTCATTTTCTGGGCGCGACGTCAAGAAAGCGATCGACGTACTCCGCGCCGATGCTGAGATGGACCGCATGCGCAATCTTATCTTTCTCCGGCACATCGAGAATCCGGAAAACATCGCGCGGCAGGCTAGCCTGCAAGTCATCTTTATGACCCAATCACTCGAACGTGCCGGCGACCATGCCAAGAATCTCGCCGAAGAAGTCTGTCACTTCGTCAGCGGCCATACCGTACGGCACGTCCTGATGGCCTACGACAAGCCCATCGAGCAAATGTTCATCGACTGGCTCCGCACTCGGGACCAAGATAAGGGCGGGTCTTAGGTGTCAGGTCTTAGGTGTCAGGTCTCAGGTCTTAGGTCTTAGGCTCTCAAGGTGTTGGACCTTGGCTCTACTCCTCCTTCAAGTCGGGTCTTCCGGCTTGCACCGTTCTTATTTCAACGGATCAATGCGCCAAACACCGTTATGCGAAAGACGCCCTACAGGTAATGACCCTGAGACCTAACACCTGAGACCTGACACCCGATCTTGTGACCTGCATCACAGCTTTCTGAGACCTCCCCCCTCATCGTGGTAGACGAATGAACAGGCCTTTTCTCGGCTCGGCGCCGGTGTCCGCACTTTTGCCGTCCCCACTTTTTTCATTTTTTGCAGGGCCCTCAGCAGTGCGGTCGTGGGAAGTGCCAATCGCCGGGTATGCTCTTCCTCTAGCTGCGGCCCTTGGGGTCGTGATGTTCCTCACATGGTGGCTGCATCGCAAAGACGTTAGCCGGATCACGCACGAACTCAAGCAGGCCCACGATCTCGCCGAGCAGCGCGAGCATGAACGCGACCTGGCACAGGAAGAATTGTTTCGTCGACTCTACGAAGAACGAGAGCTGAACAAAGAGAAGATCCAGTTCCAATCGCAGCTCACGGAATACGAGAAATATGCGGCGCTCGCCCAGCTGGCATTGGGAGCAGCCCACGAAATTAACAATCCCTTGCTGGGAATCCTGTCGCATCTGGAACTGGAGTTGAACGCCGCACAAGACCAGGAACAGCGCCTGGAGATCGAACAGTGCATCGCGGGCGCCCGACGAATTTCCTCGACCCTACGTGGCTTGGTCAACTACGCTCGCCCCGGGCCTCTGGTGCTGAGCAAGATCAACCTGCAGCGGCTGGCAAGTGACACGATTGCATTCATCGAACATCAGCCCATGCTGCGCGGCAAGCACTTGTTGAATCAGATCGCAACAGACCTTCCGCACATCCGCGCGGATGCTAACCAGCTTTCGCAGGTATTGATGAACCTGGTTCTCAATGCCGTGGAGGCAACGTCCGAGGGTGGAACAATTACCGTGTCTGCGAGCAAGCTGGCCTATGTCGACATGATCGAGGTATGCGTGACGGACACTGGTTGCGGCATTCCTTCCGACGTCCTGGCTCACGTCTTCGAACCTTTCTTCACAACCAAGCGTGGCCGAGGAACGGGCCTGGGACTCAGCATTTGCCATGCCTACGTGCGTAGTCACAACGGCGACATTCGTGTGGACAGCGTGGTTGGACACGGCACGACCGTGACTCTCACGCTTCCGATCCGTCAGGCAGAGGCAAACGAGAAAAAGGAGGAGAATTCCGAAATTGTTGTGTAGCAGGTCTTAGGTCTTGGCTCTTAGGTCTTAGGTCTTAGGTCTTAAGCGTCGGCGGTCGAGTTCCAACGACGCTGCCGGTTGCGGATCGTATAAGAGACTTTTAATTTGGCTATCCGCGACAGGACGAGCAATGGCAACACGCATTGGCGCTCAAATACCGAGCCTAAGACCAAAGACCGAACACCCAAGACCTAACGCCCAACACCCGATTTTCTATGTCCTATTCCGTACTTGTTGTCGATGACGAAGAACTGACGCTCCGCACGGTTTCGCGCGGATTGCGCGCAGAGGGGTTTGAAGTCCTCACGGCGCCTTCGGGCGAAGACGCGCTCAAGCTTTTCGCTGAAGAAAGACCCGACCTTATCTTGCTCGACATCGTTCTGCCCGGGATCGATGGAGTGGAAGTGCTGCGCCGTATGAAGCAGGCCAATCCCGCGGCCATCGTCGTCATGATGAGCGCCTACCACATGGTAGATCGTGCCGTGGAGGCGATGAAGGCAGGGGCGTTCGACTACCTGATCAAGCCATTTCACCTCGCCGACATGATCGCCACTCTGCATCGCGCCAGCGAAATGCTTGCCCTGCGAGTGCGCCTGCGCGACGACGTGGAACAGGCGCGCGGCCGCTACGACTTCGGCAAAGTTGTCACCAAGAACGAAGCGACTCGCCGCATGCTGGAAGTCGCTCGCAAGGCCGCTGAGTGCGATCACACGACGATCCTTCTACAGGGCGAAAGTGGAACAGGAAAGAGCGTATTCGCGAAGGCGATTCATTACGCCAGTCCTCGTTCCGCCATGCCATTGCTGGAACTGAACTGCGCGGCCCTCCCCGACAGCCTGCTCGAGAGTGAGCTTTTCGGGTTCGAGCCCGGCGCTTTTACGGACGCACGTAGGCGTAAGGAAGGCCTGCTGGAACGTGCTCACGGGGGCACGCTCTTCCTTGACGAGGTCGCGAACATGTCGGCCAGTGTGCAAGCGAAACTGCTACGCGTCCTTGAGGAAGGCACGTTCAACCGACTGGGCGGCACGCGCCCCATCAAAGTCAATGTCCGCCTTATTGCCGCCACCAATGCCGACCTCAAAGAAGCCATCGCGCGCGCCCAGTTCCGCGAAGACCTCTACTACCGCCTCAACGTCGTGCCGCTGTACATTCCACCACTGCGCGAGCGGCGGGAAGACATCGTGTCGTTGGCTCTGGAACTGTTGCAGCACTTCAATCGCGAATTGCGCAAGAAGTTCACCGGGTTCACACCTGGGGCGGCCGAATTGCTTCAGAACTATCCGTGGCCTGGGAATATTCGGGAATTGAAAAACGTCATCGAGCGCACGATGATTCTCGCCCCGGAGGGCGCCATCGACGTTGCGGCTCTGCCTGAAGAAGTTCGCGATCACGTTCGTTCGAGCCGGAAAGAAGAATCCTTGGATGACCTCTCCGATCTTGACGTCTCACCCACCGGACGCCAGTTGGTCACATTGCGCGAACTGGAGGACGAGTACATACAGGAGGTGCTAGCGGCGACCGGCAACAACAAGACGCAAGCCTCCCGTATTCTCGGAATCCACCCCACCTCACTGATGCGACGCCTCAAGAAAGAACACACGGCGGAGTAGTCATCGTGGATCTCCTGCCTCCTGCACGCTCACCCTCATCTTCAGCCCAGGATCGATAGAATATTCCGGATGCAACCGATTCCGCTGCGGCCAGCCGGGCTTAAAGACGTCGACGCGATCGTGCGCCTGGTCAACCTCGCCTTCCTGGCCGAAGGCCCATACATCACTGGTGAGCGAGTCGATGCTGACGGTGTTCGCGAGATGTTCGGAAGAGGAACCTTTCTGCTCGCTGAGCAGGAAGACACGCTCGTAGCATGCCTATTCGTAGGTCCAGCTGGAGAGCGCGCTCATCTGGGACTTGTTTCAGTCCATCCCGCCAAACAGGGCGTGGGTCTGGGAACGCGGCTCATGGCGGGCGCCGAGGCACATTGCCGCGCTACCGGTTACCGCGAAATGGAACTGCGATTCATCAATCATCGTACCGAACTCCTGCGCTTCTACCGAAAGCTCGGGTTTGCCGAAACCGGCGTCACCGAGCAGATGCCCGACCCAAATCGCATCAAGGTACCCTTTCATTTTGTCCAGATGTGCAAAGCGCTGCTCTGACCGCTCGTAATCAACTCGAAACGAGCGAACACGGAACTTCTTCCATTCAGAGGCCGTATCCAACTAAGGAGAACTCATATGAGAGCGATCTGCCTTCTTTTATTGACGTCGTCCTTGGCCTCCGCACAGCAGAAATCACTGGAAGCGCAGGTGCAAGAGAAATTTTCTCCCGGCGGATTCATCCGCCTGCACCTGAGTCCTGGCGGTTACACCATTACCGGTGGCGAGGCGAACGCCATCCTGATCACGTACACGGCTAAGAACCCGGAAGCGTTGAAGAGAGTGAAAGCCAGAATACGTACCAGCGCCACAACCGCCGACGTGTCTGTTTCGGACGCTCCCCACAACAACTTTCAGGCGACCATCGAAGTTCCGCCCATGTCCGACCTCCGCGCACGTATGCTGGCCGGTGAAATCGTCATCGACGGCGTCGAGGGCAACAAAGACGTGGAAGTGGACTATGGCCGCATCGAAATCAAGATCCCCAAACCGCAGGAGTATGGGAAGCGTGATGCCTCAGTGCGCGCGGGCAGCATCGAAGCCTCAGCCTTCGATGTTTCCAAGGGAGGCCTGTTCCGCTCCTTTGAACAAAAAGGCGGAGGGAAGTATCGATTGCATGCGCACGTGACGACGGGAGAAATCCAGCTGCGCGGCCCGCAATAGGTCCGTCTTCAGACGGTGCCTCAGAATCAGAATGGTAATTCGACCGCTCCAAAAGCACTGTCATCCCGAGCAGCAACGCTTCAAAAGCGCTGTCATCCCGAGCTGAGAGAGGCGACAGCCGAACGGAAGGGACCTTGTATTCGGATTTCCAATTCCAAAGAGTGCAACCCTGGTTGGAGGGACGCAAAGACTATTGGTGACGCGTCCGAATGTAGCGCCGCCGTCCCGGCGGCTGTCCGGTGGGCGTCCTCGTCCGCCGAAGCGAGGGCGAGACGCCCTCGTTACAGCCGGCATGATGCCGGCGCTACAAGCAGTCAGCAGCCCGACTTGACGCCCGCCCTCAACCGCCCTATGCTCCCTCTCGAGGATGCCCGCAATGCTCGGCAATCGCTCCTGGGACGACTGGATCGCACAGTACTCCACAAGCCATCAGAATCCGGTCAACCGCTTATGCCACACCATCGGGATCCCGTTGATTCTCCTCTCGCTCGCGATTCTGGTCGCAACCGCGTTCCTGCACCGCTTATGGCCGGTAGCTCTGGGATTGTTCGTTGTCGGCTGGATTTTTCAGTTCGTCGGACATGCCTTCGAAGGCAAGCCACCGGAATTTTTCTCCGACTGGCGGTTCCTCCTCGTGGGCACGCGCTGGTGGGCCGCCAAGGTTCGCGGACGCGTGTAGATGGCAATGACGTTCGAACAGGCCGTGCAACGATCCGGTTTCGCAACGATTCCCGACGTCTTCCCAGCCGCCCAAATGGATCGTCTCCTGACCGAAGTTGAAGAGTCCACTCTGCCACGATCGCGAGCCGGCATTCGCCACGCGCTGAGGCATCCAGCAGTCGCTGCTATCGCTCAGGCTTCCCTTCTGAAGATGGCAAGACAATTCTCGGCTGGGAGGCAGTTCCCTTCCGTGCCACACTGTTCGACAAGTCGGCGGCTTCGAATTGGTTGGTGGTGTGGCACCAGGACACCGCCTTGCCCCTCGGGCAAAGAATCGACGTTCCGGGCTGGGGACCATGGTCAACCAAGGATGGAGTGTTGTACGCACAGGCACCGGCACAAGCACTTTCGGAAGTGCTCGCCCTGCGTGTTCACCTTGATGCTCAACAGAGAACAATGGCCCCTTGCGCGCGCTGCCCGGAACCCAGGACCTGGGGGTTCTTACCGATGACGAAATTCATGCCGTATCGGAACGCATCGGCCAGTCTGTTTGCACAATCACCCGTGGTGGAGTTGTGGCGATGCGTCCTTTGTTGATTCACGCTTCATCAAAATCTCAATCCAAAGCCCATCGGCGCGTTTTACATATTGAATACGCGGCGAAACCCGTACTTCAGGGTCTCACCCTGTACGCCGCTTGAGAAACGTTCACCCCTTCTGCCCGCCTGCCACCTTCTGCGCCTTCTGCCGAATGAACGCATAATTCAGCGCGGGCAGCGAATTGAACTCTGCCGCTTTCTCAAAATATTCCTGCGCCTTTGCACTATTGCTCTTTGCCTGATACGCCTGCCCTAAGCGATACAGGTTGCGCGGGTCCTGCTGGTTCGACTGCTCCAACTCCGAAATTGCCGTGTCGTATTGTTTCTGGGCGAGCGCGAGACGGCCGGTGAGTTCATGCGCTTGCTTCAACTGCGCCGAATTTTTGGCCGTTTCCGCGCTTTGGCGGAACTCATCCGTATGAGACTTCGCGGCGCTGTAGTCTTTCTTGCCAATTGCTAAAGCCGCCAGATTGAACTGATGCGTCCGCTTGGCGTTGTCCTTGATGTCCTGCGAAAGGTTCGACCCCTCAATCAGTTGGAGTGAGCGTTCGAATTGCTCCGCAGCCGCGTCGTACTTCCCCGCTGCTTCCAGTATGTTGCCCTTGGCTTGTAGGTCGGCCGCCATCGCTGCCACGTCATTCTTCTTTTCGGCAATCGCGTATTCCTTCTCAATGTGCTGCACGGCGTTGTCGAACTTGCCAGTATCGGCCGCCACTACCGCCATCCCAAAGTGAGCCGTCCGCATTTCGCCGTCGTTGCGCGCCTGGTCGGCCATGGCTTGCAATTCGGCCGTGGCCTCCTGCGGTTTGCCCTGATACATCAGGTCAGCGGAAATTCCGAAGTGTGATGGCACGAAGTGGGGATCGATCGAAAGCGCCTTGCGATACTGCGCGATCGAGTCATCAAACCGCCCCATTTTTAGGAGCAGTTCCGCGTAAGAATCGTAGGGATTGGGATCGTTGGGAATCAGTTCAACATATTTCTTGAAGGCCTGCTCAGCTTCCCCATAGTTCCCCTGCTGGCGGTAGGCGTAGCCCAGAATGTTGTAGGCGGGCGAGAAGCTGGGAGCCAGGTGTGTCGCTTGCTTGTAGTGCGTAATCGCCTGTTCGTATTGCTGCTGGCCAAAATAATAGTTTCCAACCTGGAGATGCGCCCGCTCGTCGTTGGGATAGGTAGTCACCAATTGATCCAGGTAATTCTTCTGGATCTCATTCACCCCGTTGGCAGCCGCCTCGTTGGCCAGGATCAGCAATTTCTCTCCGTCTGACGTTTTCGAGACCAAGCCAGCCGCCTTGCGCAAATGCTCGAAAAACTCCTTTGCCGTCGGAGAGTTGTTCGCCCGTGCCAGTTCAGCCGACGCAAACTCCGGGTCCAGCGATAGTGCCTTATCAAAGTGCTGCAGTGAGTCCTGGGCTAACAGTCGCTCCGAAAGATCACGCCCCTGCAGGAATTCCTTCTTTGCCTCTTCGGACTTGGTCGTGATCGGGAGCTTGCCGCCATCGGAGGCAGCCGACACCGAGTTCGTGCTCGTCTTGTTACACCCGACCCACGAAAGAACACTCAGAGCCAACATTGCCACGAATACCAATCTTCTGGACGGTCTTGGGCACATACGATGCCTCCTGCGGAGATGATTTGTAAGGAAGATCATGAGCACGGTCTCAACGCGGCCTGAATGCAGCTTGCGACATGTGTCAACGTTCCTGCTCCTGCTCGATGAGACCCGTTGTGGCAGACGTGACTCCACGGCTTTGGGTAGCAAATCCTGTCCAGATATCAGAAAACTCATCCAAGGTCGGTTTTACATAACAATGGACAAACGATCTAAGAACCCCGTCGCGAGGACTATGAGGACTCTAACGATCTGCTATCGATGAGCCCGGACGATTGGGTCGCAAGCCGGCTTTGACGACTGCGACGTCTGTGAAGGCACAGCGGAAGAAGCGAACAAACTGGGTCTGGGCGAAGGGCTTGGAGAACGCTTTCCGCAACGCGAGATCGACTTGATGGATAAGGACCGGGAGCATGGTTGCTGCCCAAAAAGAAAAAGAAGAGGGCCCAGAACAATGACTTAGCGTCCCTGCGTTGAGCCTCTCGCCTCTCTGTTGTGCCACTATAAGCTTCTATATGGAGGATCAGCATGGGGAGCCGCGGCTTGGCCCCATTACTGGGACGTTATTAGCCAACAATTCGTTACAGATTTCGCTGTATTGGCGGACTCTAACGTTCGAAGTAGTCTGGGGTCACTTTCAAAGTCGATTACGAGAGCGTTCTCCCCGTGCCGGCGTTCCCCCTGTCGGGTTCTCTCCTCTCAAAAATGAACCGACTTTAACCGGCGCGGGGACCACTTTTTGTTGCCTCCCGACAGGTTCCTGCTGAATCTAAATCTCTTTCAGCGGACAGCATACACAGAATTACCCATTAGCTCCGAACTTCAAAATGCGTAGTCCGCCCGATGCGGGGGGCTTCTTCACGCATTATGGTCATATGAAATTTCGGTCCATGAGGGCCGACAAATGGGGTGAGTGAAGTGTACAAACGCAATACACCGACGAAAATTCAGACCATCGTCATTGGGGGCGGTCAGGCCGGATTGTCGGTTGGATATCACCTGAAGAAACGCAATCTTCCCTTCCTGATTCTGGATGCCAATGCCCACATTGGCGATGCGTGGCGAAATCGATGGGACTCCCTTCGTCTGTTCACTCCCGCACGATACGCAGGACTCGACGGAATGGCCTTTCGCGCCCCGGGTGACAGTTATCCGAGCAAGGAGCAAGTCGCGGACTATATGGTGGACTATGCGAAGCGCTTCCAGCTGCCCGTACGAAACGGAACGCGGGTAGACCGGCTATGGCAAGAGAATGGGCGATTCGTCATCGCTGTGGGCGATCAGCGTTTCGAAGCAGACAACGTAGTAGTAGCCATGTCCAACTACCAGTTGCCACGCGTTCCCGACTTTGCCGATGAACTCGATCCGAGCATTGTGCAACTCCACTCCCATCATTATCGGAATCCGTCGCAGCTCGAAAAAGGCGGCGTGCTGATCGTCGGCGTTGGCAACTCAGGAGCGGATATCGCAATCGAAGTCGCGCAAACTCATCCGACCTGGATCTCCGGAAAGGAAACCGGACACATTCCTTTCCCGATCGATAGCTACGTCGCGCGAAACCTTCTCGTAAGACTCGTGCGGTTCGTGGGACATCATTTGCTCAGCCTGGGCACCCCGATCGGCCGAAAGGTCCGTCCGAAGTTGCTGCACCAGGCCTCTCCACTGGTTCGGGTCAAACCGAAAGATCTGACCGATGCGGGAATCGAGCGCGGGCCTCGAACGATCGGCGTAAAGGATGGCTTACCTCTGCTCGCGGACGGCCGCACCCTGGATGTACAGAACGTGATCTGGTGCACTGGATACCGTCATGACTTCCCCTGGATCGACCTGCCTATTTTCGCGGCCGACGGTGATCCTATACATGAGCGCGGTATCGTGAAAGACATCCCAGGCATGTATTTTATCGGCTTGCATTTTCTCTACGCGATGAGCTCGGCCACTTTGATCGGAGTTGGGCGGGATGCCAAGCGTATCGTGAACGCTATCTCTGCGCGTAACAAACATGGTCAGATGGCTCCGCAACTACATTCGGTGGAGGCTCTCCCGTCTCCGGTTATGATCACAACCGCCGAAGGAAGCGCGAGGATTGCCTGAAAGGACCATGAAGCAGGGCGAGAATTTATTCGTCATTACCGGCGGCCCGGGCTCGGGAAAGACGACGATTCTTCGCGAACTGGAGGCGCGAGGATTTCACTGTGCTCCCGAAGTCGCTCGCCAAATTATTCAAGAGCAGGTTCGTGATGGTGGCACCGCCCTGCCTTGGTCCGACCGAACGCGCTACACGCGGCTCATGCTGGAGCGATCCGTAAAGTCATACTTAGAAAATATGCAAAACTCGCTTCCCGTATTTTTCGATCGCGGCATTCCCGACACCCTCGGCTACGCCCGGCTGATCGGCTTGCCCGACCTCCAATGCATTCGGGACGCCTGTA
>AR_comb_assmDRAFT_10041670_pt1 | contig 19073 bp, 16 predicted proteins | sample ArasoioldDNA_FD_10543 | JGI IMG/M metagenome (IMG submission 10543) | reverse complement strand
CGGGTCCTGCTGGCGCGCCTGCCGACGCTCGAGCACGCCCGCCTCGGCGGACACACTGGCGGCAACCTGCTGCTGTCGATGATGGAGCGCTATAGCGGGGACTTTCTTGCGGCCGTCGATGGTCTTCGCGCGCTGCTCGGCTGCCGCGGATTCGTGTGGCCGATCAGCGTCGAGCAAGCCACGCTTTGTGCCGAATACGCCGACGGCGCGATCACCCGCGGCGAATTCGAAATCGACAAGGGGCACGCGCGCGGCCACCTCGTGACGCGCGTCTGGCTCGAGCCGCCGGCGCCGATTCATCCCGCCGTCCAGAGCGCCATCACCTCGTTCGACGCCGTGATCATTGGACCCGGGAGCTTTTTTACGAGCCTGATGCCGACGCTCCTGGTCGATGGCGTCGCCGATTCACTCGCCCGCGTCAAAGGACCGGTGATCGTTGTCGGCAACCTCCTCACCGAAGGGCAGGGGATGCGCGAATTCACCGCCGCGGATGAAGTGGCGTGGATCAGCAAGACGATCGGACGCAACGTGGACGTGCTGATCGCCAATCAGGGGCACCCATCGCAGGAAGCGGTGGCGCGCTACGCCGCTGAAGACAAGCATCCACTACCGCTCGGCACGCTCAATCACCGCACCGAGGCGGTCGTCGGCGACTTCTGGCGGTCCGAGATCGCGCGCCACGATCGCCGGCGCCTGTCGTACGCGGTCTGGTCGGTCCTGTCGCGCCGGCTGCTGAACTGAACTTGTCCACCGACGTTAACCGCGAAGGACACGGAGGACTCGAAGAAGATCATTTATTGGCCGCACGCTTCGTAGAACGATTTGCTGCTGACCTTGCAGTTTTTTCAGCAGCTTTTGGATTTTGAGGCTTTGCCTTCGTGTTCTTCGTGTCCTCCGTGGTTAATGTTCGTGTCGTCTTCGGCGCTTTCATCGACAGCGCGCGCTCGATGATCTTCTTGAACATCGCGCCGGTGTCGCCGCCCCTGGCCGGCGCATTGCTGCGCCACAGATCCGGTGTCTTCCCGGACAGGATCTCGGCGAAGTCGGCGTCCGGCGTCTTCACGCTGAGCGGCGCGAACTCGGTGATGTTGATCGGACCCGACCAGTCGTCCTTGTGCTTGATCAACAGCCAGCTGTTCGGCGCGCCGCCGTAGCCGTGGGTCTTGACGATGACCCACGAGCCTTTGAGCTTGTATCCGTTCAAGCGAAACTTCAGATCGCCCTTCCGTAACGCCGCGTCGACGTCCTCGCTCTCGGGCTCCCACGTGCCGTAATCCCACAACATCACGATGCCGGCGCCGTAGCCTTCCGGGATGACGCCCTCGAACATGCCGTAGTCGTACGGATGATCCTCGGTCTGCATGGCGAGGCGCTTGTCCTTGGGATCGATCGACGGGCCCTTGGGTACGGCCCACGACAGCAGCACGCCGTTCCACTCGAGGCGAAAATCGTAATGCAGGTGTGATGCGAGGTGTTTCTGGACGCAGAAGAAGAGCTCGGCGCCCCTCGTTTTTTTCTTCAGCGGTGCATCGCCGCTTGGTTCCGGCGTCTTCTTGAAGTCTCGTTTCTTCCGATAGTCCTCGAGTGCCATCGACGCCTATTCTCTCATCCCCGAGGGATACAATAGCCGTCGATGGCCACGACCTCCGCTCAGGATCGCGCATTCTTCGGTCACCCGCGCGGGCTCTCCACATTGTTCTTTACCGAGATGTGGGAACGGTTCAGTTACTACGGCATGCGGGCGCTGCTGCTGTTGTATATGACCGCGCCGCTCACTGCCGGCGGCCTCGGCTTCGGTGCCGCGCAGGGCGGCGCCATCTATGGCCTCTACACCTCGATGGTGTACCTGGCGACGCTGCCGGGCGGATGGATCGCCGATCGACTGATCGGGCCGCGCCGCGCGGTGCTCTACGGGGGACTGCTGATCGCCGCCGGTCACTTCAGCATGGCGGCGTCGGCGCTCGCAATGTTTTACCTCGGCCTCTTCCTGATCGTGATCGGCACCGGCCTGCTGAAGGGCAATGTCAGCGTGATCGTCGGCAAGCTGTACGCGCAGGAAGACAACCGGCGTGATGCCGGCTTTTCGATCTTCTACATGGGCATCAACCTCGGCGCGTTCATTGCGCCGCTCGTGTGCGGCTATCTCGGTCAACAAATCAACTGGCATCTCGGGTTCGCGGCGGCCGGCGTCGGCATGACGCTCGGTGTCGTCCAGTACGTCCTCGGCGCGCGCACGCTCGGTGACGCGGGAGCCCAGCCCGCACCCGCGACGCCCGCAGAGCGTGCTCGCTGGCGGCGCCAGGCGACGATCGCGCTGGCGATCCTCGTCGCGCTCGTGGTGATCGTCGGCGGCGGAGGCTATACCGGCTTGATTCCGGTCTCCGCAAAGCAGGTGGCTGACGCGGCCGGCGTCCTGTTGCTCGTCGTGATCGTCGGATTCTTCGGGTGGATGTACTCGTCGAGTGAATGGACCCCCGATGAACGGAAGCGGCTCTACGTGATCGGCGTGCTATTTCTGGCGGCGGCGCTCTTCTGGTCGGTGTTCGAGCAGGCCGGATCGACCCTGAACCTTTTCGCCGATCGCAACACCGACAATACCTTCCTCGGCTTCGCGTTTCCGAGCAGCTGGTTCCAGTCCATGAATTCCTTCTTCCTCATCATCTTCGCGCCGATCCTGGCGTGGGTTTGGGTGAAGATGGCGGCCGCCGGCAACGAGCCGTCGTCGCCGACCAAGTTCGGCTGGGGACTGGTCTTCGTCGCACTTGGTTTTGCGATCCTGATCCTGCCGGCGCAACAGAGCGGACTCGCGAGCCCGATGTGGCTGACGACCACATATTTCCTCCACACCATCGGTGAGCTGGTCTTGAGCCCGGTTGGCCTGAGCGCGATGACGACGCTGGCGCCGCCGCGCATCGGCGGTTTGATGATGGGAATCTGGTTCCTCGCGACGTCAGTGGGGAACTTCATCGGCGGCCGCGTGTCCGGGCTCTACGAATCGTTCGCGCTCCCGTCGCTCTTCGGCGCAGTCGCGGGGTTTGCCATGGTCGCAGGAATCGTGCTGCTCCTCGCCGCGCCGTCGATGCGCAAGCTGATGCCCGTGAAGGCCGCCGGGAAAGCGGCCTAGTTTCGCTGCACCGTGAACATAGTCCTCCTCAGCACCTACGATCTCGGCCGCCAGCCTTTCGGGTTGGCGTCCCCGGCCGCCTGGCTTCGTCGCGCCGGCGCCAGCGTCGAGGCGATCGATCTGTCCCGACAACAACTTCCGGGGAATGCGATCACCGGCGCGAACCTCATCGCCTTCTATTTGCCGATGCACACGGCGACGCGGCTCGCGCTGCCGGTGATCGATCGGGTCAAGATGATGAACCCGGGGGCGACGATCTGTGCCTACGGTTTGTATGCGTCGCTAAATGAAGAACTCCTTCGACAGCACGGCGTCAAAATCGTGCTGGGGCCGGAGGCTGAAGAAGACTTGGTGCGGCTCGCTGTGGCTTCGGATGGGGCTCAAGCCGCATCCCTCCAAACGGCGCCGAACCAGTCAATCGCGCGACTGAATTTCATCCAGCCGGATCGCGCAGGGTTGCCCGCGCTCGATCGTTACGCGTCGCTCGAAATGCCGGATGGCACGCGCAAGGTGGTGGCCGCGACCGACGCCACCCGCGGGTGCAAGCACCGCTGCCGGCACTGTCCGATTGTGCCGGTCTACGACGGCCAGTTCCGTGTGGTTCCGGTCGACGTGGTGATGGCCGACGTTCGCAGCCAGGTGGCGCAGGGCGCGACGCATGTGTCGTTCGGGGATCCCGATTTCTTCAACGGGCCGACGCATGCGCGCAAGATCGTGGAAGCGCTCCACCGCGAGTTCCCTCACGTCACCTACGACGCGATCATCAAGGTCGAGCACCTGCTCGAGCATCGAAAGTTGCTGGCGGTCCTGGTCGAAACCGGCTGCCTGTTCGTCACGAGTGCGGTCGAATCGGTCGATGACGATGTCCTGCACAAACTCGAGAAGGGGCACACGCGGGCCGGCTTCATGGCGGCGGCGGGCGAATGTCGATCGGCGGGACTCACGCTCGTCCCGACCTTCGTCGCGTTCACGCCGTGGACGTCACTCGACGGCTACATCGACTTGCTGAGTGTCGTCGAGGACCTGGACCTGGTGGCGAACGTCGCGCCGGTGCAGTGGGGCATCCGGCTCCTGGTCACCTGGGCCTCGCGGCTGCTGGAGCTCGATGACATCAAGTCACGCGTCGGCCCCTTCGACGCGAAGACGTTGACGTATCCCTGGCAACACCCGGATCCGCGCATGGATACCCTCCAGCAGCAGGTCATGGCGCTCGCCGCGACCTCGACGAGTTCACGGTTTGGCCTGTTTGAAACGGCCCGTGAGCTGGCGCACAAGGCCCGAGGTCAACGAAACGCTTCCCGTTCGATTAAACTTGTTCTACCCTCTAAATCGGCCATCCCATATATGAACGAGCCTTGGTATTGTTGAGCTGAGCCCACAGCAGAGCAGTTGGCTCTGTTATGAAGCGCGTCCTTCTTCTCGCCACAACCACCGGCTATCAGACGCGGATGTTTGCCGAGGCCGCATCAACCCTCGGCGTCGAGCTCCTCTACGCCACCGATCGCTGCGATCAGCTCGACGACCCCTGGAGCGACGGCGCGATTCCTGTCCGTTACCACGAGGAATGGCGCTCGGTGGATACGGTCCTGAAAGCCGTCGACCGCCGCCCGGTGGATGCAGTACTCGCGGTTGGCGACCGGCCGACTGTGATGGCCGCCTACCTTTCACGGCTCCTTGGACTGCCGGGCAATCCGCCGGAAGCAGCGGCCGCATCGCGCGACAAACGCCTCTTGCGCCAGAAACTCAAGGCCGCAGGATTACCGACGCCCTCGTTCATTACCGTGCCGGCGGCGACGGATGCGATGTCGGTGCTCGATCGCATCTCATTTCCGGTCGTCGTGAAGCCGACGGTGCTGTCGGCGAGCCGCGGCGTAATCCGCGCCGATGACTCCGTCAGTTTTGCGACCGCGTTCGATCGCGTGCGCCGGCTGCTGGCTTCGAGCGACGTGCGGGAGCTGCGCGATCCCGAGGCTGACGTGGTCCAGATCGAGGAATTCATCGACGGCCCGGAGTACGCACTCGAAGGACTGCTCGAAAACGGCCGGTTACGGACCCTCGCGGTGTTCGACAAACCCGATCCGCTGAACGGCCCGTTCTTCGAGGAGACGATCTACGTCACCCCCTCCCGCTTGTCGCAGAGCGTGCGGCGTCAGCTCGAGGCGGCTGTGGCGACGGCGGTCACCGCGCTGGGGCTGCATCACGGCCCGATCCATGCCGAGTGCCGCATCTCCGCGCACGGCGTGTTCGTACTGGAAGTTGCGGCGCGGCCGATCGGCGGGCTCTGCGCAAAGGCGTTGCGCTTCGAATCGACGGAGATGCAGCGCACTGAATTCTCACCGAAAGCGACGATCTCCTTCGAAGAGCTGCTGCTGAGAAATGCGCTTGGCGAACCGGCCGGCCGGTGGACCCGGGAATCGCGCGCATCGGCGGTGATGATGATTCCGATTCCCCGCAGCGGCGTCTACCGCGGCGTCGACGGCCTGACGACGGCCTGCGATGTGCTGCATGTCGAGGAAGTCCGCATCACGGCCAAGCCGGATCAACAGCTGCTGGCGTTACCCGAAGGATCGAGCTACCTGGGATTCATTTTTGCGAGAGCCGATGCGCCGGCGTTTGCCGAGCGCTCGCTTCGGGAAGCGCACGCACGGTTGCGGTTCAGGATCGATCCGATTTTAGAAATACTAAATACGAAATAACGAATAAGAAAGGAAGCTTCCGTTATTCGTCATTCGTTATTCGTTTTTTCTTATTTTGTTTGCTGCGGCACGTAGTCCGGCGGCAGCGCGGACCCCTCGCCGAAGAAGAAGTCTTCCATCTGCTTGCGGATCAGCTCCTGGCCTTCCTTTTGCCAGGGCATCAGGCGGTATTCGTTGAGAATCATCTTCTGCCGTTCCTCCCAGAGCTTCCAGGCCTGCGCCGAGACGTTCTCGTAGATGCGCTGGCCGATCTCGCCGGGCCACGGGGCCGCGTCGAGTCCCGGCATCTCCTTCTGGAACTTGACGCACTTGACGGTGCGCCCGCTCTTGTTGGTGATCGGTTTGTCGTTCGGGCTTGGGGGCCCTCCACACATCGCCATAACCAGATTGTACCTCGGTTAGAATCGCCTTCGTGGACGCGGAAGAACGACATCGCAATTGCTGGTACGCGCGCCGCACGGCTGACCTGCCCGACGATCTGGGCTCTCACACCATCGTCGACGGCCAATTGGTGTTCTGCGCCCATCCGATGTACTGGCCCGTCGTCGGCTACGAATTCGATCTCACGAACTGCCAGGACTGTGACGTCTTCAAGTCGAAACGACGGGAAGCCGACCCACCGCGCTAGTTAACGGGGCGCGTAAAAGTCGTCCTGCTTGTAGCTATGGACGCGCCGGTAACCCTTTTCTCCAAGGAATTTCAACAGATCCGAGCGCTTCGGCTCCTCGTCGTTGTGCTCGATGGCCATGGCGCCAAATCGATACTTGTCGAAGGGAACACCGCGGAGCGCCTCGAGCTCGGCGCCTTCGATGTCGATGCTGAGGAAATGGATGAATGACGGTGCGCCGGCGCCGTCGAGCACCTGGCCGAGTGTGGTGGTGGTGAGCTCCACCGCGGGACTCTTCTCGGCCTCGGCCTTCCATTTGCCGAGGCTGTCGGCAATGCCGCCCAGACCAGAGTGGGTGTGGAACTTGACGGTCTGGCCCGCGACGCTCGAGACGACGACGCGCTCCATCCGGCAGGTGCGCCCCTCCATATGGGACGGAAACGGATCGACGCAGATGCCCGTCCACCCGAGCTCTTCGAGGGCCTTGCTATTCGAGCCGATTGTGCCGTGCCCGGAGCCGACGTCGAGGAAGAACCCATTTGCGACGCCGGGAAACATCCTGCCCATCACCCACTTGTCCTGGCCGATCTCGGAAGGGTAGGTGACGCCGCCAATCGCTTCGCGCGCCGTCATCCGCAGCGCCTGCAACAGGCTGAAGTCACAACACTGACGATTGACCGCCAGCTGTTTGCGCGCCTCTCTGCCGCGCGGACTGATCGCGGCGACAAGAATCGCGGCGCACACGAATACGAGGATGACGATGCGTCTGATCATTCCCAGGAGAGTAATTATTGTATTGATCCTCGCCCTTGCTTACCCCGTCTGTAAGGAATCCATACACGCCAGGCCGGAGGCTTAGAATTTGTATCTAATTGTAACCATATAACTGTCTATTTATCAATAGTTTAGAGCGTGCAAAAGTCTGATGAGCTGGCACACAATTCGCTAGCAGGAGTGCAGGTATTGGCGCACTTCGACCGATGGGAGGTCACCGTGTTTGAGATTCGAAAGGCACGCCGAGGTTTTGCCTCAATGTCAGCAGAGAAACAGCGCGAGATTGCCAGCAAGGGCGGACGCGCCGCCCATGCCAAGGGAACAGCGCATGAATGGTCGGCGGAAGAAGCCCGTCGCGCCGGCCGCAAGGGCGGACAGGCCAGCCGTGGCGGACGTGGCAAGTTGCCGTCGGTAGCCTGAAACACCGTTCGAAGCGAGAAGGGTGACGAAACCCCCTTCAAACTTCTCGCTTCACTTATTACGCGGTCTTTTCCACCTGCACGCGTGCGTCGTTGAAGCACGCGCCTCCGCCCAGATCCGACAGCGAATCCGGCACCATGGCGTTCGACGTGTAGCCGTTCTTCGTGTGGCGGCGCCACACACCCTTCGGCACTGCAACGGTGCCGGGCTTGATCAGCGGGGAGATGCTCGCGTGGATCTGCATCTCTCCGAGCGTGTTCCAGACCCGGATCGCGTCGCCGTCCTCGATCCCTCGGGTGCCCGCATCCTCGGGGTTCATCTCCAACCTCACGTCGGGCCGCGGCAGCTCGCCGAGCGTCGAGCTGATCGTGCGGTCGCTGGCCGGCGAAATCATCGCAAGCGGAAACTCTGTGGTGGCCGGATCGGGCTGATACCCGTAGAGACCCATCGGCGCCTGCGCGTCCAGTTCAGGCGGGAACAGATTGACCTTGCGATCGGCCGTCTTCGGAAAGACATCGACGAATTGGACCGGCCGGCCGCCGTGTGGCGGTTCGGCCGTCCATCGATCGCGTAGATCGTCGCCGATCTTCTGCGGCAGCTCGCCGAGCACGCCGAGCATCGCCTCGAGATCGTCCGCCGGATCACCGTCGATGCTCAGGTCAAGCCGGCGCGCAAGATCCATGAAGACGTCGGTGTTCGATCGCGACTCGCCGACGGCGTCGATTACGGGCTTGCCGAGCTGCAGCGTGATCGGGCCGTAGCCGCGCGCAAAGTCGTAATGCTCGAGGAACGTCGTCGCCGGCAGAACCAGGTCCGCGTACATTGCGGTGTCGGTGAGGACCTGATCGAAGACCACGGTGAACAGATCTTCGCGCTCGAGACCGCGGATGACGCGGCGCTGATCGGGCAGGATCGCGACCGGGTTGCAGTTGTAGACGAACAGCACGTTGATCGGCGAGCCCTCGGGCTCGGTGAGGATGCGGCCGACCTTGTTCATGTTGATGGCGCGGGTGGGTGGTTCCTGATCGGCGAGCCACGTGCGGTCGATGTTCCAGGCGGTGGAGTTGCTCATCATGTAGCCGCCGCCGCGGACGCCGAACTTGCCGCCGACGGAGGGCAACGCGAGGACGGCGGCCGCCGCGCTGCCGCCGTTGCGATTGCGTTCGAGGCCCCATCCGCACTTGACGAGCGCCGGTGACGTCCTGGCGTAGCGCTCGGCGATGTGGCGCAATTGAGCGGCATCAACGCCGCTCACTTCGGCGGCGCGCTCGAACGTCCACGGACCAGCCTTCTCGCGCAGCCGAGCGGCGCCGGTCGCGTGCTCATCAAGAAACGCCTGTGCGGCGTGCCCTTCCTCGAAGAGATAGCGATGCATCGACAGCGCCACCGGAAGATCGGTGCCCGGCCTCACCGCCAGGTGCACATCGGCCTGCCGCGCAAGGGGGGTAGCGCGCGGATCGATCACCACGATGAAGGCGCCATTGTCGCGCGCTTCCTTGATGAAGGGCATGATGTGAATGCCCGACACGCTCGGGTTCACGCCCCAGACGATGATCATCTTCGCGTCCGGAACGTCCTCGTAGCTGACCGACGACATCTTTCCGTAGAGGCCAAGATTGGCCGCGCCCGTCGGGGCCGCGCACACCGTGCGAAGCAGCCGCGACGTCGCAAACCTGCGGAACAGAATGGCGTCGGCGTAGTCCTGCGTCAGAAAGCCGTTCGATCCCCCATAGCAGAGCGGCAGGATCGTCTCCGCGCCACGGCTCGTGCGCGCCGCCTGGAACTTCTCGGCGATGAGATCCAGCGCGTCGTCCCACGTCACGCGCTTGAAATGCCCCGCGCCCTTCGTGCCGCGCCTCACCGCCGGGTGGAGGATGCGATCCTCGCCGTAGACGCGCTGGCTGAAGCGGCGCACCTTGGCGCAGATGTAGCCGTTGGTGATGTGGTTCTCTTTGGATCCGTCGATCTTGGTGACGCGGCCACCTCGAACGGTCACCTCGAGCGTGCACGCATCGGGGCAATCGAGCGGGCAGGCCGTCGTGACGGTGGCTTCGGGCGGCGCGACACCAGGCTTGGGCATGCCCCTCTAGAATAGAGGAATGGCGCGGCTCCCCCAAGTGATCATCATCGGTGGCGGGTTTGCCGGTCTGGCCGCCGCACGGCGGCTCCGCAACGTCGCATGCGATGTGACGATCATCGATCGTCACAATCACCACGTGTTTCAGCCGCTCTTGTATCAGGTGGCGACTGCCGGCCTCTCGCCGGGAGACATCGCGTCACCGATCAGGTGGATCCTGCGCAAGCAGAAACGCCTGCGCGTATTGCTGGCCAAGGTCGAGCACATCAATTCCCGGGCCAAGACGATTCAGCTCGACGGTGGGGATACCTTGGCGTACGACTACTTGATCGTCGCCGCCGGCGCGACGGATTCGTATTTCGGTCACGACGACTGGGCGAACGCGGCTCCGGGCCTCAAGACGCTCGACGATGCGCTGGCGATCCGGAGGCGGTTGTTGCTGGCCTTCGAAGAGGCCGAACGCGAACCGAACCCGGTCTACCAGCGGACGCTGTTGACGTTCGTGCTGGTTGGCGGCGGCCCGACTGGCGTTGAACTGGCCGGTGCGCTCGGCGAAATTGCGCGGCAGGCACTGCGATCGGAATTTGTCGCGGTCGATCCCGCGATTGCGCGCATCATCCTCATCGAAGCGGGGCCGTTCATTCTGCCGTCGTTCCCGGACGACCTGCGCGAGTCGGCCAGGCGCGCGCTGCTGCGGCTTGGCATCGACGTGCGCGTCGGGCGGGCCGTTACCAGGATTGAGGAGGGCGCAGTGTGGATGGGTGATGAGCGCATCGAGGCGCACACCATCCTGTGGGCCGCCGGCGTCGCCGCCTCGCCCCTTGCCCGCGACCTCGGGCCGGGCCTCGATCGTGCCGGACGCGTGATCGTCGAGCCCGATCTGTCGGTGCCCGGTCATCCCGGCGTCTTTGTCGCCGGCGATCTCGCGTCGTTCTCGCATCAGACCGGAAAACCGTTACCGGGCGTCGCGCAGGTAGCCAAGCAGGGCGGGCGGCACGCGGCCGCGAACGTGGCCCGTTTGATTGGCGGCGAAAAGACCAGGGCCTTCCGATATTTCGATCCGGGCAACATGGCGACCATCGGCCGCAACGCGGCGATTGCCGACTTCGGCTTCATGCACGTGTCCGGCTATCTCGGCTGGCTGGTCTGGCTGTTCGTGCACATCCTGTTTCTGATCGGCTTCCGTAACCGGCTGTCGGTCATGCTGCAGTGGGCCGTGGCGTACCTCACCTATCAACGCAGCGTCCGCCTCATTACGCGCGATCCACCCGAGTCGTGAGTGGGGAGTGGGGAGCCACGCGTGACCTCGCCAGTCCCAACTCCGCACTCCCAACTTGCAGGTTAGACTTGTGCCCGAAAGGACTCCCAGATGCTCAAGTCCCTGTTGATTGCCGCTGGTCTCGCGATGACGATGGCTGCGGTCTACGCCCAGAACGTTCCCACCGCGACGTGCAAGGGATGTCCCGCAACCTACATTTCAAACGATGAACTGCAGGCGTATCTCAAGCGCGCGATCGCGCGCAATCAGATCGACCAGCAGGTGCGGTCGGTCGACATCGGCAAGAGCGGCGTCGCGGTCGGCATGGTGCATCGCACCAAGCTCGACGCACCCCAGCCAAATTCCGTCGCCGAGCACGATCACGTGAGCGAGGTGTACCACATCATTTCCGGATCGGCGACGCTCGTCACCGGCCCCGATCTCGTCGACGCCGAGCGCCGCCCGGCGACGAATGAGAACGTCCGCCTGTTGAACGGGCCGGGCTCGAATGCCGCGTCGATCCGCGGCGGCGTGACGCATCAATTGAAGGCGGGCGACGCGATCATCATTCCGGCGGGCACCGGCCACCTGTTCACGAAGATCGACGATCAGATCACCTACATCATGATCAGGATCGATCCCGACAAGGTGGTGCCGTGGAAGGATGAAGCGGCGTCGAAGGCCTACCTCTCTCAGCAGTAGTTCCGGCGGCCCGTGCGCCAAGTGGGGGTGCCGGCGCCGAGGTGAGGAATGCTATCCTCGCGGCTGCCTCAACAGCTAGCGCCGTGCAGATTGGAACGTCGGTCGGCCCGTACCGGATCCTGAGCCACCTTGGCAGCGGCGGCATGGGAGAAGTGTGGCTGGCCGAAGACACGCGGCTGCAGCGCCGGGTCGCCCTCAAGATGGTCCGGCCGGCCAGCCTCGCGGACCTGGCGTCGCGTGAGCGGCTGATGCGCGAGGCGCGCGCCGCGGCCGCGCTCAATCATCCTCATATCGCCACCGTGCACGACGTCCTCGAAGCGGACGGCGAAGTCGTGATCGTCTTCGAGTACGTCGAAGGGGAGACGCTGCACGCACGCATCGCGCGCGAGCGCATTCTCGTCGACGAAGCCGTCGACATCGCGTCACAGATCGCGAAAGCGCTGGCGGCCGCCCACGCGCACGGCATCGTGCATCGCGACCTCAAGCCGGCCAACGTGATCATCGGCGCCGATCGTCACATCAAGGTGCTGGATTTCGGCATCGCGCGGATCCTGGCTCTTGGCTCGACCGAGACCACCGGCACGTTGCCGGCGGAGACGGTGAGCGGGCAAGGATTCATCGGCACGGCCGCGTACGCGTCGCCCGAACAAATGGTGTCGTCCGCGGTCGACGAGCGCGCCGATCTGTACGCGCTCGGTGTCGTGCTGTTCGAGATGATCAGCGGCAGGCGCCCGTTCCCGGGCAACGACCGCGTGCAGCTGGCGTCAGTCAAGCTGGGCACCGACGCGCCGCCGTTGTCGTCAACCGGGCAACTCGTGCCGCCCCAGCTCGAACACCTGGTCGCGTCGCTGCTGGAACGTGATCGCGATCGGCGGCCGGCGACCGCACATGACGTGGTGTCCGAGTTACGAGCGATCGCCGGGTCGACGAGCACGGGCCCCATTCCAGTCAGACGGCCGCGGCGGTCCTGGGTCGCGGCGGCCGCAGCCGCCTTGATTGTCGTGCTCGCCGGCTTCGGCATGTGGGGCATGGGTTATTTCACGGCGGCGCCCTCCGGCAACGCCTCGGCGCCGCCGGTCGTCGCCGTGCTGCCGCTCGCGAATATCAGCGGCGATCCGTCGAGGGACTTTGTCGCCGCCGGCATCGCCGAAAGTCTGATCTCGAGTCTCGCCGCCGTGCCAAGCGTCACCGTGCTGTCGCGCGCGTCGGTTGCGGAAGCCCGAAGCCGAATCAAGGACAGCGGCGCGTTGACCAAGGATCTGGGAGCGACGTTCCTTGTCGACGGCAGCGTCCAGGAGTCCGGCGGGACGCTGCGGGTGTCGCTCAGCTTGATCCGGCCGGATCGATCGGTCGCATGGGCTGACACCATCGAGGGAACCTTCGAGCGGATCTTTGATCTGCAATCACGATTGGCATCCGCGCTGAGCAGCGCGCTGGTCGTCCGCGTCTCGGCGAGCGAGCAGGCGCGGATGAACGATCAGGCAACGAGCGACCCACAAGCGCTGGCGGCATATTGGCGCGGCCAGACCCTGCTCGAACGGCGGGACATCAAAGGCAATCTCGATGCGTCGATCGCCGCCTTCTCGGATGCGGTGGCGCGCGATAACAATTTCGCGCTCGCCCACGCGGCCCTCGGGGCCGCTTTTTGGGCCAAGTATCTCGAGACCTCGGTCGCGGACTGGACGCAGAAGGCAGTCGATGAGGGCACAACGGCACTGCGCCTTGATCCGGGACGTCCCGAAGTGCGCTACACCCTTGCCGTCACCTTGTCCGGACGCGGCCGCAACGATGAGGCGATCGAGGAGCTGAATCGCGCCCTTGCGATTCGGCCGAACTACGAAGACGCGCGCCGTCAGCTTGGGCTGGTTCTTGGCCGGCTGGGTCGCGTCGACGAGGCGGTGGCCGAGTACCGAAAGGCACTGGCCCTTCGCCCGAACGCTGCAAGCACCTATAGCTCGATGGGATTGATGCTGTACTCGGCCGCTCGTTATGACGAGGCCATCGACGCCTTTCGGAAGGCGACTGAACTGCAGCCTGACAACTTCATGGGCTTCCAGCAGCTGGGCACCGCCTATCACGCGGCAGGGAAGACTGACCTGGCGCTCGAGAACTACCAACGCGCCACCGAGATCAGGCCGTCCGCCTTTGCGCTGTCAAACATGGGCACGCTGCATTACGCGCGCGGAGATTTTCGAAAGGCGGTGGAAGCCTACCGCCAGGCGATTGAGTTGCGTCCCAATTCAGCGACGACCCATCGCAACCTTGGTGATTCATTGAGCAGATTGGGACGCAAGGCCGAGGCGCAGGCCGCCTACCGCAAGGCTGTCGAACTGAGCGAAGCCGACCTGAAGGTCAATCCCAGCAGCCCGAGACTGGCGACCACGCTCGCCGTGCACCTCCAGAAAGCCGGGGATGTAAAGCCGGCGGAGACGCGTATCCAGGAGGCGTTGGCGAAGGCGCCCAAAGACATCGAGGTCTTGTACGGCGCGGCAGTGATTCGAGCGCTCAACGGCCGAACCGACGAGGCGATGGCCTTGCTCGAGACGGCGGTCGCTGGTGGAGTCAGCCGCTCGAGGGTGAATGAAGAGTACGATTTCGCAAGCCTTCGAAAGCTCGCGGCGTTCAAGAAACTCGTGACGTCGGAAACCCCCTAAGGAGGATCCATGGCAAATTCTGTAACGAACGTTGCGGTCGCAGCATTCGTCGGCGCCGCCGTCGCCATCATCGCGGGCGTCGTTGGTTTCGAAAAACTGGCGGGGGGTGTCGGCAAGAAGATAGTTCATGCCGAGATTCACCTGGATACGGTAGGCGGGGATTGCGTCATTCAGACGAGTCCCCAGACGTTGGAGGCCTTCAAGAAGGAAACCATCCAATGGACGATTATCGATACCTGCGGGATTACGAGGACAAGCGATGTCAACGTGGTGTTCGCGGCCAATAACCCGCTCGATCCGGCCTGTGTTCCCAGAGGCAAGAAGAAGATCGCGTGCACGCTGAAGAACGGCGTCGAGTACGGCACTTACAAGTACAGCGTGCAAGCTGAGGGCGCCACGCCTGAGGATCCTGAACTCGAGATCGTGCAGTAATCAGTTCCGTTCCGGCCGAAGCACGCGGCCGGCAAGCGCAGACGTGAACTTCCCATTACGCCGCGCCAGCTCGCCGTTGACGATGATGTCGTCGATGCCTTCGGAGAGCTGGTGCGGCTTCTCGTAAGTCGCCGCGTCGTTCACTTTCGACAAGTCGAAGATCAGGATGTCCGCGAACGCGCCGGCACGAAGTTGCCCGCGATCCTTCAGGCCAAACACCGCGGCCGGCAGCGTCGTCATCGATCGCACCGCGTCCGCGACCTCGATGGTTCCGCGCTCGGCGACATATTTCCTTAACTTCCTGGCAAATGCGCCATACGCGCGCGGATGCGGCACGCCTTCGCCCATGCGCACCAGGTCGCCATCGGTGCACGTCATCGTCCAGGGCTGCTTCATGATGCCTTCGATGTCGCCCTCAGACATGTTGAACGACACCAGACTCGCGTCGCCCTTCTCGAGCAGCTGCAGCGCGTATTCCTCCGGCGCGACGCCGGCCTTCGCCGCCAGCACCGAGAGCCGCTGGCCTTCGAACGAGGGATTCGCCGCATAGCGGCTGATCATCAACGTCTCCGCGCCGCCCCTGCGTGCGATGTTGGTCTTGACCTGCTCGCGGATCTCGCCGCGCAGCTCGCCGGTGATGCGCTTCATCATCGCCTCGCGGCCGCCGACTTGCGCCGAGCGCGGCATTAGCGCGCCCACGATGCCGGTGCCGCTGGCTTCGTACGGATACTGATCGGCGAAGACCTGGACGCCGCGCTTGCGGGCCGCTTCAATTCGTTCGATCAAGGTCGTTGACAGGCCCCAGCTCGCCGGGCCGAGCGCCTTCATGTGCGACACCACGCCGATGACGCCGCCTTGTTCCGCGATGTCGATCACTTCCTGCACTGCCGCCACCACGCCAATCGTGTAGTCGGCTTCGTCGCGAATATGGCTCGAGTAGACGCCTCCGTATGGCGCCGTCGCTTTCGCCATCGCGATCACTTCAGCGGTCTTCGAATAGCTGCCGGGGGCGTAATACAAGCCGCTCGACAAGCCCACGCCGCCGTCGACCATGCCCTTGCGAGACAAATCGACCATCCTCGCGAGCTCACTCGCATTGGGATCGCGGTCGGTCATGCCCATCACCTCGCGGCGGATCGAGCCGTGCGGCACGAACTGCGCAACGTTGGCGCCGATGTGCTGCTTTTCGTAGGTGGCGCGCTGGGCTGCCAGATCGATTGGGCCGCCGCCGTCCGGATTGATGAAGACGGTGGTCAACCCCTGCGCGAGCAGCGGCTGCCCGTGCTTCAGCTCCGCCGTCGCAAGGCCCGGGCCGGCGTGCGAGTGGACGTCGATGAATCCCGGCGTGACGTAGCGATCGCCGGCGTCGATCACCGTCTTGGCGGTGGCATTGCCGAGCGAACCCATTGCGCGAATACGATCGCCGGTGATCCCGATGTCGGCCCGGTACCACGGGTTGCCGGTGCCGTCGAGCACGCGCCCGTTCCGGATCAAAATGTCGAATTGTTGCGGGGTCTGGCCTGAAACACTTACGGCCGCCAACAAACACAGGACAACACGCATCCACATACGGGCGCATTGTAGCTAACAACACACACGGAACCACGGAAACACAGAACCACAGAAGCTCTTTTGGTCTTCCCCAAAAGTCTTCCGTGATTCCGTGTTGCTGTGATTCCGTGTGGGCTTTTACCGGACCAACGGTAGTACGTAGCGAATGTATTCGCCGCCAAAGCCCTTGCGCTCGTAGAGGGCGCGCGCGCGGGCGTTCGTGACGAGCGCGCTCAGCGTCAATCGATCGGACTGCCGCTCCTTCGCCCACGCCACCGACCGATCGAGCAGCGCGGAACCGACGCCTTTCCCCTCAGCCCACTTCTCGACGGCAAGAACCGACAAGTGCGCGTGCGGCCGCTCGTTGAAGTAGTCCACCAGCGTGACGAGGTAGGCGCATCCCGCCGGCCTGCCGTCGAGCTCGGCGATGAACATCGCCTCGGCCTCGGAGTCCGCCGCGCCGGAGCCCTGGGTTAGGCGGGAATCGAACCACGCCTCGAGCGCGCGGCGATCGCCTTCGATCAACTCGGGCTTGTCACGGTGCGAGGGCGGCTCAAAGCCGTCGACGAGCCGCGAGGCGAGGCCCAGCACGAACGATCGATCCGATGGAACAGCGGGCCGAATCACGAAACGGATGCCGGCTGCTTCTTCGCGTAATTCGCCTCGACGTAGTCGTCGAGCAACTTCTGGAACGCGACGGCGAGCTCGTCGTAGGTGCCCTTGAGCGTGGTGGCGTGAACCCCGTCGATGAACACCGGGCAGTTCGGCGCTTCGCCGGTCCCGGGCAGCGAGATGCCGATGTTGGCTGCCTTCGATTCGCCTGGCCCGTTCACGACGCAGCCCATGACCGCGAGGGTCAGCGTCTCGACGCCCTCGTATTTCTTCCTCCACGCCGGCATCTGCTCGCGGATGTAACCCTGCACGGCTTCGGCGAGCTCCTGGAACGTCGTGCTGGTCGTGCGGCCACACCCCGGGCATGCGGTCACGCTCGGTGCAAACGATCGCAGGCCGAGCGCCTGCAGCAGCTCGCACGCGGCATACACCTCTTCGCGCCGATCGCCGCCCGGCCGCGGGGTGAGCGAGACGCGAATGGTGTCGCCGATGCCCTCGGCCAGCAGCACGCCCATCGCCGAGGCCGACCACACGAGGCCCTTGGTGCCCATGCCGGCTTCGGTCAATCCGAGATGCAGCGGCTGATCGGTTTCCTTCGCGAGCGCGCGATACACGTCGATCAGATGTCGCGGTCTCGACACCTTGCACGAGATGATGATCTGATCCTTGCGGAGGCCGGTCTCGATGGCAAGCTCGGTCGACTGGATCGCCGACAGCACCATGCACTCGTTGATGATGTCGTCGGATTCCTTGCCGAGGTTGCGATCCGTATTCTCCTGCATCTTCGCCATCACCAGCTCCTGGTTGAGGGAGCCGCCGTTGACGCCGATGCGCACGGGCTTGCCATGGTCGATCGCCACCTGGCAGATGGTCGCGAATTGCTCATCGCGCCGTTTACCGGTGCCGACATTGCCGGGATTGATCCGGTATTTGTCGAGCGCCCTGGCGCAGTCCGGGAAACGCGTCAACAGCAGGTGACCGTTGTAGTGGAAGTCGCCGATGAGCGGCGCCGTGCAGCCGGCATCGAGCATGCGACGCTTGATCTCGGGAACTGCCGCCGCGGCTTCCGGCAGGTTGACCGTGACCCGCACCATCTCCGAGCCGGCCTGCCATAACTCGATGCACTGCTGCGCCGTCGACGCCGCATCCGCCGTATCCGTCATCGTCATCGACTGCACGACGACCGGCGCGCCGCCACCGACGCTGACGTTGCCGACCTTCACACCAACAGTGCGGTGACGCTTGTCTACTGTGAGCAACTAATCTTCCTTCCAGTCATCGGCCACGAGCGAACGCTTGATCTCATCAGCCCGAAAGAGCGCCAGCTCCATCGTGTCGTAGTTCTCGACCCGGTCCATGGCGTCATTGGCGAAGAAGGCCAGGGTAAATGGCGGGCCGCCGGGAAGGACGACCGCGTGCGAGCGATCGCCCTTCGCAGGTCCGTCAGCGCGATACAGCCGCCACAGCACCGTCGAACCGGCCGCCTTCATCCATTCAGGATACCTCCGCCTACGCCCTTCGGGCTACGGCGTGACAGGTCTGCCGCCGGTGGCATCCCGAGCCGACGTATAGAGCGCGGTCAAGGTTGCGGCCGTGCGCCGGCTTTCGGCCAGTGTGACGATGGTCGGGCTGCCGTCCAGGACCGAGCCCTCAAAATCCTCGATCTCGCGGACGAAGATCTCCGGCGAGCCGGCCACCTCGATGTGCGTGATCGCACCGTTCTGGTCGAGCCCGAGAGTCTCGATCGGTCCCGGCCGAAATGGGTTCGGCACCGTTAATGCGCCGTGGCTGCCGAGGATCTCGAGCCACGTGCGATACGGGGTGCGGAATCCGGCATAGATGTTCGCGGTCATGCCGCCGTCAAACCGCAGCATGCCGGTGAACTCCTCGTCGACGCCCGATTGGTGCCAGTGCGCCGAGCCGAACACCATCCTGGGTTCCTGCCCGGCGATGAGGTGCGCGTAGGTCACCGGATAACTGCCCACGTCCCAGAGCGAACCGCCGCCGAGTGCCGGATTGAGCCTGATGTTGTGATCCGCTTCGAGCGCAAATGTGAATCCGGACAGGACCGCGCGGACCGCGCCGATGGCGCCGTCGTTGACGAGCGACGTGACCCGCGCGGTCAGCGGCTCGTGGCGGTACATGAAACCCTCCTCGACCACCACC
>AR_comb_assmDRAFT_11001441_pt1 | contig 19080 bp, 22 predicted proteins | sample ArasoioldDNA_FD_10543 | JGI IMG/M metagenome (IMG submission 10543) | reverse complement strand
CCCACACTGGTTCAAATCGAAATTTCCCCTGTTGCCTGCCCACAGGAAGGTGCATAGCGGTTTTAGATTCCAACTTATGAATAGGGTCGAATAATGCCCGTGCACAATAGGCCTACAGTCCCGAATAATAATCATATCCTCTTTCAGCCCAATAATCGGGCGGTCTGTTGTTGTCAAAATATAGAATGCCGATGCGCTTGAGGTGTTTGATACCATATTTTACAGGAATAATCAGGCGAAGGGGGTAACCTTCCTTCATCGGCAAAGGTTTGCCGTTTAACTCATAACACAGGATTGTCTGCGGATGTAAGGCACTCGGCATATCAATACCTACATAATATTTTTCGTCAGGCGTGCTGAGACCAATGTATTTCATAGTCGCTTCCTCATTCAAACCATATGCTTTCATGAAATCAGAAAATTTGACACCGCTCCACCACGTGATCTGGTTCCATCCTTCAATGCATTTAAAGTTGAAACAGATTTCTGTTTTTGGAAGTTTCTTTAGGTCATCAAGTTTCAATGAAAGCGTGTCGCCATTCTTCTTTACGACATGAAGGGACCAGGTTGCCGGATCGAAATCATTCCCCAATCCAAGGTTGCCATTAAATCTTACATTTTTGACGGCCGCTGAAAATGGATAAGTTTTTGTAAGATGATTTTTTGAGTAAGTTACTGTCCTAAAGATTTTTTCATTAGCATTTAATACATTCCTGATTGGCTGTTGAACCCCACCCGTAATCCCTTTATCCCGTGGCTGGGCTTTAATCCACTTCCAGGCCCAAACACATCCCGCAAAAAAAAGAAATAGAAAGAAAAAGGAGGTTATTGTTTTTTTGACAATGAACTCATCAACGGTAAGTTTTTTGTTACTTCTAAAAAGGTTGCTAATGAAGTTTGCCATAAGATGTTTCTTTATTGTGAACTTGGCTAATCCTTCTAAGTCTCAGGGTTATCATCACTCTCAGTTTTCATTCCTTCGGCTGGCGTTACTTCTACCGGCGGTAAAATCGCCGACGATGCTTCAACCTGTACTAATTCATCCTTAACTCTCATTACTTCAAAACCTGTCACCATTGCCCTGAAATTGTTCCAACCGGCAATAATTACCTGGATGACGTGTATCACGAAAAATAAAACATAGCCTATCGTTAAGACGAAATGAATGATCCGCGACATTTTATAACCTCCAAATATTGCAGTCATCCACCCTAATTGAACTGGTTTGTAAATAGCAAGTCCCGTCAGAACAGACCCAATCCCCATGATAATGATGGCTGTATAGGCAATGCGCTGCGCGCCATTATATTTTCCCTGTTGAGGCTTTGCTTTTCTTATATGCAAGTCGTGCAGCAAAACCAGCCATGCTTCTCTCCACGAGCTTTTGTTGGGCAAAAGGTATTTCCACTCACCCGAAAAGATTGTATAGAGCACATACAAAATCCCGTTTAAGAAGAACAACCACATAAATATAAAATGATAGGCCATCCCTTCAGCCAGGCGATAAGAAATATGAAATGCCTGGTAAAATGATTGCGGGAAAAATTTGATAAGTGTCTTGTCGCCAAAGCCGATTTTGTAAACATCATTGGCCCAGTAAATCAGCAAGCCAGTCCAGATCATGACACCAAGGACGGGGAAATTTATCCAATGGAACCACCGTATGGCTAATGGATGCTTATTGACAATTTTTTTCATCGAGGGATATGTAGGGATGTGTTGAGAAGTTACAACTAAAAAAGCCGGCATCCAAAATACCTGCCTTGTGGGCAGACTTGGAACGCCGGCTGGTTGCCCTGCACATACGAAATTTATAAAAAGGCGTTTGATTGCAATTCTATCATAGGTACGCATACAATCCTTTTTTGGATTTCTGAAATAAAAAAAAATTTGGCGACCCCGTGGGTCGCCATTCGATGATTTTGTGGACGAGAATTATTTCGGAAGAACAACGTGATCGATTACATGGATGACGCCGTTGCTTTGATAAACATTTTTAATAGTAAGAGTTGCCCATCCGCCATTTTCGTCTTTCAACATTATCTTATTGTCCTTCATACTTGCCCATAACCTGCCGCCAGAAACAGTTGTCAGCTCAGCTGTGCCTTTTCCCGATTTTATTTTTTCCTCGAGCGCCTCACTGTCCCAGTTTCCGGCAATCACATGGTAAGTGAGAATTTGAGTAAGTTTAGACTTATTCTCGGGCTTTAATAGTGCTTCTACTGTTCCCTTCGGAAGCATATCAAATGCCGCATTTGTAGGCGCAAATACTGTAAATGGACCGGCGCTCTGAAGTGTTTCAACAAGACCAGCGGCTTTCACAGCAGCCACCAACGTCGTATGATCCTTTGAATTCATTGCGTTTTCAATAATATTCTTCGTTGGATACATAGGGGCACCGCCCACCTTAACAGTTTTGTCCGACATCGCCATCTTGTTATCCTGACCAAATGAAATGCTTGCTATGGTTCCAGCAACTAATAACATAACTAAAGATTTAACTCGTTTCATAAAAAGAAGTTTTTTAATTTTTTTGATTTAAGGATACTTGCATGCAAACAACGAATACAAATACGGGGAACAAGCAATGCTGGATTGTTTCCAGGGAAAGTTTATTTCAGATTTTGGATTGCAGATTTTAGATTTGGTATACTGAAGAAAAATCTAAATCTAAAAATATGTCGTACTGGCTTGTAAAATCTGAACCTTCTGCATACAGTTACGAACAACTGGAGAAAGATAAGCAGACTGATTGGACGGGTGTCAGAAACTATGCCGCCCGCAACCATTTAAAGGCAATGAAAAAAGGCGACGAGGTTTTATTTTATCACAGCAATGAAGGCCTGGAGGTTGTCGGTATTGCAAAGGTTGCAAAGGAGGCGTACCAGGATCCCACCGCAAAGGAACCGATGTGGGTTGTGGTGGATCTAAAGCCCTATAAAAAATTAAAAAGGCCTGTGTCGCTGGACACTATTAAGAAAGAAAAACGCTTAAAAGATATGGCCCTCGTTCGGATTGGCCGTTTGTCGGTACAACCGGTGACCGACCAGGAATGGAGCGTAATCATGGAGCTTGCCGGTGAGAAATAGATTTTTGAGTTAACTATTTTTCTTCATGCGAGGAATTGACGTGCTTAACCTAGCTACCGGGATAGAAAAAATTCTGTTTATCTGCAATATTCCCACGAATAATTTCCTGGCAGTGTTTCGAAATTACCCGAAATGGGGATAAAGAATAATTTTTCATTGTACTAAAGGAAACGGCAACGCGTTTCTATTTTTTAAACACTATACCTATGATTACAAACAATGCCCCAGGGATTGAAAAGGCCATTACCGATTATATGGAGCTCCAGGAAATGTCACGGCACTACGCAAAAAAAAGAAACGACCTGGAGAAAGAGTACAATAAATTGCTGACGAATTTCAACGGAGAAGAAAAAAACTACAATTTAGAGCAGGCCGACAAAATTTACAATACTTACTGTGAGATGCTTATCTGCGAAGATCAAGCTAAGATCGCCGATGAGAGTTTTACGGAAGCTGAGTCAAAATTGAAAGAGATTGGCCGAGTACTTTATGAAGCAACAATTCATGCGCAGATCTCATTACCTGCTATAAACGGCACACCTGCACGCACCAAAGCGGTTATGGTTAGTTATAATAACGGACAGGTGTATATTCGGTAGCGTATCGAGCATGGAGCATGGAACTTCGAACTTCGACTCTCCATGTTCAATATTCAACGTTCTTTTCTACCTTTGCGCCGCTATGACAATAGAAAAAATACAGGAAATGAGGGATCGCATCGTGGTCCTAAGGAGGTTTCTTTGACGTTGAGAATCGACGATACAAAATTGCCGAGGAAAAACAACTTTCCCTAAGTCCCGGCTTTTGGGACGATAATAAGCGAGCCACCGAAATTCTTAAAAACATTCAGCAAAACGAATACTGGGTGAAGCTTTACGAGCAGACTGAAACCGCCGTAGAGGATTTTGTCGTGCTGTTTGATTTTTGGAAAGCAGGCGATGCCAGCGAGGAAGAGACAAAGGAAAATTATGAAAAGGCATTACAGCAAATAGAAGATGCAGAGTTTAAGAGTACCTTGAATCAGCCTGAGGATGAATTGCCAGCCGTCCTGCAAATCAACTCCGGCGCAGGAGGAACAGAAAGCCAGGACTGGGCGGAAATGCTGGCGCGCATGTATCGCATGTACGGAGAACGGCAGGGTTGGAAGGTAGCAGAACTGGATTGGGTCTGGGGTGATGGTGCTGGCATAAAAACCTGCACGTTTCAATTCGACGGGCCCTTTGCCTATGGTTTCTTAAAAGCAGAAAGCGGGGTACACCGATTGGTTCGCATTTCTCCGTTTGATAGCAACGCGCGGCGCCACACCTCTTTTGCTTCCGTGTTTGTTTATCCGCTCGTTGACGATACTATCAATATTGATATCAAGGATGCCGATATAAAAATGGATACAGCGCGAAGCGGAGGCGCCGGAGGTCAAAACGTGAACAAAGTGGAAACGAAGGTGATGCTCACTCACATACCCACCGGCATTGTTGTAGTTTGCCAAACAGAACGTTCGCAGCTTGGCAATCGTGAAAAAGCGATGCAGATGCTAAAGAGCCGTCTGTATGAGGAAGAATTAAGAAAGCGGGAAGAGGTAAAAAATGCAGCTAACGCGAGCAAGAAAAAAATAGAATGGGGCAGTCAAATACGTAGCTACGTTTTTCACCCTTATAAAATGATAAAAGATCACCGTACCGATTTTGAAACGGGCAATGTGCAGCCTGTAATGGACGGAGAACTGGACGGATTTATCAAAGCTTACCTCATGAGCGAAAAGGAAACACAAACGTCCTAAATACTTTGATCCCGGCACAACTAAATAATATTGCGACCAGTAATGCTGTCAACTCTTTTTCTCTTTTGCCTCTTAGCCTGAAACGAACGACCTTCATGAGCGAAAAGGAAACACAACCTCCTAAAGACTCTAATCCCGACACGACTAAATAATATTCAACTCTTTTTCTCTTTTGCCTCTTAGCCTATCGGAAACGAACGACCCTCATGAGCGAAAAGGAAACACAACCTCCTAAATACTCTAATCCCGACACGACTAAATAATATTCAACTCTTTTTCTCTTTTACCTCTTAGCCTATCTTTGCACCTCAAAAATTTTCGTGATGAGTCTTGGTTATTTTAGCTACCCGATGCCTGTTAATGAACCGGTCCTTTCTTATGCCCCAGGGAGTAGAGAAAGAGAATTGTTGAAAAGTGTGCTGCAAAAGTTAAAAAGCGAAGAGATCGACATCCCGATGTATATCGGTGGGAAAGAAGTCAGAACAAATAAAAAGCTTCCAATTCGTCCTCCACACGAAATAAAGCGGGTCATTGCCCATCATTCGGTGGGAACTGAAAAACATGTGCAGCAGGCAATTGACGCAGCCCTTGATGCAAAAGAATCATGGACGGCCATGAGTTGGGAGAGCCGCGCAAATATATTTCTGAAAGCAGCAGATCTGATTGCAACAAAATATCGTCCATACATGAACGGCACTACCATGCTTGGGCAAAGCAAGAACGCTTTCCAGGCTGAGATTGACAGTGCCTGCGAGGTAATTGACTTTCTTCGTTTCAATGTTCATTTTCTAAGCGAAATTTATAAACAACAACCCATCAGTAGTCCGGGAGTTCACAATAGAATGGAGTACCGTCCGCTTGAAGGATTTGTGCTCGCCGTTACTCCCTTTAATTTTACAGCAATCGGAGCCAATCTTCCCACCTCAGCCGCGATGTGCGGAAATGTGGTAGTCTGGAAATGCGCAAACACACAGATCTATTCGGCACAAATGTTCATGCGCATTCTAAGGGAAGCGGGCTTGCCTGATGGAGTCATCAATCTGATTTATGTGGATGGGCCGACGATTGGTAAGGTTTGTTTTAATCATCGCGATTTCGCCGGAGTACATTTCACAGGTTCAACAGGAGTGTTTAATAATATGTGGGAAACGATCGGAAAAAACATGGGTATGTACCGATCATATCCAAGAATTGTAGGAGAAACGGGAGGTAAGGACTTTGTCATTGCCCACAAGAGTGCAAATGTTGATGCCTTGGTCACGGCGTTGCTTCGCGGCGCCTTTGAATTCCAGGGTCAAAAATGCTCAGCCGCTTCAAGAGCGTATATCCCATCAAATCTCGCCGATGAGGCAAAAAAGAAGTTGATCGCAGGAGCAAAAAGTTTCAAGGTGGGCAGCCCGGAAGACTTTTCAAATTTTATCAACGCCGTGATTGACGAGAAAAGTTTTGACAAGATTAAGTCCTACATTGATCACGCTAAGAAAGATAAAAAAGCCGAAATATGGATAGGAGGGAAGTGTGATAAAAAAGAAGGATATTTTATTCAACCGACAATCATTGAAGCAAAGGATGCGAACTATGTAACGATGTGCGAAGAAATTTTTGGCCCCGTTCTCACTGTACATGTTTACAATGCGAATCAATTCGAAAAAACCCTGGAGTTAGTTGATAAAACTTCTCCCTACGCATTAACGGGTTCAGTTATTGCCCAGGATAAAACGGCAATCGAATTAGCATCAAGCAAACTTCGAAATGCCGCGGGAAATTTCTATATCAATGACAAGCCAACAGGTGCTGTTGTTGGTCAGCAACCATTCGGCGGCGCTAGAGCAAGTGGTACAAACGACAAAGCCGGATCAATTCTGAACTTATATCGCTGGCTCAGTGCCAGAACTGTGAAAGAAACTTTTAACCCGCCAACCGATTATCGATATCCCTTTATGCTGGAAGAGTAAGCACCAGGACTTACATAGTTTAGTCGATTAACAGCACAGAATATCTCACCTCGCATGTCGTTATGGCGAAGTGTACATAGAGTAAACACGTCGGATGCATTCGAGATTGTATTGGCACGTTCAGTATTTTCCGCAATCTATAAAGCACTTCTACTTTATTTAACCATGTTACTTTAACGTTTGAAAATGCAAGCATGTTTTATATGTTTGCCACCACAAATTCATTATCCATCTAAAACAAAAACAAGTTTATGAAAAAATTAGTGTTACTAACCTCAATCGTTACCCTTGCCTTATTATCCAATGCGCAAAGAGGACATAACCAAATTGGAGTCGCTTTAGAAGTTGGTATGCCAATGGGCGATTTTGGTGATGCGGCAAAAACGGGTTTCGGCGGCCTTATCAGAGGTGCTTACGGTATCGGAACAGCCGGACATGTAACCTTAACTACAGGTTATCTTTCTTTCCGTTCAAAATCAGATGTTGAAGAAGCTTTAGGCGCTGATAAAATCAGCTACAGTATCGTACCGGTTCTCGTTGGTTACCGTCACAATTTCAGCGGTTTGTATATTGAACCACAAATTGGTTATGGTAGCTACGGTGCAAAAATCAAAGGTGGTCTTGCTGATGGCAGCGATTCTGAAGGTGCCTTCACCTGGGGCGGAGGAGTTGGTTTTGAGAAAAATGCATTTGAAATCGGAGCCCGCATTCAAGCTGCGTCAAAAGACGGATCGACTACATCCATGATCGGTTTCCATATTGGATACAATTTTAGTTCGTCTAAGCAATAACCTTCTTAGTTAGCTTTTGGCCGGGCCAATGCCCGGCTTTTTTGTGTTATTGAGCGATTTTTTTAATATGTCCTGTCACTGGCATGGTTTTTAAATGAATCCTCTTGTTAACCAAAAACACTAGTTATGAAAACTATCCTATTTGCTGTTCTGTTCGTCAGTTTATGTACACTTACCAAGGCCCAGGAGACCCATTTTGGAATAAAAGGCGGCGTGAATATTTCCAGCCTGGATGTAAAAGATGGCGTTGATTGGGATTCCAAAGCCGGCGTTCACCTTGGTGGCCTCGCCCACATTCATTTAGCACCCCACTGGGGGGTGCAACCCGAATTAGTTTTTTCACAGCAGGGTGGGGAATATAAGGGTGACAAATGGAAAATAAATTATTTAAATATTCCCGTTCTGTTACAATATATGACTGGAACTGGCTTTCGCATCCAAACCGGCCCTCAATTGGGTTTTGCTCTTTCCTCAGAAGCTAAGCAAGGAGATGTTGAGATCGACAATAATGATGATGTAAATACACTGGACCTTTCCTGGAGCTTTGGTGCGAGTTATTTATTTCCGGGCGGAATCGGTGTGGACGCGAGATACAATCACGGCATTTCGGACGTGTATGAACCCTCCAATTACGAAGTCAGAAATCGGGTTTTTCAAATCGGGTTATTTTATCAGTTCATGAATACTACCAGGGGCAGAAAGTGATTGAAACTACCTAATTCAGAATAGTAAAGCCCTTTTCGAAGGGCTTCACTATTTTTATTTAAAATTCTGTTGCTTGAAATCAATTCTTAGCGAACCTCAATTGGCAATCACAATAAAAAGACTTGCTCACCAGGTTTTGGAGAATCATATAAATCTTGACAATACCGTTTTAATAGGTATACAGCCACGCGGTGTGTATCTTTCTGATCAGTTGGTCGAAGAAATCAAAAAACAAGTTCCCGCCCATAAAATTCAATACGGCAAGCTCGATATAACATTTTACCGTGATGACATTCGCAAAGAGTTACACGTGCCCAACCAGACAGATATTCTCTTCTCGATTGAAGGCAAAAATGTTGTTCTCATCGATGATGTACTTTACACTGGTCGCACGATCCGCGCCGCGTTAGATGCATTAATGGATCTGGGCCGCCCCGAGAAGGTCGAGCTTTGCGTGCTCATTGATCGCAGGTTTAGCCGCCAGTTTCCCATTCAGCCTGATTACGTTGGCAAATCAATCGATTCCATCATTACCCAAAAGGTTAAAGTGTACTGGAAACAAAAAGATGGAAAAGAAGAAGTCATGATTTTAGAGTGACGAACAAACCAATGAACCAATTAACCATTAAACAATTAAACCCTATCTTCGCCTTTTAATGGGCCTGACTACCAAACACCTGCTGGGCATTAAAGATCTCACTAAGGACGACATTTCACTTATACTTCAAACAGCAGAGCAGTTTAAAGAAGTTTTACAAAGACCGATAAAAAAAGTTCCCTCGCTTCGTGATGTCACAATTGTAAATTTATTTTTTGAAAATTCGACTAGAACCAGAATTTCGTTCGAGCTTGCTGAAAAAAGATTAAGCGCCGACACCATTAATTTTACTTCGTCCGGGTCGTCTGTTTCTAAGGGAGAGACACTACTGGATACTGTAAATAATATTCTTTCAATGAAGGTGGACATGGTGGTGCTGCGGCATAGTGCAAGTGGTGCGCCTCATTTTCTGGCAAAGCATATCCCAGCTGCAATCATCAATGCAGGTGATGGAATCAATGAACATCCGACCCAGGCTTTATTGGATGCATTCTCAATCAAAGAAAAAACCGGCGGCCTTGAAGGGAGAAAGATTGCGATTATAGGTGACATTATGCACAGCCGCGTGGCGCAAAGCAATATTTACCTCCTGAACAAGATGGGGGCGGAAATAACAGTATGTGGCCCACCAACGTTAATTCCAAAATATATTAGAGAAGCCCTTTCGGTGAAAGTAAATTATAATTTAAAAGAAACGCTGGAGTGGTGCGACGTAGCGAACGTGCTGCGAATCCAGCTGGAGCGGCAGAACCAGGTGCTGTTTTCTTCGTTAAGAGAATACAACCTTGTGTATGGAATTAAGCGGCGGATGCTCGATGACCTAAAGAAGGACGTAGTGATCATGCATCCTGGACCTATGAATCGCGGCGTTGAAATTGACAGTGATGTGGCGGACAGTCATCAGTCTATAATTTTGCAACAGGTGGAAAACGGGGTGGCAGTGAGAATGGCCGTTCTCTATCTACTCGCGGGCGGTTCAAGCAGCAATTAATAATTATTAATTAATAATTATTGATTTTAAAATTGAAATCCATGCAACGTATTTGTCTCTTTCCTGGCACTTTTGATCCCGTTACATTAGGTCATGTTGACATTATTGACCGCGCCATTCCGTTGTTTGACAAAATAATTGTTGGGATTGGAACCAATACGACTAAAGCTCCAATGTTTAGTGCGGAGCAAAGACTATCCTGGATTAAAGAGATCTACAAACATGAAACCAGGGTAGAGGGGGCTATATACGAAGGACTAACGGTAAATTTCTGCCAAAAGGTAAATGCAAAATTCATACTTAGAGGGATACGATATGTGAGTGACTTTGAGTACGAAAAAACAATCGCCGATGCCAACCGGACCCTTGACAAAAGCATTGAGACAATTTTTCTGACGGGCGAACCAAAATATACTTCCGTGGCTTCAACCATTGTTCGGGATATTCTTCGAAACAAGGGGGACGCGAGTCATTTTCTTCCGGAAATAGTCTTTAAATCAATCCAAAAACCATGATTTTGATTGCAACAATTCCTGCACCCTTTTAGTCCAATCAAAATCTTAAATCAATTCTATGATTTGGTTCGATAAGCAATTAACCGTAGAGAAGTTGAACCCCATTATTCCTAACACAATGGCTCAACAACTCGGAATTGAGTGGATAGAAGTTGGACAGGATTTTTTGAAGGCCAGGATGCCGGTCGATCTTCGAACAATCCAACCTTATGGACTTCTTCATGGAGGTGCTTCGTGCGTGTTAGCTGAAACAATCGGTAGTGTTGCGTCGGCTATGGTCATTGACCATTCAAAATATCTTTGTGTAGGATTGGAAATTAATGCAAATCATATTCGTGGTGTGAGAGAGGGCTTTGTTACAGGCATTGCTCTGCCTCTTCATTTAGGAAACAGCACTCATGTGTGGGATATCAAAATCTATGACGGAAAAGACAAGTTGGTATGCGTAAGCAGACTCACTGTGGCTATCCTTAAAAGACAATAAATCGTTTTTCTATTGCGGCTTGAACGATGTCTGAGATCAGCGGGAAAGTTTTTTCAAGGTAGAAGCTGACCTGGCTCTTATCAATCCACTTTATGTCAGAAATATCTTCTTCGGTTTGCGGCGTCAATCTTTGTTCGCCTGAAACTGTCATTCCAAACCAATGGCTTTCCTTCAACACATACCTCGAGCCTTCATGATAAGTGTGGTATGTTACGATCAAAGGACAAGCGAGTTTTACATTCTTTAGGCCTGTTTCTTCTTCTACTTCACGAATCGCACAATCTTCAAGCTTTTCGCCTTTATCTAATTTGCCTTTGGGGAAATCCCATCTGCCACGACGAAAAATCATTAAGACATTATCATTGTCGTTTTTCACCACTCCACCGGCAGCCTGCACTGAAGTAAATTTTTTTTGAAACGCGTTTTTTAGTTTTTGAACATCTGAATGGTAAAAAACACCTGCATGCACCTGGGGCTGTTGCATTTCATGAATCATCGTTTTAACGCTATGGGCGTCTAATTCATCAATAAAAACGGCGTCGTCGTGATGAACATAAGGCTGAACAACGGTGTCAATGGTGTCACAAAGAAACAGCGGCTTGTCGTTAAAATATATTTTTACGTACATGTAATGTAAATATACAAGGCACAAGGTACAAGGCACAAGATTCAAATTGAAATTCGCCGCCGTTCTTATTCCTTATTCCTTGTTCCTTGTTCCTTGTTCATCATTCCATTCCTTGTTCCTGTCCCCCGTTCTTGTACCTTCGCCGCATGACGAACGAGAAGGCAATTGCTGAAAAACTTTTGCAGATAAATGCGGTAAGACTTAATCTCAAGGAACCTTTTACGTGGGCCAGTGGCTGGAAAAGCCCCATTTATTGTGACAACCGTCGGATACTTTCATTTCCATTTATAAGAGATTATATAAAGTCAGAATTGTGCAACGTCGTTTTTGAAAAATTTCCACAGGCGGACTTGATTGCCGGAGTCGCTACAGCTGGTATTGCCTGGGGTGCTATGGTAGCCGACCAGTTAAAGTTACCTTACGTTTACGTTCGTCCAAAGCCAAAAGAACATGGCCTGGGGAACCAGATTGAAGGTTATTTCGAACAAGGGCAGAGCGCCGTCGTTATCGAGGATCTTGTTTCAACGGGTAAGAGTAGTTTAGAAGTAGTAGAAGTGCTGAAATCCTCGGATGTAAAAGTCATCGGCATGGTGTCGATTTTTACCTACGATTTTGCCGTGGCAAGCGAGGCCTTTAGATCTGCAGAGTTAAAATACGAACCGCTGACAAATTATCCGGTGCTGATACAGCTCGCCATTGAAAAAGGACTCGTCTCCGCTGATCAACAGGAAATTTTGTTAAAATGGCGAAATGATCCGGCCAACTGGAATGGTGTTTTGTAAATTCGTGAATAAATCCTCTGTTATGAAAAGGCTTTTTGCTTTTGCTATCGCGATAATTGTAATTTCTTCTTTTGCTGCTGCTCAAACGAAAACGTTGCTGACAGCAAAAATTAACACTCCAACCGTGCAGTGCGACATGTGCAAGGAAAGAATTGAAACTTACCTGAAACGTTATGACGGTGTAACCTATATAAATGTCAATGTGAAAAAGAAAGAAACTACCGTTAAATACCTAACTGACCGTACAAATATTGAAGCAGTAAAAACCGCAATCGCAAATGCAGGCTATGATGCGGACGACATTGCAGCGAATCCAGAATCATACAAGGCGCTTCCAAAATGTTGTAAAAAGCCTGAGGATGGGGGAGGGAAACCAAAACAGTAATAGCTTAAATCTCGATACTGACTTCTCCGACTAAAAAAATACTTCCACAAACCAGGATGAGATCATTCTTCGTTGCTCTTGCTAGTGCAGCTTTAATGCCAGCATTCACATCGGTGTAAACGTTGCCTTTCAAGCCATGCGCTTGTGCCTGTTCCATCAATATCCTGCCATTTAGCGCGCGAGGAATATTTGCTTGTGTAAAATAATAGCTGGCAAGCCTTGGAAGCAGTGACAATATATTTTCAGGCTCTTTGTCTTTCACGACCCCAAGAATGACGTGCAAATGGTCATGATCGGTAACCTCTATTTGCTCCATTAACATTTTGATTCCATCCACATTGTGCGCCACATCAAGAACAATCATAGGGTGAGCATGTATCACTTCCCACCTGCCGTGCAACTCTGTGATTTTTTTCGTTTGGCTTAGTCCTTTTTGCAAATCCGTTTCTTCAATTTTCCATCCTTGCTGCTTAAGTTGCGAGCAGGCTTCTAAAACAGTAACAAGATTTTTTGTTTGGTAAATACCCGGCAGATCCAGTCGGTAGAGCTGATGGTCAGTTTTATGTGACTGCACGATCTCAACTACCAATTCATGTTTTTCCCAACGCCAACTGATTGCCTGTCTCTTTGCCGAAGCAATTGAAAGAGGAGCATTCTTCTCCGTTGCCACTCGCCTGAACAATTGCTCTGTTTCCGGCAATATATCACCAATTACAACGGGAGTATTCTCTTTTATAATGCCCGCCTTCTCAAAAGCAATCTTTTCCAAACTGTCTCCCAGGATATTCATGTGATCCCATCCAATATTTGTAATAACACTAATCTCCGGAGAAATAATATTAGTGCTGTCAAACCTTCCTCCCAAGCCTGTTTCTATGATTCCAACATCAACTTTTTGCTGTGCGAAATAATCGAAAGCCATTGCGACAGTTATTTCAAAAAAACTTGGATCTATCTCCTCAATAGTTGGTTTTATTTTTTCAGTGAAGTCAATTAGGAATTCTTTACTCACTACGTTGCCGTCAACCCTGATTCGCTCGCGAAAATCTTTAAGATGCGGTGACGTGTACAGCCCTGTAGAATAACCAGCTGTTTGAAAAATGGCAGCCAACATGTGACTCACGGACCCTTTTCCATTTGTTCCGGCAATATGAATACTCTTAAATTTTGTTTCCGGGTAATCTAAGAATTCCATGAGTCTTTTGGTATTCGTTAGATCTTTTCTAAACGCTGCCATTCCAATTCGGCTGAACATGGGCAACCTGGAGAATAAATAATCTAACGTATGCTGATACCTTACGTCGATACTATCGTTCATCAATATCATCTTCCGGAGGTTTTAAGAAAATGAATTTTATTATCGCCCATACAATAGCAATTATGATTATTAAATATCCGATAATGATAAAACCTTCTGCAAGCTGCCACTGCCTGTTCCTGGCCAGGCTGCCTACAAGAAAAGAGAGATAACCGGTCAGAATAAAGATTAACGGCCACCTCAAAAAATGCAAAGGCTTCATTTTGAAATTTCCCAAAATTAAATTTAAGAAAGCAATGACTGATAAAGTTGAAAATTCTCATCATCAAAACAAACAAAATCGACTTCTGTAATGGAAGAGTTGGTTTCCATAAATTCGCGAACAGTATGAAGTGCGATTTCTGCCGCTTCTTGTTTAGGATAACCGTAGACTCCGGTGCTGATATTTGGAAATGCAATTGTTTGAAGATTATTTTCAACGGCCAATGACAAACTGTTTTTATAGCAATTTGAAAGCTTCGCTGCTTCATTTCCTTTTCCACCTTGCCAAACGGGGCCTACAGTGTGAATTACAAACCGCGCAGGCAAATTTCCTCCAGTAGTAATTACAGCTTCCCCAGCTGGACAACTGCCTTGCTTTGCAACTATCGTTTTGCATTGTTCTAAAATAGTGGGCCCACCGGCGCGATGTATTGCTCCATCGACACCTCCGCCACCCATTAGAGAAGAATTGGCAGCATTTACAATTGCGTCAACCTTTTGTCTTGTTATGTCACCCCGGATAACGTGCATTCTTGTGACGGCATCTTTCATCCTGCAAAAATAAAATTGCCTGGTTGAATGAATCAGCCAGGCAATTTAAAATATGTAAACCGATTAGCCTCTCAGCTTAAAATTAAAAATTACGGTTCCCTTTTGTCCGCCACCCGATGTACCGAGTTTCAATTCAAATGCCCGTCTTTCCGCAATATCAATCAATTTTCTATTTGAGGTAGTTGAACCTCTCGGCTGAAATGTTGCAGTCAAAACCCGTCCTCTTTCATCGGCAATGATGTCCATTGCCACTTTCGCATTTTCATTAAACTCATCTTCAAAACTCTGATTGGCTACATTTAAAACTTTCGTTCCGAAATTCTTGGGGCCGGTGCCAGGTCCGTTGCCAGTACCATTTCCGCCACCAGCGCCGTTTCCTCTCCCTGCAATACCATCACCATTCCCAACGCCACTTCCATTTCCACTCCCTCCGGCACGATCATAATTTTCCGCAGCACCGCCTCCTGTACTTGAACCTCCTACCGTTTTGCCCAAAACAGCCTTCGGTTTTGGTGGAGTGGGCGTCTCGATGACAGGCTTAGGTTCGACTTTTGCGATAGATTGATTGCTGTTGATTTTTGTGGCTTTCGGCTTTGCGTGATCTGGTTTCAATATCGCCGGGCTTTCCTTGTCATTATTGTCTTCTATATCTTTCACATCTTCCTTTTCACCGGGTTGAGGAGGCGAATAAGCCGTTCCTGCATGACCTGTTGCCTGGACCGGGTTCCCTCCACCACCGCCTCCACCACCCCCAATAGTTGGCGCTAATTCCTCAGGTATGTTCAGATTAACTTCAACGGCATTGTCGACGATTGGATGTTCAAAAGTGGGGAAATCCATCTTGATAAGAAAAAAGATCAAGAGCACAAGTCCTGCTACCCCAAGGGTCATCATAGAGGCCCGGGTGTTCTTCTTAGCTTCAAAGGAATCAGACATGTAGGCTACAGCGTTGTTCATACAAAAGTACATTTTATGGGCAGAAAAAGAGCACAGGCCTTTATCAACACGTGTTATTAACGAAACAATGACGTGCAACTTGCCCAACTGGCATTTTATGAAATGTTAAGATTATGTTGGAGCACAAGTAGGGTTGTTACTTGAGGAATTTACGAAGTCCCATTACGATTATGTTACCTGTGAACTCTTAACTCTGAACTCACAACTCCGAACTGACTTCATTAAAAAACTCGCTTCAGAATAGAGTATGGTATCCATTTTAAGATCCACGCAATAAGAGCCCAACGATGGGTGATATATACTTTTCTTTTCTTTTTTTGAATCGCATTGAACATTTGTTTCGCTGCTTTCTCGACAGGTGCCTCCCAAAAGCGGCCTTCGCCCTTCGCCATTTTAGTATTTACAAAACCGGGCTGTATATCCGTAATTGCAATGGCGATTTCAGGATTTTTCTTTCCCATTCGCGAAGCCTTTAGGTGCAAACCTTCCATGTAAACGCTCATATACGCCTTCGTGGCACTGTAAGCAGGCGCATAACCGTTTCCGCGCACTGCTGCAATGGATGAAGTGGCCGCAATCTGTCCTTTACCTTGATTTAGGAAATAATTGAAGGCATAATTTACAATCTCAACAAAACCAACCACATTTGTCCTGGTTGTCACCTTATCAATTTGCCAATCCAATCCGTGGCTGATCTCACCATACCCCGAATTATAGATGAGGAGATCCATGCCTCCTAATTTTTCGATTAGCGACTCCAGGTGTGGAATATTTTCGTGGGCCATTACGTCAAAGCACTCCGTTACAACGCTGCCAGGAAACAATCCTTTTAACTTTTCAAGTAAGTCATTTCTCCTTCCCGTAGCTCCAACCATGCAATCCCTTTCAGCATACAGTTTTGCTAATTCAAAACCAATTCCCGACGTAGCTCCTATAATGATTACTTTTTCCATCTGGAATTTTAGTTACAAGAGTAATTGTGCAAATAAGAAATTACAATTTTCCTTTTTTTGGTTTTACCAGCCTTAACAGGAATGATAGTCCGAGCACCGGGCCGGGTGCAAGTAATAGAAAAACCAGGTTTTTATTCGACCAACTATCGAACGCCCAATTTAATAATTGAATACTGGCAATCGTGATCGCGAAGCCCATGCTTGTGACGATCGTGAGAGCCGTACCCTTATATTCAGGAATTGCGGTTTGGGCTACCAGTGTTGAAAATTGCGGAGAATCCGCAATCACCGATGATCCCCATAGTAACATCACGAGAACAAAAGGAAGCATTCCAAATTGAAAAACCAAAGCAGAAGCGAGACAACATAGCCCGGAGCACGCAAGTGCATAGAACGCAACCCTGCTGCTTCCGATTTTTTGCGAAATATAACCTCCGGCAACGCAACTTAAACTGCCAACAGAGATGATAACAAACGACCAAAGTGGAATATTGATCGATTGAGATTGAACGGCTGTGTATAACATTAAAATGATCGGAGTAAAAGCCCAGAAAGTATACAACTCCCACATATGGCCGAAGTACCCAAACGCAGCCGCACGAAAATCGCCGGAACGGAATATTTGAATAATGGCTGAAGGCTGAAATCGGCCTGCTGGCTTTCTGTACGGCCCGTCACCAACAAATAATAAGATAAGTAAGCCGCCGACTGCGGCGAAAATCGACGTAGATATCAAAATCTCCTTCCAGGGTAAAGCGTACACATTTGATTTTAATAGATGCGGGAATGCAGTGCCCAATACCAATGCACCTACTAACCAACCTAAGGCTTTGCCGAGCCCTTTCTCATACCAGTCAGAAGCAATCTTCATTCCAACGGGATAGATTCCCGCCAGGAAAAAGCCTGTAATGAATCGCAACAGGAATAACATTGAAACGCTCTTTGCCAGCCAAATGACGGAAACATTCGCGATCGCTGCAATTAGCGATGAAGCAAAAAAAACTGCGGATGAAGAAAACCGGTCAGCAATCGAAAATATGGCAAACAGTAACGTACCCGTAATAAACCCAAATTGTACAACAGACGTCACATTCCCAAGCGCGTTGCTGTGAATATCTAATTGCTGTTGTATGTCTGGCAAAATTGCATTGCCCACAAACCATAGGGAAGTACCGGCAAACTGCGAAATAATGATGAGTGGAAGAATATGGGATGGTCGGTTTTGCAACTACTCTGATTTTATTCTCTCGTTAGCCGGTTTTAATGGGCGAAATCCATTTCAAATCTTCCCTTTATTCTTTCAATTGGCGGATTGAAATAACCAAACCTGAGCCCAGGAAACTCCTCGCTAAGTAAATACATTAATTGCTTTACTCCCATACATTCACCAGTGTCGGTCATACCGATCTTTCCCAGGTACCAGTCTGGATCAATGTTGAAATTTCTCCACTGAATCATTTTCAATCCAGTTTCATTGATTAGGTTTCTCAATGCCTCGTACTCAGCAATGCTATCCGTCATTCCCGGAAAGACAAAATAATTTATCGATGTCCAGCCATCGTACGAGTTGACTATTTTCAAGCTTTCAATAATATCTTCAAACTCGTAATTATTCGGTCGGTAGTAAGGCATGTAAACCTCTCTTCTTGCTGAATTCGTGCTTACACGAATTGAGTTCAATCCTGCATCGCACAGAATTCTTACCACGTCAGGCTTTGAGCCATTGGTGTTAATGTTGATGCTGCCTTTCGAAGTATGTTTTCTGATTTCGACGATTGCGTCACGAATCGTTTCCCACATTAACAATGGCTCGCCTTCGCAACCCTGGCCAAAACTAACAATTGGAAAAGCAGCCGACTCAAGGTGAGGCACTGTATATTCTACAATTTCCTCGGGGGTCGGCAGGAAAGTCAAACGATCCTGCGTAGAAACAATTGGTTCTTCATCAGGCTGCAATGAAATGCAGCCAACACAATTTGCATTGCAGGCGGGTGATACGGGAATAGGGCATTCCCATCTAGTCAGAAAATAGTTCCTTGCGGCAGGGCAATGGTAGGTGAGAGCACAATTCTTCGCTAAATGATTGACCAAACGATTATGCGGGTAGGCTTTCGTTAATTGTTTCACTCCCTGCTCTATTTTTTGGTTGTCATAGCCCCCACAATCCTGCCGAATATCCCTTTCAATCCTTACCGCAGGCACATAAAATTTTTCATTGAACCAGCCGACGGCAGTGTAACAAAATAACGGTAGAGTTGGAGCTTCTTTTAAACTTTCGTATGCCGCCAAATAAAATCCTGTGTGCGCGGGTGGAACAAATGCAGCAACCGCCCAGCCTTTTTCACACAAACGCATTTCCCCCGTTTTTACATCAATTCCAATCCCTCTGCGGCCTGGTA
>AR_comb_assmDRAFT_10089867_pt1 | contig 19105 bp, 20 predicted proteins | sample ArasoioldDNA_FD_10543 | JGI IMG/M metagenome (IMG submission 10543) | reverse complement strand
GCGATCGAAGCCGGTGCGGTGGCATGCCTGTGGGCATTCTTCGTGACGATGTTCATCTATCGCGACTATCGCTGGCGCGACCTGCCGGTCCTGTTGCATCGAACGTTACGCACGGTGGCGATGGTGATGACGCTGATCGCCTGCGCCTCCAGCGTGGGCTATATCATGGCGCTGACGCAGATGCCCGCGAAGATGACGGCATTCTTCCTGACGATCTCGTCGAACAAATACGTCATCCTGTTCCTGATCAACATCCTGCTGCTCTTGCTCGGCACGCTAGTCGACATGGCGCCATCCATCCTGATCGCGACTCCGATCCTGCTCCCCGTGATGCAGAACTTCGGCGTCGATCCCGTGCATTTCGGCATGATCATGCTGCTGAATCTCGGTATCGGCCTCTGCCATCCGCCGGTCGGCGCGATCCTGTTCGTGGGGTGCGCGGTGGGCAAGGTCTCGATCGAGCAGGTGATGCGCAAGATCTGGCCGTTCTACGCGGTGATGTTCATCGTCCTGATGTTCGTCACCTATATTCCCGAAATATCGCTGTGGCTGCCGAGGCACGTGCTGCGCTGAGGCACGAGGGCCTTTGTGCCCCTTGTTTTCCGGATGATCTTTTCGGAAAAAGAGGGGCACATTTCCTTAAAAGGCCTCCCATGAAAATCGTCGACCTCAGCCGCGAGCTCTATCACCGCACCCCGAGCTATCCCGGACACCCCCCGATCATCCACGGGATGTGGCAGGACCATGCCGGCTCGCTCAAGGACTCCAATGTCTGGGGGCTGTCATCGATGTTCATTTCGATGCCGGACCATGGCGGCACGCATATCGATGCTCCCCGGCATTTCGGACCGGCGGGCATTCCCATCAATCAATATCCGCTCGAGAAGTGCATTGTGCCGGGCATCTGCCTCGACCTGCGCCATATCGCGCCGAAATCTGAAATCACCCCGGCCGATCTCGAAGCCGCCGTGAAGGCGGCAGGCGTCGGCGTACCGAGAGATGGCACGGTGCTGCTCTGCACCGGCCATCACGAGCGCACTTTTCCCGGCAAAGCCTATTCGACCGACAATGCCGGCGTGAACGTCGCCGCGACCGAGTGGCTGGCCCGACAGGGCGTGGTGCATTTCGGCATCGATTCCATGCGGCCCGGCCCCGCGACGGACGAGAACCTGCTGGTGCACAAGGCCTGTCTCGATCTCGATATCACGCACATCGAAAGCCTGTGCAACCTCGAAGCCCTGATCGGGCAAGGGCAGTTTACCTTCATCGGCTTGCCGATGAAGTGGCGGGAAGGTACGGCTTCTCCCATCCGTGCGGTCGCCGTGTTCGGCCTTTGAGACGCGGTTCAGGAGGAATATGAATGGCCGATAGAAAGCCAATGCGGCCGTGGCGCCGCGCGTTTTTGCAGGCGAGCGGTCTCGCACTCGCCGCCAGCTCGGGTCTGGCGCCGGGACTATCGCGCGCGGCTAACTATCCCGACCGTCCCATCAAGATCATCGTTCCCTTCGCGCCCGGCGGTCCGACCGACATCATGGCGCGCATCGTGGCGACACATCTGGGCGAGGCGACCAACGGTACGCTGGTGGTCGAGAACAGGCCCGGCGCCGGCGGCAATATCGGCATCGGCATTGCCGCTCACGCCGAACCGGACGGCTACACGCTGCTCATCACCTCCAGCGCCTATGTCGTCAATCCCGGCCTCTATGCCAGGATACCCTACGATCCGTTCAAGGATTTCGCGCCGATCGCGGAGCTCGGCACCTCGCCCAACGTGATCCTGGCCGATCCGAAACTCGGCGTGAACTCGATTGCCGATCTTGTCGCCCGCGCCAAGGCCAATCCGAACGAGCTCAACTATGCGAGTCCCGGGATCGGGACCACGCCGCATCTTTCCGCCGAGCTACTCAAGATCAATGCGGGGATCAATCTCACCCATGTGCCGTTCTCCGGCGCGGGTCCGGCGATCCAGGCTGTGCTCGCAGGCACGACGCAGATTGCTTTCGCGGCGCTGCCGCCGGCGCATCCCCATGTCGAATCCGGTGCGCTGAAAGCGCTGGCCGTCACGGGCGAGCACCGCTGGTTCGACCTGCCGGAGGTGCCCACGATGGTCGAGCTCGGCTACAAGGATTTTGTCGCCGATACATTCCAGGGGTTTCTCGCGCCGGCGAAAACGCCCCCTGCAATTATCGAACTGCTTTCCGCCAAATCGATCGAAATTCTCAAAGTGGTGAAAACGGCGGAACAGCTGCGCAACGACGGCTTCGAGGTCATCGCCAACGGTCCCGACGGCATGAAGAAGCGGATCGACGGCGAAGTGCCGAAATGGCGCGACATCATCGCGAAAGCCGGAATAAAGCCGGTGTGAGTGTTTTTTTGGGGCGCACGCAAAGCGGGTGCTTGCTGCCCACCCGTTGCATGTCCTACCCTGTCGCAAAGAAAACAAAAGCAGGGAGGACCACATGACGACCCGACGAGACTTTCTCAAAACGGGTGTCGGCGCTGCTGCCGGCATCGTCTTTTGCGGTTGCGGCTTGCCGCATCGCGCCAATGCCCAGCAGCCGACGCGACAAACCCTGCCGGTGACGGTCGGCGGCAAGCGGGTCAAGACGATCGATATCCACTCCCACTGTCATTTCCACGAAGCCGGTGCGCTGCTCGGCGCGGATGCGCCGAAGGTCCAGATTCCGCCCGTCAACGGCGCTGAGGATGCCTTCATCGAAGTCGAGAAGCGGCTGGCTGCCATGGACTCGCAGGCTGTCGACATGGAGGTGCTGTCGATCAATCCGTTCTGGTATGGCAAGGATCGCGATCTCGCCGCGAAGATCGTGCAAATCCAGAATGAGAAGCTCGCCGAGCTGTGCGCCGCGAAGCCGGACCGGTTCGCGGCCTTTGCCTCGCTCACGTTGCAGGCGCCCGACCTTGCCGTGCAGGAACTGGAAACTGCGGTGAAGAAGCAGGGACTGAAGGGCGCCGCGATCGGCGATCGCGTGGCGGATCTGGAATTCTCGGACCCGAAATTCCATCCGGTCTGGGCCAAGGCAGAAGAACTCAGCGTGCCGCTCTTCATTCATCCCCAAGCCCAGCCGGAGCTCAACAAGCGGCTTGCGGGCAATGGATGGCTTTCCAACGCCATCGGCAATCCGCTCGGCACGACGATTGCGCTGTCCCACCTGATCTTCGAAGGCACCTTCGACAAGTTTCCGGGACTGAAGGTGATCGCCGCGCATGGCGGTGGCTATCTCGGCTCCTACGCCGACCGCTCGGACCATGCATGCCTCGTTGGGCCGAAGGGCTGCGATCCCAATATCCAGCTCAAGAAGAAGCCGACGGAGTATCTGAAGCAGATCTATTTCGACGCGCTGGTCTTCGAGCCCGAAGCGATCCGCCACCTCGTGGCGCAGGTCGGCGCAAGTCAGGTCGTGCTTGGCAGCGACTATCCCTATCGGTGGGAAATGCATCCGGTCGATCCGATCCTCGCGACGGCCTCTCTCTCAGATGACCAGAAGGCCGATATCCTTGGCCGCACGGCGGCGAAGCTCTTCAAGTTCGAAGCCTAGCGAAGGCAAAAAGGAGCGGCGCAATGGCGCGTAAGCTGATCGATATTTCCGTGCCATTGCAGAACGACGTGCCGGCCGATCCGCCGGGCAATCATCCGACCATCCAGTACATCGACCACCAGCAGGGTCTGCCGCGCATGCTGCAGTTCTTCGAAGGGTTGAGGGCGGAGGATCTGCCCGACGGCCAGGGTTGGGCGGTGGAGCAGGTTTCGCTCTCCACTCACAACGGCACCCATCTCGATGCGCCCTGGCATTTTCATCCGACCATGAATCGGGGCGAGCGCTCATGGACCATCGATGAAGTGCCGCTCGAATGGTGCTTCCAGCCCGGCGTCAAACTCGATTTTCGGCATCTGCCGGACGGCTACGTCGCGACCGCCAGGGATGTCGAGAAGGAGCTTCAGCGTATTGGGCACACGCTCTCGCCGCTCGAGATCGTCGTGGTCAATACATCGGCGGGAGTCAAGTTTGGCCGGCCGGACTATGTCAATTCCGGTTGCGGCATGGGCTATGAAGCCACCATGTACCTGCTGGAGCGCGGCGTACGGCTGACCGGCATCGACGGCTGGAGCTGGGATGCGCCTTTCGTCTATACCGCGAAGAAATATGCCGAGACCAGGGATGCAAGCCTGATCTGGGAAGGCCACAAGGCCGGCCGCCATATCGGCTATTGTCATATCGAAAAGTTGCACAATCTCGAGATGCTGCCTTCCACCGGCTTCATGGTGTCGTGTTTTCCGGTGAAGATCGAGCGCGCCTCCGCCGGCTGGACGCGGGCCGTCGCGATCATCGACGGCTGACGTACAGTACGTCCATGCGCGCTGGTCCTCTCTGGATTGTCATTCGGACCTGATGAGCCGCTGCTCGAGCGGCCGGGCGATCTGCGTCGGAGCGGCTGCGGGCGCTTCGGAGCCGGCAAATTCGGCCTGCGCGGCTGCCGAAATCCACTCGGACGCTTTTGGAAGGCTCAGCGCCAGAGCAACCAGCCCCAGGACGATGACGCAGTTGACCACGACGACGGTCATGGTTCGATCCGAAGATTTGCGGCGGCTAGCCGTATTCCATTGATCTAGAGGACGATGCAAGAGTGCCTCCTTTGAACGGATTGCACCTGCACAACTAGCGCAAGCTGCCGCAAGCGAATGCGACATGCTTCACGTTTGACCAAATTCCTTCCGCTCCCGGAATGGCAGCAATGCTGGCGTTTCGAGCGCCGAGCCAGGGAGACATTCTGGCGTGCGAAGGTCGATCTAGTCGTCCGAAGACGTGCCCGCCTCGGCCAGTTCGCGCAGCGATACAGTATCGAGCACGACAATGGCGCCGTGCTCGAGCCGCACCCAGTTCCGCGCGGCCCAGGCTCGCAGCTGTTTGTTGATGCTCTCGCGCGTCATGCCGACCATCTCGCTGATCTCCTGCTGCGTGATGGCGATGGCCTGGCCCTCTGGTTCGAGCTTCCGCTTCTCGGTCAAGCCGAGTAGCGCGCTGGCCAGCCGCCCCGGCAGGTCCCGCAGGATCACCTGCTCGACCTGGTCGCTGGTCCATCGCAGCTTTGCGCACAAGAGCTCGATGAATTTCATCGATAGCTCCGGCTGGCTTTTCACGAAGGGCAGAAAATCGCGGCTGTCGATGACGTACAGCTCGCAATTGGTATTGGCAGTCGCGTCCGCACTGCGCGGTTGCCCGCTAAGGACCGACATCTCACCAAACGTCTCGCCCGGCCCGACCAGATTGAGAATTGCGTTGCGGCCATCGCGCGAGGAAAGACTGATCTTCACTGTGCCAGAGATCACGGCATAGAGGCTCTTCCCCGGATCACCCTTGGAGAAGATCGTCGCACCGCGTTTGAGGACGGTGTGCTTGGCATAGCGGCAAAGTTGATCGAGCGCCTCGGGATCGAGGTCGCAAAAAATCTCGTGCTTGCGCAGCACCGATAATTTGCTGCTCGACGAGCGACGAGCGTCTGCCGTGTTATCCTGAGACACGTCGGTTGAGACCCCGCAAGAAACCAGCACTCGTTCCTTCCGTAGTCAACGACGGTCACATTTTCAACTGGAAACAAGCCTTTGGGAGCGGATAGACGGCATAGTACGGATGCGCAGTTGACGCTGGAAACGCAATGAGTAGTTGCAATACGCGATCGACATCTACACTCGGTCGAGCTTTCAGCCGTGGGCATCGACAGCCAGCACGGGACGTGTCCGCCCGACAGGTCCCTAAAACACAATTCAAAAGCCGGCAGAATCCGGAGGCCCCTGCTGGCATGTTGCGGCACTCGCGGATCGACCGCGCTACTCGTTGCCGATGCCCATTTCCTTTATCAACCGTGCATACTTGGCGAGTTGGTCGCGCGTCATGCTGCCGAGTTCTTCCGGCGAACTGCCGCGCACGGCAAAGCCCAATTCTTCGAGCTTGCGGCGAACATCCGCATCACCGAGCGCCTTCACCACTTCGGAATGGAGACGGGATACGATCTCCTTGGGCGTACCCGCGGGAGCGAGAATGGCAAACCAGGAATTGAAGAAGAAGCCAGGGAGTCCCGATTCGTCGACGGTCGGGACATCGGCGAATTGCGACAACCGTTGCTGTGTGCAGACACCGATCAGCCGAAGCTGACCGCCGCGCACCAGGGCCGCGACCGTGCCCAATCCCTGAAAGCCGACCGGAATTTGGCCGGCGGCAATATCGGTCGCCGCCTGCGTTGCTCCCTTGTAGGGCACATGCGTCATGGTGATGCCGGCGTTTGCAGCAAACATGGCCATCGCCAGATGCTGGGGACTGCCCGGTCCACCCGAGCCGTAATCAATCTTGCCGGGCGCTGCTTTTGCAGCAGCAATGACGTCGGCGGCCGACTTGTAAGGGGTCTGGTTGCCGGTAACGAGCCCCCATTCGACGGTGGCGACCAGGGAAACCGGCGTAAAGTCCTTCAGGATGTCCCAGCGCATCTTGGCCTGAAGGTTCGGCACCATGGTCATGATGCTGTCGTTGAAGCCGCCGATCGTGTAGCCGTCCGGATCGGCATGGGCGACCTGCTCCGCGCCGATCAGTCCGGAGGCGCCGGGCTGATTGAGAATGACGAACTGCTGGCCCATATTGTCGGCCATCTTCTGCGTCACAATGCGCGCAGCGACGTCGACCGCGCTGGCAGCCGCAAGCGGCACAATCATCTTGATGGGATGGTCGGGATAGCTACCCTGAGCCATGGCCCCTGTGTTGGCACCGAAATTGGCGGCGATCAGTGCCAGCGCGAGCCATCGAAACAGACGCATTTTTCCTCCCCGAGTCACCCGCCGGCCCTTCTGAATACCGGCAGTTCGCGGCCGACATTGCCCCCTCCATTCCCGCTTTGCAATGCGGCAGCGCTACCCTGATCAGGGACGGCGGCGGGCGGAGTTGCCCCACCTGTCGGGACCTATAATATCCGCGTGAGCGCAAAACGCAGGCCATCCGCGAACCCGCATGCCGCCCTCCCGCAAACGTTCCGGCAAGCCTCCCTCCCGTTCGAGGGCAGCGCCACCACCGCGGCCCACCCCCAACCCCCGGCTGAACGGGGCCATGGCCTGCGATACTGCCTTTCGCATTGTGGCGCGGCGGCATCTGGGAGCACTCAATGCCAATCATCAGGCGACCTGCAACGGCGATCCAGAGGCGCTTCACCAGATGCGGATCGCGCTGACCCATTTGCGGACCGCCATCTTGTTCTTTTCGCCGATGGTCCATGACGAGGTCAGGGACGAGGTCCGTGATGAACTGAAATGGTTGAACAGCGAACTCGGCGCCGTGCGCGACCTCGATGTCGCGGTGGACCGGGTCAAGGCTCTCGACCGGAAGCGGCCCCAAGCGGCCGCTGCGCTCGATTCATGGGACGAAAAACGCGGCGAAGGACACCATCATCTCGCACGCATGCTGAACTCTGTCAGATACCGATGGCTGATCGAGCAGACCTCCGGCTGGATAGAGAACGGTCCCTGGTCGACGAAAAAAGGCAAGCAGGCTGCGAGGGAGCGCACTGCCCCGATCGGGTCCTACAGCGCCGAAAAGCTTGAAGAGTGGGAAGCAAAGCTCCTGAAAAAGAGCCGCAAGCTGCGGGACATGGGAACGAGAAAGCGCCACCGGCTGCGCCTACTCAACAAGAAGCTCACCTATTCGATCGATTCGTTCGAGGACCTGTTTGCCGAGAAGAATTTCTCCAAGCAACGAACGGCGCGTAAGCATTTGGGCAAGGCGCAACGATCGCTTGGACAATTGAACGACGGCGCGAGAGGCGAAGAGCTCGCGACCGAATTGGAGAAGAAAGGCGTGCAAACGCCGGTAAAGTTCCTCAGGGCAAGGCACGAAAAGCGCCTGCTCGAGAAGGCATCCAGGGCCTATCGCAAGCTTCGAAAGCTGAACTAGCCGCCGCGCACGCTACAAGAGCTTGCCGTTCGCGCCGAAGAACGGATGCGGCCCATCGAACTCGCCGATCGGCACTTGATGAGTCACCAACTGCCCGAAATCCTTCTCTTCAAACCAGGTATGCAGATGGAAAGCCGGCTGCTCGACCCGAAATGAGGGAGCGCGCAACTTGGCGAGATCAAGATCGACGGCATGATTGGGCGCAGGACAGATCGTGCACGGCACGCCTGCGAACATGGTGAGCGTTGCACGATGAATATGGCCCGTGGCCACGATCCGCACACGCTTGTGCCGCTGGACAATCGCAGCCAATTCATCCGCGTTGTGCAGGTTCTGGCGATCCATGTGCCAGATGCCCGCGATGAATGGCGGATGGTGGAGAAACAATAACGCCGGCCGATCCTCTGACGCAGCCAGCTCTGCTTCGAGCCATTGCAGAGTCGTGCCCTCGAGCAGGCCGTGCGGCTTGCCGGGCACGGAGGAATCAATCAGCAGGAGATCGAGACCGCCTACTTCAATCTTCTGGTTCAGCGCGCCGGACGCAAAGGCGTAAGGCGCATTCGGGAATGCGCCACGCATCATTTCTCGGCTATCATGATTTCCCGGGATGCCGGCGAAGGGCCATTTCAGCGGCGCAAGCAGGCGCTTGAGATGGTCGTATTCTTCCATGTTCGGCGTATCGGCGAGATCCCCTGAAATCACCACGAAATCCGGCTGCGGCTCGAACGCGTTCAGCGCGGCCACACAACGCTCCAGCGCTTTTGCCGTGTCGACCCGACCATAGGCCAGCGTACCCGGCGGCTTGATATGCAGGTCTGATATCTGCGCGATGCGAAGCTGTTTCGGTGGCACTTGCTTTCAATCCTCCGGTGGCAACAGACGCACGGCTTCCGGCGCAATCGATAAGCCGACGCGATCGCCGGATTTGACATTCACTGTATTCGGGGCATCGACGGTCAGGGGCTTGACCGAGGCGCCGCTCACGACCAGACGCTGACGGTCGCCGTTGAAGGCGACGCTGTCAATCGTGCCCGAAAGCGGCGCGCTGCCCGGCTCGACCAGGCGAATGGTTTCCGGACGAACCATGGCAAGCGCCGCCTTCTGATTGATCGGGCCGGCGACCGGCTGCCGGCCGCCCGGCAACACGAGCTGGCCGTTCTCGACGGGCGACTCGATAATGTTCGCCGCGCCAATGAATTCGGCGACAAAGCGATTGCAGGGCTCAAAATAGATCTCGCGGGGCGAGCCGATCTGCGCGATCCTGCCCTTGCTCATCACCACGACGCGGTCACCGAGTTCCATGGCTTCGGACTGATCGTGGGTCACATAAATCGCGGTGATGCCGAGCGCACGCAAGAGGCGGTTGAGCTCGCTGCGCAGCCGTTCACGCAGCGCCGCATCCAGCGCTGTCAGCGGCTCGTCAAGCAGCAGGATACCAGGCCTGATCGCAACCGCACGCGCGAGCGCCACGCGTTGCCGCTGGCCACCGGACAATTGATCGATCCTGCGGTTCTCGAGGCCCGCGATGTTCGTCAAAGCCACCAGCTCCGCCACGCGCGCCGCGCGCTGCTCCTTCGACACACCGCGGATCTTGAGGCCGTAGCCGATATTTTCCGCCACGCTCATGTTCGGAAACAGCGCGTAGGATTGAAAGACCATCCCGACATTTCGGTTCTCGATGGCGACTTTCGTCATGTCCTTGCCGTCGAACAGGACCCTGCCCCCCGTGTCCGGCGTCTCCAGCCCGGCGATAATGCGCAACATCGTGGTCTTGCCGCAGCCGGAGGGACCAAGCAGCACGAGCGTCTCGCCACGCGCGATGTCGAGCGTGGCGGGCTCGAGCGCACGGGTGCCGTCGGCAAACGTCTTGCCGCAATCCTCGATGCGTACCGCGGCACCATGTCCAGCCCCACTCATCGCGCGCGCTCCTTATCGGCAAAAAGTTGCATCGCGACCAGCAATGGAATGATCATGACGAAGAAGATCAGTGTGTAGGCGGAGGCCACTTCCAGCCGCATGGAGGCGTAGCTGTCGGCCAGCCCAATCGGCAGCGTTTTGGTCAAAGGCGTGTGCAGCATCCAGGTCAGGTTGAATTCACCAAGCGACAGCGTCACCACCATCAGGCTGCCGGCGAGAATGCCGGGCACGGCATTGGGGACGATTACATCGCGAAAGCGACGCCAGGGGGAGGCTCCAAGGGAAGCCGCGCCTTCATCCAACGTCTTGATATCGACGGTCGCGAACACCGCCATCACCGACCGCACCATGAAGGGCATGGTGAAGACCACGTGGCCTACCAGGATGAAGAGCCACGAGCGACGGAACTCACCGAACCTGCCGTAGGTCAGGAGCAATGCGAGCGCAATCGCAAGACCGGGGATCGCAAGCGGAAGCGTGATGACCTCCTCGATGATGCGAGAGAGCCGCCCTGCTCTCACGTGTAAGGCGTAGGCGGCGGGGACGCCGACGATCAGGGTCACCGCAAGCGTCGCAAAGGCGATGATGAAGGAGAGTCCGATGGTGCCGGCATAGAGCTCCCAGACCTGAGCCACCCATTGCAGGGTGACTCCGGACTGGATGCCGCGAAAGTAGTTCTGGGTGATACCGGCGGTGATGGAGAGCCCGGCCGGCAGGACCAGGAACGCAGCAACGATCAGCGTAAAGAGCAGCTGGCTCGTAAAGATCAGGCGATCACGCATGGTCTCATCCGGCGCCGGCAACCGCGCTGCCCGAGAACGAGCGAGCCAGCGCCAGGATGACCCAGGTGATCAGCCCGAGGCCCACCGACAGCGCGGCGGATGTCGCGAAATTCGCCGCAAGCGTAAACTCAGTATAGATCAGCATGGGCAGCACATCGATATTGGTGGCGAGCGTAAAGGCGGTGCCGAACGCGCCCATGGCAGTCGCAAAGGCAATCGCGCCGGAGGCGACAAAGGCCGGCGCCAGAGCGGGCAGCACCACGTCACGCTGTACCACCCATGGGCTTGCGCCGAGGGAGCGTGCGGCTTCTTCAAGTCCGGTATCGAGCTTCTGCACCGCCGCCATGATGGTGAGGATGACGCGCGGGACAGAAAAATAAAGGTAGCCGAGGAAGAGCCCGTAGATCGAATAGGCGAAGACCAACTTCTGCCCCATCAGCCGGTTTGAGAGGTCGCCGATCAGACCCTGGCGGCCCGCGAACAGGATGATCATGAAACCCACCACCACCCCGGGAAAGGCAAGCGGAAAGGTCAGCATCGCGATCAGGACACTGCGTCCGGGAAAGCGGTGGCGCTGCAGAAACATGCCGGCGATGGTGGCGACGATCAGCGTCACCAGGGTGGTCGCAGCCGCCAACACGACCGTGTTGACCAGGGTCGCGCGATAGCGAGGCTCGACGATGATCGCCAGATATCCGGCAAGGCCCTGCGGCCCATCCGCACCGGTCACGACCAGCTGTGCCATCGGCAGCAGGAAAAACGCCGCCGTCACGGCCGCCAGAGGCAGCAGACACAGCCAGACAAACGATCTATTCGACATCAGCGCAGGGTGCCCCGCCCGTTCAAGACAAGGCACCATACTGCATCAATGGACTTCGGCGAGATAGCGGTCGACGAAGCCTTTTTGCGCGCCTTCCATCTCGCCCCAGTCGACGCTCTTGGCGCGGGCGTAGTCGCTGTCGGGCAAGAACTTCTTCTTCACCGCCTCGGGCAGATCGATCGGGCGCGCGGGGCGCAGATAGGCGTTGGTCCAGATCGCCTGGCCCTTGTCGGACAGCAGGTAGTCTATGACCTTCTTGGCCTTGTCCTTGTCCGGTGCGTTCTTCACGAGGCCGACGACATAGGGAAACACCACCGAGCCTTCGCAGGGAATCACGAACTCGAAATTGCCCTTCTCCGAATACTTTGCGCGATAGGCGTTGAAGTCATAGTCGAACAGGATCGGCATCTCGCCGGACACGACGCGGGCATAGGAGGTCTGCTTGGGAACGATCGGCTCGTTCTTTTGCAGGTCCTTGAAGAACTTGAGGGCCGGCTCGAAGTTCTTCGATGAGCCGCCGAGCGCAAGGTTGACCGCGACCGCGCCGACATAGCCGACCGCCGCGGAGCTCGGATCAAGATAGCCGACCATGCCCTTGTAATCCGGCTTCAAGAGATCCTTCCAGCAAGCCGGCACCGGCTTGCCACCGAGCGCGTCCTTGTTGACGAACAGGCCCAGCGTGCCGGAATGGATCGTGGTCCAATAGCCGTCGGCGTCTTTCAGGCCGGCCGGCACTTCATCCCACTTGGCGGGCTTGTAGGGCTCCAACGCATCCTGCGCCTTGGCTTTCATGCCGAAATTGACGCCGAAATAGCCGATATCGCCGACCGGATTGCTCTTCTCGGCGAGGATCTGCGCCAGTGCCTGGCCGGAGTTCTTGTTGTCGTGGGGAATGTCGTATTTGAGATCGGCCTTGATGGCCTTGAGCATCGACGCCCAGTCCGCCCATTCGGGCGGGCAGTTGTAGCAGATGACGTCAGCCGCTTTGGCGGACTGCCACGGCGCAAGGCAAGCCAGCGCGAGCAGGGTCAAGGCAAAACGGATGGTCTTCATAAGACAGGCTCCGGATATTTCAGGGAAAGATCGAGTTCCGGCTCCAACTATAGGCCTTACATGAAGGATTTGCGACGCGGCCTTTTTTGCTCTGCAACAAAGCTGGGGAGTGCATGAAGGACCCCACCCGCCTTGCGATACGACAATAGTTGCAGATATCCTCGGGGCGCCGGGAATGCCAGCAGAAGACGTCCCGTTTAAACGGAGGAATTCATGAACCCGCCGGTCAATGCACCCGCGATCAAAATCGTCAAATCGGTCCGAGAGCAAGTGAGCCCCGAGGAGTGGAATGCTCGCGTCAATCTCGCAGCCGCCTATCGCCTCGTCGCGTTGTACGGCTACACCGAGATGATCGCGAACCACATCTCTTGCCGGGTGCCCGGTCATAACGACCAGTTCCTCATCAACCCTTACGGCATGCTCTATGAGGAGATCAACGCCTCCTGCCTGATCAAGGTCGACGTCGAGGGCAACACGCTGTTCAACGCCAGCGATTACAACGTCAACGTTGCAGGCTTCGTCATTCACAGCGCCATCCATATGGCGCGCCACGACGTCGACTGCGTCATCCACACGCATACGCCAGCCGGCATGGCGGTGTCGGCGATGGAATGCGGTCTGCTGCCGCTGACCCAGACGTCGATGCGCTTTGTCCACATCGCCTATCACGACTTCGAAGGCATCGCGGATGATCTCGGCGAACGCGAACGGCTGGTGCGCGACCTCGGTGACCACGAGGCGATGATCCTGCGCAATCACGGCCTGCTCGTGGTCGGTCGCACCATTCCCGGGACTTTCAACCTGCTCTATCGCATGGAGCGCGCCTGCGAGATTCAGGTCATGGCGCTGTCCTGCAACACCAAGCTGATCATTCCGCCCACCGAGATCCTGGAAAAGACTTTCGACAAGGTGCGGCCGTGGCCGGATAAGCCGAACCGCAACGGCGATCTCGCCTGGCCCGCGCTTCTACGCAAGCTCGACCGCATCGATAGCTCGTACAAGAACTAACGTTCTGGCGCGTGGTGCCGCCTAACGCGCAGCTAGCGCGGCACCACCGCAGTCGCCTCGATCTCGACACGCGCGGCCTTCTCGACCAGGCGCACGACCTGGACCAGCGCCATCGCGGGATAATGCGCACCAAAGATCTCGCGATAGACCTTGCCGAGTTCCTTCAGGTTCGACAGATATTCCTCGATATCGACGACATACCAGGTGAGACGCACCAGGTGTTCCGGTCGCGCGTTGCCTTCGGCCAGGATCGCCGCGATATTGGTCAGCGTCTGCTTGACCTGAGCGACAAAGCCATTCGCCAGTCGCTCCTGATGATCCCAGCCGATCACCCCTCCGGTCACCACGATGCGCCCTTCGGCGGCCATGCCGTTGGCATAACCTTTCGGTGCCGGCCAGCCGCCCGGCTGCAGGACTTGTGCGGTCTCTGAGCGTTCGGCTTTTCCATCCGCCCGCATGGCAACGCCGAGCGCATCTGTCGTACTCACCGGAAAAATCTCCGTCGGTTCATTCGGCAGCGACGCCTGGCGATGTCGCCTGGGTTTGCGCCGCCTGTCGCAGGGCAAAGCGTTTCAGCTTGCCGGTTTCGGTTTTGGGTAGCTGAGAGACAAATTCGATCGCGCGCGGGTACTTGTAAGGCGCTATCTGCTGTTTGACGTGCTCCTGCAGAGCCGTCACCAGTGCTTGATCAGGAGTCGCGGTTGCCGCTACCACGACATAGGCCTTCACGATCATGCCGCGCGCTTCGTCCGGGGCGCCTACCACGCCGCATTCGGCGACCGCGGGATGGGAGAGCAGCGCAGCCTCGACCTCGGGACCGGCAATGTTGTAGCCGGACGAAATGATCATGTCGTCTGCGCGCGCAACGAAGGAGAAGCGGCCCTTCTCGTCGCGCACGAATGCATCGCCGGTCAGGTTCCAGCCGTCGCGGACATAGTTGGACTGCCTGCTATCGGCGAGATAACGGCATCCGGTTGGTCCGCGCACGGCAAGCTTGCCGACCGTACCGGCAGGCATCTCCTGCATCTCATCATCGACGATCTTGGCCTCATAGCCCGTAACCGGGTATCCCGTCACTCCTGCCGCAGCACCGCCTTCGCGATTGCTGATGAAGATGTGCAGCATCTCCGTGCTGCCGATCCCGTCGAGAAGGGTCTTGCCGGTCCTGCGGGTCCAGGCTTCGAAGACCGGGGCCGGCAAGGTCTCGCCCGCGGACACTGCGATGCGCAGCGATGACAGGTCGGCTCCCTTGTCCATCGCCGCCATCATGGCGCGATAGGCCGTCGGCGAGGTAAAACAGATCGTGGCTTTGTAGGTTTCAATAATCTTCACCATTTCGGGTGGCGAAGCGTTTTCGAGCAAAGTCGCCGTCGCGCCAAACCGGAGCGGGAAGACGGCAAGGCCGCCAAGCCCGAAAGTAAAAGCGAGTGGCGGCGATCCGACAAAAACGTCCTCAGGCGTAACCCTCAACACTTCCCTGGCATAGCCGTCTGCAACGGCAAGAATGTCGCGATGGAAATGCATGGTGGCCTTGGGCTCGCCCGTCGTGCCCGAGGTGAATCCGAGAAGCGCGACATCGTCCCGTCCGGTTTTCACTGCCTCGAACTTGACCGGTTTGTTCAGCGCGACGCGATCGAGTTCGGCGTCGTGGTTCGATGTGCCGTCGAAATTGACAACCTGCTTCAGGAAGCGGCTGGTCTTGGCGCAGGCGACGAGTTCATCGGCGATGCGGCTGTCCGTCAACGCCAATGCAATCTCGACCTTGTCGACGATCTTGGCCAATTCGCCGGCGCGAAGCATCGGCATGGTGTTGACGACGACGGCGCCCGCCTTGGTCGCGGCAAGCCAGGCCGCTACCAGCGCCGGGTTATTGCCGGAGCGAATGAGAACGCGATGGCCCGGCTTCACGCCATAATTCTCGACCAGCCCATGAGCCAGCCGGTTGGACCAGTCCAGGAGTTCCTTGTAGGTGCGCTGGCGGCCATTGCCGATCAGCGCGATGCGATCACCCATCCCCTGCTGGACGATACGGTCCGTCAGCTCGACCGCGGCATTGAGATAGTCGGGATATTGAAACTCGGGCCGGTCCAGCAACATGTCCGGCCATTGCTCCGGCGGAGGCAGATTTCGCCGCGCGAAATCATCGACGTGACCCGTCGGGCCAAGCTTCGGAGTTTTTACCGACATTCGCCCCTCGCTTTCAGAAAGGCTGAAGGACCAGGCCCGGCCCACGCATGGTCATGGCGGCTGGCAATGCTTTATCCCTAAACATTTTATACTTAAAATAATTGGGCGCAAGGGCTCAAAATTGAGCTTCCAGACCATCAGGGACTTACCGGCGCGCCAATTCCCTCACCCGCAACACCATGGGCGAGCCGGGATCGGCCAAGGGCGCAATTGCAGTGAAATGATTGGCCCCGGAGAGCGTTTCATATCGGGTCGATAGGCCGGCTGCCGCCCAAGATTCCGTCATGATCCGGCTCTGGCGAAAATACTCGGCGCTCTCCTCGCCGCCGACCACGGCATCGAGGCTGCCATGGACCGGCGGCTTCCAGAACAAGGGACTGACGGCTTTTGCGCTCGCCTGGCTCAGCTGCAACGCCTTGTTGATCGACGTCCCGACCAGGGGCACGAGATCGAACAAGCCGGAAATGGAATAGGCCGCGATGACGAGTTCCTTCGGCAGAGACGGATCGAGCGAAGGCCAATCTGTCGCGATCATGCACGCGGCCAGGTGTCCTCCGGCCGAATGACCGCTGACGACAAGAGGTCTGCCAAGCCGTGCCAGGGCGCGCATCGCCGCGCGCATCTCCTGGATAATCGTGTCGACGCTGACTTGCGGGCAGAGATCGTAGCTCGGGATCGCGACGTCGACGCCGTGGGCGTTGAGCCCTCTCGCGCAATGGCTGAAGGAGGAGCCGTCGAGCGCCTGCCAATAGCCGCCATGGATGAAAACGACGACAGGCCCCTCTCCTTCCGAGGCAAACAGATCGATGTTGTTGCGAGCTCCGGAGCCGTAGGCCATCGAACGTGGGGGATGTTGATTGCGATAGGCGGCGGCGTCTTTCGCCCAGCCTGCCATCAGCGCTGGATTCTCCGGAACTCGCGCACGGTTATTGTATTCGACCTCGTAGTCGACGCCGGCCATCTTCACGGCGCTTTCGGAGCGGCGTATTTCTGCGCCGAGCCCTTGGCCTTCGCGAGCAGCCGCATCAACTCACGGACATCCTTCGGCGTCAGATCCGAAAAGATTTCAGCGATCCAGATCTCGTGTTCGGCCGCCATCCGGCGAAACTCAGCACGGCCGAGCTTCGTCAGGCGGATCACCTGGACACGACGATCAGATTCCGAGGTACGGCGGTCGAGGTGGCCGGATTCGACCAGTCGTTCAACCAACCCCGTGACATTGCCGTTCGACACCATCATACGCTTGGACACATCTGACAGCGTCATGCCATCGGACGCCCTGTCCAGTTGCGCCATCAGATCAAAGCGCGGCAGCGTCACCTCGAATTTTTCGCGCAGACGACTGCGTACCGTACCCTCGATCAAGTTCGTGCAGGTCAGCAGCCGAAGCCACAGGCGCAGCTCATCGCCGTGATCGCTCTCGACGGTTTTAGTCTCGGAATCAAGGATCATGCTTGCCATGGCACCTGCTGAACGCTCGCCCGCGATCGTTTTGAGCTTCAAGTAATTTTGGCCGTCCCGCAAGCCAAAACGCGACGGCGCTCGTGAAATTTCTTTAGGCTTCAAGCAATTGGCGCGCGGTTTGCATGCGGGCTTCGCGCTTGCCGTCCGCGTCTGCGCCCGCCTTGCGGCGACAGCCGTCATCAGAATAAGCTTGCGTATGAGGGCACTCGGTAGCGGTGGCGTGAGTTCACCGGGAGAGATCGAATGAAACAGTGTTTTGGATTGGCGGGACTTGGGTTGGCAGGATTTGGGATCCTGTTCGCTATCTCAGTCAACCCCGCGGTCGCACAGGAAAAGATCAAGATCGGCGTGATCGTTACCTTGTCGGGCCCGGCCGCCGCTTTGGGCCAGCAGGTTCGCGATGGCTTTGCGCTCGGCGTGAAGGATCTCGGCGGCAAAATGGGAGGCAAGGATGTCGATGTCGTCGTCGTTGACGATGAACTAAAGCCCGACGCCGCCGTCACCAGGGTCAAGGGCCTGCTCGAGCGCGATAAGGTTGATTTCGTCGTCGGCCCGATCTTCTCGAACATCCTGCAGGCGATCCACAAGCCGGTCATCGACACCAAGACTTTCCTGATCAGCCCGAATGCCGGTCCATCAAGCTATGCCGGCAAGGAGTGCAGTCCGTTCTTCTACGTTACGTCCTACCAGAACGACCAGGTCCATGAGATCCTCGGCAAAGTCGCGCAGGATCGCGGCTACAAGCGCGTGTATCTGCTGGTGCCGAACTATCAGGCCGGCCGGGACTCTGTTGCCGGATTCAAACTCGACTACAAGGGCGAGATCGTCGAGGAATCCTACATGCCGCTGGGTACACTGGATTTCCAACCCGAGCTATCCAAGATCTCGTCATTGAAGCCTGACGCGGTCTTCACCTTCATGCCCGGCGGCATGGGCGTGAACCTCGTCAAGCAATACAGGCAGGCCGGACTTGCCGACAGCATTCCGGTTCTGTCAGCGTTCACCGTGGACGAGTCGACCTTGCCGGCGCAGCAGGACGCCGCAGTCGGCATGTTCGGTGGCGCCGACTGGGCGCCCAACCTCGACAATGCCCAGAACAAGAAGTTCGTGGCCAGCTATGAGGCCGCCTATCATGGGGTGCCGGGCACGTATGCTATGCAGGCCTATGACGCCGCGATGCTGATCGACAGCGCCATCAAGGCCGTCAAGGGCGACCTCGCCAACAAGGATGCGGTGGCTGCGGCATTGAAAAAGGCCGATTTCACGTCACTGCGCGGCGGTTTCAAATTCAATACCAATGGCTATCCGATTCAGGACTTCTATTTGACCAAGGTGGCCAAGCGTCCCGATGGAAAATTCCAGACCGAGATCGTGCAAAAGGTCTTCGAGAATTATGGCGATCGCTACGCCAAGGACTGCACGCCGGGCAAATAACGAAAACAGGAAGGAAGCAGAGTCATGATCACCGAAATCGCCGGCATTACCCGCGCCAATGAAGGCATTCAGGGAATTACCTGGAACATCCTCGGCCAGATCTACGTGCCGAAGAGCCGCACCGACCACAGCTTTTCCTGGCACGCGACATTCCCGCCCGGCACCTTCGTGCCGCCGCACATCCATCCGGACCAGGACGAGTATCTCTACATTCTCGAAGGCCGGCTCGACTTTTTCCTTGATGGAGCCGAGGAGTCCGCCACTGCGGGCGACACGGTACGCCTGCCCATGGGCAAGCCGCACGGCATCTTCAACAAGTCGCAGCAGAACGCAAAAACGCTGTTCTGGGTTTCGCCGACCCGCCGTCTCTATGACCTGTTCTGGGCCATTCACAACATGAAGCAGCAAAATCCGGACGATGTTGTGAAGCTCGCTGCCGAGCACAACATCCATTTCCTGCCGCCGCCTCCCGGTCAGTAGACTCGGCTTAC
>AR_comb_assmDRAFT_10290978_pt1 | contig 19109 bp, 13 predicted proteins | sample ArasoioldDNA_FD_10543 | JGI IMG/M metagenome (IMG submission 10543) | reverse complement strand
TACAGGCCGCTGGGCTATTAGAAGAAAACACAAAATAACAATAGGAAAAAAATAAGTTATGGCAGACGCTATCGAAACAAAAAACGCACGCCCGGATGACCCGGTAGGACGGGGGAATGGGAAAAAAAGAAACCCGTTTTTCATTATCATTCTTGCAATACTGATCATTGGAGGTGGCTGGTTTGGTATTTCAAAATACTCACACGGTCTTCATCATGAAGAAACGGATGATGCGCAAGTGAGTGCTGACATCATCCCTGTTATACCCCGTGTTGCGGGATATGTGGACAGGGTTTTGGTCAAGGACAATCAACAGGTAAAAAAAGGTGATACCCTGCTGATATTAGATGACAGGGACTATAAAATAAAACTGGAGCAGGCAGAAGGAGCATTGGAAACAGCGAAGATCAATCTTGAATCAGCCAAAGTAACTAGTACTGCGGCTAAAGCAAACATCGCTACTTCCCAGGCTTCTGTTGGAACAGTTGATGCACAAATTGAAGCGGCAAAAGTGAATGTCTGGAGAACAACGCAGGATTATGAGCGCTATGCTAATCTTATCAAGGATCATTCAGTTACTCAACAACAGTATGAGCAGGCATTGGCCGCCAAACAAACTGCTGAAAAGCAATTGGCGATTTTGCAGGAACAAAAAAACCAGGCTTCGCAGCAAACGCATGCCGTGGCGCAACAAAGCAATGCCACTGCTCAGCAGATCAGTGTTGCCAATGCAGGCATCCATCAGCGCCAGATCGATGTTGATGCGGCTAAATTGAATCTTTCATATACTGTTATCACCGCACAACAAGATGGGAAGGTTTCAAAAGTGAACGTACAACCCGGGCAATACGTGAATGCAGGGCAGGCTTTATTTGCTGTTGTTCACAGCACGCAGGTTTGGGTAGTTGCGAATTTCAAAGAAACACAACTTAACAAAATGAGAGAAGGGCAATTTGTGGTTGTTACTGCAGATGCTTTTCCAAAACATAAGTTCCACGCAAGACTTACATCGTTTTCTCCTGCTACAGGAGCAACGTTTGCATTGCTGCCGCCTGATAATGCAACAGGAAATTTTGTAAAGGTTGTTCAACGACTGCCCGTAAAAATTGAATTCACAGACGGTTCAGATTCCCTGGTGAAAAAATTAAGACCGGGATTGAATGTGGCGGTGGATGTTCATTTAGATTGAGAAAGTCAGTTGTGAGTGGTGAGTTGTGAATCTACAGTTCTCAGAGTGCTAAAATCATTAAACCATAAACCTTATAATTATGTTTCTACAGCTTTCACACACCAAATTGAATGTATATCAATCCTCCCAAGAACTGATTTTGGAATGTTATAGAATAACAACCCAATTTCCGAATGAAGAAAAATTTGCAATGATACAACAAATAAGAAGAGCAGCCTTGTCTGTTCATCTGAATATAGCGGAAGGTTGTTCAAGAAAGTCGAAGGTAGAAAGAACCAGATATTTTGAAGTGGCAAGAGGATCGGTCATTGAAATTGATGCGGCAGTTGAGATTGCGCACAAGTTAAACTACGCGACTTCGGAAAAGTTACAGCCATTGGGAGATGCTATAGTTAAAACCTTTAAACTTTTGAGTGGTATGATTGGTTAGCAATTCACAACTGACAACTCACTACTCACATTAACATATGCAGCAACAATCATTAGTAGAATATGGTTCACGAAGAGTGATCATCACGATCACGGCGATCATTTGTGCGTTACTCGAGATCGTGGACACCACGATCGTTAATGTGGCATTGAACGATATGAAGGGAAATCTCGGTGCAACAACAAACGAGATCGGTTGGGTGGTAACAGCCTATGCAATTGGAAACGTGATCATCATTCCGATGACGAGCTGGTTGTCGCAACAGTTTGGAAGAAGAAATTATTTTGCTGCTTCCATTGTGCTCTTCACTATATTTTCTTTTCTCTGCGGAAATTCAACGTCGATCGAAGAGTTGATCCTTTTCCGCTTTTTGCAGGGAGTCGGAGGCGGCGCTTTACTGGTAACCTCGCAAACGATCATCACAGAAAGTTACCCTGTAGAAAAACGAAGCATGGCACAAGCGATTTATGGGCTGGGAGTGATCATTGGACCAACACTCGGACCTCCACTGGGAGGATATATCACTGATCATTTCCAATGGCCGTACATCTTCTACATCAATATCCCTCTCGGAGTTATTGCCGCCCTGTTAACGCTGCAATTTGTGAGAAGTCCTAAGTACACTGAAAAAAGCGCTGTAAGAGATGTCGACTGGCTCGGTATTGCACTCCTTGCCACGTTCGTCGGTTGTCTTCAATATGTTTTGGAGAAAGGACAGGAAGAAGATTGGTTTAACAATAGCACGATCACCATTCTTGCAGTATTGAGTGCATTGGGTTGTTTCTTTTTTATCTGGAGGGAATCGACATATAAAAATCCTGTCGTTCATTTAAAAGTATTAAGCAACGGGAATCTAAGGATCGGAACGATCATGTCTTTCATTCTTGGTTTTGGTTTATATGGTTCAACATTCATTATCCCATTATATACACAATCCATTCTTGGATGGACAGCTACACAGGCGGGATTGCTTTTCGTGCCGGCTGCATTGACAACAGCTTTCATGATGCCGTTCATTGGACAGATGCTGCAGAGAGGAGTAAAGCAACAATATCTTGTCTCGTTGGGATTGCTGATATTTTTCTTTTTCTGTTTTTGGGGTCATAATGTCCTGACACCTGACACTCCCAAGTCTGCTTTTTTCTGGCCGTTAATACTGCGTGGTGTGGCAATGGGAATGCTTTTTATTCCGATCACTACATTATCTCTTAGCACACTAAAAGGAAAACAAATTGGCGAAGGCGCGGCATTCACTGGTATGATGCGGCAGCTCGGTGGATCTTTCGGCGTCGCAATTATCAGCACCTTCATGGCAACGAAAACGATGGTTCATCGAAATGATCTTGTCTCAAAATTGGATGTGACTGATCCCGATGTGCAAAGCAGGGTCCTGGCAATGCAACAATCCTTTGCAGCCCGGGGCCAGGATCCGCATGCGGCATACAAGGCTCTGGAATATTCTGTCACGAAACAGGCCGCTGTGTTGTCTTACATGGATGCATTTCTATACATAGGCCTCTTGTTCCTGGTATGCATTCCATTTGTATTATTGGTAAGAGGAAAGAGAAACAAGCAGGTGAAGATGGAGATGCACTAAAATGCCTTCTTCCAACTATTATTTCCTCTATTGAAATCAGGTAATTTTTTATCAGGATCGAGGATCACTTCTTTCACCTCGCTTGTTGTTGGTACAGCAAATGTCCACGTTGGACCTCGTTGCCAAACTTCGACGGGTAAATTTATCCTATGCTGTTGCCCATTTGCCTCCTTCACAACAACAATAACGGGCATCACCATTTTTTCCAGGTTTTGAATGGTGATCATTGAACCATTCTCAACTTTATCATCAATATATTTTACATCCTTTACGGCCTGGTCAAGTTTCCATGTATTCAACACCCATCCCCTCCAGAACCAGCCAAGATCTTCACCGGAAACATTTTCCATTGTATGAAAGAAATCCCAGGGTGTGGGATGTTTAAATGCCCAACGACGTATGTATTCACGAAAGGCCGCGTCAAACCTTGCTGAATCCAATACCACATCGCGCAATGCGTCCAGCATCATGGATGGCTTTAAATAACCAGCTACGCCGAGATTGTCCTGCTGGATCACTTCTGGTATATTCATCAGACCATCCATCTGGTCACCAAAAACATATTTGGTCATATCACCCTGAAAGAAAGAAGCGCTGGCATATTCTCCTCGATTGAAATTCTTTGTGGAGAGACCATTGATAAAAGTATTAAAGCCTTCATCCATCCATGCATATTTTCTTTCATTACTGCCAACGATCATCGGGAACCAGGTATGTCCAAACTCATGATCGGCTACTTCCCACAAACCACTTCCATTACTATTGTAAGCACAAAAAACAATCCCGGGGTATTCCATGCCACCGACGGTGCCTGCAACATTTGTTGCAACAGGATAAGGAAATTCGAACCATTTGTTCGAGTTGTATTCAATGGAAGCCTTCACCATTTCTGTAGAACGCTGCCATCCATCTTTCTTAATACTTTCAACCGGGTAGACACTTGCAGCAATCGCTTTTTTTCCGCTTGGCAAATTCATTCTTGCAGCGTCCCATACAAACGCCCTTGAAGCACCCCATGCCACATCTCTTGCATTTTGAATTTTGAATCTCCATGTACAACTCGCTTTGTTTGGGCGTGAGTTCTTATCATTAACCTCTTTGTCGCTCCTGATCACTACAGTTTTATCACTGTTCTTAGCCTGGTTCCAGCGACTAATCTGATCTGCCGTTAAACAATCCTGTGGGTTTTGTAATTCACCCGATCCAGCCACGATCAGGTTTGCGGGGGCCGTAACATTATATTCAATGTCTCCATATTCAAGATAAAATTCTCCGGCACCCAAATAAGGTAATGTATTCCAACCTTGCACATCATCATAAACACACATCCGCGGAAACCACTGTGCTACTTCGTAAACCCATCCATTTTTTGTATTCAATCTTCCCATGCGGTCCGTTCCATATTCAGGAACATCGAATTGGTAACTGATCTTCAGTTTAGCCACTCCACCTGGTTTTAATTCGTCAGCGAGCCAAACTTGCATGCGTGTATCTGTAATAAGATATTTGGGAGCATACGATTTTGTTCCTGCATCTACCGAGATCGATTTGATCACATCGCCTTCAGTAAATTTTGCATTGGCCCAGCGACCACCTGCTTCGGTTGTGGTATAGGAAGCCCGGGAATCTTTTTTATAGATATTCTGATCAACCTGCAACCAAAGGAACCTTAAATTGTCAGGACTGTTATTGGTATAGCTGATCTCCACTTCACTGGTTACGCGATGCAAGCTTGTATCAAGAGTACAATTGATCTTGTAATCCGCTTTGTTTTGCCAGTATTTGGGTCCGGGTTCACCGCCGCCTGTCCGATAATCATTGGCCGATTGAGGATAGAACAAGGGATCAAAAGCTTCGTGAGCATTATATTTAGGCTCCTGTGCACGAATAACAGCAAGAAATAGAAATCCAACCAAGGCAAGAACTAATCGTTTCATTATTTCAAATATTTGGGTGTAAAATAAGGTAAAGCAAAACAAAGGTTGTACCGTTTAAAAAATTTTAACTGTTAAGAAAATAGCAACTCGGCAATAGCAATACTCTCGGGTTTGCCAACGTCTACAAACCTATCGCCGGTATGGTCATATCCCAGGATAAGATGATCTGCGGCCAGTTTGAGATAAACCTCAACCAGCGAAAATTTGCCATGAAAAGGAATAAGTGAAAATATTCCCGGTTCAAAAACAACAACACAACTGTATGCTTTTTCGACAAGGCCAGGCTTTGGGATCACTATTCTCTCTTCGCCTGTGTTTGAATTTCTCCATCCGCAAAGCCTGTTATTTTCATCAAATAAAAAATATCTTGACGTTTTACGGTTGGTCACCGCAAAAGAAATTAATGGCTTCTTCCTTTCATGAAATGCGATGAGCTTGTTAAGATCAAGATCTGTGAGAATATCAACGTTGCAAGTGATAAATCTCTCACCTTGCTTAAAAAGATCTTTTGCTTTTAGGAGACCGCCTCCTGTTTCAAGCACTTCATTTCTTTCATCACTTATCACGATATCACTTCCCCAACCGTTGTTTTGTTTTATGGCCCCGATGATCTGCCCGGCAAAATGATGAACATTGACGATCACATTTCTTATTCCGTATTGCTGAAGGTATTCGATGTTGCGTTGCAGCAACGATTTGCCGTTTACAGGAGCAAGAGCCTTGGGATGCTCGTCGGTCCATGGTTTAAACCTGGTTCCTAAGCCGGCCGCGAATATCATTGCTTTCATCTGAAAATAAATCGCTCTGGTGCAATGCAAAAGAACAGAATTGTCACTATTTTAAAAACAAATCATTCCAACGCTTTTAATTAAAAAATAAAATAGATAAATTTATCAATGGCCCATACCCTCTGCAGACTCTCAAAAACCGCTCAACATGGACACAAGGACAATTTTTTCGTCCGCATTCAGGAGCACCTTATCGTTTCAGCCGTTGCTAGGAGTTTGGAAAGAAATAGCAGCCAACGATCTGGATGCCTCTTCGGCAGCCTGCAGAGAAATGGTGGATCGTTTTTCTGAGCACCCGGAATTACTGGAAGAGATAGACGATTACAAATTGCTTGATCACAATAAGCAGCTGATCAAGCAGGCAATGAATACCATTTTCCCGGTATCCCTGAGTATGAGGGGCCACCTCTATGCTGCTGTTGTTCCCTTCGAGAACAAGGTGATCTTTGCCTCCCCTGCCTTCAAGAGTCTGTTCGTCGATGCGCAGAGCAATTACATTTTACCTCAAGACAAACAAGTTGAGGAGAATATTGCCACAAGCAAACTCACGCTCGCATATCGAACGATCCTAAAGAAATTTTACGGTATTGAATTACCAGGGGGACATTCCTTCATATGCGCGTACCCTGATCCTAAGGCGGATATTCACAATTACTTTGAATTGGAATGGGATGCACAATTTGTAAATATTGCAACCTCCCTGGACTTGCCGACCCTGTCCGAAGAATTTCGGTCAAAATGCTATCATTTGAATAATCATCTGCCGGACGAGGAACTAATGGATCTTCTTCCGCTTAACCAGTTCGTCTTTGAAGGCATTATGATAGTTCATCTGCGGCAGGTGACAGAGCGGGAAGCCACCGACAGAATAAAGAAAATATTGCAGGACGAGAATGCTTTGACAAGCGCCGGTATTACAATGGAGATAGAGCAACAGGTGCGCTATCTTTTAGATCTGCGCGAAGTGAAGGCTGGCATTATTTCCTTTTACAATATTGAAAGGGAACTCTTGCTCGACGCATTTAATAGTGATACAAGATTTTTTGATGGCATTGACAAGGACCATCAAGGGACTCTATTGCGGTCGATCAAAAAACTTATCGGGCACTCGGGCAACTATTTGTGGTCAGCAACCAAACATCAGAAAGGTTTAGAAAAATCGCTCAATGATTACCTGCAAGTAAAAGGATGGCGAACTGTTTTCTTTTCCGGTTTATATAACAATGGAGAAATTATTGGCTGCTTCGGCTTATTTTCAAAGCTCTCGCTGGACATTGACGGTGTCAAACTAGCCAAACTTAAAAAAGTATTGGAATTGCTGCAAGTTGCCTTACAGCAAAGTCATCAGCATTATCAAAACCAGATCAACAGGCTAATTAAAGAACATTTTACAGCAGTCCAGGAATCCGTCGAATGGAAGTTTCATGATGCAGCAGTTAGTTATTTGTCAGAAGTCAAGGAAGGGAAAGAAGCTAAAATGCAACCGATCATTTTTGATGCAGTATATCCACTTTATGGAATTATCGACATTCGGAACTCTTCGGGAGAGCGAAATGTGGGAGTTCAAAAGGATCTGTTACAGCAGCTAAATTGGGTGCGGGATATTCTCCTATTGGCTCGGCAAGAGAGTTCGTTCTTACTTCTCGAGGAAGTGCTGACAAGAGCTGAAGGTTATCTTGTTGCCACCACCAACTTCTTGTTTGCGGCGGATGAGCAGGCGATCTATTCATTCTTAAAGAATGACGTTATTGAACTTTTCAAAGCACTAAAGAATCATTCGGTAGCGCTGGCTTCCGAGATCCATAGATATTTTAATGCCATCGACAAAGAACTTTTGATAATAAATGCTCACAGGATCCAGTTTGAAAAAAGCGTTACAGAGATCAATAGCAAAATAGTTCAACTGCTGGAGAAGGAACAAATTGATGCGCAGAAGATATATCCTCATTATTTCGAACGCTTCGTTAGCGATGGTGTAGACTTCAACATTTACGTCGGCCAGTCTATTACTCCTGACAAAAAATATAGTAAGGTATATTTAAAAAATTTACGATTGTGGCAGTTAAATTTTCTTGCCACAACGGCACAGCAAATTCACCATTTGACATCTGAATTACCAGTACCACTGGTAACCACCCAATTGTTGCTGGTTTACAATGAGCCGATCTCGATTGGCTTTAGAGCCGCAGAAAGGAAATTCGATGTGGAAGGAGTCCATTTTGCGCGATATGAAATAATCAAAAAAAGAATCGATAAGGCGCAAATAAAGAATAAAAATGAACGCCTCACACAACCGGGTTCTATCGCCATTGTCTACTCGGTCGAGGAGGACGCAAATGAATACATGCAATACATCGACTTTTTCCAAAAACGGAATTTGCTAACGGGTCCGGTTGAGAAATTGGAGCTTGAAGAGCTGCAGGGCATTAGCGGCCTAAGGGCATTGCGTGTGCCGCTCGTGTTGGGATCAGAAAAAATTTGCGAAGACGACGTCGCAAAAGCAAGAGTTAAGAATCTTCACAAGTAATTTCATTTTGCGAGGGGCGGATTCATCCAATTTTTTTCGTCCTGCACGCAGTGTTTCAATTCAATTTTTACTTTGAATTTATTTCTCAAATGTCTTGCGAGTGCGTCGGCAGCATATACACTTCGATGCTGACCACCGGTGCATCCAAAACTTACCATTAAGCTCTCAAAACCACGTCCGATATAATCTTCAACCGTAATGTCAACAATATCAAACACACTATTCAAAAATTCACTCATTCTTGTCTGTTGTTCCAAGTAATCCATGACGCTTTTGTCGCGACCGTGCATGGTTTTAAATTCCTGGATACGGCCCGGATTCAATATTCCCCTGCAATCAAAAACAAATCCCCCGCCATTACCTGAATCATCTTGGGGGATTCCCTTCCTATAAGAGAAACTGCAAATTTTCACCACCAACGGTGTTTGTTCATTTGCTTGCAAAGGAGTAAAGTGTTCAACCACTTCATCGCTCACACAAATGCTCAACACTTTGCTGAATTCAGGAACCGCAATGCCAAGACTTTGATTTTCGAAAAACCATTTTAGATTTTTCAACGCCAGGGGAATGCTTGTCAGGAATTGAGCTTTGCGTTCAAATAATCCCCGGAATCCATATGCACCGAGAACCTGCAACAATCTTATTAACACATAGCCGTTATACTGGCTGCGGAAAATATTCCTTTCCAAAGATGAACCGATCAAACCTTCAAAAGCATTCATGTAATCAACTAACAAACCTTCTTTCCATTCATCCGGTAAATTGGCCCTCGCTTGCCACAGCATAGAAGCTACGTCATATTGTGGCGCCCCTTTCATGCCACCCTGGTAATCGATAAAATGAATTGATGCGTCTTCTTTTACCAGTATGTTCCGGCTTTGAAAATCCCGAAACATAAAATATTTGTACTCCGTATGGGTCAGATAAGTACTCAGAGCTTCAAAATCATCCATCAATTTTTGCTTGTCATAAGGACGGCGCAAAGCATCAAGAAAATAATATTTGAAGTATAGCAGGTCAGCCATGATGGCCTGCTTACCGAATTCAGCATTGGTAAGGCAAAGATTATAATTTAACTCCTGGTCGCCCTTTACATGCAATTCGGCTAAGGTTTCGAGGCTTTTTTTGAAAAGCAAGTAAACCTCGTTAGTAAATTTTTTCTGTTCAAGTATGTGGAGAAGGGATCTGTCGCCAAAATCTTCCTGCAGGTAGGCCGTTGTGGTATCATTGACGGCAAGGATATTTGCTACGGGAAGATTTTTTTTCCGGAAATGATTTGAGAAATAGATAAACGTTTCATTCTCCCTGACGTTGGCCCCATAAGTACCGATCACAGATTCACTGGTATTATATAAACGGAAGTATCTCCGCTCGCTTCCGGATTGGGGCAGGACATGTAGTTGTTTATGTTCCTCACCCTTCCAATCTCTGTACAATTCTCGAATGGCATCAATCATTGACTGCATATGGCAAAAATAAGTATTGAGTTTAGTAGAAGTACAGGATCAGCAAATATGTTGAACTTATAGGCTAACTTTTCAGATTTGCAAACAGCGACTGCAGGTAAGCCTTGTCATTGGTACTAAGCGGGCAATCTAAAATATATTTTTCGGTAGCAGCTTTTTCCAATTGGGCAATATCAGTGCGGCTGATTTGAGAAGGCAGTTTACTTTCTGAGTCCAGTTGATTACAGCTATAGAAATGCCGGGGCTGCAGGCCATTGCAATTAGTAAAACTTACCCGGTTAATATTACTGCTACAGAAATAAGTTTCATTAAATATTACATTTTCAAAAGAAACACCGTCAAAATAGCAATTGGCGAAAGCAGAATAATTTATGTAGCAGTTTTTAAAAGTACAATTGGTAAAACTTGAATAATTGAACGAACATTGATCCATTTTTAATATATTCCTTGCGGTTTCTCCGTCAAAAGTTACCCCCTCATGCGTTGTTGCATAAAAATCCACTTCTTTCAAATAGATGTTCTCAAAGCTACCTCTGTAAAACTTACAACTTGTAAATTTTGTGTCCAACTCAGCAACTCCTCCGCGAAACCGGCAATTGTGTAGATTGGTATTTTCGAAAGATGTGAATCTTATATGGTCAATATTGAGAAAACCGACATCAACTATTGTTGCTGCACTTATGGCTGACCGTAAAATATTACAAGAGGAAGTATTAAAACCGGCCATGTATGCATAGTTAAAATCATTTTGATAGAAATTCATGTCGAGCTCTTTAAAGATATTGGATCTGTCCGTTGCTCTTATAAACTTGTAAAATCTTTGTCTTAGCCTGTTCCAGCCAGTGAGTTCTGAACGATAAGCCCTGCGTAAAATTCTTGAATAAGTATCGGCTGTAATCTGTTTATGCCAGGTCAATTCATATCTTTTCTTTGGTATCCAGGTTAAGAAACGTTGTTTGTAAATTTCAGACAGGTCGCTCGAAGAAATCTTTTCAAAATTAAGGAGGGTGCTGAGCGGTGTTTGCGCTTGTTGTTTGGCAACGTCATTTTCATTCTCTTTCTCTTTTTCTGGATCACCCACCTCCATTTGACTTGCCGTCGGCGAGTTTAGATCGTTCCAGCTTCGATCCAGGTCAGATACCATTTGGTTAATAGGATAGGTTTGCATGAAGAAGTTCCGGTTGATGTCCAATATTTCCGACGAAATTTCGATCAACTCCGACCTGTTGCTGTGCTGTATCAAGGCGCCGCAGATCGCATTTGTAATATCATAATCAAGTTCCGTATATAATCTGCTCAACAGGACATTAGTTGTTTGACGCTCAAAGCGGGGATCTTTTTTAAATACGCTGAGGGTTGATATAGCCGCCAGTACTTCCTCTTTTTCTTTTTTAAAAATATTGACATTGGTGTCTTTAAAAAGTTCCAATTTATTCTGGTATCGAAATTTTGATAATGCACTTAGCCCGGCGGCGATTGAAGAAATGATACCAATGATCCAGGTCAGGTTAGCCCCGGTAAAAAATGAATCCATACGATAAAGTATAAAGTATGTGAAAAGCTACAATTTATTTAGGTTTTGACAAAGGGTTCGCAGAGTTGGCGGTAAACTATTTTACCTTTGCTCATACGCTTGCTATGGACTATCAGCCAGAAAATAAGATTCGTATCGTAACAGCAGCTTCTCTTTTCGATGGTCATGATGCTGCCATCAATATTATGCGTCGCATACTTCAAAGTAAGGGCGCCGAGATCGTTCACCTTGGCCACAACAGGAGCGTCAGGGAAATTGTTGAAGCGGCCATTGAAGAAGATGTCCAGGGCATTGCTATTACCAGCTACCAGGGCGGTCATGTTGAGTTTTTCAAATACATGAAAGACCTTCTCGATGAAAATGGATGCGGTCACATAAAAATCTTTGGTGGTGGAGGCGGAACGATCCTGCCGCAGGAAATTGAGGAATTACAAAAGTATGGTATCGCTAAAATTTATTCGCCCGACGATGGAAGAAAAATGGGACTGGAAGGGATGATCGAAGATGTAATGAGGCAATGCGACACGTCCTTAAATGGAAAGGCAGACTATAAAACAGCAATGACCCTCGGAGAAGTGAAGGACGTAAGGAAAATTGCAAGAGGAATCACGAATGCAGAAAACGGAATTCAACTAAAGTCCGAAATCCAAAATCCAAAATCCGAAATCCATGCCCCCGTTCTCGGCATCACTGGAACCGGCGGAGCTGGAAAGAGTAGCGTCACAGATGAGATCGTGAGAAGATACCTCACCAACTTCAGCGATAAAACAATCGCGGTGATCTCAGTAGATCCCTCGAAGAAAAAAACAGGAGGCGCACTGTTGGGCGACAGGATACGAATGAATTCAATCTCTCATCCCCGTGCTTACATGCGCAGTCTCGCTACAAGGGAAAGTGATAAGGCATTAAGTAAACACGTTAAAGAGGCGATCGACATTTGCAAAGGTGCCAGCTTCGATTTTATTATTCTTGAAAGCGCGGGTGTAGGACAAAGTGATGCATCTATCCTGGACTATTGTGATGTAAGTCTATACGTGATGACTCCCGAATACGGCGCAGCGTCGCAACTGGAAAAGATCAACATGCTCGATTACGCCGACCTCATTGCTATCAACAAATTTGATAAAGCAGGTGCGCTGGATGCCGTGGCCGATGTTCGTAAACAATACAAACGAAATCACCAGCTATTCAATGCTAAGGATAATGATCTGCCGGTTATTGGTACTATGGCCAGCAAGTTCAATGATGAGGGCATCAATCATTTATTTGAATTGATGTTGAAAACAATTGAAAAGAAAACAAAAGCCAGTTTTGGCAAATTTCAATTTAATGAAACAGCGAAAGTTTCACAGGCAATCATCCCCTCAGGCCGTGTTCGTTATTTAAGCGAGATCACATCAATGATCCGCGAATATGATCAACTGGTAAAAGACCAGGCCGCAATAGCTTCTAAATTATATCAACTCCAGGGAGCTCTGCAAACACTCAATGAATCAAAAAAAATCTCATCCGCCGGAGGAGACCAGCCTACCGGACAGGCAGGTTTAGGCGGCATCCTTGAAGAGCAAATAAAATTTTACACCGACCAGCTGACTCCTGTTAGCCGGAAGTTGATCCAAAACTGGCCGGAAAAAATAAAGGCTTATCAGCAGGATCATTATGAGTATAATGTTCGTGATAAAAAGATCCGCCTGGAAATGTTTACGACCAGTTTATCAGGAACAAGGATACCCAAAGTTGTTTTGCCTAAGTATAAAGACTGGGGTGATATTTTAAAATGGCAGGCGCAGGAAAACGCACCAGGCCGTTTCCCTTTTACTTCCGGAGTGTTTCCATTGAAGCGGGAGGGTGAAGATCCAACACGAATGTTTGCCGGGGAAGGAACGCCTGAACGAACAAACAAACGGTTCCACTATGTGTCTGTTGACCAACCGGCAAAAAGATTATCTACTGCATTTGACAGCGTAACGTTATATGGTGAGGATCCCGGTCAGCGTCCTGACATCTTTGGAAAAATTGGAAACAGTGGTGTGAGCATCGCAACGGTTGATGACGCAAAAAAATTATACAGCGGCTTTGACCTTTGCGATCCGAAAACGTCCGTAAGTATGACCATCAATGGACCGGCACCAATTATCCTTGCGTTCTTTTTGAACGCTGCGATTGATCAACAATGTGAGAAAAAAATAAAGGAACTGGGGCTGGAAAAAGAATTGGAAAGAATTCAAAAATCAAAATTCAAAACTCAAAAGAAACCTGTTTACTATGATTCCCTGCCCGAGGGAAACAATGGATTAGGCCTGGAGCTATTGGGGTTGAGCGGCAATGAAGTTTTGACACCAGAGACATATGATGAATGTAAACAAATGGCTTTACAACAAGTGAGAGGAACCGTGCAGGCGGATATTTTAAAAGAAGACCAGGCGCAAAACACTTGTATTTTTTCAACTGAATTTGCGCTGAAATTAATGGGTGATGTCCAGGAATATTTTATTCAAAACAAGATTCGAAACTTTTATAGCGTGAGCATCAGCGGCTATCACATTGCTGAAGCCGGCGCTAATCCTATAACACAGTTGGCGTTCACTCTTGCTAATGGTTTTACCTATGTGGAATATTATCTCAGCCGCGGAATGAATATTGATGATTTTGCTCCCAATCTTTCTTTTTTCTTCAGCAATGGCATGGATGCGGAATACAGCGTCATTGGCAGAGTAGCAAGAAGAATTTGGGCGAAGGCAATGAAATATAAATACAAGGCCAACAAGAGAAGCCAGATGCTGAAATATCATATTCAGACCTCCGGTCGCAGTTTGCATGCGCAGGAAATTGACTTCAATGATATACGTACAACGTTGCAGGCATTGTATGCCATTTATGACAATTGCAATTCACTCCATACAAATGCTTACGATGAGGCCATCACTACTCCTACGGAAGAAAGTGTAAGAAGGGCAATGGCGATACAATTAATTATTAACCGTGAACTGGGCTCAGCAAAAACAGAGAATTTTATCCAGGGAAGTTTTGCAGTTGAGGAACTGACCGACCTTGTGGAAGAAGCCGTAATGATCGAGTTTGACAGGTTAACAGAAAGGGGAGGAGTATTGGGTGCAATGGAGAGAATGTATCAAAGGAACAAAATACAGGAAGAAAGTTTGTACTATGAGCATCAAAAACACACCGGTGAGTTACCGATCATTGGGGTCAACACTTTTCTAAATAAAAAAGGAAGTCCCACGATCATTCCCAGTGAAGTGATACGAAGTTCAAAAGAAGAGAAAGAGCAACAGATCGTGAACCTGCAGGCATTTTGGAAACGTAACGACGTTGACAAAGATGAATCGTTAAAGAGATTAAAAGAAGTGGCTATCAGCGATGGTAATTTATTTTCTGAATTAATGGAAACAGTGAAATACTGTTCACTTGGACAAATTACACACGCCTTGTATGAAGTTGGGGGACAATACAGGAGGAATATGTGAAATTATTTTGGTTAGCGGCTGTATTGCTACTATGATGCTTCGGTTGTGTCACTCACTTGTGCGTTCTGTTCGTTATTCACCATAAACTGCCCTCAACTGATCTGGCTTTGATCTAATTTTGGTATTGCTGGGGTAGTTCACGGCTTCTCTGGGATAGGTTTCACCCCAACCTGCCTGCCGGTAGGCAGGGGCGCTAAGAAAGCAAAGAAAAACCTTCAGAGGAAGCGGATGGCATGATATTTTATTTAAATAATACAAGAATTTGATCACCTTAAAATAAATTTTATGTCAAAGATCTTATGGGGATTTACACTGGGTCTTGTCACAGGTCTTTTGCTGGCACCTGAAAAAGGATCCGAAACAAGGGAGCGTATTAGCCGCAAGGCAAATGATCTGAAGGATAAATTCAATGATTTTATAGACAGTGTTTCCGAAAAATTTGATTCGTTCAAAAGCGATGCTGAGAACATGGCAGACAGTGCCAAAAGGGAAGCAAGATCATTTGCCGGGGATACCCGCAAAACGATGTAAGTAGAATTTTTTACACTGAAACCGCGGCTCCTCCGTGAGTTGCGGTTTTCTTTATGGAGCGATCAGATCACACCCTCCTTATTCGGTACCATAAACTCAAGCAACCCTTTCCTCAATTCAATTCCGATTTCAAAGCCTTTATCGATCTTGATCATCTCATCGTCAACATGCATGTGAGTGCCTTCCCAGCTTACCGTTATCTCTTTTGCTTTGAATTGATGAAAAGTGTAAGGTGACTCAACTCCCCTTAGCTTATCGGAGATATAGTCAGCTAACCTTTCTTTGTCCTTTTCCGGTATCATGATCACTTCAAATTCTCCATCTCCGGGATCACCATGGGGTGAGAGAAAAAGATTCGGTCCGATAAGTTTTGTGTTCATTATTTCTGTCATCAAAAACTTCCCGGAGTGATCACTGCCATCTATTTTCAGATTGCATTGCTTTGGTTCATAAGAAAAGATAATGTCGCGGAGTGTTTCGAGTGCGGTTTTTATTTCCTCGTCAGGCGCCTGGATATCCTTCTCAATTTTCTTCATTTTTTTGATCAGGTAAGGAAACATTCCGTATCCGAGGCTCTCAAGAAAAAATTCGGTCTGGGGTAAACCGCGAATTCTTCCGACATCAAAAGCCTTTATATGTGTATGATGCCACGATTGAATGATCTCTTCTGTGGTGCCTTCCACGTTCAATGTCTGCGCAATATTATTGGCTGTGCCCAGGGGTAATAACGCGATCGGCCATGTTTTTTCCGACAACTTGCGATCCAGCAATTTTTTTGTTATTTTTCTAATGGTACCATCCCCTCCCGCGGCTACGAGAAAATCAACTTTCTCATCGATATCCTTCCAGTCCTTTTTCATAGAAGAATAATGGCATTCAAATCCATTTTTTTCCATCAGGGAAGTCAATTCTTCCCTGTCGTGATCCTCGTTGCCCGCAGTGGGGTTATGTAACAGGTTAACGATCTTCATAAAAAATTACTCACTGTATAGCAATAAAATTGTACCATTTTTGAAATGGCATGAAAATGTATTATGAAATAGTATGAAAATACTGGTGACAAACGATGATGGGATCTACAGCCCGGGCATTGCAGCACTGGCGCAAGTAGCAAAAAAATTTGGCGAGGTACAGATAGTAGCTCCCGATGTCGAACAATCATCCATGGGGCATGCAGTTACTCACTCAAGGCCTCTTTCCTACAGAAAATCGCCGATCAATTTTGAAGGCATTGAAGCTTTTCGCGTGAATGGAACACCTGCCGATTGTGTGGCACTTGGTGCCCATATCAGCAATATAACAGATGTCGTGCTTTCGGGAATAAACATGGGACCGAATCTCGGTAATTCAATGTGGCATTCGGGAACACTGGCAGCTGCTAAGCAAGCCGTCTTATTGGGCATGAAAGGGATTGCTTTGAGCACGCCAGTCGGAAAAACTGAACCGGATTTCAATGTCCTTGAGCCTTATGTGGAAGAAACGTTAAAACTACTTTTAGAAACGCCGGGGCTTTCTCTCTTCAATGTGAATTTACCTCCACAACCAAAAGGGATAAAATGGACAAGGCAATCAGTCAGATTTTACGATGGAAAAGTAGTTCCGGGTATTGACCCAATGGGACGAAAACATTATTGGTTTACCATAACTCCCCTGGAACCGGCAGAGGAGGGAACTGATCGCTGGGCCGTAGAAAATGATTATGTTTCCATTACCCCGTTAAGATTAGACCTGACTAATGAAGAAGAATTGAAAAAATTCCGGCAAAAACAACTCGCATAAAGTCATTTGAGCCATTCGGTCATTGAGTCAATTGGCAACGTCGCTGACAACAGACCTGTTTTCAAGGTTTCTTTTACTCGTAAGGTACTTTTCGTGAATAATTGCACTCATTGGTTTTTCATATACTTTGCTTTCAAGCCATGAAATGATATCGAGGTAGGCCAGGGATCTCGTTTCGAAACGGCTCTTTTCAAGATGTTTTATTTTTTGCAATAGTTTCTCAAGCTCCGGTTTTAATTCCCTGCGGGTTAATTTGAAAGAAGCTCTTAAAAACTTGAATATCTCCTCCTCTATCACGGTTATCGTTTCCATTTTGGTCATGTACCTGTATACCGATTTGATCAGCGAGTCCATGATATCAAAATTTTCCATTTCATAATGAGCAAGCAGGTGAAGCAGGCGTGCATAACATTGAATATCGTAACGCAGATCCACGTTGTCATTGATGATCCGTTGCAGGTAATCGATGCAAGTAGCATAATCCGCGCTACCAAAATATAGTGTGGCTATTTTATAATTAAAGACAAGCACGCGATGGTTATCAAAATAAAGAGCATACTCTTCTAACTTGCTTTCAATATACGGAACCAAAGAAAGGCCTTCTTTAAATGTTCCATGCATAAAATGCTGATTGATCTTTGCTGTATACAAATAAATAAAGGTTTGCACTTTAAAGTTTTCATGCTGGTTGGCAATTGGCGATTCTGCAAATTCTTCAAATCTCCGGAGGGAATCAGCAAACCCTTTGTAATTGCGTAGGTCAAAATGCGCATTTAAAATATTGTGCATGCCTTTTATGTAATGCCCTGGTTCAACCGGGATCATCACGGAATGTTCATTAAAAAGATCAACCCATTTTTGAGCATAGCGATAATACTTCAAAAAATCCTGGCAAATAAAAGCATACCAACAAGAACTCTGGCAGAGATATAGGCGTTCGTAAAATCCAGTTAGCTTTCTTGCATTGGAAGGAAGATTTTGATTAAAATACTTCTTTACCTTTTTTTCCTCTTCTTCATTTCTTGCGTGTCCGTACTTTACATACCAGCTGTACATCTGTAAAGCAAGGTTTGACAGCTTTGTGATATTCTTTCTTCTTTCATTTACTTCAATGGCCTCTTCAGTTAATTTCTCCGGCCTGTTCTGCATGCTCCGTGTGATATGTAAGGTCTCTATTTTCTTTTCAAGGGAAATAGCCTGTCCAAGAAGGCTGTCCTGGAAGTAGGCGTGGGAAACTTCTTTTACCTTTTCTAGTATTTTAAGGCTTTGCATATACAAGCCACGATTATATAAGATGCGGGCATAATCGAGTTGTTCATGCAATTGCATATCGATACTGTCGGTGGATTTTATCAGGCGAAGGCTTGCCAGTAATTCTTTATTCAGATGAGCTTTTAAATTGGCAAGCTGTGTTTTTGTTATGTTGGGCATTTTTTTCAGCAATTGCTTTTCATCGTACTCATCCAGCTTATCCATGGCATCAAAAAGCTGGATGATCTTCAGGTCTTCCTTGCCCGAACTGCGCTTGATATAGAGCTTAAAATTGCGTTTTTCTGACTTCTGAAGAGAGCGTATCAGCTGGAAAAGCGAGTCTGTAAACCGGTTGGCCATAATCAAATATTTTGACTGAAACCCAATAAAATCAAGGGTTTAGCTTAGTTCAAATTTCTTTGTCATCATGAAATCACTCATAAGTTGACTTAAAAACTATCCTGGCTCAACTTATTTTTGTTCCAGAAATGATTTTTATGGCAGGCAATGTTTGAAGCAGACAGTTTTTGAGGCTATAAAAATCAAAGCTGCTAAAAACAGCGCAAAGATAGCATAGAACTTTTTTTCATATGGC
>AR_comb_assmDRAFT_10127676_pt1 | contig 19130 bp, 12 predicted proteins | sample ArasoioldDNA_FD_10543 | JGI IMG/M metagenome (IMG submission 10543) | reverse complement strand
CGATCGACGTCTGTTCATAGTTCGTGAGATTCATCGACACTTGCACGATGCCGCGCGAGCGCAGTTCGAAGCCGAGCGCTTTCACGAAAGGCAGGCCGCCATCGCGTTCGCGCACGACGCGCGCAATCCGGCGCGCGATCATGATGTCGTTTGTTTCCAGGGTCACATTGAAGGCAATTAGGAAAGGTCGTGCGCCGACGGCGATCGCGCCCGCAGTGGTGTGCAGCCTTGCTTCGCCTATATCAGGTTTTCGATCGGGGTTCGTGGCGATCGCTTCACGCAACTTTTCAAATCCTTTGCCGCGGACGTGCTCAAGCCGTTCGCGATCCGATCGCAACGCGGCGCGTTCATAGAAGTAAACCGGAATGGAAAGCTCGTTCCAGATTCTGTTTCCTGCTTCATGCGCCAACCGAACACAGTCATCGATTGTCACACCGCTAACCGGAACGAATGGCAGCACGTCAGTAGCACCAATGCGGGGGTGCTCTCCACCGTGCTGACGCAAGTCGATCAACTCCGCTGCTTTGGCAACCGCACGCAACGCACCTTCGACAATCTTCTCCGGCGGCGCAACAAAAGTAATCACCGATCGATTGTGATCGGGATCGATGTGACGGTTCAGCACAGTCGTGGCGCCGGCAGATTCGATCTCCCGCGCAATTTGTTCGACCACCTCAGGCTTGCGGCCTTCACTGAAGTTTGGTACACACTCGACGAGCGAGTGCTTTGTACTTTGATCTTTGGTCTTTGATTCCATTCCGTATGCGACGAAGATCAAAACACAAAGTACCAAGTACCAAGCACGAAGCACAATGCCTATCGATCGCTTCATCAACGAACGCAAGAACGCCTGGCAACGGCTCGAGCAGTTACTGCACCAGCTCGATGGATTGAAGCTGCGTCGGTTGCATCGCGAAGAAGTGCGCGAGTTGGGCCGCATCTATCGGCGCACGGCTTCTGACCTGGCGATTGCGCGCGCCGAGTCACGCGACCCGCGGCTCATCAACTATCTCAACAGTCTCGTCATTCGCGCGCACGGACGGATTTATCGCGCCGACGCGCAGGGTGGCCGCCGCATTCGGAACTTCTTTGCTCGAGATTTCCCGCAAAGCTTTCGACGCACCTGGCGTTACACGGCCGTCGCCTTTGCGGTCTTCTGGGTGTTCACCGGCATCGCTTTTTTCGGTACGCGGCACGACCCGGATTTCTCGGAATTTGCGGGAATTGACCCATTTTTCCGCGAAATGGTCATTAACAACCGCACTCACTGGTGGGAGAATTTGAACCGCGCAAACCAGATCGGCTCAACGCAAATTTTCACCAACAACATCAAAGTCACGTTCTACGCGTTCGCGCTCGGCGCGATGCTGGGCCTGGGCACGCTTTATGTGCTCGCGTACAACGGCGCAAGTTTCGGCGCAATCATGGCGCTGACTTACCGCGCCGGATTTGGAAACGACTTACTTACTTTCGTCGTCGGGCATGGTGTGATCGAGTTGTCGTGTATCTTCATCGCCGGTGGCGCGGGACTATTAATTGGAACGGCTTTGGTAATGCCGGGAGACATGACGCGCGGCGATGCATTGAAGTCGCGTGGGATGGAAGCAGTGCGGCTGATCGTGGGATGCATCCCGCTTTTGGTTGTGGCCGGGATCATCGAAGGGTTCATCTCGCCGGCGCCGATTAACCCGCTGATCAAATTTGCGATTGCCGGAATTACGGGCGTGGCGTTGTACTTGTATTTGTTCTTAGCGGGAAGAGACTGAAGCGAAATAGTCGTGAGTTTAGAGGCGGGCTACCGCCCGCCCATGTTGAGCAACGGAAGGCGGGCAGTAGCCCGCTTCTAAACACTACTAGTAGTCTTCACAGCAGACCGCGCTCCTTAACTCGCAGATACGTCTCCAGCAAACGCGGGACGAGCGCCGCGGCGGTTACATCCAACGCCAGTCCTCCCTGCGATTCAACCAAACGTAATGCCGCTTCACGCTGGTACATGATCTCTTCAGCGACTGATTGCGTGAACAGTTCGTTTTCATCTTCCGGCGGATTTCGCACCACTGCTTTCAGATCGCGATCACCGATCGTTACGACCAGCGGCAGGTGGCGCGGACGCAGCAGTTTTAGTGAAGATAGCAACTCACTCGATCCTTCTTCATCAACCAGATCAGTGAGCACAACCACAAGCGATCGCCGGTGACTGTTTGCCGAGACGAACTCGAAAGCGCGCGCATAGCTCGGCTCGATCATTTCCGGCTCGATTGCATGTAACGCTTCCAGTGCCGCATCCAGATGTTCCGCGCCGCGCTTCGGAGGCAGAAAAGCCTTGATCCGCCGTCCAAACACAAGCAGTCCCGCATTGTCGCCGGCGCGCGCCGCCGCCGACATCAGCGCGAGTGTCGCGTGCACCGCGAGATCAAGTTTGGTTTCGTTCTCAAGCCGGCCGGTCATCAAACGTCCGGCATCCAGCGCCACCAGAATCGTCTGGTCGCGCTCCATCTGGTATTGACGCGTCACGAGCTTTCCGCGCCGCGCTGTGGCCGTCCAGGAGATGTGTCGCATCTCATCACCGAGGACATAATCCCGCAGCGACTCAAAGTCTCGTCCCTCTCCGCGCCACTGTGACTTGCGGCGAGCCGCCACAAACGATCGCGTGCCGAGCGCTCGCAATTCGGCTTCGCGCGCACGCCGCATGTTCGGATAGACCTTGACCGTGATCGCCTCGCCCGCCGTCGTCTGGCACCACCCCAATCGCCAACGCGAAAGGTGACGTACCGCGATTAGGCCGAAGGAGAATTGGCCACGCTTCGGCGGCTTCAGTCCGTAAAGGAATTGCGCGCTGGTTTGCGCTTCGACTTCGACACGCGCTTCCCGACTTCCAAACAACTGCATCTGCGGCGGGTATTCATCTTTGAGTATTAGCGAGATGTCGCGCGTAGTGTGATTCGCGATTTCAATCCGCACATCCGTTTCCGCGCCGACGGCAAAACGTCCGCTGAAGTGTCTCTCGATCGAGACCGCCTTCGGTAGCTTGCTGTTCCAGGCGTCAAAGACTGCGACAGCGATGATGATGAGATCGTAAGTGACCGCCACCCACGCGAGCATCGGCCGGCCCCACGATAAAGAAATGGGAACAAGCGCGACCGCAAGCAGCGCATAGAAAAGTTTGGTGAAGACAAAACGCATCGATAGGGTGTCGGGTGACCGGTGTCAGGTGTCGGGTGAGCGTCGGGCTTGCCACACTTCAACTCACAGAAAATTCTTCATCATCGATCGCAGTCTGATACCTGACACCCGATACCTGTCACCTACCTTGGTACTTCGGCAGATTGCAGAATGTCTGAAATGACGGAATCCGGGTTCGCGCCATCGAGTTCAGCTTCCGCGCGTAGCGTCAGACGATGCCGCAGTGCCGGTCGCGCGATGTCGCGCACGTCGTCCGGCGTCGAGAAATCTCGTCCGCGGATCGCTGAGAGAGCCTTCGCACACAACAACAGGGCGACAGCGGCGCGCGGGCTGGCGCCGTAATGCACCGCGGCGTGATCGCGCGTGCGGCGAACAATATCCACTATATAGCGTTGGACGCCCGGCTCGACCCGCATATTTCGTACTTCGGAGCGACAGCGCGAAATGGCGTCGGCATCGGAAAGCGGATGAATTTCCACTTGATCCAATCGCCGCGCATTGAAGCCAGAGTCCCAGCGCGCCACGACTTGCTGTTCCTCGTCCGCCGAAGGGTACGGCAAAAGGATCTTAAGCAGAAAGCGATCGAGTTGCGCTTCAGGTAACGGATACGTGCCTTCGTATTCGATCGGATTTTCAGTGGCAAGCACAGTGAAGATCGGTGATAGGGCGTAGCCTTCACCGTCAATTGTCACTTGACGTTCTTCCATCGCCTCGAGCAACGCCGCTTGCGTTTTTGGCGGCGTGCGGTTGATTTCATCGGCCAGCAGAATGTCGGTGAACACTGGTCCGCGGCGCAGACTGAAATTCGACGACGCCATGTTGAAAACGTTCGTGCCCGTAATGTCCGAAGGCATCAAGTCTGGCGTGAACTGAATGCGGCCGAAGCCCGCGTTGATGATACGCGAGAGTGTCTTGACCGTCAGCGTCTTCGCCGTGCCGGGCACGCCCTCGATCAGTGCGTGGCCTTCAGCCAGTAATGCGACAAGAATTTGTTCGATCGGTTCCGTCTGGCCAACGATGACTTTGCCGAGTTCAGTTGTGATGTGCGCGATGGTGTTGGAAACGTATTCAGGCATTGGTTGGCTAGCTGACTACTCCAAGTTGAGGTGATCGAGCTTTGTACTTGGTGCTCGGTACTTAGATGTCTGTCCAAAGTACGAAGATCAAAGCACAAAGATCAGTTTTTGTCGCTTTCTTGCTTCGCGTCGCGCGCACGCGCGCGCAGGCCGAGTGATGATTCAATTTCGCGGAGACGTTGAGCCATCCGCAAAGTGTCTCGCGCGCTGGTTGCCGCACCGTTGATCGTGTCTTCACAGCTTCGCATCAACGTTTCCAGGTCTTGCAGATTGATGCCGGAACGCATTGCTACACGCCGGGCAATTTCCCCGCGTGGACTACTGTTACTCAAACCGGCGTATCGCACGAGCACGCGGCGAACACGCGCATAAATATTTTCGAGCGCCAGATCATGCGCCTTGGCACGTTGTTGCAGCTCAGCCATTGACGCCACGAATTCGAGCTTTGATCGCCGATCGATATGCGGCAACGGCAACGGACGGGCGAATCGCCGACCTTGCGACCAGACGATCGCCACACCGATCAGAGCGAGTTGCGCGCAAATCGCCATTACCGGTGTTCCCGCGAAATACTGAAACAGCGCGTTGTGCGTTACCGCCCGTCCCTGGTGAAATTCGTCGAACGCTATTAAACCTCCGCCTGCGGCGACAACGTTTAGCGCCAGGAGAAGATTGTCCGCGCGTCCGATGCCGTTGTTCGCGACAATGTACGGATCGGACAGTACGATGACGCGCCCGCTGCCGTATGGGTAATCAACCAGCAGCGCGCCTCGCTCGTTACGTAGATGCACTACCGGTGCTTGCGAAGTCTTTTCAATGCTGCGGCTGTAAGTGTTGCCGCTCTCGGGTGTGGGTGACTGCTCATAATCTTCTGAATCGTCGCCTTCGTAATCCGGCGTCGGTGTTGCCGTTGGGTTCTGGGCCGCCGGCGAGATCGTCATCGCTCCCATGAATCGCGACGGCATCACTGATTCAACGTTGCGCGCCATGGCGGTCGGCTGCGCCGGTTTGACTGGCGTAATTCCCGTCGTCATCTGCTCAAAGTCGTTCGCATCCAGTTCGGTCCAAGGATAACTCACAACTTGTGAAGCGATGACCCATTCGTTTGGTTTGACCAGGCGATGGTCGGGCTGACGATCGATGACCACCAGCCGTCCTCCCGATTCGACCCAGCGCAATATTTCCTGCGTCTCGCGTTTCGAGTAACCAACCTGCACGGGTCCGATGATGACGAACGTGCCAGGCTTGGGCCCGTTTAGAGTCAAAAGTGACGATGAGCCCTCGCGCCAACGAACAACTTGCCGACCGGACTCGTGGAGAAAATCGTAGAACGCTTGAGTGCCTGTCGCTCCGGAGTTAAAGGTTGAGCGATCGGGGGTGCTTTCAGAGTCCGCCACATGCTCGACACGAACGTACGATGCGGCGTTCAGCGCGATTAGCACCACGATGACGACGATTAACGTAATGATAATGATCAGACGTTGACGCATATTAAATTAGCGGACGAGTGATGAGTAATCGGGCTTTGGGCTTTGGGCTTTGGGCTTTAGGCTTTGATTACTCATCACTCATTACTCATTAGTGGTCACGGCCTTTTTGCACCTGACGCGAAACTCATCCCAATCGTTCGGCGCCGGCGGCACAAAACCATACCAGTGTCGTTCAAAACTGAACGTCAATTTGCGCATTGATTCGTAAAGCGCGCTTCTGGCGCGCACTGACGTCAAGTAATCACGGTTGGTTTTGTGCTGCGCGAGACTGATCACTTTTCGATCTCCGAGTTCACAAAGAAGAGCGATGTACGCTTTGCGAATCGCGCCGCGCAAATCGCCCGCTCGCGCAAGCGCTTCGGCCTGCTCAAGCAGGTCAGCGGCGGTCTGATCAGGTTCCAGGCGTTCGCCCAAAACGATGCGGGGCTCCCGTTTTTTCGCTTTCTTCTTACTGCGCCGATTCCGCAAATATCGCGGCAGGAATTTCCAAATGAGGAAGGCAATCAACGCGACCGACAAGCCCACGACAATCACCTGAGCGATGTTCGACAAGCTGCGGCCGGTGCCGGGCGTGATCGGCTTCATCTTCGGAAACAACTTCGCGAGCCACCGCAGAAATTGGTTCCAAAGCCTTTCGATGGCGCTCTCTTGCGCAGTGGTTTTGTCGTATTCGGGACGTCGCAGGATTTCCGCGATCCTCGCCTTGTTTGCGTCCTTGTCGTTGCTCGCCGCGCCGCCTTTCATTTCATCCAGGCGCTGAATTAGAGCCCGCAGTTCTTCGCGCGTGCGGTGAATCAATTCCGGATCGTGTACACGCGATCTCCTTTTCTTTTCGTACTCGGCGAGTGCTTTGTGAAACCACTTGTTGTCAACTTCGATGGTCTGATTGTCAAAAGTGACGTTTTCCGTTTCCGGGACAAGGTGGCGCAATCGCGCGAGTGCGCTTTCCACCAGGTCCTCAGCCTGACGTGAATCATCGGTGTAGTAATCCGGAGTTTCGAGCTGCTGAATGACGCTTGCTGCCTGTGAAAGCCGGGTGCGGTAATCCGAGAACGTAGTTGCACGCGCGACAACGGCGAAGGCGAACAGCAATGTCGTGGCCGTTAAGAACCTTTTGTAAGACGCGCTCATCTTAGAATCCTCAGCGAAGGCCCAACACATTAGGTGGCGGCATCGGCGCCGGTGGTGGCATAAACGTGCGCGTCCGCCGCGTCACGAGCGCCGGTGCGAATGGTGACATCACTCCCGGCAGTTCAGGCATTTCGGGAAGCTGCCGCGCGGCCATTAATTCGATGTCGTAGCCTTCATGCCGCACACGTTCGTCAACATAGAGCAGTGATAGACCGAGCATCCAAATCGGCGCAAGCAAAATGTGACTGCATTGGAGAATCACTTCGTAACCAATGGAGTACCATGCCGGCCATTCAGTTCCGAAAGGCGACACGTCAACACCATTGACCCAGCCATACCAACCAAGCGGAATTATCAGCAGTGCCAGCGCCGAGTACGTCGCAAAGAATGTAAACAACGTCATGGCCATCAATCGACGAACATTTCCACTGGCGAGCGAAAAGCTGCGGCCGATAGCTGAGCCCACCGTGCGTCCTTCAACCAACATAGCCTGCGGTACATAAGCCATGCGACCCGCCAGTAAGAAGAAGAGGATTATCGCGAATACAAGCGCCACCATGCTGCCTAAGACGCTCACGATGGCGATAATCCATCCCGGCATTACCTGGCCGATCGCGACGCCCAGCAACACGAGCAAAGCGAAAACCAGATAGAAAGCAATGAATGCCAACCAACCACAAAAGCCCAGCCAAATCGCGACGAGAATGCTCGCACCCAACAATCCCCAAAAACGTGATTTCACCGCCGCATAAGTTGACCGGAAACTAACCGGCTCATCCCATAACAAATGCGCGACCAGGTTTCGCGTCGCGCCTCCCATGACAATCAGACTAAACAGCGAACCCGCCGCGATCACGATTCCGCCGCCGAATGCCACGAGCAGGTACAGCAATAGGCGCGTGCTGCTTGGCGTGGCGCCAATGGCGCGAAATGCAATCGTCGTGAGCGCTGAACCGGCCGCAGAAATGACCACCGGCGGAGCGGCAATTCGAATCAACGTGAGAAAGTGCCGGCGATAAAGCCTGACCGCGCGATCAATCAGGTCGCCTGCGCCGAGCGGAGCGATAGCGAGGTCATTAGCCGGACCACTCATTGACGCGAATGATGCTTACTTTCATGAGTCGAATCAAGCCCTAACTAAAAGAGCGCTACTCCAAAAACGAAGCAGCGCTCATTCGCAAGTCATTTGCTGACCGATCAAAGCTCCAGTTGGCCCTGGTACATCATCTCGGCCAATTTGAATCGGCGATCGATCTTGATTCCATTCGGATACTTTGCGTAAAAGCGCAGGTCGCCGTTTGCATCTTTCACAAACGGTTCGCCGTCGACTTCGCGCAGGAAAATAAATCGTGCGCCAAAGCCATCTTTGCCGGGCGGCACGTATTCCTCGAGAAATAATTGCTTGCCGTCAGCGCGCTGCAAGTAAGCGTCATTCTTCAGCGAGCCGGTTGCGGCGCTGTTGAATTGTTGCATGACGATGCCGGAATACCGTTGATCCGGCGAAGCAAAGGTTACGGTGACTATGATCGAGTTTGTCGATTGCATTTCCGCGAACTGATGAAGTTTGGCCACGACATCGTCCGGTGGCTTGTTATTAATCTCCATCATCCGCGCGAGTGCTTGACGGACCGGCCGCGCCGAGAAGAACCGAACCTGAAAAGTAATGTTCACGGCAGAGTTGACCGCCCCTTCGCCGATACGAGCGCCAGTTGTCGGTGTTGAGCTTACGCCCGTTCGCCGCGGATCATTTGTCGGCGAGTAAAACATCTCCGACGTATCGGTGTCTGTCTGCGCCTTGGACCACGGCGAATCAGTCAGAATCTTCTCAGCGTCTTTCTTTGACCATTCGGCCCAGGACTTTTCGTCTTTCTTTTGCGCAACGGCGGCTGCCGCCATCAAGGTTATGAGCGCGATCGCGATTTTCTTTTTCATGGGGGACTCCTTCCGTTGAGAACTCGAGTTAGTACTCAAGCTTGTTGTCATAAATCATGTCCGACACTTTGAAGCGCATGTTCAGTTTGAAGCTGTCACTGAACTCAGCGATAAATCGTACGGCGCTCGTGCCGGCCTTCAAGAATTCTTCACCGTTTGGACGCCGGGGAAAAATAAACTTCGCGCCGAGGCCATCGGGAATAGGTGCCTGATAACCACTGAGAAACAATCGCCGGCCGTCGGGCGTTTCAAGGTAGGTCTGGTTCTTCAAGCTGCCGGCCGTAGCGCTATTGATTTGTTGCATGATCGGCCCAAGAAAACGTTGGTCGGTTGAATCAATGCTCACCGCGATCACGATATACGCACTGAAGTCACGCTGCACAAAAGCCTGAAGTCGGGCCACCAGGTCTGCGTCTGGTTCGTGCTGCGCGGCGATTACCATTCTGGCCATAGCTTCGCGAACCGGTTTTGCCGAGAGAAAGCAAATTCGATATTTGACTTCAACCGCCTGATTGACGGCGCCGCGTTCAGCGCGATTGTTGTTAACGGCTACTTGACCGGTCGCCGAACTCGCGGCCGATGATCGTCCCGCGGACGCTGCTCCCTGGCGAGTAGGTGAAAAAAACATTTCCGAAGTGTCGGTGTCGACCTGTGTCTGTGACCAGGGCGAATCAGTCAGCAACTTCTCGGCATCCTTCTTCGCCATTTCCATCCATGGGCCGTGAGTCGACTGACCAGTGATGACACTTGAACCGGTCATCAAAAGGATCAACGCCGCAGTCGAAACCGTTGTGGAATTACACAGCCGCATGGAATGGCCGCAACTTACAGCTCAGATGAGCGGGCTAGTACTCCAGTTTGCCGTCGTACATCATCTCCGCCACTTTAAAGCGGCGATTGATCTTTAGAAGGTTGCCCAACGCGGTGACGAATCGAACTTCGCCACTGTTCGCATCGAGAAAAGGAGCGCCGTCGAGTTTGCGCGCGAAGACAAATTTTGCCCCGAGTCCGTCGGTGGTCGGAGCGCGATACTCCATCAACTCGAGGCGTTTGCCGTCCTTCCGTTCAAGGTAGGTCACCGGTTTGAGTGACGCGGGATCGGTCTTGCTCAATTCCTGAATAATGGCGCCCATTTTTCGCCGATCGTCCCCGTCCATATTTACGGTTACCACAACATAATCGGTGAAATCGTAATCAATGAACGGTTTGATCTGCGCGACTTTCTCCGCAGGCGTTCCTTGCAACTCGAGCATACGCACGAACGCCTCGCGAATAGGCTTGGCCGACATAAACCGCACCCGCACATGCAGGGAAGGTGTGGCTTTCGTCTCGCCGGACTCTGCACTGGTCGCAGCAGCGCGCACGTTCGTTGCATTTCTCTCCCTCGCGGCAGTCGTTGACGTGATTGCTGACGTTTGACTTGGCTGGTCCGAACCGCCGCCTCCTCCTTCACTCTGCGTCTGGCCCCAGCCGGAGTCGTTTAGGACCTTCTCAGCTTCTTTCTGGGTCCAATCGGTCCAGGCTTTACCTTTCTGCGCATAGGTGGGCAGGGCCAGCAGAACCAGCAGCGAACATACAAACAAAACCCTCTTCATTGCGAACATTTCTCCTATGAATTTATTTAGTGATCTGATTCTACAGGCGTGGCGACTCGGGAAGAGTTCTAACTCGTCGCGTGACAAGTAAAATCATTGAACGTTGAAAACCGATCGGAGCCATGGTCTAAAGCCAGGTCACGCCGGAGATAGTCGAGATGTGCTACTGACATCAAAAGAGTCGCGCGCTCATCAACCAACCGCAAGCTCAAATCGAGCGCGGGAATTCTTTCAGACGCTATCTCAGAAAGCAAGTAATGGCGGCACGCAAACGCAGGCACTTCGCCGAGGTCGATCCGCGCCAAAAGGCCCTGCACGCTGTGGACCTCGAGCGTCGGCCGGCCGCTGATGGCTTTGTCATCGATGTTCATCACGCCAATGACTTCGTCGCGCAATATTTTGTCGCCGCGTTTTTCCAAACGCGCATTGCAGGCGATGTAATCCGTCGCCAAACTGCCGCGTGGTTTTGACGCCTGGTAACCGCGCGCGGATTGCAGCCCGGGTCGAAAATGTGTGAAGGCGTGCGCATTCCATTCCTTTACCGAAATTTCCACCTTCATCAGAGTGTGGTTTGTCGTCGGCGCGACCGGCAACGACATGCCACCGGAAAATGTTTTGGACAACGGAAGCTCGGCGCAATTGAGCACACAGCTTTGCATGCCCGCGAGTTTGATCGCGCCTCGCTCAATCTGCTTTGGCGCGATGGATGTCGGGAATGGTTTGTCCGCCGCCGGTTGCCACGCGACTGTGCCTGCGCTGTCGGTGATGAACGGACTGAGCCACAAAAACTCTTCGATGGGCGCGCCGGAACTGAAATGAAAACGGGAATCCAGCGTGACGCCTCCGATTCGCTTCGCGCGGAAGACGAGGGGAGTAAACAAAATGTTCTTTGCTTTCAAACGGCCCGCTGCATCGAAGGGCGGCGGTGCGGAAACGGGGTTGAAAGGCGGCTGATGAATCGGATGCTCAACCGTAAAGCGCACGCCGCCGCGACGGTTAAGCATTAGGTAAGCAAAACTCTTTTGCGTGCCCTTGTGGTTCGTCACGACGACCGTCCCTCCGGATGAATTTACCGCGTGTTGCGGTCGTTGTTTCGCGTCTGACCAACCGAATCCGGGACGCGGATCGTTTGTGAACTCACCTCGGCGCAAATCGAGGAGCAGCGAAGCGTGCGGCTTCAATTCGTAAGCCTGCTCAGCCAGTCTTTCGCCAACCGCGTCGTAAATTGTGATTAGGCCCGCGCTCTCCTGTGCATTTGGATTGAAGAGACTGAATAGCGCCTCGTATTCATTCAGCGGCGGAAAAGGCATCGAATAAAAGAACGGATCCGGTCGTTGCCATTCGATTGGGTCGGGGTTCGCATGAACGTTGTCGAACGATGTGGCGGTTTTCCACCGCACGAAGGCAGAGCTGAACAGGTCGCTCGCGTGCATCGGCTCGCGCCCCTTCGGCCGCAGGCGTACGCGCATCCCGCCCCAGAAATCTTTTCGGTCGCTTAATACTTCTTTGAGACTGATGGTCGTCGTGTGCATCGCCGGTACGACCAGCCGTTTCGCCACGCCATCGGCCCCGATTGGATTGCCAGGCGCGTCGTAAAGATAAATTTCGTATTCGGTGGTGTCTGCGCCGTCGGTGTACCCGGTCTGGCCGATGAAAGTATCGGAAGTCAGCACGACTTCTGAATAGAGGCCCAGCTCCGCATTTTGCACGACGAACGGAGCGCACACATCCAGCCAGCAATTCTCATTACTGCCGAGTGATCTTGTCGTCGCGTGCTTGCCGAATGATCTGGTTGAATTCAAAAGCGGGAGGAGAACAGTACCCGCAGCGGCCTGCGGAAGCAGCGACACAAAACTCCTGCGTGTCCACGGCACAGCTTGCAGCTTAGGCACAAAGGTAGGCACTGCGAACAATAAAACTGAGGAGAGCAGGCGAACCTGCTCTCCTCAGGAAGGAAAGGATCGGGGTTCGCCTTAGAAGTTAATGCGAACGACGATCTGGCCGACGCGGCCACCCGGATCGCTCGTGGTCGAGAGATCTTGATAGGCACTCGTCATACGGGCGAAGGTTGCTTGCGTCAACGTTGCGCTCGCAAACGTGTTGACGTCGTTAGCCGACGCGCCCGGTTGGAAGTTGATGTTGTTGAATGCGTTCAGCATTTCCAAACGCAATTCAAGGTTTGCAGTCTCCGTGAACCGAATACGCTTCGCAATGCTCAAGTCTGAGCGGAAGAAGCCTGGGCCATGGAGAACCAGATTGGCAAAACCGCAGTCCCCGATGAACCGCTGCATGCAGCCCAATCCCGGCGGAGCAATGTAGCGCCCGGCTGGGGCTCCCTGCGTGTAGGTGGGACCACCGGCGGTCAACGAGATGTTAAAGGCCTTGATGGTGTTGTCACGGATGTCCTTTGGTAACAAGTAAACGAAGCCGTCCGGATCGCGATAAACACCAATCGCGTTTTGCAGGTCTTTTGCCGTCATACCGACCAACTGGAAGTTGCCGGTGTTCTGTTGAATCGTGCCGCCGTAGTCAAACAAACCATTCGGCGCCGCGAAGTTAAACGGAATACCACTCTGGTAACGGAGGTTTCCGTTGACGGCCCAACCACCGACAACCCGATCCACGATACCGTTCGCACCGCTCACGAAAGACTTGCCGCGGCCAAATGGCAATTCGTAGATGAAGTTAGCTTTGAAACCATGACGGATGTCGAAGGTCGAAGAGCCCTTCTTCAGCCATAGGTTTCGTAGCGACGCCGGCTGATCGAACACCGCCGAGCTGCTGGCGAACGTGTTCGAGAGCGATTTACCGAAGGTGTAGCTGCCTTGAACCAGCAGACCCTTCGACATGCGTCGGCGGAATTCAAACGTCAAAGCGTCGTACCAACTTTGGCCCGTATTGTTCACCACGAACGGGCTGCCACGTTTGCCGGGATTAAGGGTCAGTTGGTTATACGGGAACAGGCCAAGGCCGGTGCATCCCGTAAGTCCAAAGCAGGCTTGACCGAGTGGCGTTCGCCGGTTCTCAAACGATGTGCTGGCCAGTCCGTTCGCGAACAGCAGTGGCTGCGCACCGAGTGGGTTCAGCGGATTAGTGAATGTGGTGCTTCTGAAATTGGCACTGGCGTAATTAGACACCGTAGCGGGATTACCACCAACGGTGGTTCCGGCCAAGCCGCTGAAATACGCCAAACTTATTGGCAGCGGCGACGTGCCAGTACCCGGGCCAAAGTAAGCGAAGTTAACTTCGCAGTTGGCGGTGGTCACACCCGCCTGACAGCGATGAGCAGACATGTTGGCGACCAGGTTTTGCTGCGCCAGCAAGAGTTCGCTGTAAATGCCGTTCTCGACAATGTTGAGTTCGTTCAGCTCCACCTGCCGCCACAGATTGTGACCGCGATTTCCGGTGTAGCGAAGTTCAAACACATTGTCTTTCTTGTATTCGCGTTGGATACCGAACGACCATGATTCGACGTAGCCAATCTTAATGTTCGGATCGAACGCATTGGCGGAATCCGTGATCAGGCCGAAGTTCGGATAAGTCGGTGTCGACGGGAAAGCCGGAGGACTGAACGGCGCGCCAGTCCGCAGATAAGTTCCCACCGGCAGGTTGCCGAGTGTCAAACTGCGGTTGGTCGTGATCGTACCACCGGCGTTAGCGCCAACAACGGCTTGGAACACGTTGGTTCCTTCACGCACCGAAGCCATGGCAAAGCCGCCGCGGATCACCGTCTGACCCGATTCACCCACCAGGTGTTTCAGGAAGCCGGCTTTCCAGTTCGGACTGTAGGTGAAGCCAAAGCTTGGCAGGAAGATGCCGACATCGTTGTAAGCCTTCGTGCCCTCCGCGAAATTGAAAAAGGCAGTGTGGTTACCAGTCAGGGTGCCGGGCTTGAACAGATTGTCCTGTCCCGATTCACCAAACAGGTCGGCATAGGTGACACCTGCGTAGGTGTTGTTGTCCGCCTGGATCGCGCTTTGCCGTTCGTATCTCAACCCCATCGTCAAGGTAATATTGGGACGGAAGCGCCAACTGTCCTGACCAAACACTCCCCATTCCAACGAATGCGCACGGCTGATTAACGAGCCCAGCCACGAGTAACCGTTGGTGTTCTCGTCGAGGCGAGCATTCGAGTTGAACGCAGTCATGCGGCCCGCGAGAACCGCGTAAAGCTGCGCTGCTTGACCTTGCTGAGTAGCCGGCAGGAAGCTGAAAGCATTTACCGGCGCAGGATCGAGCGTGGCGCTGGTCGTAAATGAAGTGCTTGGTACAACCGTCGACAGCTGTTGCCAGAAAGCGATTCTGGTTGCTGAAGCGCCAAAGTTGAACGAGTGGTTTCCTCGAGTCCAGCTCAGGTTGTCGCTGAATTCGCGCACTGGACTGTTACGGCGCTGCGGGCCAGTGGTCACGGTCGCGTTTTGGATCGCCTGAAAAGCCGTGATTCCCTGGCTCAAATTTTGCCCGTTGGCTGCCTGATTCGTGAACTGAGCGGAATTCACTTCCGGGAAGAACAGAACCGTACCGCCCACGATGCCGTAACGGGCTTCGTTGACGATATTGTTTGAAACCGTCCAACGCCAACCGGTTGAATTCGAGAAACGAATCGAAGTTTGCGAACCGTGATTCGGAAATCCCGGAAACGCAGGGTCAACGTTATTCAGGAAATCCACCACGCCGCCGAAGTTCTGATAATTCCAGATATTCTCGATGTGGTGTTTCTTAGTCACGTTGAAGTCGAACCGAACCGTCGGAAACTCGCGCTTCTGACCACCCTTATTCACAAAGCTGCTTTGATCGACATTTGGATCGCCCGTAGCTTTGCTGTTGGGGATGGCAGTACGAATGCCGGCCAGGAGAGTGCCGATCGTCGGGTCGACCGTGGTGAACGCGCCCGCGATACCAGGATTCGCGGCTAAGAATGTCGCGTCCGCCTTAGCAGCCGCGATTAGGTTGTAAACATTCAGTGAGCACAGACGGCTAGTTCCTGAACCCGTACATGTAGTGCTTCCGGCCGCGAAACCGGTAGTCGGCGGCGCAAAAGAACTGGAAAGGAATTGAAAGGTTCCGGCTTGCGCTAGAGTGCTCATTATCGATCTCGTGCGCAGCGTCGATTCCGGCAGGCGAAACTCTTCGTAGTTAAAGAAGAAGAACGCCCGGTCTTTCCCGCTGAACAATTTCGGAATCGAAATTGGTCCACCGATCTTGAAGCCAGGCTGGTTAAGAATGATCGGCGTGCGCGGAGCCTTGCCCGTGAGCGGATCGGCAGCCAGGTCGCGATTATTGAACCAGTAGTTCGCATTCAAACCCGGTGTGCGGTAATACCAATAACCGCCGCCGTGATACTGATTGCCACCACCTTGCGTGGTGAACTTAATCTGGAATGCTCCTTCTCCCGAGCTCTCGGCTCCAGGATTGGAAGTCGAAGTGGTTACCTCGCTGATCGAGTCAGTGCGCGGACGAATGTAGGTAAAGAACCCGTCATTCGATTTCAGCAAGTTGTCCTGCACATTAAGACCGTCGATCGTGATGTTGAGTGCGCCCTTCGGTAGACCATTGACTGAGGATTGGCGCGGACGGCCAACAGTGGTCGTTCCCGGCAACCCTAATACCAGGTCGAGCGCGTCGCGTGACGCAGTCGGAATGTCGGTGATCTGACGGCCCGTCAGCGTTGTGCCGACGGTGGCTGTTTGCGTTTGCAGCACTTCGCCGCCGCCGATGATCGTCACGGTTTCTTCCTGCGATCCAACTTCGAGTACGACATTCACTGTCGCGGGCGTCGCGACGTCGACTTTGACGTCAGTGACGACAGCTTTTTTGAAGCCACTAACTTGCGCCGTTACCGTATACACGCCAGGGGCCTCGACAACGGGAATCTTATATGCACCGCTGTCGTTGGTTTGGGCGGTCATCTCCTTGCCGGTGTTTTTGTTCTTGGAAGTAACCGTCACGTTGGGCACAACTGCTCCCTGCGCGTCGGTCACAGTACCTGCTATCGATCCCGTGGTTGACACCTGTCCTAATGCCGGCAAACAACAGGCGCCGAGGATCGCTAACAGGACGAGAAATTTCGGTAGGTAAGCTTTCATTCTGATTCTCCCCTCCATTAGCTAGTAATCGAGCCGCCACTCGGTAGAACCCGAGCAGGAAATGCGGCTTACTCTTTTTTCTTTTTAGGCAAGAAAAACTTGGGTTAATGCTCTCCAGACCAATCCGGCTATTAAGCCAATTCAATCTGGCAAAAGGCCGATTCAGGCTCATTTTAAGCAAGGCTTGTACCCATCAGGGGATGTGACGAAACGCTAACAAAACCGCGCAGGAAATCGATAGCAGGAGCCTGATATCAGGGAAAACCTTACAGTATTTTGGAGGGGTCTCCAATTTTCTGAATAAATCCGGTTACGAAGTTTCCAGTTGGCGCGCGTCTTCCGCATCAAATGGCCATTTTCGGTTGCGCACCACACTTCAACTAAGGTGTTCCTTCACGTCTCGATAAAGGCTTTGCGAAAGACCAAGGCTCTTGCGGCTGGACTATTGGCGTAAGAGGCTAACAAGCTGACGCGCCTGAGCAGCGTATGGCCCATTTGGTGACTGGTGCAAATAAAGTTCGAACGCCTGCCGCGCATGCGTTCGGTCTCCTCGTTTCAGATAAAGATCCCCGAGGTAAAAAAGCGCGATTGAGTAAGCCTCGCCACCGCCCGAATAAGCGGATTTGAATTCTGGTTCAGCGGCTTCGAGATCTCCGGTTCCTTTTAGCGCCAACCCGAGGTAGAGGTGAGCGGCGGGCGCCGTCGACTCCAAAGCGACGGCCGTCCTTAGAATTTCCACCGCCTCTTCATATCTTTGTTGTCGTACGAGCACGAGTCCCAAATTCAAATTAGGATTGAAGGCTTTCGGATCGATTTGCAGCGCGCGCCGAAATTCGCCTGCGGCTTCATCCAGTTTTTCCTGGGCCAGAAGTTGGACACCGAGATCGTTGTGCGCCATCAGAAAATCCGGATACTCCTGAATCGCGCGCCGCAAATGGGCGATCGCTTCATCCGTTTTTCCTTCATTAACGGACTTACTCGCGCGCTCGAATTCCTTGCGCGCTTTTGGCGGCACGTCCTTGGTTAATTCACTAACGGAAGCAACGGCGCCGGCGGGCCGCGTTGCGTCTTTTGCCGCCTTCTCTTTTAGCGTCAGCGTCACGTTGGTGGGAGCACCGGCGAGAATGCCTACGCGCTCGGAAGTGACTTCGTATACAAGGCGGTCGCCCTCGACGTCGAGCGTGTACTCACCTGGCGGTAAGTTGCGGATCTCGAACTGCCCCTGATTGTCTGAATAGAGTCTGGCTTGGGTGCCGCGCATATTTGAAAGCGTTACCTGCACAGCTTGAGAAACGGAATTGCCGCTTTCCAGAAGTACGCGACCTTTTATGCTGCCGACCTGTGAAGGGTCAGCTGTGGGCGGGCCGGTCGCGGGCCGGCGTGCCTGGCCAGCTGCAGATGTACACCAAAGCATTCCGACCACGATCGCGTATCGCCAATTAACCTTCATTGCTATTTAGCGACTTCCGGTGGCGCGGTAACTGGAAGAAATCCGAGCCAGTTGCAACGATCTCAGCAAAGAGTGTTCCGTCAACGGCTGCCTTCCGAAACGCCCCACAATGTGGGGTGTTCGCAATCGCAACCTAGCGTGTGATCGCGAAAATTCGGATTTGATTCAGTTTTGTGAAGGCTTCAGCGACTAACACGATAAATGAGAACGCGGGGCCAGTTCGTCCTACTTGAATTATTCAACGATTAAATGATGCAAAACTCGCTCAATCTACATTTCGCAGCCCGCAAGCTTACGACGCGCGCCGTGAGCAGGCAAAAAAAGGGGAGAGTCTTTTCGGACTCTCCCCGCGAAAAATCTGAAGTTAGAGTTTAGAATTTAATGCGAACGCCAACTTGGATAACCCGACGAGCGTACTCAATGTCGCGGGAGTCCGCAAAGCTTGAGCCGCCGCCAATACCCGGCACGCCTGCGTCATCGGTGAAGAAGTCAGGCAGGTAACCGTTCGCGTTCACACCATATCCCGGATTCGGGTGGTTGAGCAGGTTGTAAGCTTCAGCACGAAGCTCCAGCGACCAACTCTCATGAATCCGGATGTTTTTGAATAGACCGGCGTTCAACTGATTCAGCCGCGGGCCACGCAGTGAATTACGCACGGTGTTGCCGAACGGTGTGCCGAAAATGCGCGCCGAGCCGGGCAGGTTCAGGATGTAGTGAACCTGACTAGGCGTCACTTCAACTTCGTCACCCGTTGATTGCAATGCATTCAGCGAGTAAAAACCGGTGAGGAGGTTAGGCGAGGTTGTGCCAAAGATAAGCGCTGCATCGAGTTGGCTAATGCCAACCTGACGAGGGTCAACACTGGTATTGGTCTCGAACGGCCGGTCACCCGACGTTAGGTAAGTATTTCCCAAGCCATACAAGCCGTTGAAGAACTGGCCCGGCGTATAGGGCTCACCGCTGGTCAGCACGTAAACCGTGTTGATTTGCCAACCACCGAGAATGTGACCGAGAACGCCACGTTGCTCTTTATGGAACGGAACGTCGTAAATCGCCGACAAGCTGAAAGCATGCGGCCGATCGATTTGCGACAGCGAGCGTTCGCACGAATCCAGGCAGAAATATTTCTGTGCGTTCGGCGAAGCGATATCGAAACCAAAGATTTCACTTTGAGTATCGATCGTCTT
>AR_comb_assmDRAFT_10035395_pt1 | contig 19131 bp, 23 predicted proteins | sample ArasoioldDNA_FD_10543 | JGI IMG/M metagenome (IMG submission 10543) | reverse complement strand
GAGACCCACGTTAACAATTTCAAGCCAAGAGACTGTCGTCATCTTTCATCAAGTCTTGGAAACTGATGCCGGTCCGCTGCTCGGCTTGTTGACTTAGCGATGGAACTTCTCCGGACGTTTCATCCCTGGCAATTCGTTCGACGCGCCACATCGGAAAGAACATTGAGCCTAAACCGATGAATGGCTCGTGATGGATGCTTGCCGAGATCCAATCGTCGAATGCGTTCAAATCAAGTCCGCGCAAGAATACTCCAGCGCTATTGATTTCGTCGAGCATACCCCAACACTTCTCACGTGGAGTGTGCAATACAACTAGAACGGCAGCGCCTTTTCTTAGCATCTGTTTTTTCTGAACTACGCTGGCAGACGTTGAACAGGCAGCAGATTTTGGACGAACTCGCCGATTCTCTTAGCGACATCCGGTTCGCCAGAAACTCGTTCGATCTCCTGAACGATTGCTGATCCGACAACTGCCGCGTCAGCGTATTGCTGCACATCCTCGACTTGATGTCGAGTTGAGATTCCAAACCCAACTGCCACTGGAAGGGTTGAAAACTTTCTCATTCGATCGACTAAGTTTTCGGCCTCAACACTGACCGATTCACGCGTCCCGGTTACGCCCGCGCGTGACACTGCGTAGATGAAACCGCTTGCTCGTTTCGCAATGAGTTCTAATCGCAAGTCAGTCGAAGTTGGAGCAACGAGAAAAATCATATCCAGGTCGTTCGCTCGGAGGGTTGTTTCAAAAGGCCCGGCTTCTTCCGGCGTCAAGTCGGTGACGAGCATGCCATCAATACCTGCTGATTTAGCGAGTTTTGCAAGGCGCTCAGTTCCAAACTGTAACAACGGATTGAAGTAACTAAACAGAATGATCGGTGTGGCAATATTTCTCCGCACACTACTCACCAGCGCCAGGATTTCGTCGAGACCACATCCGTGCTTCAGAGCGCGTTCTGATGCTCGTTGAATTACCGGCCCATCAGCCATTGGATCACTGAATGGCACTCCTAGCTCAATTACTGTGGCACCAGCCTGAGATAGTTCAATTAACAACTGTTCTGTTGTTGCAAGATCGGGATCACCAGCAGTGATGAAAGGGATAAACCCCTTCCGACCACTCGTGCGTAACTCGTCAAAAGCTGTCTGGATTCTACCCACCTACAATGGTCCTATTCGCTGATTTTCTTGAGGCGCTACAACTTTAAAATTTCTCGCGCAGTGTTGACGTCCTTATCACCGCGTCCGGACAAATTCACTACGACAATCTGCTCCTTCTTCATCTTGCTCGCTACTTTGATTGCATGCGCAACAGCATGGGCAGACTCGAGAGCTGGAATTATTCCTTCAAGTTGCGCCAAGAGCTGAAACGCCGACATCGCTTCAGAATCAGAAACGGAATCGTAGGAGACACGTTTAGAGTCGTGCAGGAATGCGTGCTCTGGTCCAATAGAAGGGTAATCAAGTCCTGCTGAGACAGAATGAGTTGTGGCAACCTGACCTTTGTCGTCCTGCAGCACATAACTCATCGTCCCTTGAAGTACACCAGGCCGCCCGCCACCTGCCGCATTAAAACGCGCAGCATGTTGGCCCAACTGCTCACCTGTTCCGCCAGCTTCAACCCCGATCATTTTCACTGACGAATCTTGAAGGAAAGGATGGAACAAGCCGATTGAGTTTGAGCCTCCGCCTACACAGGCGATCAAAAGATCGGGAAGTTTATTCGCTACTTCGAGAATCTGCTCGCGCGTTTCTTTTCCAATGATGCTCTGGAAGTCACGAACCATCAGTGGATAAGGATGGGGACCTAAAGCGCTGCCGAGTAAGTAATAAGTATCGCCTACGTTTGTCACCCAATCACGCAAGGCTTCATTGATGGCGTCTTTAAGGGTTTGCGATCCGACGTTGACTTCCCTCACCTCGGCGCCGAGTAGTTGCATGCGGAAAACGTTTAGGGCTTGACGGCGCATATCTTCGGCGCCCATATACACGACGCAATTCAAACCGAAAAGAGCACACACGGTGGCAGAGGCGACGCCATGCTGACCCGCTCCCGTCTCAGCGATGATGCGTTGCTTATTCATGCGTCGCGCAAGCAAAACCTGACCAAGGGTGTTGTTTATTTTGTGAGCTCCGGTATGAAGTAAATCTTCTCGTTTGAGATAGATCTTCGCGCCGCCAGCGTGTTGCGTAAGACGCTCAGCATAAAAGAGCGGCGTTGGCCGGCCTGCATAACTCTGGAGCAGATTAGTTAACTCTGATTGAAAGGCGTTATCGTCTCGCGCTACCAGGTAAGCCTCAGTCAATTCCTCGAGAGGCGCCATCAATGTTTCCGGAACGAATCTACCGCCGTAAGGACCCCAATGTCCCAGGCTGTCAGGTTGTGTTTTAGGAGAGGTCATTTGAAGCGGGGCTCGATTTTATTTCAAACTCCGGGCAGTTTCTCTTGCATCAAAGGTGCGATTGCGACTCGATTCCGTCCGCCATTCTTAGCCACATACAAGGCTTCATCGCTCGCGGCGTATAACGAACGCTCGTTGTTTCCGCTGGCAGGACAACCAGCAACACCGATACTAACAGTTACTCGGCCGACACCTTCGACCAATCGACGGCTGACGACTTCTCGCAGACGCTCTGCCGCAGCAGCCGCCTTATCCACATCAACTCCCGCGAGTAGTAAGGCAAACTCTTCGCCGCCAACTCTCGCTGCAGTGTCGTTGTCACGCGATACTTCAGCCAGTGTGTGGGCAATCTGACGAATAACCAAATCGCCTGCGGGATGCCCAAACTTATCATTAATTACTTTCAAATGATCGATATCTAAAAGCAGCAATGAGCACGGCACGTTGTAACGGCGCCAACGCTCAACCTCTCTAACGAGCGAAACGCGAAAACGTCGTCGATTCGCGAGACCCGTCAGATAGTCAAGATCGGCATCAGCCCTCAACTTCTCGATCCGCTGTCGCAACGCAATCAGCTGTTCGCTACGTTTGACGAGTAAATCTATTTCCGAAGGCAGCTCGAAGTAATCGAAAGCGCCTTCCTGCATCGCCACCAACCGATTTGCGTGATTCGCTGGTGAGTCTCCCGCAAGTACAAGGGGTACGCCATTATCAGATTGCTCAAGCATCCTCGCCAACTCTCCAATGCTCAGTCCAGTCGCCAAAGGATTTGCCACCACGAGGTGTGGTCTCGAGCGTTGCAACGAAACAATCGCCGCCGTACCGGTGGAAACGCCAACAACTTCGATTCCCCTCGCCTTGAGCATATCTATCAACATCGGTTGCTCATGATCAGTAACGAGCAACACTCGTCCTCGCGAACGGCCGTCCTTATCAGCTATTCTTTTTTCAGCGCGCGCAGACATATCACGACTAACTAAGATCGCCAAACAATTCAATTTTAGTTGGAGAGGATTTCCGAAAGTGTTCAAAAAGGGGGCGCTCACTAGGATACTCTGTGCGACAGGCGCAGCGTCAAGGTTTAACACTCCCACTGTGATCAATCTCGAGTGGCTCTTAAAAAAGCAGCCATCCGCGCGCGATCTTTCTTGCCAGGTGAACTTTCCAAAGTACTACACACATCAATTCCGTAAGGATCCACTAACTCAATCGCTTCTCTGACGTTCTCCGTTGACAAACCTCCAGCCAGAAAGAGTCGAATCCCCATGTCTCGTACCGTGCGAGCAATCGACCAATCGAAGCGTTGACCGGTGCCACCTCTCAACTCCTTGTGCGACGCGTCCAACATGATCTCGTCGACGTCGTAATCAAGAGTCCGTTTGGGATCGAAACCTGGTCCAACGGACAGAGCCTTAATCAAATGGCGCGGTCTTAATGATGCGCAATACGAAGGCGACTCGTCTCCGTGCAATTGCATTGCCTTTACACCAGCTTCTGTCGCTACTGTTTCTGGACTAGGCTCGTTTACAAACACACCAACCGTCAATACCGTATCAGGTAGTTTCTCAACTATCTGTTTTGCAGCAATTGGCTCAATGAAGCGCGGACTTGGGCGATAAAAGTTAAACCCGAGAGCATCGGCGCCTTCGTCCAGAGCAGCCAATGCATCGTCAAGATTGGTTATGCCGCAAATCTTAACGAAGATCATGACACTGAACCCTGCAACACCGACCTTGAACCGTTCAATAGATTACGCAATGCTTCCTCGGGCTTTTCGGCTCGCATTAACGTTTCGCCAATCAGGAATCCACGATATCCAACTTCACTCAGTCGGATTAAATCTTCCGAAGTCGTCAATCCGCTTTCACTAACTAACGTGGTTCCTTCGGGAGCCAGTGAGGCAAGCTTGATCGACGTCTCCAACGAAACCTCGAAGGTGTGAAGATTTCGGTTGTTGACACCAATTATCTTCGCCCCCGCCTGAGCTGCCCGCTCCATTTCAGCCTCGTCGTGGACCTCCACCAGGGCGTCGAGTCCAAATTCAAGTTCTGCGACCCGCCGAAGGTTACTCAAACTGTTATCGTCAAGGGCGGCTACAATCAGAAGAATCGCATCAGCCCCCGCAGCAGCGGCTTCAACAATTTGATATTCATCAAAAATAAAATCCTTACGTAAGACAGGAAGTCTGACGACTCTCTTCACGGCGCTTAAATCTGCAAGCGAGCCGTCGAAATAATCTTCCTCAGTCAAGACTGAAATCGCCGCCGCACCACCGGCTTCATAGCTTTGAGACATCGACGTTGCGTCAACATCTGCTCGGATGATCCCCTTCGACGGTGACTTTCGCTTGAACTCCGCAATTACATTTAGACCTTCGTGCTGCAACGCGCTCAGTAGTCGATGCGAGTGCGATTGACGAACTAAACGGCCACGAAGGGTTTCCTGCGGCAGCTCTTTCTTTGCTGCTTCAACCCTCGCGCGCTTACGTGCAAGTATGTCTGTGAGAACACTCATAACTCAGGATGCCGTCGCGCTTTTTAATAACTCTAATTTGTTCAAGGCAGCACCACTATCAATGGCATCGGCAGCCAATGTCGCAGCCGTTTTTAGATCCGCTGCAATGCCGCCAATAACCAAAGCCGCAGCAGCGTTCATGACGACAAGGGAACGAGCTTCATCTCTCCGCTGACCGTCAAAGACTTCTCTCAATATCCGGGCATTGGATTCAGCATCACCTCCGCGAAGATGGTCCAATGAAGATTTATGTAAACCAAAACTCGTCGGATCGATCTCGAAAGTTTTCACTGATCCGCCATTTGCTTCCGCGACGAATGTTTTCCCACTCAGGGTTATCTCGTCGAGTCCGTCTTCGCCATGTACGACCCAGGCGCGTTTTGTTCCGAGCTGGGCCAACACGTTGGCTAAGCGTTCCGTTAATTCTTTGTTCCAGACACCAATAATCTGTCGGGGAGCACCGGCGGGATTACTCAGGGGGCCAAGTAAGTTGAAAGTTGTCTGCACCCCCAATTGTCGTCGTATGCCGGCGACCCTCGCCGTGGCTCCGTGATAGAGCGGAGCAAACATGAAACAGATTCCAATTTCGTTGAGAGCACCTTCGGAAAGTTCCGGGAGTGCCGAAACGTTCACTCCCAATTCGCCGAGCACATCAGCACTGCCGGACTTACTACTTGCTGCGCGATTTCCATGCTTCGCAACGGGAAGCCCCGCGGCCGCGATCACAAACGCCGCTGCGGTTGAAATGTTGAAAGTCTTGGTTGGACTCGATCCAGTCCCAGCGGTGTCAATAAATGTTTCATGCCGGCAACTAAGTCGAACTGCTCGCGAGCGTAAACCTGAAGCCAATCCCGCTAGTTCATCAACAGTTTCACCCTTCGCGTTCAGCGCAATTAAGGTACCTGCAATTTGAGCGTCTGTTGCTTCATCATCGAGCAGCGATTCAAGTAATTCGCAAGACTCCTCACGACTAAGGTTTTCACGGCGCACCAAGCGAAACAAAAATCCCTGTAGTCGGTTGTGAGCCATGTAGGGTGCTTAGAGGTTGAGAAAGTTTGCCAACAACTTCTTGCCGTCAACGGTCATGATGGACTCGGGATGGAACTGGACTCCTTCGACTTTCAATTCGCGATGTCGCAAACCCATGATGATGTTGTCGCGAGTGAAGGCCGATACTTCGAGACATGCTGGCAGACTTTCTCTTTCAACGATTAGTGAGTGATAACGCCCTGCCTGAAAATGATCATCGAGGCCAGCGAAGATTGTTTTACCGTCGTGACAAATCTCCGAAGCTTTACCATGCATCAATTCAGGAGCGCGAATAACTCGTCCACCAAACATCTGTCCGATCGCTTGGTGGCCCAGGCAAACTCCAAGGAGTGGGATTTTTCCCGCGAACCTTTCAATCACACGCAAAGAAATACCAGCATCATCCGGAGTGCCAGGTCCGGGGGAGATAACAATGCGCTCGGGCCGTAGTTGATCCTCAATCTCGTCGATTGTCACGCGATTATTACGACGCACTTCAATAGTCTGGCCCAACTCACCAAGATACTGAACGAGGTTGTAAGTAAAAGAATCGTAGTTGTCGATTACGAGCAGCATCGTTTCTATTTCTTCGCCTTCGAGTGAAGCAGAACATCGATGACCTGGGCGCGGTTGTTTCTCCTAGCCCAATCTAAAGCGGTCAAACCGTCAACATCTTTCAGCGCAGCATTGGCGTGGTGCGCTAGTAGTAGTCGAACGGCTTCCGCATTCCCATAAACGGCCGCCCACATAAGCGGTGAGCCACCCACTTTATTCTTTGCGTTTACATCCGCGCCTCTGTCGAGGAGCTGTTTGATTATCTGAACATTGCCGGTTTGTGCAGCTCCATGTAAGGCGGTGTCGCCGTCCGCGTCTTGCAGAGTTACGTCGGCGCCTCTTGCTAGTAAATTGTCGACGACGTCTTCGCGATCTCTCCAGACGTAGCTTATCAGTGCGGTAATATCGTTTTTCCCACGCGCATTCACGTCGAGGTCCGGTTGAGCAAGCAGCAAATCAGAGACGTTATCGTAGCGCGCTTCAAGCGCATGAAAGAGTGCAGTGTGACCAGTTTTATCTTTCGCGTTCACATCAGCGTGCGCTTGAAGCAGTGTAGTCACAACTTCGAAGTCCCCGCGCGCTGAGGCGGAAATTAGAGCTGTTCGTCCGTCGTTCGGGTCTCGCGCATTTACATCCATCCCTGCAGCAATGAACGCGTTGATCGCCGTGATATCTTGAGCTGCGACAGCTGCGTGAAAACCTTGCTGATCGGATTCAAAGCCGCGCAACTTGAGAAATTTTGCGGTCTGGCCTGACGTTGGATTAATGATGCTGGAGTTTCTTGTGAAGATATATATACAAAGGACCGCTATCACACTAAGCAGAATTGACTTGAAATTTCGCGGTAGGGTCATCTCATCACCTGCTGCATGCCGCCACAAAAGCTTTGTTGATTCTCACCGGCTTATTGGGTTTCTCACCATCCGCTGGAGCGTGGTTTATCTGATCGGCAACTTCAATCCCTTTCGTCACAGTACCGAACGCCGCAAACTTCCCGTCGAGATGTGGTCCATCGCCAACGAGGATAAAAAAATGGGTGGTCGCACTGTTAGGTTCTTCGGTTCGTGCCATTGAGACAATGCCTCGCACGTGTTTGATGATTCCGGGTTCGTCAGGAATCTTCCTCGTCATTCTTCGCGCTAGATCCCAGTTCCACTTCTCACTTGTGGCAAGATTCCCACCTTGAATAACGAAGTCTTTAACTGTTCTGCTGAAGGTTGTAGTGTCGAGTGCGCCGGTACTCACAAGGTTCAAAAAATTGCGAACGCTTTCCGGAGCCGCCTCGGGCGTCATCGCGATTTCAATTGGGCCTAACTCAGTTTGAAGTGTCACACACTGCCCGGCCATCTTCTCCACGGGCGCTCCATCGAATGGCTCAGGAGCAGGCGTTGGAGTTGCTTCTGGCGATCGCGCATTAGCTTTCTTTGGTGCTTCAATCGGACCATTTGGCGTGCCCTGTGCTCGTACGAACGGCGCCGAGAGAGAAAGGGCAACGACAATAAGTAGCGAGTGTGATAACGACATGATAAAACGGCTACGCTTTGAAATTTGTGTCCTGTACTTAGTAGTTGATTTTTTCTTTAGATCCGGTGCCGCAACTTTCAATCTGCAATCTGAGAGCTGAGATTGCGATCTGAGTTCCTACAACCCTCGCTCCGCCATCTCAATCGCTCGAAACATTGCACGAGCTTTATTCACAGTTTCGGCATATTCATGTTCCGGTACTGAATCAGCTACGATTCCTGCGCCAGCCTGAACAGTTGCATCTTCGCCACGTAACATCATCGTTCTAATTGCGATGCATGAATCCAGATTGTCTGCATAATCCATGTACAAAACTGCACCCGCATAAATTCCGCGTGGGTCAGGTTCTAGTTCGCGAATGATCTCCATTGCGCGAATCTTCGGTGCCCCGGTTACAGTGCCTGCTGGGAAACAGGAGGCAAGCGCATCGAACCGATCCAAACCATCTCTTAATCTCGAGCGTAGCGTGGTCTCCATATGCTGAACATGCGAATAACGTTCGATCGTCATCAACTGCTCGACCTTGACGGATCCATAGTCGGAAACTCTACCCAGATCGTTGCGACCAAGATCCACGAGCATCATGTGTTCAGCGACTTCTTTTTCGTCCGTCTTCAGATCCTCACTCAGCATCCAATCTTCGCTTTCAGTCGCTCCTCTCTTTCGCGTTCCGGCGATAGGCCGGTAATCGAGTCGCTGACCATGACATCGAACCAGCATTTCCGGCGACGCACCAATCACCGTCTCATTTCCCATCCGCAGGAAGAACATGTATGGCGAAGGATTTATGGCGCGCAGAGCTCGATAAATCGCCAAGGCCTCGCCTTTAAACTTTGCCGAGAATCTTTGTGAAAGCACCGCCTGGTAACAATCGCCTGCCTTGATGTAGTTCTGAACTTTTCGAACTCCATCTTCGAAATCACGCCGCGTCCAGTTTGACTGCAAACCGTTGTCGTTCGACTTCACCTGCGCTTCCGGTGGTTTCGCAGCTGGCAAACTCGCCTCGTAGATACGCTGCTCCAGCTGCAACGTTTGAGCTACTGCAGCATCGTACAATTCCCGCAGCTTCTGATGACTCCCCTGGGCCTCTTCGGTTAAGACGATGGACACGATCTCCATCCGTTGTTTGACTCGATCGAATGCGATCACCGTTCGGAAAAACATCCAGACAGCATCAACCGGAGCTTCCAAAGCCTGCGTGCGATCGTCTCTGAGTGCGGGCTCGAACCACTGTGCTGCGTCGTAACCAAGGTAGCCAACGGCTCCGCCAGCAAACGGCGCTAAACCAGATCGTCGTGCTAACACCCTGCCTCTAAAATAGTCACGCACCCATTCAGTCGCCACACCGGAAAAAATTTCCGTCTTCCCGTTGCGCTCAACTACTGTTTGCATTCCGCGACCACGGACGATCATTTCCGGGTCAGCGCCGAGAAATGAATAACGCGCTATACGTTCTCCACCTTCGACGGATTCCAGCAAAAATGAATACGGCGAATTACCTGCGATACGCATAAATGCGCCAACAGGCGTGTGCAAGTCCGCAAGCACCGCGCGCACAACTGGAACCACATTCCCATGACGTGCTTGCTTTTCGAATTCTTCGAAATTTGCCGGCTGTAGATCTAACATGTTTGAAAGTTCAGTCGATGAGTCTCTTTGGATCCTGAATTCACTATACTTTGTTTCCCGCCAACCATTGTCCACCATCGACAACGAGTGTTACCCCGTTGATAAAGCTTGCCGCATCTGAACAAAGAAAAACTGCGGCACTCTCAATGTCGACTATCTTGCCGAAGCGACCCAGGGGAATATTCTTTTTTAGTCGCTCTTTGATCGGCTCAGGCACTAATCGTTTCATGCCTTCAGTGTCTTCAATAGGACCCGGCGCAATTCCGTTTACTCGAATTCCATATCGTCCCCACTCAACCGCGAGATTGCGAGTGACTGCATCAACTCCAGCCTTAGCAGCCGAAACGTGCAACTGCATCGGTGTGCCGAGATAGTGAAGCGTCGCACTTATATTCAATACTTGTCCCTGGTTTTGTTTGAGCTGTTCAAATGTTGCTCGACAAACGTTGAATGTGCCTTTCAGATCGATATCAACTACAGTTCCAAATCCGTTAGCTGTTAAGTCCTCAGCTTTACAAAGAAAATTTCCAGCCGCTCCATTGATGACGATGTCGATCTTGCCAAACTGCTGGACAGTTAAGGCGACAGCCTTCTCAACCGCATGGACGTCTCGTACGTCAGCCGCAACGGCTAGAGCTTTTCCACCATCCTCATTGATTGCGTTAGCAGCCGACTCCAGGTTTTCAATTTTCCGACTTACAAGCGCAACCGAGGCGCCAGCTTCAGCTAATGCGCGGGCAACTCCACCCGTTATTCCAGTTCCACCACCGGTTACAAATGCAACGTGTCCGTTGAGAATATCCTTCACAAAAACTTTTTGAGTCATAGTTGTTTTAGGATGCGACCTGCAAGGCCTCTTCTAGTGTGAATCGTTTCTCATATAAAGCCCGGCCCACGATAACACCGTCGACGAGCGGTTCATCGACAACGCGAAGTCGTTCGATGTCTTCCAGACTGGAAACTCCTCCCGACGCTGTCACGAATACATTGGCGGCTCGCGCTAACGCGACTGTCTGTTCGATGTTTGGGCCAATGAGCATACCGTCACGTTTAATATCAGTATAGATGATTCGCTCGACACCCAATCGTGCGACTTCACAAGCAAAGCCGATCGCTGTGAGACCTGTTGCAGCCGCCCATCCATGAGTCATGACGACGCCGTCGCGCGCGTCAATACCTACGCAAATCTTTGAGCCAAACTTCTTCACCATGGATTGCAGTGTTTCAGTTGACTCCGTAGCGATCGTGCCGAGAATTACGAGGTCTGCTCCGTCGGCGACTAAGGATTCGACATCGCTGATCGTCCGCACACCACCGCCAAACTGAATTGGGACGTTCACCTTCTCAATGATATTGCGAGCGACAGTTCGGTTCGGAGACTCGACGCCTTTGAATGCACCATCCAGATCCACAATATGGATCCGTGTTGCGCCAGCCGATTTAAATGAGCGCGCAACGGCAATGGGATCGTCGCCATAATATGTCGCAGAGTCGAGTTTGCCCTGCGACAATCTCACGCATCGACCGTCTTTCAAATCAATCGCCGGAATGATTTGCATCACGCTCACTGAACTTGTCTACCACCGACATGACTTCATCAAACAATTTGCCATTCGTCGCAATCGCGTTGCCCCCGGAGACAGTTCGCTTTCCACTCCAATCCGTAAAGGTACCGCCGGCTTCTTCGACCACTGGCATCAACGCGGCGCAATCCCACAAATTAACTACCGGATCCAACATCACTTCTGCGCGACCAGTGGCCACCAAAACATAACCATAACAATCTCCCCAGGTTCTGCTCGCCTTAGCGCGCCGCTGCAACTCTTCCGCGGCGTCACCAAAACCGTAACGCTCACACGCAGCGAACTCAGTACACAACAACAAACCCTGATCAAGACTTGAGCTCGCGGAAACTTTCGTCGGCCTTCCATTCCAGAAGCAACCCAAGCCTTTCGCTGCATAAACTAACTCGTCCAACGCTGGGATATTTATTACTCCGATCGTCGGTTGGTTATCGATCTCGACTGCAATTAAAACCCCATAAAACGGAACTCCATGTACAAAGGCAAAAGTTCCATCAATCGGATCAACGATCCAACGACGTCCTGAATTTCCAGGAGACTCACCACGTTCTTCTCCCAGGATGCTGTCGTTGGGAAAACGCTCCGATATTTGTTTCCGAAGAAAGTCCTCCGCTTCATGATCCGCGACGGTCACGTAACTGCCGTCAGACTTTTTGCTCGTTTCCGGATCCTGACGAAAATACTTGAGCGTTATGTCTCCCGCGCTACTTGCGAGTTCAACAGCGAAATTCAACAACTCCTGCAAGTCATTCTTATCGGCAGTCATTGATGATCTCCGCCGCCACGTCGCATCGCCAACTCCTGACGCACCTGGTCCAGAGTCACTCCGCGAGCGACCAAAAGCACAATCAAGTGGTAAAGGAGATCTGAGACCTCAGCAACTAGTGGATCGACGGAGTCGTTCTTGGCAGCGATTATAGTTTCCGCCGACTCCTCACCAACCTTCTTCAGAATTTTATCGATACCTTGGTTGAACAAGTAGGTTGTGTAAGAGTTTTCAGGCCTTGTTTGTTCACGAGTTTGAATCAATTGATAAAGCTGATCCAGCAACAAACTCAGGGTGCCATGCTCATTCGGCGGATTATGAAAGCACGATACCTCACCGGTATGACAAGCAGCTCCCGCCGTTTCGACCAGCACGACAATCGCATCATTGTCACAGTCGGCAATCAGTTGAACGACTCGCTGTATGTTTCCCGATGTTTCACCTTTGTGCCACAGCTGATTTCTTGAGCGAGACCAAAACCAGGTCTCATTTGTCTCAATCGTACGGGCCAAACTCTCGGCGTTCATATAAGCAAGCGTCAACACTTCCCTACTGATTGCATCCTGTACGATCGCTGGTATCAAACCGAGATCGTCGAATTTTAAATTGTCGATCTGAATGCTCATCTAACTAACACACCCTGTTCGATCAGGTACGACTTAACCTGCGCAATTGAAAATTCACCAAAGTGGAAAAGCGATGCAGCGAGCACTGCGCTTGCTCCTCCGGTTGTTAATGCTTCATGAAAATGTTCGAGCGTGCCTGCGCCACCCGATGCGATTACCGGAATTCTCACCGCATCGGCGACTGAGCGAGTGAGCTCAACATCGTAACCATTTTTCGTTCCGTCACGGTCCATACTTGTTAGTAATATTTCTCCAGCCCCGAGACCCTGAGCACGCGTCACCCAGTCTAATGCGTCGAGACCAACGTTAACCCGACCTCCATGCGTGTAAACGTCCCAACCCATTTGGTTGGAATCCTGACGCCGGCGCGCATCAACTGCGACGACGATACACTGGCTGCCGAACATCTCCGCACACTCGCTAACCAGATCAGGTTTTTCAAGGGCCGCCGTATTGAGCGTTACCTTGTCAGCTCCGGCTCGGAGAATTGCGCGGATATCTTCAACTGTTCGCAATCCGCCACCGACCGTAAAAGGAATAAACACTTCATCTGCAACCCGTCGTACCAGATCGACTACGATCTCTCGTCGATCAGACGAGGCCGTAATATCGAGAAAGGTCAATTCGTCAGCGCCTTCTAGATCGTAACGCTTAGCTTGTTCCACCGGGTCACCTGCGTCGACGAGCGACACGAAGCGGACTCCTTTGACGACTCGACCATTGTCAACATCCAGACAGGGAATGATTCGTTTCGCCAGCATTCGAGTTCACAATTCGGACGTCGCAAAGTTTGCCAGCATCTGCAAACCGACTGCCTGACTCTTTTCCGGATGAAATTGGACGCCACAGATATTGTCCCTCGCCACCACAGACGGATACGACACTCCATATTCAGTTTCACCGACGACAACATCATCCTTCTCCGGTTGGCAGAAGTACGAGTGTACGAAGTAGCAGAACGCGTCATCCGAAACGCCCGAGAATAATGGATGAGGCTGTCGCTGATGGATCCGGTTCCAACCGACTTGCGGCACGACGAGTTCATCGCCGAAACGCCGGACACGTCCTTTCAAAAAACCGAGTCCTTCGCTCTTCCCAAATTCTTCAGACTCTTCAAACAACATTTGCATGCCGACGCAAACTCCCAATAGCGGAACATCTTTCGTCACTCGCTCTCGAACGAAATCGAAGAGTCCGTGCTCTCGCAGTGCTGAAATACAAGCGGCAAACGCCCCCACACCCGGAAGCACGAGACGCGGCGCGTCACACAAAATATCCTTGTCGCCCGTTACTATCGCTTCGTGACCTGTCGCGGCAAACGCCTTTTCAACCGAGCGAAGATTCCCAACTCCATAGTCAATGATAGCGACATCAGCCATACCTACAACGATCCTTTTGTACTCGGCACGCCAACGACTCGTCGATTGAACTCAACTGCCTGTCGCAAAGCTCTCGTTGTCGACTTGAATGTTCCTTCCAGCATGTGATGAGTGTTACGTCCTCGCAAACAATCAATATGCAAATTGAATTTTGCGGTCTCCGCAAATGAACGCCAGAAGTGTTCAGCTAACTCCACAGAAAAGTTTCCGATCTTTTGACGTTTGGTTGGCACCTCGTAAACGAGATAGAACCGGCCCGAGAGGTCGATCACCGAACGACACAATGCTTCATCCATGGGGACAATCGCCTCGCCATAACGATTGATGCCGGATTTGTTTCCGAGCGCTTCGACTAGTGCTTGTCCTAGCGTGATCGCAATGTCTTCAACTGAATGGTGATCATCGATCTGAAGATCACCCTTACACTTCACAACCAGATCGAACAATCCGTGTTTGGCAAACAGTTCGAGCATGTGATCGAGAAACGGCAGACCTGTAGAAACTTTCGATTGGCCGCTGCCATCCAAATTGAGTGAGACGCTAATGTCGGTCTCTTTCGTCTTTCGATGCACGACGCTAGTTCGTTTTTTGTTTCCGTCAACCTTCATTTTCGCATCCCGCTCCTCGAACTCTCGCTGTTTAAGAACGTTCGTAATTACTACTGATCTCAATCAAAGCCTTAATCAAGAGATCATTCTCTGCCGGAGTACCGACGCTGAGTCGGAAGTAGTCACTTAGCATCGGATAGCTACTGACATCGCGAATCAAAATGTCGTGCTTGAGAAGCACACTAAAAACCTCTTTGGGTCCCATTGCTGCTTTCACAATCATGAAATTCGCTTTCGAAGGAATGGGAGACAGGTTCGGTATCCTGTTCAATTCGTTGAACAGTTTTTCTCGCTCGGCAATGATTGCTTTAACCATCGGCAGCAGCTCGGCCTCGTATAAATCCACGGCAACTTCAGCGGCCGCCTGGGAGAATGCATTTAGGTTGTAAGGCAACACGGCCTTCCGGATCTCAGTGACCAACGCCGGCGCCGCAAGCAGATAACCAACTCGGAAAGCAGCGAGGGCCATCGCTTTCGAAAATGTGCGCAGCACTACGAGGTTCTCAAATTCATGTAGTAACGGAACAACCGAATGCTCAGCAAACTCATGATAGGCCTCATCAACTACAACCAAACCTGGTGCAATCGATAATAACTGACGGAGATCTTCGTCGTTTATCAGACAACCAGTCGGATTGTTTGGCGAGCACAAGATAATGACGTCGGGACTGCCTCTTTCAATCGTCTTCACCAAGGCAGGAACATCGAATTGAAACTCGTCATCGAGCGGAACACTGATGATGTCACCACCAAGTACGGTTGTGACTTGTCGGTAGAGCGCAAAGGTCGGCTCTGAAATGAGAACTCGTTTTTTCTCACTCACGCTAACCATAAGCAAAGCCTGGATGAGTTCATTTGAACCATTGCCGGCGAGAACACCATCAGGTTGCCAGGACGCAAATTGAGCGAGGCGCCGGTGCAGATCAACTGGAATAAAATCTGGATAACGAGACCACTGCCTTTTATCCAGACGTCGTAACGTTTCTGCCTTAATCGCTGCCGGTGCATCCCATGGATTCTCATTCTGATTGATCTTCACTGAAGCGCGATCCGGAGAAAGAGAATACGCCTTCAGATTGCGCACCCGGCTCTTAATTGAATCTAGCGAATCAGTGATCTTTCGGTTCGTCATTTACTTCATTCTTACGAGAGCGGACTTTGCGTGCCCCTGCAATCCTTCAGCCTCTGCCAACACGGCTATCTTCTCGGCAACGTTTTCGAGCTGATCCCTTGAATAGCCAATGATGCTCGTGCGTTTCACGAAGTCGTACACTCCGAGCGCTGAGGAAAATCTAGCTGTACGTCCCGTCGGCAATACGTGGTTCGGTCCAGCAAAGTAATCACCGAGCGCCTCTGGCGAATAATCGCCAATAAAAATCGCGCCTGCGTGTTTGATCTTCTTCGATAAAGCTTCATTGTCCCTGGTCATGAGCTCGACGTGTTCCGGCGCAAGCGCGTTCACGATCTCACAAGCCTCGTCCAGATCATTCACCACAAGCACCGCTCCATAATTTTCAACTGACTGGGTGACAATTCCTTTCCTCGGCAAGATTGCCATTTGTTTCGTGACTTCAACCGAGACCTGCTCCGCCAGTGAGTCGCTGGTTGTGAGCAAAATAGCCGATGCATCTTCACCGTGTTCTGACTGGGCCAGCAAATCGGCAGCAACGAAATCCGCTCGCGCCGATTCATCCGCTACTATTACGACTTCACTAGGACCGGCAATTGAATCTATACCCACAACGCCAAATACTAACTTTTTAGCTGCAGCAACATACTTGTTACCTGGTCCAGTTATCTTGTCGACGGGCGCAATCGTCTCCGTACCAAACGCCAGAGCCGCGATCGCCTGAGCGCCGCCCACAGCATAAATTTCCCGCACACCCAGTTCTAGAAGAGCCGCCGCAACTGACGGATTACTCCGAACAGTATCAGGCGGTGTCGCAACAACGATCCGTTCCACGCCAGCGACCAGCGCGGGAACTACATTCATAACTACGGAGGAAGGGTAGGCTGCAGTGCCGCCAGGAACATATAGACCAACGGATTCGATCGCCGTGATGCGCTGGCCCAATAGAATGTCACCATTTGCAATTGTCCACGACTCTTCGCGTTGTCGTTCGTGAAAGGCCCGCACATTTCGAATCGCCTCACGCAATGTCGCTAAGACTGAAGCGTCTACTCTTGCTGCTGTTTCACGAAGAGACTCCAGTGAAATGCGAAGATCCGAAATCGAGAGTTTAATTCCATCAAAGCGCTCGGCGTAATCAACGAGAGCGAGATCCCCTCTCTCTCGCACATCGTCGATGATGCTCGACACCTGAGTAATCAGTTCTGAGTCCATACCAACTGATCGGCGAAATAACCGCGCAAGGAACTCGTCGCGTGCTCCATGATCAGAGCTGGAAATGATCCTGATCATGCGACGTTTGCTCCTTCGATAACGCGGCTTAACGATTGAGTGAGTCGTGAGATCTCATTCGCCTTCAGCTGGTAACTTGCTCGGTTAACAACCAGTCGGCCGGTGGATTCGGTGATTACCTCAACGATCTTCAGGCCATTTTCCTTGAGCGTTCTTCCAGTCTCCACAAGATCAACAATCGCATCGGAGAGACCCAGGGCTGGCGCAAGCTCAACTGACCCCGATAAGGGAATTATTTCGACAGGAATACCGCGCTGTCCGAAATGAGCGCTGGCGATTCGCGAATACTTAGTGGCCACCCGCAGCATGCCGAACGCACGAGTAATCACTTTCGGATCCATAGCAGCAACAACTATCTGACAACGAGCAATTCCGAGATCGAGCGGCAAAAGTACATCTGCTTCAGTTTCAAGCAATACGTCGCGGCCCACGATCCCACAGTCAGCAATGCCATGTTCGACGTAAACCGGAACATCGGCTGGCTTAACAAAGATGAATCGATATTCACCTGATTCATCTTCGATTGCGAGTTTGCGAGATGCTAAAGCTGCCGGACTCAGGCTGACACCCGCTTCTGCCAGCAGAGTAGTTGCATCGTCTTGCATGCGACCTTTGGAAATCGCGATCGTGATCATTGTTTCGGCTCGATTCGAATCTGTTCGTTGTTTGCACGTCGCTCGACAGCCTCTGAAAAACTGCCTGACAACTCGCTAGTCTCAATTGAATAAATCTTAGGTTCGCTTGTTCCGTTCGTAGAAACGTCACGGCCAAGCACTTCAACTAAGGAGTCCAAACTCAAAACGAAACCCACAGCCGACTCAGCATTGCCGAAGTTTGCGGTCAGGTCATCGTAACGACCTCCACGACCAACTCGATAACCAACACCACGAACAAATACTTTGAAGCTCAGGCCCGTGTAGTAGTCGAGACCGGAAACATCCGCTAAGTCGACTTCGAAATAATTTTCCATACCCAATGATTCGATGACTTGCCACAGCCGCGAAAGTTTATCTATCGCAGCAATAGAAACTGGTGAGTCGATAATTTCGCGTGCGCTCTCCAGAACGTCTCTCTTACCAGTGAAACGGGCCAGCCTGGCAAGAGCGTCTTTCGTCGAGGCTGCGATTGACTGGCCATCAAGGAAACACTGGAGTTGTGCTATGTCTCGAGTGTCGATGAGACTCCGCAGAGTTTCACGCGCAGCAGCCGTAGGCTTTAATTGGTTGAGAAGCCCGTTGAAGATTCCTACGTCGTTTATCGTTATGCAAAATTTTTCACCCAGACCAATGCGCTGCAAGATCTCGGCGGCCAACAGCAGTACTTCCAAATCTGCGGAATTACCTGACGCGCCGATCAATTCACACCCGAGCTGAGTATTTTCGCGGCGCCATTCAGCGTGCGATTGTTGCTGTTGTCGAAAAACAGAGGCTGCGTAGCAGAGTCGCAACGGTCTTTCACGCTCTGCAAGCAAAGTTGCAGCAACGCGTGCTACAGATGAAGTCACGTCTGGCCGAAGACTCAATAGTTGCCCATCGTTGTCGGTGAAACGAAAACTACTTTGCGCCTCACTGGTTCCCATGCCTTGTTCAAACAGGGCGTAGTAGTCGACAGACGGAGTCAGGATCTCCTCATAACTCCAACCTTGAAACACTGACATAGCAGTGTCTTCGACGGAGCGACGAAGACGGGCTTCAGCTCCGAGGTAATAACGCATGCCCGGTGGGAGTTTTGAAAGAAGCATAGGAGTTGGGGTTCGGTCTTTGGACTCGTTGGTCTCTAGAGTTCTATTTCGCGTCTTTCACTGTTCGTTCTGAGAATTCGTAAATGAAAAACCCGCTACCAGTTGTGCTTGGTAGCGGGTTTGTCGAATCGTTTTTGCGCTCTATTGCTTCAGCTTTTTTGCGCAGTCAACAGGATCGCCAGCCCGCCACCGACGTGGTGGTGATGCCAAGAGGTATGGTGGCTGTGAACGGTTGAGCTAAACATTGCGCAGTGCTTATACCTGACGCGCGCGCCGATTGTCAATCGTGTCTTAGGTGCAGTGTCGTTAGCACATGATGTGTCCGGTGAAATTAGCAAATGAAATGTCCGGTCTGA
>AR_comb_assmDRAFT_10149593_pt1 | contig 19151 bp, 12 predicted proteins | sample ArasoioldDNA_FD_10543 | JGI IMG/M metagenome (IMG submission 10543) | reverse complement strand
GCAGCAGCGATCATGCAAACACCGACCCCGCGCGCAGTTTGAGCTGGTAATCGCTGAGGACCTGGCGCACGAGCGAGGCCACCACTGCGGCCGCACCAAACACGCCGCCCCCGGGCGAGAGGAGCTTACGAAGCGCCTCCATCAGCGCGGGCGCCCGGAAGGTAATGATGATCGTGACGCCATCGGCCGGGTGGTTCGCCACCTTTTCGAATTCCGCCGCGAATTGCGTATATCGCGTCTCGAGTTCCTTCTTGAACGCTTCCAGCAGCCAGTTCAGCAGGAACTGGCCAACCTGCTTCCCGACCGCTGCCAGCACCGGCGCCGCAAACTGCTCCGTGGGCGAAGCCTCGTGGATGATGCGGATACCGCTCGTGCGGTCGCCGCTGAGAATCTTCGCGACATTCACGTCGAGCCGCGCCCGCATCGCTGTCATCACCGCGGAGATCGGCAGGCCGCCGCGCATCTGCTTGGCTAGTGCCTGGGCATCGGTCTCGCTGTAGTAGACATAGACGCGCAGCTCGCGCTTCGGCAGGTCGACCACGATGCGGGTTTCGCTGGAGCGGGCAGGCTTGTGCGGCCCGCGCGGGATTCGCGGGATCAGGCGGATGCGGCCGCCGGGAATCTCGAGGTAGAAGAACCGCTGGTGCACGTTGATCAGGTCGCGGCTCTGCAGCCACCTCGCGTCCACGGCACGACCGAGTTGCGGCTCCTTGAGGAGGGTGGCGGCCGCCTCCACTGTGAGGGGATGGAGCTGGGACCAGGCCTCGCGCCCGATGCTGCCCATGAGGCCCGGCACCTTCGTCTCATGCTTGGTGATGAGGCTAAGCGTCGTGCCAGGCACTGCTTCGTACAGGTGGACGCGCACCTTGATCGGCCGGACAAGGGAGATACCCATGCGGTCGCGAAGGAAGGCGAGCAGCGAAATGCCGCGGAAGGTCTTGATCGCTCCGGCCATCTGCCGAGTGATCATGACGTCCTCGAATACGCGGGCGTATTTCTTGTAGATCGTACGGTCCGAGCCCTCGGGACGCGCCGCCCACATGCCGGGAGCGTCGGACGCTTCGTGCAGCTCGCTACGGATCAGCGAGTCGGGAAAGTTAGCGGCAGCCGCGCGTTCGAAGGCTTCGTGCACGTAGCCCTCGAGGACAGTTTCGTTCGACCATGCCGCTTCGGGCGCTGTCTCGACGAGGCTATTCACTGTTTCCTCGACCGTGGAGGCGAGGGCGCGACCCGCCGACACTGGCCCGGGCTCAGGACGTGCCTCGAGGCTCATCATGCGGAGCCCGGTATCCACCAGCGCGGTCGAAAGCGTCTGCGCCTGCTCCTGGCCCACGTACTTGGAAATGAGCTTGGCCACGAGATCGGCAAGGAACTTGACTACCTTCGGCCGCCCGATCACTCCAATCCCCATCTTGAGCGCCGCGAGGATTGCGGGAATGAATTCTTCGACCACCGGCTGCGGATTCTCGTCCTCCCGCAGTGCGACGATGCGGCGCATGAAGCGGCCACGCGCGTGGGTGAGACGGTGCAGTGCGTCCGCGTGCGGCGAGGGTTGCGCAGAGAGCGTACGGAATATCGAAACTTGGTCCTCGAAGTCCTCGCCTTGAGTGAGGTAGCCCGCAATCTGCGCGTCGAGCTCCTGCTGCAACATTCGCGGATCCGCCGTGGCGGCCTCGCCGCGCTCTTCAAGGTCCTCGCCCTCTACCGTCTCGCCCACACGGATGAATCTGGCCGCCAGCTGCTTCGCGATCGGCCGGATAGAGACGGGTAGTTTATCGATCGCGAGGCGCAACACCTTGTCGATCAGGGGCTTCGCCAGGCCCTTGAGCTTGTTGAGGATCAGGTTGTGGGGCAGGAACTTGGTGACCTTGCCGACGGCCTTCTTGATCTTCTTGATGAAACCGCCGAAAAAATTCTCTTGGACGGGCGTCATTCCCGGCTCGGCGGCTGCAAGTTGCTCCACCAGGTTCTCGACTTCCTCCTGGGTGAGCTGTGAGACGTCGCGATTGCCGACGCCCTCGGCAATGCGATCGATCGCCCGCTCCATACGTTCGCGCACGGGCTCCAGGTATTCCTGCACCGCTCGCTCGACTTCGTAGCGTTCGCGTCCCGGGTCGCTCACCTCGCTGCTCGCTCGATCATCGGCAACCGCGGCGGCTTCGTTCACGAGGTCGGAGATGGCTTCCTCGAACTCGGGGTCGTACAGCTCGCCAATCAGCGACGCGAATTCCTCCGCCTGCGGCTTGAGCCCCGCGTCCTGGCCCGCGTACTCCGGCACGAAGGGCGACTCGCGCGCCGTCGCAATCGCCGCGATGCGAGCCGCCGGCATGGCACCGGCGAACGGCGTCGACACGAATACGTCGCGAAGGAAAGGGCTTTCCGGTACCCACTCCTGCGCCTCGCCGTTTGCGTCTGTGCGGGTCAGTGTGTCCATAGCATCTCTCCTGATGTGACTGCCTTGCGAATGAGCGCCACGATCTCCCTCGGCGCGATGCTCATGTCGTTCAGCTCGACCCTCCGCCCATCCGGACTGATGGCGAGCGAAGGACTCTTCATCGTCCCGGGGCCCTGGCACTGAGTCACGACGACGTCGTACGGACTGCCATCCGTAAACGTCATGTCGGGCGCCGCATCGCGGATCGATGCCTCCATGAGCCCCGGAAGCCCTACGAGTCGAACGCGTATCACGGCCGACGCAGCGACGAGTTCGTGTTCATGGCGCTAGAGTGCCGCGGCTCGCAGCGCCATTCCATCCACCCAGGGGTGTCAAGAAGATGGAGGATCTAGTTCTCGAGGGCGGAAAGTGGATCTTGCGATCTAGATCCACCCTGAGCCGGCGCGAGCATTCGTATTGCGACTTGCCGTCGATGCGTCAGCTGAAGCTTTTCGAGAACGTGGTGAACGTGGTTCTTCACTGTGGACACTTCGATGTGCAACCGGGTCGCGATGGCCTTGTTGCTCAGGTCTTGAGTCATCAGCTCCATGACCTGCTGCTCGCGTCGCGTGAGGACGTCGGGAAAGCGCCGTTCGACGGATGCAATGGCGGTAACGCGATGCAACAGCATGGCGGCAACCCGCGGCGTGCAGATGAACTGTCCGCATGCCGCGCTTCGAATCGCGGCGATTAACTGGTCGCGCGTTCCGTCTCGGGTCACGTAGCCCGAGATTCCAGCCTGGGCATACGACATGACCTCGGCGTCGCAGTCCTCGATTCCCAGTGCGACGACTCTAAGGCCAGGAGAGACTTCGGAAAGTTCGCGAACTAGCGAAAGGCTGCGAGCCAATCCGCAGTCGAGGAGGACGACGTTGGGGCGAAGCCTCCTCGAATGTTCGACAACCTGGATGTGATCCTCCGCGGTGCCGACCACGGCAAAGCCGGCTTCATGAGCCAACAGGTTAGCCAGCCCCTCTCGGTAAAGGCGGATCTCTACCGCAACTAGTACGCGGACGTTATCGGCCATGGGCTCCCTACCCATGCGCGAGGCTTGTGCGACACGACGTTTGAATGGTCTTTCGAGCGCGCATGTCCGCTATCCGCGGCAGCACGCCGTTAATCCGTAAGCCCGTCGGTATCCCCCGCATCAGCCTAGCATGGCGCGCCAGCGAGTCCTTAGCGGATTGTCCGATGTTGATAGGGTGCATGCCTGTTGTTTGCATCGTCGAGCTCTCTGGATACGACCAAGCAGCGGCCTTGCGAATTGAGATAGATCAAGATAGACCGCGGCGGGGCCGGCTTCTCCGGGAGATGGATTCGTAGATTCGTCTCCACCACCGCTGGGGCTCAGACTCCGGCAGCACTGCGATACGAATCGTTGTTTTCACGTCCACCCTCCGAGTCGAGCATACATACGCTGCGAGTGGATCGTCATTTGGACAAAAGTATTAGTGCGGCCGTCGCCGAGCTTTCCAGCTCGAGCGACGCGACGGCTGGCTGCGGATCCCTCAGCGCGCGGGCGCCGAGCGCCTACCGCAAGTACCGGAGTGCCTAGGGCCCTCTGCCAAACCGAACTGCGCGCGCGTCGGCGTCGGACTTGAGGACTACGTCTGCCTGCGGGACTGGCGGCGGCTCGCCGCTTAATGGGGAGCGTTTGGCCCGGTAAAGCGGCACCCGGATCGGCAGAACCGGCGGCAGGCCGCGCTCTCTGTCGAATTGCACCGTGAGCTCGTAACCCGCGGCCGAGCGCTCGGCGAGGATCGTTACGAAGCTGTCGCGCGTATCGATCGGGTGGGTGCAATAGTCGACAACGAGGCTCGTGCTGGCCGTCTCGCCAAGCCGCCAGGCGTACGGTTCGTTGAACACCCCCTCGAGGTCGTCGAAGTGCGTATTGGCGAACGGATACGGCGCGTACATCCCCGAGGAAACGATCGAATACGCTTCGACCGGGGGCTTACCCCTGTAGCGGAGCCGCATCGTGCAGAACACAGAGCAGTGGTAATCGCCGGACAGGAACACAACGTTGCGGATGCCGTTGCCGGCGATGAACGCCAGCAGGTGGCGCAACGAGCGCGGAAAGCCGTCCCAGGCGTCGGCGCGCAACGCGTACGAGCGATGTCCACGCGTCTCGCGCGACCAGGGCGCGACCACGCTGGGCGAGACGATGAACTTCGGCATTTCCGGGTCGCATCGGTCCATCTCATGGAGCCAGCGCTCCAGGTCCTTCATCTGCGCCCGGTCCATGATTTGGGCGTTGGCGCTGCCCCGCCCGAGCGTCCGGCGGCGCTTGGTGCGGGTATCGGCCACGAAGAACTCATAGCCGGCGGCCTTTGCGCGATACCAGTACGGCCCCCGCTTCCGACCGACCGTTTGCGGGTAATTGAAAGCCGGCGTGAGCCGCAGCTGGAAGGACTCGAAGGCGTCCAGTCCCTGCCTGATCAGGCCCGCGTCCGGGCCTTCGAAATTGTCCTGGACCTCGTGGTCGTCGAGCATCGGATAGGTGGGCAGGCTGCGCAGCACTTCGCGCGCATTCGGCGCGCTCCAGGCCTCCAGGTAGCGCTGATCGAACCGCTCCTTCGAGTCCTCGGGGTCGAAGATGCCGTAGGTCGCGTCGGCATAGATCGAATCCCCGGCGAGGAACAGAATCTGCGGCGCGCACCTGGTACGGGCAGCGATTAGCTCACGCAGCCGGCCGAAGGCGGCGTCCGCGGCCTCGCGATCGGTGACGGCCGCCGCGTAGCGGCAGCTCGCGAGCGCGAAGCAGACCGAACCCCTTACCCCGTCGCGCGCGGCCCGCAGCACTTCGTGCCTAAGGATCGCGGTGCTGACTGGTCTTGCGTAGTTGCTCTGGCTGACGCGCTCAGCCGTGGGAATGGTTTCGTAGCGCACGTCCCCCTTCTCGTCCCGGAGGACTCTCAGGTCCTTGCAGGTTCCGAGGACCGCCTTGACATGAGGCGAGGCATCCTGCGCTTCGGACGCCGGCAGGCCGTTGATGGGTGGACAAGGAAGGCCATCGAGATCCTCGCCGAAAGGATCGTCGCTACGCTGTGGCCCCAGATCCTTCAGCGGGTCGGCTTCGTATCGCTCTTCGTGCAGCGTCACCACCGTCATCGAATAGTCGGAGTCGTTCCTGTCCACCGGCAGACGTACGTCCAGGGCCTGGGTAGGCGCCGCCGGATCGGCGAGCTCGTGAAACTTCGCGTACTTGGCCACCGGCATCCCGTCCTTTAGCACGATGCTCATCACCCACCTCGGCTTCGAGCGTGAGTCATTCGGCGCGAACAGTACGCGTGCTACATACTCATCGTTATCCTGACGCAGCCAACCGACGATCGGACCGAGCCGGGGCGGCCGCACCATGACGTGTCGCTCTTCCGGACGCTGGACGGGCTGGCAGTGCAGCAGGAATCCCGAGATGCTCGGGTACACATGCTTGTGGGCGCGCTTGCCGATCATGCAATCCTGGTGACCATATCCCCCGATCTCTACGATGCGCAGGCTTCCGCCGCGCCTGTAGAGCGCATAGTCGTAACGCCGCGCGGGATTCTCCTTCCAGAGTGTCTTCAGATCGTCAGACCAGAAGATCGAAGCGAGCAGGTCGAACGAGCGCTCGCTGGTGCGCTTGTCGAATACCTGGTTCCGCTTGCCGTGCAGGAAGCACACCGGAAACGCGAAGTTATCGCGGACGTTTTCGTACGTGACGAGGTTGTTCCCGTACCGGTCCGTGAGCCTGCCCATCGTCGCGTAGTAGATCGTCTGCTGATAGGTCCCGTAACGGACATGGCCGAGGTAGTCGCCCAGGCGCTCGAGCGTGCGTGGATTGAGGTGCTTGTGCTCGAACAGCCGGCCGTAGATTCCGTACGAGCGCAGGCAGTAGGACTCATGCGTCATCGGCTTTGACACGTCCCGATGCGCGTCACGCTCGTACCACGGGTAGGGCAGCACCCCGGCGAGCAGGCGGTCGAGGAAGCGGCTGAAAGTCGAGAGCGTCGACACGTTGTCGAACTCGTGGATGTTCAGGTAGTACTTGAAATAGCTTGCCACGTAGCCGCGGAAGCGATTGGTGGGCGGCAGCTCGAGCAGCGGCCCGACCTGCGACAGCACTGCCGCCTTGATCGAGCCATTCGGTAGCCTGCCCTGCAGCGCTGCCATGGAGAACATGGCCGCGCCGATGCAGTGCGCGACCACGGAGAGCTCAATCTTGCCCGTGACCTCAAGCACCCTGCGGATCGCATCGGGGATGTCGCGCGCGGCGATCTCCTCGAACGTCCAGTCCTTCACCTTCGAGCTAGGGAGTCCGATGCTGGTGCTGAGGTCGAGCACCCAGGGATCGAAGCCCTTGCTTGCGAGGTGCTGGACAAGGTTTTCGTCGATCGTGGTCAGGGTAAACGTGTTGCCCCCGGCGCCCAGGCCGTGTATCAGCAGCACCGGGCCGGCTGACTGCGCTTGCCGACGGTTGGGCGTGTAGTGCGTAAGGCACGCACCTTGCGGCTTGGCCGCGCTGCCGCCGGCGAGCGGAAACCTTTGGCGCGTAAAGCCTGGCACTTTGCCCGGCAAACGGCGGACGCGGCGGCGTTCGGTCCGCTTGACGACTTTCATTGCTCGCGCCTCGGCTTCCATGCGCTCCTTCCGGCTGAACGCATAAATCGGGTAGGGATCGGGGTAATCGGGCGCCCGCAGGCTCCAGATATGGATCTTCCCGACGACGCGCAGCACGTACGAGAGGAGGGAGAATAGATCGGCGATTGCGCGCGGCTGGTTTTCCTGCGAGGCTATCTGGAGCTGAGTTGCATACTGCTGCACGAAATACGGCAGGTCGACGTCGAGGCAGCCAAGGGCGACATCGCCTTGCTCGTGGGGCAGCACGAGCGGCAGCTTGGTGAGCTGGTCCCACGGGCTCCGCCAGGGGCCGTGTTTTCCGGCCTGCGAAATGTATTCGATGCGCTTCGTGCCGGTGATCAGCGCACCCGGGACGAGCGACCCGAGCTTGCCATCCACTACGTGGAGCGAGTACTCCATAAGGCGGCGTTCGCCGGCGTGCGAGGCGACCGCAAGCCATCCCTTGAGCCGCCTCCACAAGCCCGGCGTCTTCGGCTTGGCTGCCGGAGGCCAGCCGACGAAGCCGTGCGATATCCGGCCTGGAAGCTCGGCGACCCAGGTGCAGAGTCGTCGCGGAATGCTGCGGACGCACGCGTACATTTCGCGTTTGCCGCGATTCGCCCACCAGGCGCATCCGGCGGTCCGGATGCGCTCGTACACAGTTGTTGCTTCGCGCGCCAAGAAACGCAGCTCGCCCTCGAGGCTCAAGGTCTCCTCGCGCGGACCACTTTCATCGTTGCGGCAAAGCTGCAGGGTCGCCTTTTTGATTGGAAGGATCTTTTCCGGCGCAGAGAGAAAGCCTCCCAGGTCCTTCACAACCTCGTATTCGAGCTGCAGCACTGCGTCGTACTCCAGGTCGCCGATCTCGAGCTTGCCCGTGAGACGCTCGGCGAGCCGCACTGCCGTGGGCCGCGGGCCCATCCACCTTGGGGGCTTCGGCTGCGACCGCGCCGGCAGGGGCTTCAGGCGCGCCTTGGTGTTGTCGCCGACCAGATCGAGTCCCCACGCCACGGCGAGGCGCTCTACCGCGTATTCCGAGAGTGCGGCAATCGTCAGGCACGGATTGGTCCCGATCGCGGTCGGGACGATCGAACCGTCGAGCACCGCGAGCGTCGGATGCACCTCCATGCCGGATTGGCTGCTGAATACTTGCCCAAGGTGGTTGACGACCCCTTCCTTTGCGGAGCGTCCCATCGCGCAGCCTCCCAGCGGATGGACCGTGAGCACGGTGCCGCCGATGTTGCCGCCATCGAGCACCTGCCCCATGCCCTCGGGCAACAGTCTCCACATGGGATTGGGAATCAGCGTCGCATCGGGATGCGCATCTGCGAGCGTCTTCATCGCCTCGGTAAACACGGGCTGACTCGCCACGTCCTTCCATTCCACGCGTACGCCGTCGTCGGCGTCGAGCGTCGCAGGGCGCAGCCTGAGCCTGCCCCTCGCGCCGTCGTCTCCGATCGTGGCGTAAACCGCGGTGCACGCCATGGCCGCTGGATCGATCGCCGCCGGGTCGCGGGCGGGCAGGTCGCTGTGGCGCGACCAGTCGATGCGCTCGAGCGCGTGCAGCGTGCCGGAGGTGGTGACGACTTCCTCGAATGCGCGGCGCAGCGCCGCCGGAATCGCGAGCTCCTCGATCACGAACGGGACGAAGCGCTCGCGCAGGTCGATCATGCCGGTGATCGTCGGTCCGATCTGGCGCTCGCCAGGCGCCGCGGTCTCACACGCGCTCGCGTTCTGCCTCGCCGCCATGCCGTATCCCACCGCGATCATGTCGCCGTTGGTGGAGAAATGACGGCCGAGCTGCCGGGTAGCAAGGGCGTTGAAGCCGCGCTCCGCCGAGCGCAGCAGGATTGCGGTCGAGCCGTACGTGCCGGCGGCAAGCACGACGCGTCGCGCGCGCAGCGTCGGGATCGCTCTGCCGAAGCGCTTGCCGATTTCACGGTCCGTGAAAGCGAGCGCCAGCCGCCAGCCCTCGTCGTCCGGCTGCAGCGTGAGTACGGTTACGCCCGTCACGAGCCGTGCGCCGCGCCGCCAGGCGAGCGGGAGGTAGTTCATGGCGAGGGTGTTCTTCGACGTGTGATTGCAGCCGGTGAAGCAGTCGCCGCAGCCGATGCAGCCCTCTTGCTCCACCCCCACACGGTTCCGTCCCTTGTCGAAGGTGACCGCGATCTTGGCGCGAGCCGCTCTTGCCCCCTCGATGCGTGCGCCGAGTTGCGCGAGGCCGGCGAGCTTGGCCGGCGCGCGGCCGGGAAGCTCGCGCGCTCCAAGCATCGCTTCCACCTTATCGAAGTACGGATCGAGCACGCCGCCGGCGAAAGGCAGCCACTCGGCGCGCTGGAGCAGGGCCTGCGTCGGCCGCGCCAGCACGCCGGCGTTGATGAGCGACCCGCCGCCGAGCCCGTTCGCGAGCAACGCGCTCACGTCCTCGCCGAGGCGCAGGTCGAACAGCCCTTCGCGCAGCCCGCGCGTATCGGAGCCTCCGCCAGCAGCGATGCGCACCTGGCCAGGAAGATCGGCGAAGCGCTCCGGGAAGCTCCCGGGAACGAATTCGCGCCCGCGCTCTAGCACCCAGACCTTCGCATGCCTGCGCAATTCCTTGTCCCACGCCCCAGCGAGCCGAGCCGCGGCCACGGCGCCGCCGTAGCCGCTACCGATCACCGCGACATCGCAGTGCGGTTCTTTCGGATTGCCGTGCTCAAGGAGCTCGAATGCGAGCTTCTCGACTCCTTCGGACAGCCACTCCGTGCGTGCCATGGATCTCCCCCCTCATCAACGCACCCCCAACGGCACTGCGCCAGCGATGGCGCCGCGCAGTGCCGCATCCGCCACCGGCTTGTACAGGACCGTGATTCCGAGCCTCTCGGCCCGCATGAAAATTTCCGCCGCGGTGTCCCCCGTGATGAGCAGAGCCGGAATCCGGCCTGCCTGTCCCCGCGCCTGGCGCACGAGCTCGATGCCGGTCTCGGCGCCACGCAAACGCTGATCGGCGATGATGAGATCCGGCTGGGCGCGCGCGAGCGCCGCGAGTGCCTCGGCGATGCCCGATGCGAGAGTCACCTCGCAACCCCAACGCTCGAGCAACGCCTGCATTCCCCTGCGCACTCCGCCCTCGTCGTCCACCACCAGCACGCGCAGCCCTTCCGGCAGCGCGACCGGCCCGGCGGCCGGCAGCGAGTGCGGGCGCGCGTCGACCGGCAGAGGTTCTTCGGCGAGGGGGAGGGCGAGCGTGAGCGAGGTGCCTCGCCCGGGCTCTGAATCGAGCGAGAGCTCGATACGTAGCAGGCTGGTGAGGCGCTTGACGATGGCGAGGCCCAAGCCGATGCCGCGTGAGCGGTCGCGTTCCGGATTGGAAAGTTGATAGAACTCCTCGAACACGCGCTCGTGCTCTTCACGCGGGATGCCGGGCCCGGTGTCGGCCACCGTTACGAGCGCGCGGCCCCCTTGCGCACGCAGCCTGATCCTCACCGCGCCGCGCACCGTGTACTTGACGGCGTTGTCGACCAGGTTGCGCAGCACGCGCTCGAGCAGCACGGCATCGTTTTCGACATGCGCCGGCTCGGTAGCGTCGAGCTCGAGCACCACCCCCTTGGCCGCGGCCAGCGGGCGGAAATCCGCCGCGATGCGGCCGAGCAGCACGCCCAGCCCGAAGCGGGCCGGCTCGGGCCGCACCGCCTCGGCATCGAGCTTCGAGATGTCGAGCAGCGCATCGAGCAGCGAGCGGAGCCAGGCGATGGCGTTGCCGATTTCGAGCGCCATCTCCTGCGTGCGTTCGTCGGTCTTGCCCATGCCGAGCGCCGCGCTGTAGAGCGACAGCGTGTGCAGCGGCTGGCGCAGGTCGTGGCTTGCGGCGGCGAGGAAGCGCGACTTGGCGCGGTTAGCCTCCTCCGCTCGGTCGCGCTCGCGCCCGACCGCTTCGCGCTGCAGCTCGAGCTCGCGAATCAGCCGCTCGTTCTGGTAGCGAATCTCGAACGACTCGCGCAGCACGCGTTCGTTGTCGCGGACGAACACCGCCTCGGCGACTGGGAATAGCATGAGCAGCAAACCGATCCAGATCCCGGTGAAGTCGCCGTGCAGCACCCACGCGAGGCCGAGCGCCGCGAACAGCGGCACCGCCCACGCATAGAACGACCGGGAGTAGCCGGCATTGGCCGAAACCGCACCCGCCGACAGGCACACCATGATCATCGTCACGATGGCCTTCTGCTCCAGGCCGAGCCCGTGGAAGAAGAGCGCGAGGCCGCCGCCCTGTACCACGCCGTTGGCACAGCTGAGGCCGGTCATGGCGCGCAGGGCCGCGTCGAGATCCAGGTCCCCGCGCTCGAGCGCACGGCTCGAGTAGTACCAGCGCACCAGCGGAATCAGAGTGAGCGCCGCCACCCAGGCCACGATCAGCACCCGAGGCGCGCTGTCCCAGGCGATGAAGGCCACGAGTGCCGCCACCAGCGGGACTAGGATCGGAAGCTTGACCGCCTGTCGCGCGAGCGACTCGAACTGCACCCGCTTCAGCCGTGCGAGCTGCTGCTCCTCCCCGGCGCGGGGCGCGGTTGGGAGGCGCTCGGCCGAGCGCGCGCTAAGGCTTGAGCCGTAGCCCGCAGCGGGCTGCAACATAGACCGCCTCCGTGCGGTTATGGACGCCTAGCGCGCGAAACGCCGCCGAAAGGTGCGCCTTTACGGTGCTTTCCGAGATCACCAATTCCCGGGCGATGACCTTGTTCGCCTTGCCTTGCACGGCCTTGCGCAGCACGTCTACCTGCCGCTCGGACAGCGCGTCGCCGAGGCGCCCCGACGCGACGCCTCCGCCGGCGCCTTCCTCCTGGTCGATGCCCCTCAGCGCGACCGCAGGTAGATATACCTCGTTCGCGAGAACCAGGCGCAATGCGCCGCACAGCACGTCCGGCGTGGAGGACTTTGGGATAAAACCCGCTGCGCCCGCGTCGATCGCGCGACGGACCTGGCGCGGGTCGTCCTCGCCGGACAGCACCACGATCGGGCTCGACTCGAACGCCGGCCTTACCGCCTCCAGCGCCTCGAGCCCGCTCATGCCCGGCATATTGAGGTCGAGTAGTACGAGATGGAACGGCTCTCGCGCGAGCGCGAGCGCCCCTGCGCAGTCCTGCGCCTCGACGATCTCCAGCTCGGCTTCGAAGCCGTTCAACAAATGGCGCAGCCCTTTTCGGAACAGCACGTGATCGTCCACGATCAGGATACGCACGGCGCCACCATACGCCGTTTCTTCAGAACCGCGAATTGGCCTGCCGGGTTAGCCGACCGGCCAATTTACGAGCTTGCCGCTCCCCGGCATACTGCCCGGAGCAATGCGCGACACGGTCATCGAGTTGGAGGCAGGGGAGGGGCCCGGCGTCAACAAAGGGTTCGTCGGGCCGGAAACGCTGTCGGTATCGCTAGAGGTGAGCGCCCCGGAGGTGGAAGCCCAGGCGAAGCTCTGGGATCAGGAGGGCCGCGCGCCGGAGGTCCTGGGTCAGCTCATCAAGGGCAAGAACCTCTACGAATGGCCGATCCCGAAGCCCATTGACCAGCTGGACGGCTGGACCCTCACTTGGTGGGTACGACTCGCCTCCGATGAATCGACCCGGTTCAGTGTGACCCTCAAAGTGCAGCAAGGGGGCGAGACACTGCCCAAGGGGACGTTCACCTATTCCGGACCGCTCGAGGCCGACGAAATGCAGGAGCGCAGCGGCCGGTTTCACTTCAAGGTAGGCAAGCGGGGCGCATCCCCGGAACCGGCCTAGCCGGTCGTCGATGCATCTAAGCCCCCGTCGCATCACCAATTTCGGCGGCAACGTGTCGTTCGTTCCTACTGCGGTCTACTGGCCGCGCACGCCGGACGAGGTGCTCGCCTGCATCGATGGCCACCCGGGCGAGCGCATGCGCTGCATCGGCGCAGCGCATTCATGGAGCGAAATCGTCGCGACCGACGGCGTGCTCCTCGACCTGCGCTGCCTCAGGGGCGTGCAGATCGAGGCCGGGCAGCGGGTTCGCGTCGGCGCCGGCTGCACATTGCGCCGCCTGTTGCGGCATCTGCGTCGCGCGGGCCTCACGCTGCCGACGCTCGGCGCGATCCAGAAACAGACCGTCGCGGGCGCCATCGCGACGGGCACGCACGGTTCAGGGAAGGAAAGCCTGTCGCATTTCGTGGAGGAAGTACGGGTCGTCTGCTTCAATCCGGCGACGGGCAAGGCGGAATTCAAAACCTTCGACCGCAAGCCAGAGCTTCAGGCTGCACGGTGCTCGCTCGGAGCGCTGGGAGTCGTCGTAGAGGTCGTCCTGCGAACCGTCGACGCGTACTGGATCGAGGAACGCGTCGACAAGGTGGACTCGATCGAAGATGTACTCTCCGGACTCGAGGGCCAGCAGCCCTGGGACCTGCAGCAGTTCGCGCTGCTTCCGTGGAGCTGGAAGTACGTCGTTTACCGACGCCGCACCACCACCACGCAGCCAGGGCTTTGGTTGCGTGAGCGGATCCTGCGGTGTGCAAATTTCTGGCTGAACGACGTCGGCCTGCACGTCATCCTGAAGGGACTGCTCCTTTACGCGCGTGTCTCCAGGTACCTCCAGCTCATCGGCGTGACGGCTTTTACCGGCGATGCGGTGATTCGCGGCTTCTATCGCCGCGTGGCGCCGCGGCTGGTGCTCGGCTTCGAGCGCACCGACGAAAGCACCGCCATCCTCACCCAGCATCACGACCTGTTTCGCCACGTCGAGATGGAGATATTTGTTCCCGCGCCGAAGCTGCCCGGGGCGATTTCGCTGATCCGGGAAATCGCGGCGATCGCGGCCGACGACGCCGGGCAGTGTCCTGAGATCATCGCCGAGCTGAAGCCGGAACTGCGGGACGACATCTGGAAGCTGCGCGGCAGCTACACCTTGCACTATGTGCTGTTCTTCCGCCGCGTGCTCGAGGACGACACACTGGTCTCGATGTCGAGCCCCGGCGCGCACGGCGGCCGCGACTGGTACACGATCAGCTTCTTCACTTACCGAAAAGTCGACGAGGCGCACGCGCGATTCGCAAGAACGATCGCGCTGTGCCTGATGGAGCGCTTCGACGCGCGCCTGCACTGGGGGAAGTATCTTCCGCTTCCTCTGGAAAAGGCGGCATCGGCGTATCCCCGCTTCAACCAATTCATCGCCACCTGCCGCGAGTACGACCCGAAGCGGCAATTCTGGTACTAGGCCGCCTACGGCACCCGCACGCGCGCGGCTAGCGTGGCTTCGCTCGCTCTTTCATAAGCGTGCAGGCCGCCTCGCGATGCGCCTGGAGCTGGTGCTCCCGTAGCCGTGCCTGAGCAAGGCTCTCGCCGTTGTCCTTGTCCTTGGGCAGGGCGCTGACGACCGTGCTGAGAAGATGCATCGTGTACTGCGTATCTTCGGCAAACGCCTGTTTCGTCACGACGCCGTCGTTGGTCGGCATGAGGCCGCCGCCGCTCGGGGCGAAAAGGCCGAGCTTCATCGCGTTAGCCCGCACGCCGGCCTTGCCCTCGGGCGCCAGCTCGACGTAGCAGTTTAGCGCCCGGTCGATCTCGGCCTGCTGCCGGAGCTCAGGGGTGCCCTTCGCGGTGAGGATCGCTTTTAGCGAGTCGTTGTCGCTGCCCGACAGGCAGCCGAGGCCGGCATCGTTGGATTCGGCGAGCTTGGTCGCTGCGGTGCCGGTGGCGAAGCCCTGGCAGGAACGGAAGCCGGCCCGGAAGATCTTGGCCTCGAGCGGCCCGCCGTCCTTCGTTTCAACAGGCTTGGTACCCTTTTCCTCCGGCTTGCTGTTCAGGCGGATCGCCGCGATGAGCGACGGATAGCGGTACGTCCCCTCCTTGTCCTTCGCGAGCGAAGGAACGAACGACATCTCCTTACGCCGGTAGCCCAGCACCATGCCGTCGACGAGCCCTTCGGAAGTGAGGCCGATACGCAGGCCGATCGTGGTCGAGGTGGCGAACACCACCGGCGAGGCGTAGGCGTTGGAGGGGTTCTTCTCGTCCCTGTCCTTGTTGTCCGCCTTCTTCCCCGCTGGCTTTTCTCCGTTCCTGGCGTCGGCTATTTCTCCTTGCTTCGGATCGACGCAGGTGTCGCAGTCGCTGTTGTTGCTCTTGTAGTCGCCGGCAATGCGCTCGGCCGCGGTACCGGTGGCGTAGACCTGCATCACCTCGGGGTTCCACAGGTCGCGGTTGGACTGGATATGCGCCAGCACCGGAGGTGTGTTGCCGTTCTGGTTGCGCGGCGCGATGAAACCCTCCACCCGGTGCATGGCGACGGTCATCTCGGCGGGCGTACCGTCGAAGTCGGCGATCGCGAGCGAGCTCTTGGTGACGAAGACTGCGCCCGGCGTCTGGCAGCCGGCCACGAGCGTGGCGGCGAGCGGCGCGAGCATGCGTTGTGCGTTCATTGTTCCCCCCATTCGTTCAGTTCGACGAGCGCGTTGTTGCGCACGGCGGTGATGCGGTCGGACGCGTAACCGAACTGCACGCTGGTCGCGGCGGGACTGGACAGGACGAGCAGTCCGACGGTGCTCACGTGCAGGAAGTCGGCGCCGCGCTGTTCGGCCGCGAGCGCCGGCGGGATCGTCATGCTGACGAGCCCGGTCACGCGGCGGCTGCCGTCAGGCAACTCCTCCACGTGAGCGCAGCCGGCGAGGCAGGCGAGCGCGAGCGCAACACGGATCATCGCTTCACCTCGACGAGCACCGGGTTGACCGCATTGACTACCGCGTCTTTCTTGGCGCGCGCCGCGGCGAGCAGCGCGTCGGTCTCGTTCGCTGGCGCGTTGCCGAGCACGACCAAGTAGTTGTTTCCGGCCTTGACCGGGCGCGCGCCGGGTAACTCGGCCTTGAGTTTGCTCGCCTCCTGGATCGCCTGCTCCTCGCTCGAGGCACGCTTGAGCACCACCAGGTACTTCGGCTGCTCGACGCGCACGCCGAAACGGATCGGGTCGGAAGCGTCGGCCTGGGCCACGCGGTTCTCCTGGGCGTGCGCGGCGGGGACGAAGAACAGCGGCAACGCCGAGGTTTTTGCCGTCGGCTTGCGCTGCGGCGGGGCGACTGATCCTGGTCCCCCTATGTGCTCGAAGTCGCCGATCGCGCCGTCCTTGACGATACCCTGCTCGATGCTCACCGCCTGGCGCAGGCGCTTGGCCTCAGCCATAACTTCGGACACGGACTCCGCGGTGCTCGCCGTGCCGAGCGCGCCCGAAAGTACCGCGGGCACGCCGAGCGCGGCCATGAAAGTCTGCTTCGGTGTCGCCGCGACGCGGTACTCGAACACCATCATCACCAACCCGAGGAACAGGCCGACGCCGGCGGCGAGCACATAGTACGAGAACGGAAAAAAAACGAGCTGCCCCTCGTCGCTCTTCGAGAGCAGCGCGAGGAGCCGCGGCAGCAGCACCGCGGTCACGCCCGCGAGGAGGCCGATCGCGAACTTCGCGCCGCCGTGCGCGGTAATCCCCGCGTCCTCCCCTGGCGGCGGCGTGTCCCCCGACATCACGATCGGTCGCACGCTCGGCAGCAGCTCGTGTCCCTGAAACGGCTGAACGGATTTCTCGGTTCCGTGCTTCACGGGCCCCCCCTGTCGATTCCCGTTGTGCATGGAGAGACTAGCCCCGGGCCCGTGCCTGGACCATTGGCCATTCGGCCAGTTCGTGTCAGCCGCTCGACCTATCAGCGGGCATGTCGAAAGCCGGCATACCGCGAGCAGGGCGGCAGATCCTGCCGCACATCTGCGCACGCGCGTTGGCAGGCAGGCGCCTGTGCGAGCTTGCGGTTTACTCACACGGACGGCGACCACGAGAACGTTCCGCGCGACCCGCTCGAACTGGGAGCGATCGACCTCGCGCGTTTTGCTGGACGCGAAAGTCACGAGGATCCGGTCGTAGTGGGCGGCGAGACAAGACAATCCGATAACTATCAGACGCAGTGAACAACCCGCGCCCCTAGTTGAATAGACACGGCAGGTAGCTTCTACTCCCGGGAAGTCTTTTGTTTCGACACTGCTCGCCAGACGTGCACGCCCAACGGTTCGGCTCCGGTTGATCGGCAGCCCGGCTGGAATGCCAGCCCGAGGCCAGCTCTTGGCTGCGCGCGGACACTTTCCGGCGTCCTTACGCCACAAGCGATGCGCATCGTCACGGCATGCGCATCCTCCTGCTCAATCCGCCGCATGTCGCCATCGGCAGCCGCATTCCACTCGAGCAATTGCCGCCGCTCGGCTTGCTGGCGATCGGGGGCCCGCTCGTGGACGCCGGGCACGACGTCACTCTGCTGGACGCGGAGCTCGGCCCTCTTCCGCACGACGTGATCGTCGCGCGCGTCGCTTCGCACCGGCCGCAGGTGCTCATGGTCGGACACTCCGGATCCACGTCGGCGCATCCGATCGCGATGAGGCTAACGCGGCGCATCCGGGTGCTGCTGCCCGAGGTCGTCATTGTTTATGGCGGCGTCTTCCCCACCTATCACTACCGGGAGATACTCGAAGCCGAATCGCAGATCGACATAATCGTGCGTGGCGAGGGCGAGCTGACCGCTCTGAAAATCGTTCAGGCGCTGGCGAGCGGCGAAGATCTCACGAAGATCGACGGCATTGCTTTTCGCCGTGGCCGCCAACCCGTCGCCACGCCGCCCGCGGCGATAATCGCAGACCTCGACGCGTTCCGGGTCGCTTGGGAGCTGATCGATCCGAGGCGCTACGGCTATTACGGCGGCAAGCGAGCGGTAGTCATGCAGTTCTCGCGCGGCTGCCCTCACCTCTGCAACTACTGCGGCCAGCGCGGGTTCTGGGCCCGCTGGCGCCATCGCGAACCCGTGCGCTTCGCCTCCGAGATCGCCTGGCTGCACCGCACCTTCGGGGTCGAGCTGGTCAACCTGGCCGACGAGAATCCGACCTCGAGTCGCGCTGCCTGGCGGGCATTCTGCGAGGCGATGATCGCGGAAAACGTGCCCGTGATCATCATCGGCTCCACGCGCGCCGGCGACATCGTGCGCGACGCGGACATCCTGCATCTTTACCGCCGTGCGGGCATCGAGCGCTTCCTCCTCGGCATCGAGAACACCGACGAGGCGACGCTTCTCAAGATCCGGAAAGGCGCAGACACAAAGACCGACCGCGAGGCGATTCGGCTCCTGCGCCGCCACGGCATCCTGTCGCTCGCGACTTGGGTTGCCGACTTCGAAGACGTCACGGACCGGGACTTCCTGCGCGTGCTGCGGCAATTGGTGGTGTACGACCCCGACCAGATTACGACTATGTACGCGACGCCGCACCGCTGGACGCCGTTCTATCGCCTGGCCCAGGAGCGGCGCGTCATCCAGCTCGACCAGCGGAAATGGGACTATCGGCATCAGGTGCTGCGGACCCGGATGCCCGCATGGCGGGTGTTTTTCTGGGTCAAGCTAGTCGAGGCTCTCGTGCAGGGCCGGCCGCGCGCCCTATGGCGGAGCTTCTTCCATCGCGACCCGGCAGCACGTCACGGCATGCGCTGGTATTCGAGGATGGGTCGCCGCGTCTGGGTGCACGAATGGCTCGAGTTCCTGCTCCACGATCGACGCGTCGCGGACGGGCCGACGTTGCGAGAGCTCTGGGGTGAGCCGCAGGACCACGAAGAGATTCCCATGCGTGTCGTCCGGGTTCGTCAAGCCCGCACATGGCTGGCGCGAGTGGAGCACAAGCTCGCCCGTCGCTGAGTTACAGGCTTAGGCGGTACTGCCGAAGATCCGCTCGAAGCGCTGCGCGAAGCGCGGCCACGCGTCCGGGTTGACGAGCCGCGGCGGGCGTTCGCCGCGCAGCAGGCCGATCACCTGATGCGCGTTCCAGTTGCGCATGTTGTTGCGCGAGTCGTGCGTGATGCCGGCCGTGTGGTGCGTGGCGATCACGTTGTCCAGCGCGAGCAGCGGGTGCGACGACGGGGGCGGTTCCTCGTTCCAGACGTCCACGCCCGCGCCGGCGAGGTGGCCTGACCTAAGCGCCGCGGCGAGCGCCTGCTCGTCCACGATGCCGCCGCGCGCCGTGGTCACGAGGTAGGACCCGGGCTGCATGGCGGCGAGCTCGCGCGCGCCGATCATGTTCCGGGTCTCGTCGCTGTACGGACAGTGGATCGATACGAAGCGCGACTCGGCGAG